>JADMIO011280015.1_pt1 | contig 67089 bp, 50 predicted proteins | sample 8958161 | NCBI WGS metagenome assembly JADMIO01 (sample SAMN16585339, study PRJNA669376) | soil metagenome | isolation source: Crop rotation soil | place: USA: Cullars Rotation, Alabama | collected 2011 | reverse complement strand
GCCGCGACTTCAAGTCACGTGAATTCCAAGCTTCGGATCCCACTGTGCTGGAAAGCCAAGGCCATCTCGTAGGTCTTGGCCTCGTTGCGGGCCATGTCGACGATCTGTCCGGTGCCGACATACGCGTGGAACAGGTCGGGGCGCAGCCGGGCCATCTTGGTGCCGACGATGCTGCCCTGCGACTGGCCGATCAGGACCACCCTGTCCTGACCCAGATGCGAGCGGAGGAACTCGACCAGCTCGACGCCCTCGGCGGCGAGCTGGTCGAAAGTCCAATTCTCGTTGCCCGCCTTGCCATTTCGACCTCGCGTGCGGCCGACGTCGCGGCGGTCCCACAGGACCACGGTGAAGTGTTGCTCCCAGGAGGCGATGGTCGCGGTGAACGGCTCCAGCGGCAGCCCGGATCCGGCGAGCACCAGCACAACCGGGTTGGCCCGGTCGGTCCCCCGGATCCGGATCCACTGGTCGACGCCGCCGAGCCGGACGAAGCGACCCTCGGCGATACCGCGACGGGTGTCGATGGCGAGAGCGCGGGCGACGCGACGCTGGCGCAGCTTGCGGTAGCCGAGCCCGATGCCGGCGAGGACAACAAGAACACCAACAATGATGAGGAGTACCACGTATCGAAAGTGACATGTAAACTTCTACATGTCAAGTTCGTCAGGAAACCTGGAGGCCATCGAATGTCCTTGCGCTACGCGCTGTTAGGCCTGCTCGCCGACAAGCCGGCCAGCGGCTACGAGCTGACCCGCAGCTTCGAGAAGGCGTTGTCGCGCTATGCCTGGCACGCCCAGCACAGCCAGGTCTATCCGGAGTTGACCCGGCTCGCCGCCGACGGCCTGGTGGAGATCACCGAGGAGGGTGCTCGCGGGCGGCGCACCTATGCCATCACCGACGCGGGCCGCGCCGACCTGCGCCATTGGATGCTCAATCCGCCCGATGTGTACGCCGTGCGCAACGAGTTCGTGCTCCGCCTCTTCCTTTTATCCACATTGGACGCCGATGATGCTCGCAAGCTGCTGCAGCCGGTCGTCGAGGGCAGCGCCAAACAGCTGGCCGAGCTGCGCGAGGCGATCGAAGCGAGCGACGCGGCCACCCCGCCCGGCGCCCCGCTTCCCTTCGGCCGCCTCGTCGCCGAGTACGGCCTGCGCTCGTTCCAGACCATGCACGACTGGGCCAGATGGGCACTGAACCGGATCAGCACGTGAGTCAACAAAGCCCAACACAATCCCTCGTTATTGGATCGTTACCCTTCTCCCCCGGCGGCACAACCCTGGCCGTTGACAAACGAGATGGGGAGCCAGCAATGTGCGTCTACGAGGTTTTTCGTTGACTTCCGTGCCAGTCCGCGCAGTTCCCACGCAATCGGATGATCAGGAGAGGCCATGGCCCAGTCACCAAACTTTTCCCGGCGCGCGCTGATCCGCGGCGCTGCGGCCGGCGCGGTCGCCCTCACCGCCCCCGCACTCCTGGCCGCGTGCGGTGGCGACGACAACACCGCCACCGACGACAAGACCAAGCCGGTGAGCTTTGGATCGAACTACTCTGACCCGGTACCCAAGGGTGCCATGGAGAACGTGCTCAAAGGCTTTGAGTCCAAGTCGGGCCGCAAGGTCAGCATCAATACGGTCGACCACAACTCGTTCCAGGAGAACATCAACCGGTACCTGCAAGGCAATCCGGACGATGTGTTCACCTGGTTTGCGGGGTACCGCATGCAGTTCTTCGCCAAGCAGAAGCTCGCCACCGACATCTCCAGCGTCTGGTCCGAGGTGGGCAGCGGTTTCAACCCAGCGCTCAAGGCCGCCTCCACCGGCGAGGACGGCAAGCAGTACTTCGTCCCGTTCTACTACTACCCGTGGGCGTTCTTCTACCGCAAGAGCGTTTGGCAGGAGAAGGGTTACACCCCGCCCAAGACGATCGACGAGCTCAAGACGCTGGGCGACAAGATGAAGAAGGACGGCTTGAGCCCGATCGCCTTCGGCGACAAGGACGGCTGGCCCGCGATGGGCACGTTTGACTATCTCAATATGCGCATCAATGGGTACGACTTCCACGTCAGTCTCATGGCCGGCAAGGAGTCGTGGACCGACGCCAAGGTGAAGCAGGTCTTCGACATCTGGCGCGGGCTGCTCCCGTACCACCAGGAGGGGGCCAACGGGCGCACCTGGCAGGAGGCCGCGCAGTCGTTGCAGCAGAAGAAGTCCGGCATGTATCTGCTGGGCATGTTCGTCGGCGAGCAGTTCCAGGGCGCCGACAACGCCGACCTCGACTTCTTCCCGTTCCCCGAGATCAACCCGACCTACGGCATCGACTCCGTCGAGGCACCGATCGACGGCTTCATGGTCTCCAGCAAGGTCAAGAACACGGCCGGCGCCATGGACCTGATGAAATACCTCGCGACGCCCGCGGCCGAGCTGACCTACCTTGGCGGCAACCCCAACAACATCGCCTGCCACAAGGATGCCGACACGAGCAAGTACACGGCGCTGCAGAAGAAGGCTGTGGAGCTCATCGGCGGCGCGAAGCACATCTCCCAGTTCCTGGACCGCGACACCCGCCCCGACTTCGCCTCGACCGTGATGATCCCGTCGTTGCAGCGCTTCATCAATAGCCCCAACGACGTTGACGGGTTGCTCAAGGACGTGGAGGCTCAGAAGAAGACCATCTTCGCCGCCTGAGTCACATTAGAAGGAGTCGCTCGTGGCCTCACCCACGCTCCTGCGGCCCGTCGATCCGGCCGCGCCGCTGAAACCCAAGCGGCGTGGCCGCCGCAACACCCGGCTGACCTCGCGCGATCTGAAGGTGCTCGCCCTCCTTCTGGCCGTGCCGCTGCTGCTGGAGGTCGCGTTGATCTGGGGGCCGACCCTCGCCTCGATCGTGCTCTCGCTGACCAGTTGGGACGGTGTCAGCGAGATCAAGTGGGTCGGCGTCCAGAACTACGAGCGGATCGTCACCGAGTACCCGCCGTTCCCGCCCGCGGTGCGGCACAACATCTTCTGGCTGCTGTTCCTCGGCATCGTGGCCACGCCGCTGGGATTGTTCTTCGCGGTGCTGCTCGACCGCGGCCTGCGGTTCGGCCGTTTTTATCAGAGCTCTTTGTACCTGCCGGTGGTGCTCTCGTTCGCGATCGTGGGCTTCATCGCCCAGCTCATCTACTCCCGTGACTATGGCGCGCTCAACAGCGTGCTCGGCCGGACCGGCAACCCCATCGACTGGCTCGGGGATCCGAACATAAACCTGTGGGCGGTGCTGCTCGCGGCCGGCTGGCGGCATGTGGGATACGTCATGATCGTGTACCTCGCGGGCCTGAAAGCCGTCGATCCGGCGCTCAAAGAGTCGGCTGCGATCGATGGGGCCAACGAGACGCAGACGTTCCTGCGGGTGACCTTCCCGACGCTGCGGCCGGTCAACATCGTGGTCCTGGTGATCACCGTGATCGAAGGGTTGCGGGCCTTCGACATCGTGTACGCCATCAACCACGGCCGCAACGGCCTGGAGCTGCTCTCGGTACTCGTCACGGACAACATCGTCGGCGAGGCCAGCCGGATCGGGTTCGGTTCGGCGCTCGCGGTCATCCTGCTCGTCATCGCGATGGCCTTCATCGTGATCTATCTGACCCGGGTCCTGCGCGAGGAGAACCGATGAGCATCTATTCTCTGGAAGCGCCGCCGCGCAAGCGCTCAGTCCGCCCGGCCCGCGCGGTGCTCAACACCTTCCTGATCCTGGTCTCCTTCGGCTGGCTCGCGCCGGTCCTGCTGGCGGTGTATGCCTCGCTGCGCCCCTACGCCGACACCGCCCGCGACGGCTATTTCTCCTTGCCCTCCAAGCTTTCGTTCGACTACTACCGGCAGGCGCTCGACGCCGACCTGACGAAGTACTTCGTCAACTCGCTCATCGTCGCCGTCCCGGCCGTCGCCGTCACCCTGTTCTTCGCCTCGGTGCTGGGTTTCGCCATCACGCGGGCGAAGATCCGCGGCGGTACCTTCCTGCTGATCCTGTTCACCGCGGGCAACCTCCTGCCACCCCAGGTCCTGCTGACCCCGCTTTACCAGCTGTACAAGGAAATCCCGCTGCCCGAGGCGATGTCGGACTCGCTGACCCTCTACGACTCCTACCTGGGCCTGATCGCCATCCACGTGGCGTTCCAGACCGGGTTCTGCGTCTTCGTGCTCAGCAACTTCATGCGCACGCTGCCGCACGAGATCACCGAGGCGGCGGTCGTCGACGGCGCTGGAGTCTGGCGGCAGTACTGGCAGATCACCCTGCCGCTGTGCCGCCCGGCCCTGGCCGCACTGGCGACGCTCGAATTCACCTGGATTTACAACGATTTCCTGTGGGCGCTGGTGCTGATGTCCACCGGTGACAAGTACCCGGTGACCAGCGCGCTCAACAACCTGCGCGGCCAGTTCTTCACCGACTACAACCTGCTCGCCGCGGGCTCGGTGCTGGTGGCGCTGCCCACCGTTATCGTCTTTTTCCTGCTGCAGCGCCATTTCATCGCCGGGCTCACGCTGGGCGCCAACAAGGGCTGACCGCGCCCAAGATCCCGAAAGTTGCCTGGCAATCCACCGCTTGGACTCTGTCGAATGGGTGAGTTGCCCGGCAACTTGCGGGATCTTGGCCCGCATCAGCGCCGTATCAGGCCGGGATGGCAGGGTGAGCGCCTACGATCCAAAGGAGAGCCATGCTGCGAAAAATGTTGCGCCTGTTGACTATTGCTGTACTGTTCGCCGGCGGTTCCGCGGTCGCCGTCTCGGCCCCGGCCGGCGCCGGTGAAACGCCGCCCCCGGTACCGGGCGTCGACTACCGGAAACTGACCGTCCTGTGCGACCAATTCCGCGGCGACTTCATCGAGGACAAGGACGAACGGCTGCCCGCGCCCTATCGCTACGGCTGCGTCGTCACCGACGGCCAGATCCAATGCCTGGAGACGACGGAGTGCCTCTTCGTGATAGCCCGGGACTACCTCGAGCGGCCCCCGTTCGAGCAGACCTGCACCATCTGGGGTGGCAAGTTCCAGCGGCTTCTGGAAACCATCTATGGCTGCGACGGCGAGGACGACGATATCTACGTCAACTGCCGAGCCTCGAACGAATGCCAGCTCACCGTGATGGAGAACGAGCAGCCGATGCCGTGGAAAGGGACCTGGCCCTAGGACATGAGTTTGGCGCGCACGCGGGAAGCGTCGGCGTGGCCGAGCCGGTCCAGGATCTCGAGCGCCTCCTCCCAGGCGGCTCGGGCGGCGCCGGCATCGCCTGCGGCCAGATAGCTGTCGCCGAGGTGGTCGAGTGTGTCGGCATGGTAGTAACGATCGGCGTGGCCCTCGTAAAGCTCGAGCGCCCGCCGGTAGTACGAGATGGCGAGGTCGAAGTTGCCCAGATGGTGATGGATGTAGCCGAGACTGTCCGTCGTCCCCGCCTGGAAGGCCAGGTCGCCGTTGCGCCGCATGTGGACCAGGGCCAGCTCGCAACGGGGGCGGGCGCGGGCGAAGTCGCCGCTGAGCGCGTAACCCCAGCCCAGCGAGTTCAGCGTGCGCGCCGCCATCATCGGCTGGCCTGCCGCCCGGTACAGTCGCAGCGCTTGCCGGGCGTGCCGGATCGCTTGGTCGTGCCGACCCTGCCGGTTGGACAGCCAGCCGAGCTGGTACTGCACCTTGGCCTGGCCACCGAAGTCGCCCAGCGCGGCGAAAAGCTCAAGCGCCCGTTGCAGATGCGCCTGCGCCTGTTCGCTGTCGCCCATCCGCGCAAAGGTCGTCGACGCGCTGACGTGGGCATGGCCTTGGATCGCATGGTGTCCGAGGCGGCCGGCGGCCTCGGTCGCGAGAAGCTGGTTGGCCACCAGGTCATCCCAGTGGCCCCAGCGATCGAGGAAGTCCTGGACCGCCCAGGCCAGTTGCCACACATGGGTGTCGAATCCCTCGGCCGCCGCCCGCCTTGCCAGCGCTTGCAGCGCAGTGCGTTCGGCGGTGAACCAGGCCACCGCCGCGTCCCGGTCCTGCGGCGCGGCGACGGTGGTCCCCCGCTGCGGCTGTTCCAATCCGGTGATCGGCTGCCGGGCCGGGGTCAGCAGCATCGCCGCCGGCACCGACGAGTGCAGATAGTGGTCGAGCAGGCGGTGGTGGGCCGCGGTGAGTTCGGCCCGGCTCTCGTCCTCGACCGCCTGGGCGATGGCATACGTCCACAGCAGATCGTGGAAGCTGTACCGGCCGGGGTTGGGTTCCTGAAGCAGGTTCGCGCCGATGAGCTCGGCCAGCAACGGCTGGACCTCGGCCACTTCGATGCCGGCCAGGCTCGCCGCGGTGGACTCGGTGAAATCCGGCCCGGGATGCAGGCCCAGCAACCGGAAAAGCCGCGCGGCGGCGGGTCCGAGCGCGTGATAGGACCACGAGAACACGCCCTGAAGGGCATCCAGCGGCGCCGCCGACACCCGCAACTGGGTGGCCACATCGGCGACGGCCAGCTCCGGCCGGGTGACGCAGCTCGCGGCCGCGATCGCCAGGGCCAGGGGCAGCCGGGCACACAAAGTGATCATGTCCTGGACCGCCGAATTCTCGGCCGCCACCCGCTGCGCGCCAAGGCGTCTGGCGAGCAGATCACGCGCCTCCTCGTCGGTCAGCAGTCTCAGCGTGATCGACTGTGCCCCCTCGAACGCCACCAGCTCGGTGAGCTGGTTGCGGCTCGTGACGACGACCGCGCATCCGGGCGAGCCGGGTAGCAACGGCCGGACCTGGTCGACGTCGCGAGCGTTGTCCAGTACCACCAGCACCCGCCGGTCGGCCAGCACGCTGCGGTACAGCGCGGCCATCTCATCGACGCCGGCCGGGATGCGGTGCACCGGAACGCCATACGCGTCAAGGAAACGCCGCAACACATCGGCCGGATCGACCATCGCCCGGCTGTCGAACCCGCGCAGGTCGACATAGAGCTGACCGTCCGGAAAGGACCGTCGCGCCTGATGCGCCCAGTGGACGGCGAGCGAAGTCTTGCCCACGCCCGCGGTCCCGGACACCACCGTGACCGCCGCCGAATCGACGCCGCCGCTGTCGGCGAGCATCGCGTCGAGCCGGGCGAGTTCGCGTGTACGTGGCGCGAAAGCCCTGACGGCCAAAGGCAACTGACCCGGTACCGGCCCGGAGGCCACGATGGCGGCCTGGGCCGGGGTGTCCAGCGCCGCATCCTGGCGCAGGATCGCCGTTTCCAGCTCGCGCAGCGGCGGGCTGGGATCGATGCCCAGTTCGTCGGCGAGGACCCGCTTGAGTTGCTGGTACCTCTCCAGGGACGCGGCCTGCCTGCCCGAGCGGTACAGCGCAAGCATCAGAAGCCGGTACAGGCGTTCGTCGAGCGGCCGGCCGGCGATCATGCGCTCCAGCTCCGGGATCAGCTCCTGGTGCTCGCCGAGCTTGAGACGCGCCTCGACCAGCGCCTGCATCGCCTCGTGCCGCACCAACTCCAGCCGCTCCGCCTGCTCCCCGAACCAGCGCAGCGCTATCACGTCGGTCAACGGCTGACCCCGCCACAACCTGAGCGCGGCGCGCAGCGACTCCACTGTCCTAAGTGGATCCGAGGCCTCCATGCCGGCCCGGATCAGGCGCTCGGCGGTGAGCACATCGGTACCGTCATCGTCGAGGTCGAGCAGGTACCCCGGCGCCCTGGCCACGATCGTATCCTTGGCCCCGAGCAGGTCACGCAGGTAGGAGACCTGCCGCTGCAAGCTGTTGGCCGCGGTGGCCGGCGCGGCCCGCTCCCACACCGCATCGATGAGGCTGTCGCTGCTGACGACCTGCCCCGGATGCAGGCCGAGCATGGCTAGGACAGCCTTGCGCCGCAACCCCGACACCTGCCGCGTCAGGCCGCCGACGGTAACCTCGACGGGGCCGAGCAGCCTCACCCGCATCCCACCAACCCCCACTGCATCCGTTGGGACAGCACACCACCATAGGCGATATGTGCGGATGTGGCAGCGGCCTACTTGACACCAAAGCGCCGATGTCGGAAAAGGGTCAAAAACACTGAGACAATGGTGTGGTGAAACGTCTGGAGATCAGCTCGATGCCGGTGCTTGCCGCGCCGATGGCCGGCGGGCCGACGACACCGGAGTTGGTGGCGGCGGCGGGACGGGCGGGCTCGTTCGGCTTTCTCGCGGCCGGCTACCGCAGCGCCGGGCAGCTCGCCGCGGACATCGCGCAAGTGCGTGGCAGCACACAGATGTTCGGGGTCAACCTGTTCGTCCCGGACCGCGCTTTGGTCGACCAGGGCCGGGTGCTGGCCTACCGTGACCTGATCGCGCCGGCCGCCGAGCGGGCCGGGGTCGAGCTCGGCGTGCCGCGCTGGGAGGACGATGACGACTGGCGATCCAAAATCGATCTGCTGTCGTCCGATCCTGTGCCGTGGGTCAGCTTCACCTTCGGCCTCCCGGATGCTGAGGTGGTCTCCCGGTTGCGGCGCGCGGGCATCCGCCTGATTATGACGGTCACCAGTGTGGATGAAGCGTTGCTCGCGGCTGATCTGGTACCGGATGCTCTGATTGCGCAATCAGCGCAAGCCGGGGGTCATAGAGCAAGTTTCGACCAGCGCCGCCCGGTGGATGGGCAGGCACTGCCCGAGCTGGTGGCCGCAATCCGTTCCAGCACTGGACTTCCGGTGATCGCGGCCGGCGGGATCGGCGTGCGGGAGGATGTCGCGGCGGCGCTCGCGGCCGGGGCGGAGGCGGTGCAAGCCGGCACCGCGCTGCTGCTCGCCGACGAGGCCGGCACGCGGCCGGTCCATCGCCGCGCGATCGAAAACCCTTCGGCCACAACGGCTCCCATGCGCGCCTTCACCGGCCGCGTGGCGCGGGGCATCACCAATGCGTTCAGCGAACGATATGACGGCGCCGCGCCGCCCGGCTATCCCGCGATCCATTATGTGACAGCGCCTTTACGGCGGTGGGCGGCCGAGCACGACAACACTGACTACCTCCATTTGTGGGCCGGGACCGGCCACCGGCATGCCAGGCGTGGCAGTGCCGGTGACCTGTTAACCGCTTTGGTCCCTTAGCATCAGGTGGGGATCCACGTCGAGCTGCCGACCGTCGTCCACGGGTCATAGCTCTTGTCCCTGAACTGCAGCTTGACCGTCACCGAGGTGATGGTCGCGTCGGAGAAGGGCGCGAAGTAGATATCGGCGTACCAGGTCTGGCCGTTCGGGGCGCACCAGGTGTCGTCGCTGAAGGTCGTGTCCGCCCCGCTCCAGTTGACCGTCATCTGCATCCGCGCACACGAGCCGGAAGCGTTGTTGATGAAGACCTTCCCGGTGAGCAGCGGCACGAACTCGCCGCCGATGAAGTACCACTCCAGTTTGCCGTTCTCGGTGGGCTTGCCGCTGATGTTGCCCAGTTCGCCATCGCCGAAGTCGGCGTGACGTGCGGTGATCATGAACCTGTCGGTGTCGACGACCGCAGGGTCCGTCGCGTGCGCGGCAGAGGCCGACATTGTCGCGCCCAAGCACAGTGCCGTCGCCACCAGCAGACGCGTGGCCGTTCTCGTTCGTCTCGTCATGCGCAACAGGATCGCCGCCGCGATCACGGCCGGCTCTCGGCCCGATCTCGGCGGCTCAGTACGCGGCCCTGGTCTACATAGCTCAAATATCGATCTTCCTCTATCCTTAGGTGATTCTTACCACTTCGGGAGGTGCCATGGGTATGCGACTTGTTCGAACCACCGGCCTGGTGACGGCGCTTGTGGGCCTGGCTGCGGTGCTGGTTGCACCGGTGCCGGCTGCCGCCATGCCGGCACAACGGGACAGTGCGTCCATCACCACCACTCACATACTGCACCTGATCCGGATCAACTGTGACGACGAGGCGGCACGCTTCTCCGACGAGATCAGCCTCTTCATCAACGGTGTCTGGCAGGACAGTAAGACCAACATGGACGGCGGCGACTGGTGGGACCTCTTCCAGCCCATTCAACGCCTTGCCTTCTTCGACGACAGCGTCAACATAGAGATCCGGGAGCAAGCGGGCTGGACCATCGGCGCCTCCACCATCTTCGCCTCGGACGCCGGTCTGGGCAATCGGGTGATCACCTACGTGGGCTTCCACACCACCCACTACCAGTACAGGTTCACCTACTGGGTCGAGTGACCGCAGTGACTAGGGAGCCGGCCGTTGCGGTCGGCTCCCGGGCAGAGGCCGGCGTCAACCGGGGCGGCTCACGGACGCCGGCCCCAGGCGCTGACCATCAGCGGCGGGGCGTAGTACACGTCCGGATCGGCCGTCAGCTCCAGGAACAGTTCGATGTCGGCGGCGCTGGTGAGGCCGGTGGCGACCATCTTGTCGGCGAGCTGCTCGATGCTGCCCCGGGTCCAGTTTTCGGTGCCGCCGCGCGGCACCGGCGCGTGGATCTCGGCTTCGACGTCGGCCAGCCCCGCCCCGGCCAGCGCGGCGGAGAGCCGGGGACCGATCGCCGGGTCGGCGCCCGCGCCCTGGAACACGGCCGCGATCGCCAGGTAGATCCGTTCCATGGCGGCCACCGCGTGCGGTGAGGCGGTGGTGTACTGAGCCAGCGCCCGCCCGGCCGCCGGACCGAAATCGATGTCCTCGATGAGGAGCCAGCCGCCCGGGCGCAGCGCGGTGACCAGCCGGGCGAGCACGCCGTCCCGCTGGGGCAGGTGGGTCAGGACGGCCCGCGCGTGGATCAGGTCGAACGCGCCGTCCAGTGGGTCGCTGACTATGTTGTGCTCCAACACATCCAGGTTGGCCCGGCCGTGGTCCTGAAGGAACCGGGTGTCGAGGTCGGTGGCGAGGACCTGCCCGGACGGGCCGACCCGGTCGGCCATCCAGACGGCGATGCCGCCGGCACCGGCGCCCACCTCAAGGCATCGCCATCCCCCGCCCAGCCCGAGGTGTGCCAGATGCCGTTGCGAAGCCGGATCGAACAAGAACTCCAGCGCGGCCAGCCGGTCGTGCTCCTTCTGCCATGCCTGATCGAATACGTAGGTGCTCATGGGTCCGATCGTGGGCGGGCGGGCCTGGGGGAATCTGCGGCGATCCATGAATGCTGTGCTCACGCCGCTTGGAGCCTGGCCTTCACGGCGGTTGCCGGTACCCCCAGATCCTCAAGCATCTCCACGGCCCGCAGCCAAGCCGCCTCGGCTTGCTCCCCCCGGCCGCTTTCTTTAAGCGCATCACCGAGATTGGCCACGGTGTCGGCCATCTCATAACGGTCGCCGAGCTCCTCGTACAGGTCGACCGCATTCTGGTAGCAGGCAATGGCTTCGGCGAAGCGGCCGAGGTGGCGCTGGATCAGGCCGAGGCTGTCGAAGGCCGCGGCCGTCCCGTGCCGGTTACCGATTTCCTGATGCAGCGCAAGGGCTTGCTCGCAGAAGGGCAACGCCTGCTCGGGCTCGCCGAGATGCGCGTAGTGCCAGCCGATCCCGTTGAGCGCGGTGGCCTGGCCGCTGCGGTCGCCGGCCTCCTCGTGCAGGCGCAGCGCCTGCTCATCGCAGCGCAAAGCCAGCTGCGGCACGCCTTCGCGGGCGTGGCTGCGGGCCATGGTCCGGTAGGTGGCGGCCAGCTCGCTCGGACAGTCCAGCGCGATGGCCCGCTCAAGCAGCTCGCGCGCGTCGGCATAGCGGCCCAGCCAGATCAGCGCGCTTGCCAGCCCACGCAGGGCATAGGCGACCGCGCACCGATCGCCGGTGCGTTCCGCGGCTTTCAAAGCGATCGTGTGTACCGCGACCTGGTCCTGCCAATGCGCATAGCGGTCCAGATAGGTCGCCAGCGACCAGGCGAGCTGCCAGGCATGGACGTCCTCGCCCGCGTCGGCGGCCTGCCGGACCGCTGCGAGCAGGTCGGCATGCTCGGCGGTGAACCAGGCCAGCGCCTGAAGGTGATCGTCCACAGTAGACACGCTGACATCCGGCCCCGGCGCCGCAGGCGTGATGGCCGCTCGAAATGGTGTGAGCAAACGATTCGCGGCAAACGAAGTCTGCAGATAGTGGTCCAGCAACCGCCGCCGAGCCTGAATCTGCTCGCCTGACTCACTGCCGGCTTGCTCGGCGGCGTAAAGCCGCAGCAGATCGTGCATCCGATAGCGGCGGCCAGGCTCCGGCTCCGCCACGAGATGCGCCGCAACAAGCTGGCGTAACAGCACCCGCGCCGCCGGGACCGGAACACCGGCAAGGCTGGCCGCGGCGGCGACCCCGAACTCCGGGCCGGGTACGAGACCCAGCAAGGCGAACAGCCGTGCCGCGGGCGGCGCCAGCGACTCGACCGAACACGACAACACCGCCCGCAGGTTGACCGCCAGCTCCCCCGCGTCGAGCGCGTCCAGCCGCGTGGCCGCCACATCCAGCTCCGCAGCAAGCGCGGCCAGCGGCAGGCCGGGATGCACCGCGGCCCGCGCCGTCACGATGCCGAGCGCGAGCGGCAGCCCGCCGCAATGCCGCAAAACCGCCTCCGCCGCAACGGGTTCGGCGGCGACCCGGCCCAGGCCCAGGCCCGCCGCCAGCAACCGGCTCGCCTCGCCATCGGGCAGCAGCCCCAGCACGAGCGGCCGGGCGCCATGCGCGGTCACCAGTCCGGTCAACTGGTGCCGGCTCGTGACGATGACGGTCGCGCCCGCCGCACCGGGAAGCAGAGGGGCGACATGCGCGCTGTCGCGGGCGTTGTCCAGCACGATAAGCAGCCGCCTGTCCGCGACAAGGCCGCGGTACAGCGCGGTGCGCACGTCGAGATCGTTGGGAATCGCTTCGGGCGCAACACCCAGAGCCTCCAGGAAACCGCGCAGCGCGATCGCCGCCGGCACCGGCGGACCCGCCGGGTCGAACCCGCGCAGATCCACATACAGCTGCCCGTCCGGATACCGCGACCGCTGCTCGAAAGCGAACCGTTGCGCGATCCAGGTCTTGCCCACCCCGCCCGGCCCGATGATGGCGCACAGCGCCGCCGGGCCGCACAGAAGCGCCAGCTCGCCCAGCTCGGCCACCCGGCCCGTGAACGTCTGCGGCGGGGCCGGAACCTGGCGCGGCGCAGGCACATTCGCTCCGTCCGAAGTGGACGTCCCGGTGGTGGATGACACGGCCGCGGAAGACACGGCCGGGGACGTCCCGGCGGCGGACGTTTCGGCGCGCAGGATTTTTTGGTGCAGCACGGCCAGCTGCTCGCCCGGCTCGATGCCCAGCTCCTCGGCCAGCCGTCGACGCAGCCCGCGATAGCAGGCCAGCGCCTCACCGGGCCGGCCCGCGTGCGACAGCGCCAGCATCAGTTGCCCGGCAACGCGCTCGTCCAGCGGATGAGCCTCGGCGACCAAGCCGATCTCATCGAGCACGTCGGCGAACCGGCCGCGGCGCAGCGCCAGGTCGTTGCGGTCCAAGGCGGCGCCGAGCCGGGCTCGATCGAGCGTCGCGCGCATGCCGTTGAGCCAAGGCGTATCGAGAGCGGAGAATGCCTCGCCCCGCCACAACCCCAGCGCCTCCTCATACAGCTCCAGATCCGCGATCGCACGCGCCCGCCCGACCAGCCGGTAAAACCGCTGCACATCAACGGCTTCGGGGTCGACGGTGAGCACGTAGCCGGTCGGGCGCCGGGCGATGTGCACATCCTGTCCGGCCGCGAGCGCCGCGCGCAGCCGGGAAACATAGCCATACAACGTTTCGCGGGCGCGTTGCGGCGGGCGCTCGGCCCAGACGCGGTCCACCAACTCATCGACGGTCACCGTTGTATTGGCGTCCAGCAGAAGCGCGGCGAGCACACACCACTGCCGGAGATGGCCGACGTCCAGCACACGGCCGTCGACCCGCGCCTCGACGGCCCCCAGCAGGCGGAACCGCGTTCCCATCAAGTTAGCGTGCCCCAGCGAAGGCAGGGCGCCACCTGTATGTCACCGACTTGACCAAGAAACCATCTGGCCAGCGGATTCAAGGTTCGCCGCAGGATCGTCATGCGCCCGGCGCCCACAATGGCCGCATGGATGTGGACCGCGTCAGATCGCATTTCGACTTCGTGCGCACGGGTCGCGTGGTGACGAACAATGCGGCCAGCACGCAGGCGCCGCGGGAGCTGGTGGAGCTTTATCGCAGCCTCCTTCCCTGGTACGACAACGTCCATAGAGGACAGTCCGCCGCCTCCCGGTGGACCACCGAGCACTTCGAGAACTCGTACGAAACCGTTGCCGCGTGGCTGAATGCCCCCAGCCGACGCAGCATCGCGTTCTACCGCAACACGACCGAGGCCATCAACGCCGTCATGTACTCGTTGCTGACCGAATTCCGCGATGGCGACAACATAGTGACGACGATGATGGAACACAACTCCAATTTCGTTCCGTGGTACGGCCTTTGCCGCGAGATCCTGCCGCGGTTCGGTCGCCGCGTCGAGTGCCGCCTGGCCCGCTTCGACCCGGAGACCGGCCGGCTCGACCTGGATCACCTCGCCTCCCTGGTGGATTCCCGAACACGGTTGGTCTGCTGCACCGGTGCTTCAAATTTCTTTGGTACCAAGCCAGATCTCGCCGCGGTCGGCCGCATCGCCCGCGCGAACGGAGCGCTGTTCCTTGTGGACGGTGCGCAACTGCTGCCCAGCACAGTGGTGGACGTCCAAGCCCTGGACGTGGATTATCTTGCGTTCTCGTTCCACAAGCTGTTCGCGCCCTTCGGCGTCGGCGTCCTTTACGCCAAGGAGCATCTGCTCCAGAACTCGCTGCCCTTCCTGTACGGCGGTGACATGATCGCGGAGGGCCGGGTGTCTCCGGACCACGTGGCATACAACGACTTGCCGTGGAAGTACAGCGCAGGCACGCCCAACATCCTCGGCGTCATCGTCTCCGCCCAGGCGTTGCGGTTGCTCGTCGACATGGTCTCGCCTTTGGGCTCGCAGACCTACTTCGGTTCCGCGCTCCCCCTGCCCCGCTGGATGATCGAGCACACGATGGCCGCGGTCGGCAGGCACACCCTGGACCTGACCGCCCAGGCCTTGGCGACCCTGGAAAAGCTGGACCGCGTCACCATCTATGGTCCCCCGGCGGCGGAAGAGCGTACCCCCTTGGTCTCTTTCACTATCGAAGGCATCACACCCTTCGCCGTCGCGGAAACGCTCGACAGGCAAGGCATCGAATCCCGCGCGGGTTGCCACTGCGCGACCCTGGCACATCAGGCCTTGGGCCTCGACCCGCCCGCCAGTTGCCGGATCAGCTTCGCGGCCTATAACACGGCCGAGGAGGTGGAGCGGGCGACCGAAGCCGTCGCCCGGGTCGCTGTGACATAGCCACCCAGGTCGACCTCCTCCTCCATCAGCGGACGGCCATAGGATTGCGCCAGCTCCGCCCGGTCATCCCTGCGTGCGTCCCAGCCGTTGGCGGTCAGCCAGGCCGGCCCGCCGCCCCGGCCCAGGCCGCCTTTCCAGAGCCGGGTGAAGGTGTAGGTGTCGGAGACGGGATCGCTCTGGATCCGGTCCAGCGCCGCCCGGTCCACCGAACCGTCCTCGAACGACAGTCGGCTGCCCGGCACTGACAGCTCGGTTACCTTGTGCAGCAAGGCTTCCGCATCCTCCCGGGACAGGTAGATGAGCAGCCCTTCGATCAGCCAGGCCGTCCTGGCGCCGGGATCGAAGCCCGCCGCGATCAGCGGCTGCGCCCAGTCCAGCCGGAGGTCGGCGGCCACGGCAATCCGCTTGTCGCACATGGACTCGGCCCGCTCCTCGGCCAACACACGGTCCTTGAAGGCCAGCACCTCGGGCTGGTCCACTTCAAAAATGGTCACGCCGCCGGGCCAGGCGAGGCGATAGGCGCGGGTGTCGAGCCCGGCCGCGAGCAACACGATCTGGCGGCAGCCACCGGCGCTCGCCTCCAGCAGATAATCGTCGTAGAAGCGGGTCCGCACAACGATGTGGGAGGCCAGCCGAGCCCCCAGCGCCGCCGAGCCACTCCTGCCGGTCATATCGCGCCGCGCCGCCCCGAACTCGGACCCCGCCGCCCCGCCTTCTGCCGCCGCGCCACCGCGGGCAATGATGCCCTCGCGCCCGGCCGCGAAGACGAACGACAGCGCGAACGGGTCGGCGAAGAGACGGTCGATCCGGCAGCTCTCCCGCGCACGGACATAGGCCACGCCGATCGCTGTCCGGCCAACAGCGTCAATCTGTTCAGGACTCCCCATGGCCGGGGAGCCTAGTCCGCGAAACTGGGAGTTTGCGTAAGCAGCAGCGCCCACAGGTCGACGCCGTACCAAAGCTGCCCGATGCGCAGGTTCTCGTTGGCAGCGTGCTGATTGTTGTCGGGGTTGGCGATCGGCAGGATGACCGTGGGCACGGCCAGTACGTCGGCGAGGTCGTGCAGCGGCAGCGATCCGCCCAGCGTCGGCATGACGATCGCCTCGCGATCGGCCGCGATCGTGGCCGCCCGTGCCAGCCACCCGACGATCGGCAGGTCAGCCGGGACGCGCATGCCCGGATAGCCCGCGGTGGGCTCCAAGCGTGCCAACCGCCGGTGGTCGCGCCGCTCCTGCTCGAGCGGCTCGCGGTCCAGCACGTGAAAGCCCTGGCGGGCAACGTGAAGGCGGACCAGCTCGAGCATCCGGCCGGGGTCGTCACCGGCGGCGAGCCGGATGTCCACCGACGCCGTCGCGTGGGCGGGTACGACGTTGCGGGCGCGCGTCCCGACGTCGGCGGCGGACAGGCCACGCAGGTTGAAAGAGGGCCGCAACATCTGATCGACGAGACGGCCGCCCGGTCTCTCCGCTTCTGCCAGGCCGAGCCGGTCGAGCAGGCCCTGCTCCACGTCCGGCAGCGCCCGCAGCGCGGCCTGGTCGGCGGCGGTCACCGGCCGCGCGCTGTCATAGAAACCGTCGATGGTGACGTTCCCGGCGTCATCCTTGCAGGTCGCGAGCAGCCGGACGAGGTCCAGCGCGGGGTTGGGCGCCCAGTTTCCGTAGTGTCCACTGTGGAGCTCGGCGAGCGGGCCATACACGGTCAGGTCGAAGCCGGTGAACCCGCGCACGCCCAGGACGATCTGCGGTGCACCGCAGTGGTGCACCGGCCCGTCGCAGAGCAGCCAGGCGTCGGCACGCAGCCGGTCACGCAGCTCCGCAAGGTAGCTGCGCAGATGCGGCGAGCCCGACTCCTCCTCACCCTCGAAGCAGAACACGAGATTGACGCCGAGGTCGGCGCCTGCGTCTCGCAACGCATCGAGTGCGGTGAGCAGAGCCGCGAACGGCGCCTTGTCGTCGGCTGCGCCGCGGGCATAGATCCGCCAGTCGTCGTCGATCGGATCCCCTTTGACGGGAAAGGGAATTGCGTGCCCTTCCGGGGTACAAAGCGTGGGTTTGAAAGGCGGTGTCCGCCAGTCAGCGGTACCCACCGGCTGCCCGTCGTAATGGATGTAGACGCCCAGCGTGGGCAGGCTCTCGTTGTCGCCCAGGCGGCCCACCACGACCGGCGCGACGCCATGCATCCCAACGATTTCCATCCGCGCGCCGCGGGCGGTGAAGGCTTCGGCGATCGCCTCCGCGTTGTACCGCAAAGCGACCTCGTCGCCGGTGACGTTCTCCAGGGCGAGCAGTGCCGCGAATTCCGAAAGCACCCGTGCGGCATGCTCGCGGCGGTAGACCCGGACGCGGTCGAGCAAGGCAGTGGTCACGACCTATGTTAACTGTTGATCTTCACCTCCATCGTGAGGAGGATCTCTTTTCCACCTCACGCCGGAGGCCCACGGCCCATCCTGCGCCTAGCCTTGCCGCATGTTGCAGGTACGGTCGATCAGCCGCAGCTTCCAAGGCAATAAGGTGCTCGACGGCCTGTCGTTCGAGGCCGCCGCGGGGCGCATCACCGGTTTCGTGGGCGCCAACGGGTCCGGCAAGACCACCACCATGCGGATCATCCTGGGGGTTCTCGCCGCCGACGGCGGGACCGTCACGTGGCAGGGTGCGCCGATTACGCAGCAGGTGCGCCAAAGATTCGGATATATGCCGGAAGAGCGTGGTCTGTACCCCAAGATGAAGGTCGCCGAGCAGATCGTCTACCTTGGACGATTGCACGGGCTGGATCTGCCGACCGCCAAGCGCAGCACCGCCGCCTTGCTGGAGCGCCTTGAGCTGAGCGCTCGGGCCGACGACCCGGTCGAGCGGCTCTCGCTGGGAAACCAGCAGCGGGTACAGATTTGTGCCGCCCTCGTCCACGAACCGGACCTGTTGATCCTCGACGAGCCCTTCTCCGGCCTCGACCCGCTCGCCATCGAAACGGTGCTTGGCGTAATGCGAGAAGCGGCCGCTCGCGGCGTGCCAGTGCTGTTCTCCAGCCACCAGCTGGAGCTGGTCGAGCGGCTCTGCGATGACCTCGTGATCATCTCTGGGGGGACAACGGCCGCCAGCGGCGACCGCAGATCCTTGCAGGCCCGCTTCGCCACGCCCCGCTTCGAACTCGAGGTGGACGGGGATGCCGCGTGGGTCAGCGACCTGCCGGGCGTCGAGGTGGTCAAGCTTGACGGCGGCCACGTCGTGTTCGACGTGGCAGAAAACGAACAGGCCCAACGGGTTCTTGAGGAGGCGGTCCGGCGCGGCCCGGTCCGGGCCTTCGGCGCGGTGGTCCCATCCCTGGCCGAGATTTTCCGGGAGGTCATCTAAATGTCTTTTTGGACTGCGACCCGTCTTGTGGCGCAGCGGGAACTGCTTGCTGTGGTACGGGGTAAGAGCCTCTGGATAACCTTCGGTGTCTTTGTGGTCGGTCTGTTCGCCGCCGCGATCCTGCCCGGGGTTTTCGGCGACGACTCCGTGCCGGACGTCGCGACCTTTGGCCCGCAAGCGAACCGGGTCGTGGCCGCCGCCGGCCTTGAGGCCCGTCCGGTCGCCGGCCTCGACGAGGCGCAGGCCCTGGTGCGCGACGATCAGGTCGACGCGGCGGTCGTCGACGACCCGGCGTCCGCCGGCGGAATCAAGGTCATCGCGATGACGCAAACGCCCTACCGAGTCCTGGCCGCCCTCGCGACGCCGCCGCCGGTCGCCCTGCTGGAGCCGGGCGCGATCAGCGATCAGACCATCTTCCTGACCTCGTTCGCCTTCGCGCTGATCTTCTTTATCTTCGGCATGTCCGGCGTCGGCATCGCCCAGAGCGTCGTCACCGAAAAACAGACCCGCATCGTGGAGATCCTGGTCGCCACGATCCCGGTGCGCGCATTGCTGGCCGGCAAGATCGCCGCGTACTCCCTGCTGGTGTTTGGAGAGATCGCTGTCCTGGCCATGCTGGCACCGATCGCCCTGCAGGCCGGCGATCTCGGACCGCTGCTGGATCTGATCGCCCCCTCGCTCGGCTGGTTCGTGCCGTTCTTCCTGCTCGGGTATGTCCTGCTGGCCAGCATCTGGGCGGTGACCGGCGCATTGGTCAGCCGGGCCGAGGATCTCGGCTCCACCACACCGCTGGTCTCGATGCTCGTCATGATCCCCTACCTCGGGGTGACCTTCTTCAACACCAACGACACGGCCATGACAGTGTTGTCGTACATCCCGTTCTCGTCGGCGGTCGCGATGCCGGTGCGGATGTTCGCGGGCGAGCCGCAGCTGTGGGAACCGTTCGTATCCTTGGCGATCCTGGCCGCCACCATGGTGGTCGCGGTGTTCGTGGCCGCCCGGCTTTACACCGGGTCGCTGCTGCAGACCGGCGCCCGGGTCCGCCTGCGGCGAGCCTGGTCCGGCGCCGAAACCCCGCTCGCCTAATAACCCCGGCGGGCTTGTTTCACCTCGCGCGCGAAGGCCCACGCATCCACGACCGGACCGAGGTGGCCAAGCTTTTCGGGGTTGGCCACCGCGCGGATCGTCTGGATCCGCCCATCGAGTACATCGAGGCTCATCGTTCCAACGATGGTGCCGTCGCGGTCGCGCAGGATCGCGCCCGGCTGGCCATTCACCTCGTGCGGTTCCATCCTCGCCTCGATGCGCCCAAGCGCAGGGAAGTTCAACGCGAGCACGCGCGCCACGTTGTCGACTGACATGGCGTATCGTGCGCTTCGTGACCGTCATTTCCTGTATGCTCGCTGTCCCCGACGCTGCTGCGGCTTCTTCTTGGTACCAAGAAGCCCTTGGCGCCACGGAAATGTGGAACCTCGGCTCGGTCATCGGCCTGGAAATCCAAGGCGCGCCTGTCTTTCTCGCCGAGCCCGCACGCAACCGCTGGGAGAGCCCGGTGGTGGTCGGCACGACGACGGTGCGGATCGAGGTTTTCGTGGACGATCCGGATTCCTTCGCCGCCGGCGCCGCCGCTGCGGGGGCGGAGTATCACGATCCGGTGCGGGACCACCAAACACCTTGGGGCCCGCACCGGCAGGGCGGCTTCATCGACCCCTATGGCCATCTCTGGCTGGTGGGCGACAAAACTCCCTTGAACGTCAAGAAGGAATCTCGATAACGGTGATCGGTCCGTAGCTTTCCGGTCCGACGGTCGCCACCAGCGGCGCGATCGCGGCTGCGCCGAGCTCGACGCGGTCGGAGGCGGGCAGTTCGAGGCGGCTGGCCGACAGATCGACCTCCACCGTCGCGCCCTGGTTGTTGGCTACGGTGAATTGCGGGTCGCTCTGGCCGAGCACCAGACCGAGCACATGACCGGCGGGCAGCATGGCGTCGGTGGCATCGAGCGGGATCGTCACCTGGTACCACCGGTCGGGCAGCAGCGGCGTGGTCGTGCGCAAGGTGCGATCGTGCGCGGCGTCGAGCCAGCCCCGCGTGAGCACGAACAGGTCGCTGGTCCTGGTGACCTCAAAGGTGTCCAGATAGCAGGCGTCATCGTCCACTGTGGACTCGCCCCAGCACGACTCGGTGGTCAGGCTCCGGACACCTTCGGAGGCGAACGGATCGATCCGCGTGGCGGTACCGTAGTCGACGATCCGGGCGCTCAGTGTCGTGGTTGGACGGTCGACGCGGACGCGCAGCGTCACGGACGGGCTGCCCGAGATTCGCAGCGGTTCGGTCAGCGCGCCGGAGAGGAAGACCAGCCTGCCCGCCTTGGGCGTGCTGGGCGACGACACGAGATCGGCCTCCCGGACCGAACCGTCCTGATAGGACTGAACCGTGTCGCGCGGTGCGCGGCGGTCGCCGAGCGTCCCGGTCGTGCCATCGCCCGCACCGAGATGCACGTTCACCGTTCGCGTCCCGGGGGCGGGCCAGTCCCGTTCATCGGTCCACACGCCGGGGCTGCGCTCCACCGACGCCCGAGGCTCCTTGTCGATGCCGTTGCGCAGGCCGTACAACCACCGGTCAAACCAGCGGTGCAGGGTGTCGACCCACTCGGTACGCCGTACATCGAAGGGATCCTCATGGCCGGGCTGAGCGAGCCAGATCTTGCGAGGGACGTTGCGGCGGGACAGATCCTCCCACCACTGCGCGAAGTGACGGGTCTTGACGTTGGTGTCGTTGAGGCCGTGCGCGATGAACACGCTTGCGCGCACATGCGCGGCCGACTGCACGCGATAGTCGCGGTCTCGCCAGAAATCGTTGTAGTCGCCGGTATCCTCGGCGCTTTCCGAGCGCAATCTCGCGAGCGCCGCGGCGCACACCTCCACCGGCCGGCCGGTGACGAAGTTGTGCAGGAACGCCGGGTAGTCGGCTATGCGCCGCACGCCGTTGAAGCGCATGTAGTCGTACCACGAGGAGATCGCCGAGATCGGCACGATGGTGGCCAGCCCATGCACTCCCGTTGCCGCGACAGCGTTCGCGATGGTGCCGTCCCACGATTTGCCGATCATTCCCACAAGCCCGGTGGTCCAGCCGGCCGTGACCGGGGTGCCATCGGCGGCGAACGCGCGGGCCCGGCCGTTGAGCCAGTTGATAACCGCCGTCGCTCCTTCCACCTCGCCCGCTCCGCCGACATCCTCGCAGCCGGTCGAGCGGCTCGTGCCGGCCATGTCGACGGCGGCGAAGGCGTAGCCGCGCGGGACGAAGTAGTTGTCGTAGTAGAGCGGTACCTTGGCGACCGTCCCGTCCGCCGCATAGGTCTTGAGTTCGTTCTCGTTGCCCCGCCCGCAGCACTGGTAGTAGGGCGATGCCTCCATGATGACCGGCACGCGCAGCCCGGCCTGGGCCGCCTCGCGCGGCCGGACGATGTCGACCGCGATCCGGTCGCGCAGACCGTCGTCGTCGGAGTCTGTGGTCGATTCCACCCAGACGCTTTCGTGGATCGCTTGGGCGTAGGAGTAGACCGGGATGGTTGATGTTCCGGCGATGTGCGGGACCGCCGCGGTTTCAGCCGAGGCCGGCGCGGGCGCGATCGCGGTGGCGACCAACACGATGGCGCTGGTGGCGCTCGTGGCCAGCAGTATTCGCTTCCAAGACATTTCCATATTCCACTACATGTACCCTGGCTCGTCGAGGACGCCTGGGCGTCTCCCCGGTTCAGGGAGCCATCTCACATGAAGTTTCGGGTGTGCAGCGCGGACAGTTCGGCCGCCTCGTCCGCGGGGAATCCGAGTCGTTGCAACCGCCTGCGCCGCCCGTCGTCCATGGCCCGCTCCAACTCCTGCACGGACCGGTAGCCGGCCCCGATCGCGTCGGGGGCCCACGACCCGGCGGCCATCACCACCAGCGCGTCGAACACGTCGTCGTTGAGCCCGGCGGTGTTGCGTAACGCATCATGGCGGCGCTCGATCGCGGCCCGCAGCCGTGCTCGCAGACCGGGATCCACCGCCGCCTGTTCGGTCAGGTGCGCCACGCCGAACAGGACGTGCCGGCGCTCGTCCTGCCCCGCCAGCCAGGCCACCCTGCGGGTGACCGGGTCGGGCGCATACCGGTGCAGGAACTCGAGCAGGTCCACGAAACTACCTTCGCCGAGCACCGAGAGCAGGAACGAAGCCAGCGCGAAGTCGGACTCCTCAACGAGGGTGAACAGCGAGGCCCGGCCGCCGGCCGAGGAGGTGCCGAGCGGGCCGCCGCGCAGCAGGGCCCGGCGGTGGAAGATCTCCATGTGCCGCGCCTCGTCCGCGACCTGGACGGCCAGCAGTTGGACAACCTCACGGAAGTGCGGGTGGATCCGGCCGAGGAAGCGGGCCGGCACGATCAGCGCCGCCTGCTCGTTTTCGACCAGGTACGTCATCAGCTGTACGACCGCGGCCTCCACATCGTCGGGCAGGCTGAACGGCTCGTCCCAGTCCACCGCCGTCGCCGGATCCCACTGCCGGGCCGCGGCATGCGCATACAACCGCGGGGCCACTTCGGACCAGACCAGCCGCCTGTCGTCGAGGTCGAAGTGCGGCTCGGGGCCGCCCTCCTCGACGAGCGCGCCTCGCGGTGCCAGGCCCCACCCGGCAGGCGGGCGGTCCACGACGATGCCACGGGCGCCGGAACCGGCACGCGTTGCGCCGAGCCATCTCCCGTCCCGGCCGGCGCCCCGGACGATGACCGCGTCACCGTTCTCCGGCGAGTCACCATCAGGCCACTCGACCCGGTGGCCCTCGGCCCGGCACCAGGCTGGAAGGTGTACCCGCAAAGCGGAATGAGTCCCGCGGACCGCAAGCCGGTCCCCGGGCTCAAGTGGCCCGAGGGCCCGCCGCAGCAGCAGGTGAGCGCCGCCGTCCAGACCGAGGTGGCCGAGGTCAACAGGCCCGGCGGTCATGGCCGGTAGCCCGCCATCGTCACCTCGCCGCCCGAGTTGTAGAAGCCGAACCGGTCCACCGCGGCGTCCAGCGCGCGGTAGCCCTCGGTCCGCCCCTGCTCCCAGGCGGTCAGGCCCTCCAGGTCCAGCAGCAGCCGGACGTCAGGGTCCGAATAGGACATTCCAAAGAGCAGCTCTGCGAACCGGTCCACCAGATCGGAGGGCGCCGTGTCCGCGGCTGTCATCATGCAATGGTCGTACTGTGCCGTCTGCGCCACCACCTCGGTCGCGCCGGGCGGCAGCGTGCTTTCCTTGCCCAGCAACAGATATGTCGCGTCCAGCATCGCCGCGGCGTCCACCTCCCCGGCGATCAGCGCCCGCGCCGCATCGCGCTCCCCGCCGATGTGATCGCTGTGCAACCCGACACCGACATCGAAGTGCCGTGCGGTCACTGTCACCCCAAGACCGGCCAGGTGCGCCAAAGGCAGCAGGGTAGCTTGCGGCGAGTCGATGGCTCCGGTGGCGACGGTCCGGCCGTGAAGGTCCGCCGGTGTCGCGATGCCGCTCTCACGCCGGACCACCACCACCGAGGTGAGGTCGCGGTCGGTGTCGCGCATCGCCAGCGGACGCACGGTCCGGCCGGACGCCGCCGCCAGCCGTTGCGTACGCAGCCACGCCAGCGGCGAGTTCCACGCGAGCTGGAGGTGCCCCGCGACGAGGTCCTCGACCTGCCGCTCGTAGTGCGAGTAGAGCACATAGTCGAACGGCAGGCCGCGGCCGCGGAACCACGCCCGGAAGCCGTCCCAGATCGTGACGACCTTCGGGTCATACGCGACCGCGCCCATCAGCAACTCGCCGGCCATCAGCTGCCGTCCAAAAGCGGCAGACCGCAGACGACACGGCCGACGAAGTCGGTCAGCCGGTCGGTGGTCGGCGACATGACCCGAGCCGCACGCGAATCGCGGAACTGGCGCTCCAGACCGAGGTCCTTGCGGAACGCCGCCCCACCCGCGACCTTCATCGCCAGGTCGGTGACGGCTATCGCCGCCTCGGCCGCCGCCGCCTTGACCTCCAGGACCCGCAGCATCGCGTCATCGCGGTTGCTTTCGACCGCGGTGACGGTGTCCGCGAGCAAGGCCCGGCTCCGGTCGACCTCGATCTGCATGCGGCCGATATCGAAGCGGGTCAACGGCTGCTGGGCCAGGCTCTGGTCCAGGTGCTCCAGGCGGGCGGCGGTTACATGAGCGACCGTTGTCGCCAGGGCGGCCCGCATCAGACCCACGCTGAACGCCGCGTTGAGGACGAGGAACCATGGCAGCGAGGTCTGCATCGTGATGTCCATCCCCCCGCCGTCGGCGCCGAGCATCCAGGCCGCGGGGATCGCCGCGGCGTCCGCCTTGACCGGCCGGGAAGCGTTGCCGCGCAAGCCAAGCCCGTCGAAGCCGCCGGCCACCTCGACACCGGGCGTATCGCCCGGGACATACCAGAGCGTCATCCCCTCGCCGCTGAGCGGCCGGCTCGACCAGACGTAGCTGTCCGCCTCCCCCGCCGAGGTCGCGAAACTCTTGCGCGCGGACAGGCGCACCTGGTCGCCATCGGCCGTCGCGGAGCTGAGCGGAACCCAGAAGTGGCTGCGGGATCCGACCTCGGAATAGGCCAAGGTGGTCAGGTGACGGCCGGTGGCGATCGCCGCCCGGACATCGTCGGGACCATACGCGGCAAGCAATGCCACCGCCGAGTAATGCATCACCATCACCATGCCGGTGGAGCCGCAGGCTTGGCTGATCCGCTCGACCACGGCGACCGCGTCGCCCAGCCCTCCGCCGCCGCCGCCGCCACCGATCTCCGCCGGGCTGGTCAGCCCGAGCAAACCCGCCTCGCCGAAGGCGGTGACCGCCGCGCGAGGAAAGACACCCTCGCGGTCGACCTGGGCCGCCATCGGCTCCACGACACCGGTGAGGATCTCTTCCAGCGCTTTCGCATACCCATTGTCCACGGACGCTCATGCTACGCAGCCGCGTGCTCATCCCCAAGATGTAGATCGATGCGGAAGGGGTATGGAGCTACCTTTGTGGACGACTGACCGTCTCGTTGTTGAGGACGCTGCTGATGCCGCGCAGCTGCGCCGCATAGGCTTCGCCGATCAGGCGGGGCGGGATCATCCCGAGCAGCAGGCGTATCGGTGCGGGCATGGGCTTGTTGGTCTGCTCGCCGGCGGCTCGCCGCGAGACCTTTCGCACTCGCTTGGCCCGCAAGGTTTCATAGCGGCGCAGCGCGGCGGTCACGTCATCCGGGCCGGTGCCCAGGGCGTGGCTGAGGACCCAGGCGTCTTCGAGTGCCTGATTGGCGCCTTGCGCCTGGGTGGGCGGAAAGGCGTGCGCCGCGTCGCCGAGCAGGGTCGCCGCCCCTCGACCCCACCGGTCCGGGACGCGATGCGTCACATGCTGAAACGGCTCCAGGTCCTCGTCGCGGATCGCCTCGAGCAGCCGCTCGACGAGAGAACCGTATCCGGCAAACCGCTGGGCCAGGGCGGCGGTGGGCGAGCCCTCCAGCGGCTCGTGAACATCGAACCAGTACATGAGAAGCCCGTCACCGGAAGGCAGCAGGCCGACCAGACCGGAACCGCCCACGACGCAGACGCCCGTTGTCCCCTCGGCCAGCTCCGGCAGTACCGGCGTCAAGCCCTGCCAGGTAGTCCACTCGTTCCCGGTGGCGGGCGCCGGATCCAGGACCGCACGGCGTACGGCAGAACGGTGCCCGTCCGCGCCCACAACGACATCGGCCGCATGGCGCTCACCGGTGATGTCGAGCGCGGTCACGCCATCGGCATGGACCTCGACATCGACGATCTCGCGCGAGAACTCGACCGGGATCCCTTGCGCGAGATGGTGGATCAGGCGGTCACGCGGTACCGAGGTCACCGGATGGCCGGTCCGCCGGGCCAGGACCGTCAGGTCTGCGTTGACCATCGTGCGGCCGTCGGCCGTGTCGAAGCGAAGGGCGTCCAGCCGCCCGCCGAAGCCGCTCAGGGGCGCGCCCAACCCGGCAAGGGCGGCGGCGCCATTGCTGAAGATTGTGACCGCCGCACCTCCCGTGCGCAGCCGCGAGGCCTGTTCGAAGACGCGGACCCGATGGCCGGATCCGGCCAGCCCACGGGCAAGGGCAAGGCCGCCGACGCCGCCACCGGCGATCAGAACCTCCACGACGACACTCCGTTCACTACGACCGTTGTACAACGAATGGTGCCATAGAATGATCGCGTGCCGCCACCCAACGAACAGCGCCGGGCACAGCTCGCCGACGCCGGCATCGAGCTCCTTGTGGAGTCAGGCGTCCACGGCGTCACCCACCGGGCGGTCGACCGGCGGGCCGGGCTCCCCGCGGGGACCGCGTCGAACTACTTCCGCAGTCGCGAGGCCCTGCTCGTCGCGACCACGCGCCGGGTTGTGGAACAGCACCAGGCCGACATGGCCGAGGCGGTGCGCGCCAACCCCGCGCCCGCCTCCGGCAAGCGCGCCGGTGTGCAGCGAGCGATCGACCTGATCTCGGACTCACTGATGCTCGCGGCGGGCCGGCATCGCGCGCGGTACCTTGCAGTCTTCGAATTGCGCCTGGAAAGCCTGCGGCGGCCGGCACTCGCGGCCGCCATCGACGAATTGATGGCCGCGATGGTGGCTTTCACCGCCGGGCACCACGCCGAGCTCGATCTGCGTATTGCGCCGGCCGCGATCCCGCCGATGCTGGTGATGTATGGCGGAGCGCTGTTCGCGCTCGTGACCGGGCCCGCCGAAGCGGTGACGCCGCAGACGGTGCGACCGCTGGCGGTCGCAATCGTCAAAGGCGGGCTTGCCGCAGCAGGAGCAGCACGAGTGCCGTGAAGGCGATACAGAGCCAGGCGAACCAATCGCCGAGGCGGACATAGAGCGTCGTGGACGATTCGGCTTGCACCGCAACGGTCGTGGCCGTCGCTGCGCCGGTGGTAGCGATGTCGGTGATAACCCGGCCGTGGGCATCCGACGCGGTGAGACGGCCATGGCCCGCGGAACGCGCAACGGCGACAGCGGTTTCGACCCCGCGCACGATCGCCGAGCGGCTGTGCAACCATCCATCACGGTCAACGTCCAGGGCGGGCACGAGCAACACATCGACGCCCTGGCCGGCATACCGCCGGGTGAGCGTCGGGTAGTCCATGTCCTTGCAGATCGCCAAAGCCAGCCTGGTATCCGGCAGCGACACAAGGTCACTGCCGGGCGTGAAATGGTCCTCCCAGCCGGGGACGAGATGCTGTTTGTCGTATCGAACGGCGGTTCCGTCGGGGGCGTAGGCCATGGCGGCGTTGTGTACGCCCGCTTCGTCTTTAAGAGTCAGGCCGATCACAATCGTCATTCGGTTGCCTGCGGCGGCGGCGGTCAAGCGACGTTCGAGGTCAACCATCTCGGTGGTCGTTACCTTGAACACTTTCTCCGGCAGGACAACAATTGTCGCCCCGGAGGCCGCCAAGGCGGGAAGCTGTTGGAGATAAGCATTTAGTACCGCGCTGCCCTCCGGCGATCCCAGCGGCAACGAGTCCTCCGACTGCCGCACATCCAGCAATGCCATCGTTATCGACGGCCCGGACTCGGTGGCGCGAAGCTGCCAGAACCCGTATCCGAGCGTGACCGCGGCGACGACCGAGACGACGGCGAACAGTTGCGGCCATGCGGCGCGCACCATCGTTGGCACACAAAGAACTCCGAGCGCCGCGGGCAGAGCCATCAGGAGGAAGCTGACTCCCCAGACCCCGGTCGCCGACGCCAGCTGGATGACGGGAAGTGTATCGGCCTGGGTGTAGGCGAGACCGGGAAAGGCGCCGCCGGGCGAGATAAGGGATATGAGGTACTCGCTTGCCGCCCACACCGCGGGCGCCGCGAGCACGGCAAGAGCCACACGCCGCCGTCGCATCAGGGCTCGGAAGAGGAGGATCGCGGCGGCGAACGTCGCGGCTTGGACGGCGAGGAAGGCAATGACAACTCCAGCCGGAACCTGGAGGTCGTCGTGGAAGTACGTCCACGTGTTCAAGCCGCCGGCCGACCACGCGACCGCCGCAGCACACGCCGCCGCCCAGCCCGGTACACGAGTGGCCACCGCCAACAGGGGAAGCGGCGCGAGCCACGTCAAACCCCTTATCGGGTCCAGGCCTGTGCCGTACCAAAGCAACACCGCCGATGCAGCCGCGGCAAGCACCAGCGCAGGCCGCTCTTTGGGCACATCAAGTACGGAACCCATCAAACACCCTTCCCACGAAACGGTGGCACAGCGCACGAAACTCCACTTCGGACAGTCCGATACGGCCGGCGCCATAAAGCCGGACGAGCCCGTGGAGCATCGCCGCGAACATGAGCGCCAGCTCCCACTCGTCCTCATCACGCAACTCGCCGCGCCGGACGCCGGTCCGGACCACCTCCGCGACGAGGTTCAGGGATGGCGAGCCGCCGTCCCTGAAGTCGTCCGGCCACTGCCGGGCCCCCTCACGGCGTTCGGTGAAGAGGAAGTCGTACAGGCGCGGTTGACCGAGCGCGAAGTCGAGATGATCGTCGAGCAGCTCGGTCACCCGCTCATCGAGATCCACTTCATCGAGATCCCCTGCGCGGGGCCTTTGCGCCCACCGCTCGCCGATCTCGGCGAAGCACGCGTCCGCAACGCTTTTCAGCAGCGCTTCGCGATTGGCGTAGTGCCGGTAGATAGCCATCGGTGTCACGCCAGCCGCCGTTGCCACGCGCCGCATGCTCACCGCTTCGGCGCCTTCGTCGATCACGATTCCCCGTGCAATCGCCAGAAGCCGCTCCGCAGTCGCCCTCATGTGTACACCGTAGACCTAGGTCTACACCGTACACAAGACCGTGGTCGCTCGCGATCTGAGGTCCACCGCAAGATTCGCGCAAGGTTGGCAACAAAGCCGCGACGGCACCTTTGACCGGCCGAGCCGACCGGTTCGGCGGTCTGGAAAATCAACTCCAGGAGTGAACAATGCGAATTCGCACTGTCGCCGTCGCCTCCTCCCTCGCCCTCGCGTTGGCCGCCACGTTGGCCAACGCCGCCACACCGGCCGCTGCGGCATTCGGATCCACCGCAACGACCGGCGGCGTGACCATGATCAACGGTGCCGGCAAGACCGTCACTCTCCCGGCCTCGGTGATCTCCGCGGCGGCCTCGGCGACCCGGGCCGGAGCCACCGGCAACGCCCTCGGCGCGAAGGCGTCGCCCGGCAAGTACCAGCTGGACAGCGTGATCGGACCCGACGACCGGGTGGCCGAAAGCGTGCCGGGGAACTACCCGTGGCGGGCGATCGTCCACCTCGCGACGAACCAGGGCAGCTGCACCGGCTTCATGCTCAGCCGCGATGTCGTGGTCACGGCCGGCCACTGCGTCTACTCCGGCGGGTGGGTGACCTCCTACACGGCGACCCCCGGCAAGAACGGCGCGAGCGCGCCCTACGGGTCCTGCAGCGGCGGCATCAACGACGTCTGGACCACGTACGACTGGATCAGCACCGGCTCCCCCGACCACGACTACGGGCTGATCAAGCTCACCTGCGACATCGGCTACACGGTGGGCTGGTTCGGCTGGTGGTACAACACGGCTGAGACGCTCACCGGGCAGCTCTTCTACGTCGAGGGTTACCCCGGCGACAAGCCCTACGCAACGATGTGGTGGGACAGCGACCCGATCTCCAGCCAGTCCGCGACGCGGATCTGGTACCAGATCGACACTTTCAACGGCCAAAGCGGCGCCCCGCTCTATCACTACAACTCCGTGACACCGGGCATCTGCAGCGGTTGGTGCGTGGGCGGCATCCACACCTACGGAGCCGTCAACAACCAGAACAGCGGCACCCGGTTCAACCCGACCGTCGCCTCGTTCATCAACTACTGGATCAGCCAGCCCTGAGGGCAGAACGGGCAGGGGCCATCGGCCTCTGCCCGCCGGTGGGCAGGCATAGCACCGTCATGAGGCGGCGGAGCGAGAACAGCCAAACCGCCACCGGAGTCAACACCGTTGAGGGCAAAATGGGTTGAGACTCATGGAACATGCCGGGGGGAGTTCGACGTTCGATGGACAGTCAAAATAACGCGCCGCCACACCCGCCCAGCCAGCACCCGACCTGGCGGACCCGGGCCATCGTCAGCGGGACGGCGGCGGTGGCGGTCATGGCGGTTGCTTATGGCATCGTCAATGCGGCCAACAGCAACGATCCCCTCGACAAGGCAGTGGCCGCACCGCCGACCGGTGCAGCGGCGGCGGCTCGGCTGCGCTCACAGTTGCCGCCGAACCTGAAGTCCGCGAAGGAATGTGTGGAGACGACCCCGGAGGCCAAAGCTCTGGCCACCATCACCTGCGTCTGGGCGAATCCGCATGTGCCCCACACCGCGAAATATAGCCTCCTCGCCGACAAGGCAGCGATGCTCTCGTCCGCCGAGTCCCTTCGTAACGGCAACGCTCGCCGAGGCCCGCGTGGTGGCGGAGGTCTCGGCGTCGAAGGAACGTCCTGCGATTCCGCCGACGATTTCAACAATGGCGGCAAGACGACCTGGCAGAGTGGCAACCAAGAACGTGGAACGATGTGGTGTTATCTCGACAACGCGGGCGAGCCTCAGCTTTTGACTACGGATACGGCTACCACGATTGTTACCTTGGCCGCCGTGCCCGACCCGCAACAGGCGGGGCAATTGCTTGGCTGGTTCCGCACCGAAGGGCAGCCGACGCCTTCGCCCATACCTTCGCCCACACCGACGCCGACGGCCAGTTCCCCGTCGCCGTCCGCTTCCGTGAGCCCGGAACCCACATCCACAGCCCAGCCCACAGAGACACAAACCGGCGGGCAAACAGGCGAGCCTGGACCCACAGACGGACCCCAACCCACCGGACACCAGCCCGGACCCCACCCTACATAGGATGTATGACTGTCAATTGTCGGCCGTCGCGGAGAACTCTTCGCGGCGGCCGACATAGTTTCGCTTGGGTTGGAACGTCACAGACGGCAGGCAACTTGGCAACTTTGCAACTTGGCAACTTGGCAACTTGGCAACTTCGGCATGAGTGCCGGTCGGGTCGGCAAGGTCCGCGCAAGGTCCGCGCAAGGCGGGCGAGCAGACACTTGGCCGGACTGATGGCTCTGGCATTCATGAAGGGAGAGTCGATGTCGAAGTTGCGAAGAGCCGCGACCTTGGCTTTATGTGGGTTGGTTTCGGTGCTGTTCACGGTGTGGACGGCGTCGCCGGCGCAGGCGTGGACCTGGAACCGGGGCGTCACCGTCCACAATGGAGCAATATGCGTTCAGGGCGACGCCGGGATTGATCACGTTACCCCGGGGGTCTTCTCCGCAAATCTCGCGTACGCCAACACTTACGCGCGCAGCGCAGGATGCGGGGCCGCCGTGAGCGGTCTGTGGGCGGCCGTCCGGCTCGACGTGTACCGGTGGAACGGATCCGCCGGGGTACTTTGCCGCAACACCGACTGGACCTACGGCTACACGGGCGCGGATCAGTGGGGTCCGACCGGGCCGGGACAGGTCTTCGATTACGGCGGAGCGTGGTGCGGATCCGGCTGGTATCAAACCGTGGCAAGCTCGTACGTGGCATACGGGGGTGTGTGGCTTGGCGGCGGCGTCCAGTCGGGGTGGGAGTTCGTACCCTGAAATTGATTGTCCAAATTAGACAGGAAGCGCCGGCCTTCGCGTCGTCCAGCCAAGGCCGGCATCTACACGCTCATTGCATGGTGGTTGCGGGCGGATGTTCGAAAGAAGCCGGGCAGCGGAAGACGTATAAGGCGTACCCGCGGCCGATCGTGACATTGGTCGGGTCGGGTGATGTGTCCTCCGGCTCCTCGACCGGTCGCCAACTGGATTCTGTCCCCTGCCACTCGCTGGAGTCGGCGGTGAACAGCAGCGTCATCGGGGCGCGGCACTCGTCGCAGTTCATCGGCAGCGGGTCGGTCAGAGACCAGCTCGCGAAGCCGCCCACCTTCCAACCGGGTGCAAGTGACAAGTCGTACTGATAGCTGAAGCCGTCGCCCCGCACCTCATCCTCATCCTCATCGTCTTGGGCCGCTTCCTCCCATGCGCTGATGCGGGCGTCGAGGTCTTCGGGCAGCAAACCACCATATTGATACTCGCGGACCTGTTCGGGATGCACCGCGCAGGGGTTCGGCAGATAACTATCGTTGACCACGGGCGGTTCGGGGGCTGTCTGCAGCGGACGGCTCACATCGGCGCTGCGCCGCCAGTACAGTCGCACGCTCGGGTTGTACCCTTCGTCCGGGTGGTCCAGAGGGCACCACAGCACCTGCAGCAGATCGGTGTCCTGTGGGCCGGCGAAGTCGGGAACGTCGCGGCGGTAAAGCTGCGCCACCGAGACAAGAGGGATCGGCTGGTTCACCAGGTTATGCGGCTCGGAGAAGTCGTAGTCGGGCAGTTGCGCCAGTTCCTCGTCGGTCAGCTCGTAGTCGGTGCCCCTCGCAGCCGCCCGAGCCCAAGCCGCCGCATGAATTTCCCGCGTGCGCCGCACAGTCGCCGGTGTACTCAGCTCGGAGACGTGATGGTTGTCGCCGTCGGTGCACATCGGCCAGGGCTCATCGTCGGGCCAGAGCAACGGGCCGCCGATCGAGCTGTCGGCGGTCGTCGGCGAGCCGGGCCGGGGATGCAGCCTCGTGGCCGTCACCGAATACTGTTGCAGCTCGGGGAATTGTTGCGTGATATCCACCGGTCGCGGCGGCGTGGTACGAGTCATGGCAGGATCATAAGGACTTATACAGTGAAGGTCATCAGTGGCTTCGGAATCATTAGAATAACCAGATCATTCACCAACAGACGCGGAGAGCAATGACCCAGGTTCACCCAACCGGCCAGATCGTGATCCTCAACGGTCCACCACGATCGGGCAAGTCCAGCATCGTGACTGAAATCCAGACCCGGTTCGAGGGCATCTGGATGAACCTGGGGGTCGACCACTTCAAACAGATGACTCCGCAACGCTTCCAGCCCGGGATCGGGCTTCGGCCCGGCGGCGAGCGTCCCGACCTTGAACCCGTTGTGGTGAAGCTGTATCGAGCCCTGTACGAGGCGATTGCGGCGCACAGCCGGCTGGGCATCAACGTCGTCGTGGACGCGGTGCATCATGACGATTACTCAGTACCGCTGCAGATTCTTGGCATGTGCGCGCGGCAGCTCCGGGGTCTGCCGGTGCTTTTCGTCGGTGTGCGATGTCCGGTCGAGGTTGCCATGCAGCGTCTCCGGGCCACCTGGGGCGGTGCCGGCTACAACCAGGGCGGCTCGGTACCGGATCCGGTGGGCCGATGGCATCACGCCGTCCACACGCCAGGCATCTACGATCTCGAGGTCGACACGTCGCTGCTGCGCCCGCAGGAATGCGCCGAACTGATCGCCGGTCGTCTGCTGGACGGCCAACCGCGGACCGCATTTCAACGGCTTGCGGGAACGCTGGAAGCGTGACGCGCGTCGTGGTCGCTGACCGTGGCAATCGCCTGGGCACTATTGCCACCACCGAGCTGCCCGCTGGATGTCCTGCACGACCGACTCGAGCTCGGCTGCAGTAAGCAACGCGCTCAGCTCCGCCGACAGCATGGCCATCCCGCGCAGGAATGTGGCCCGCCCGTTCGATGCAAGTCCGGACAGTACGTGAGCAGGTTCGGCCACTCCTCGCCGGGCACATGTGTCAGCCTCGGCAGTACCATCTGTAGCACCGGATCGGGCAACCTCCCGGCCATCCGGGCGAGCGTAATGGCGCCCTCGAGGGTTGGTTGCCGGTCCAGAATTTCCTCAGCCATCCGGCAGGCGCTCGGCGAGTGAAAGCAACGCATCCGCCCGGCCTTCTCCGGTCAGAGCCAGCGCGATTTCTCGCGCCGCGGCGAGCTTTTCGGCCGGCAGCGACTCGATCATGTGTTGCCGTACCAGTCCCCGTTCCCGGGCTTCGCCAAAAGTGTTCAGCGCCGCTAGGAGACGATCACTCCATTGCCCCGGATCAAGACGATCGCCGAAGGCTACCTGGGCGAACGCGGCGCGTGTCAAGGCTAGGACCGCAGATGCCTGCCGGTCATGGCTGTGACCCGCGCCGCCCTTTACGCAGCAGACCGCGTCGGTGCAAGGGTCAGGTCATGGTGATGCGGTCGAGGTCAGGCGCCCATCCGGTCGTGTTGCCCAACCGGATGGTGTTGGCGCCGGCGTTGAGGTTCAGGTTCACCGTCACCGAGCCGATCGTGTCCCACCCACCGGTACTGGGCGTATTCACGGTCGTCGCGGCACCGCCATTGACGCTGATGGACACCGACCGATTGGCACCGGACGCATAATAGATCGTCACCGGCCGTGTCCCGGCCGTATTCCCAGCGATGTTGTTGTACTGCAAGAAGTTTGCGGTTCCGTTGCCGACGAAGCCGACGAGCGCCCCACCGGAAGCGCTGGGCGACTGGCGGACCGCGGCCTGGCCGCCGCGCGTGTTGGCCGGCGCCTCGGCCTCGAAGGAGCGGACCGCCGGTGGCGCTGCGCCGATCTGGTCGAGCCAGCGGTCGTTGGGGTGCGCGATCGAGAACGTCAGCTGCGGGCACTGGAAGCGGCTGCCCGACGGCGGCGTCGAACTGTCCGCCGGGGCGTTGGCGGGCGTCGCGGCGGTCCAGACATTGTTGACCAGAAGCTGAATGCTGCTGCTCTCAAACGCCCTGCCGTTCATGTCGGTGCAGTAGTAGCCGACGCCGGTGGCCGGTTCGATCGTGCTGTAAATCTCGAACATGTTCCAGCCGAATGCGAACTGAGGCAGATCGTAGACACCCGAACTCGTGTAGAAGCTGTCCCAGACGTTCGTCTGGTAGTTGAAAAGCAACGACGTCCAGGTGTTCGGGCTGGCCGACGTCCGATGAATGTCCACATTGTACGCTGACCGCCCGTTGACCATCGTGGTGTACCGGGCCATAAAGGTGGCGTCCATGTTGACGAGCTTGCCCACGGTGTCGCGGCCGCCGCACCAGTCCCACGCCCACAACCGCGGGCCCGACGGCGTGTACGCCGTAGTCATCTCGATGCAGGCGCCTCCGGCCGGAATGGCTGTCGGCGCATACACAAAATCACCGCCGCGGGTCGTGGTGCCCGCGCCGCTGAAGACGCTTTGCAACGCCCGCATACCGAGGCTGCCGCCGCTGAACGGCATCCGGATGCCCCACGACGTGTGCAGCTGAGCCTGGATGCCGATGGCTTCCTGCTTGCGCAGGGCCAGGAACCGCGCCGCTGCCGGGCCGGCGGCTTGCAGCGCAGCCTCACCGGTCAGGCCGGGCACCGTGCCCGCAGCGGCGGCTTGTGCGGGTACCGATGGCGCCAGGAAGGCGGCACCGAGGGCAATGACGAGCAGTATTCGACGCATGTATCCCTCCGGGAATGGTCGATGGTCGGTGTCCCACGCCCGGTCGGGACCTTTTCGGCACCGTAAATCGCCATGACGGCACTTGTCAATGCATCGATTACTATCCGCACCGGACCATCAGTTTTGGCCAACGGGTCATGCGGTTACGGTTGCCCATTCGTGCCGGTAGAAGTGGATCAAAACGTCCGGGGAACGGCTGGTAGTCCTCTTCGGAGGCAGCAACTATCCTAATCGGACAGTGGACTTTCGTCCCGGAGGTTAGGCATGGGCCGGTCGCGGCGTCAGCTGATCAACTTGGCCAGGACGACGATGCCGACCAGGAGCACGCCTATCGCGGCGCCGCCGTAAACGGCGATCTTGAGGATCAGCTGAAGGCGGTCGTGACGATCCCGCGGATCGCGCAACAGCGGCGCGCTCATTGTGCTCGGCCTCCCGTGAAGTCGTTTCCCTATCCCATGCACCGGCGCTGTGCTCCGCTGACCTGCTAGAGATCGCCGCCCGGACGGGTTCGGATTCTGCCATCTCAAGACCCACGTTGGGAAGAGGTTGCCCAGCTGGCTGTACCGATCGAGCGGCCCGTTTCGCAGTCCGAAGTCCCGATCCGGCGGCGTGTCAACGGGTTGACCCGAGCCAAGTGTTGCCAGACTGGAGCTCGTGGCGTCCGCGGTCCGGATTCCGCGGTCTGGATTCCGCGGTCTGGATTCCGCAGTCTGGATGGAGCTGGCAAATATGCGGGTAGTTGTGGCTGGTGCCACCGGGCGGATTGGGTCCCTGACAGTGGCCGCCTTGCAACGGGACGGGCATGAGGTCGTGCCGGTCAGTCGCGGTCACGGGGTGGACATCGTGGCGGGCACGGGCCTGGACGCAGCCCTGACCGGGGCGGACGTGGTCGTTGACACCACCAGCATCAACGCGGCAACCGAAGCGGAGGCGGTCGGGTTTTTCACTACGGCCACCTCAAATCTGCTCACCGCCGGGCAGCGTGCCGGGGTTGGTCACCATGTGCTGTTGTCCATCGCCCAGGTGCGCACCGTGCCCGGCAACGCTCACCACGCGGGCAAGCGTGCCCAGGAGGCCGCTGTCGAGGCCGGGCCGATACCGTACAGCATCGTTCCTGCGACACAGTTTCACGACTTCCCCGTGACGGTGGCGGGTTGGGTCGAACACGACGGGGTCGCCCAACTGCCGCCGCTGCTCATGCAACCGATCGCCCCCGCCGACGTCGCCGGCATCCTCGCGCGGGTGGCCGTCGGGGCTCCACAGGGCCGCCACCGCGACATCGCCGGACCCGAGACCCAGGATCTGATCGACATGGCTCGTCGAACGCTGACCGTGCAAGGTAGAAGTATGCAGCTCGTGCCGACCTGGCACGGCGGCATCTTCGACCAGAGCACGGCCGGCGACGTACTGCTGCCCGGAGCCGATGCCGAGATCGCACCGACCACTTTCGATGAGTGGCTGGCCAGCCTGGAGCGATGAACCTGGGCAACGGGTTAGGCGGATAACGCTGTGACGCTCAGGATTTGCGCAGCGGCCGGAACGCGGCGCGCAGCTCGTTGGTGAACAGGTCCGGTTCCTCCCAGGCGGCGAAGTGGCCGCCGCGGTCGGCCTCGTTGAAATAGGCGAGGCTGGGATAGACCGTCTCGACCCAGCTGCGCGGGGCGGCAAACAGCTCGCCGGGGAACGTGGTGAAGGCGACCGGAACCGAGACCGGCGGAGGAGCCTGGCCGGACGCTCCTGCTGCGGCCAGGAACTGCCCGAACTCCCAGTACCACCGGGCGGCCGAGGCTCCGGTGCCGGTAAGCCAGTACAGCATGATGTTGTCGACAATGCTGTCCCGGGTCAGATTTCCCACGGGCTCGCCGTCAACGAACGCGTGCGAGATTTTGTAATAGCTGTCCGTGTCGTGGTCGAGCATCCAGGCCGCCAACCCGACAGGGGAATCCAGCAGGGAATAGCCGATCGTCTGCGGTCTTGTGGACTGCTCCATGAAGTAGCCGAAGCCATCGGTCGTGAACGTGTTCAGTGCGTCGTGCGCCGCATGCTCCTCCTTGGACTCGTCCGGCAGCTGGTCCTTGAGACCGACCGCCAAGGCAAGCAGATTCATATGGATACCAAGCAGCCCTTCGGGTCCTTGGCGGCCCATCGCATCCGTGACGGCGGCGCCCACATCGCCTCCTTGGGCGACGTAGCGTGTGTAGCCGAGCCGGCTCATCAGCTGCGCCCACGCGCTGGCGATGCGGCCGTTCTCCCAGCCGAGCTCGGCCGGCGCGCTTGAGAAGCCGTAGCCCGGCAATGAGGGCAGGACAAGGTGGAACGCGTCCTCGGCCCGTCCACCATATGCGGTCGGGTCTGTAAGCGGGCCGATGACTCCGAGCAGTTCGGCAACCGAACCCGGCCAGCCGTGCGTCATGATCAGCGGCAGGGCGTTGTCGTGCGGCGACCGCACGTGGATAAAGTGGATCTCGACGTTGTCGATTTCCGTTGTGTACTGCGGTAAGGCGTTCAGTTTTGCCTCGAACGCGCGCCAGTCGTATTCGGTCGCCCAGTAGTGGGCCAGCTTCTGGATCGTCGCCAGTTGCACACCCTGAGAGCGATCGGTGACCAGCTCCCGGTTTGGCCAGCGCGTTGCCGCGATCCGGCTGCGCAAATCGGCGATCGCTTCTTCCGGAGTGTCGAGCCGGAAGGGACGGATTTCGTTGCCGCTGGACAAGGTTGTCCACCTCCTGGGCTGGTCGGCCGGCGCTGGGCGCCTGCGGATCGGCGGATCGGCCGCTCGCCGTTCATGGTCGCACGATGGTCCGACGTTTCCATCCCAAACATGGGTAAAACGGCCCGAAATAAGGTGTGCGAGCCAGCCTCGGGTTTTGTCAAAGATTCTTGACACCATGTCGGGGCTGCTTTGCCTTCGACATGTCAAGTTTTCTATACATGGGAGCGGGACATGTCCTCCGAGGAGAAGCGCACCTGGATCTCCGCCCTCGTCGGCTTCGTCGTCCCGGCCGCCTATCTGGCGACCATCCTGTCCATGGTGCCGAGTACGGACGTGGCGAAGATCGCCTATGTGGTACCGACTGTTCTTCGGCTTGTGGCTTATCCCCATGGACTGGTGCGTGCTGCGATCGGGCTGGATGCCCCGGGTCCTGGGCTGGATCCTCGTCGGTGGCGGCGTCGGGTATGTGCTCAGTGCGTTCCTCGGATACCTCGCCCCTGACGCACAAGTCGTCACCGAGACACTTGCTTATCCCGCATCCGTTGGCGAGCTCTGGAATGGTCGGCTACCTTCTCGTCCGCGGCGTGCGTGGGCACGCCCCGGACCAAGCTGAATTCCCAGGCCGGCCCGGTGAGGATGGCAACGTTGACCGCTCGGCTGCCGGCGACTTACGGTCGAGTCGGGCGTCATGATCGACCGCTGCAGGCTGAACCGCGTTGCGCACACCTGGGGTTGAGGAATCCACGAAGAATCCGCAGGACCGCGTGTCGGATCGGGGCGGCGACGTTCGTAGCAGGGGCGAGAGGCGGCCCGCGGGGCTGCCATACGATGACAGGAGATGATCCCGATGGCGCAGTATCTGGTGTCCGTGCTCGCCAACACGACCGATCGTGCCACCGCTGAGGAGATGGCGGCGATCGACGTCTTCAACGAGCAGCTCCAGACCGAGGGCCACTGGGTTTTCGCCGGCGGACTCGCGGATCCGGACACGGCCACCGTCGTCGACGGCCGCAACGGGCAGGCGGTGTTCACCGACGGGCCATACCTGGAATCCAAGGAGCACATCATCGGCTTCTGGATCATCAACGCCCCCCACCTCGACGTGGCGCTGCGGCTGGCCGCCCAAGGGTCGAACAGCTGCAACCGCAGGGTCGAGCTGCGACCGTTCCTCGGCGAATGACCGACACCGGCGAGGTGATCACCCGGGTCCACCGCGAGGAATGGGCCCGGCTGGTCGCGACCCTGGCCCGGCGCTTCGGAGATCTCGACATCGCCGAGGAGATGGCCGCCGAAGCGTTCGCGACCGCCGTCGAACGCTGGCCCGTCGACGGCGTACCCCCGAATCCCGGCGCATGGCTGACCACCACCGCCTATCGCAAGGCCATCGACCGGCTGCGGCACGAGGTCAGGCGCGAGGAGAAGCACAAGGAGGCGCTGATGCTGTTCGATACCACTCCCTGGCCGCTCGGCGCCATCGACGACGACCGGCTGCGCCTGGTCTTCACCTGCTGCCACCCCGCGCTGGCCATGGAGGCGCGGATCGCGCTGACCCTGCGGATGGTCGGCGGGCTCACCGTGCCCGAGATTGCCCGGGCGTTCCTGGTCGGCGAGATCGCCATGGGCCAGCGGATCACCCGTGCGAAAGCAAAGATCAAAACCGCGAAAATCCCTTATGGGGTACCGCTTCGTGAGGACATCCCGGCCCGGGTCACCGGGGTGCTGGCCGTCCTCTACCTCATCTTCAACGAGGGCTATTTGGCCTCGGACCCCGGCAAGGAGCCGGTCCGCAGCGACCTGACCGCCGAGGCGATCCGGCTGACCCGCCTGGTCCGTGCCCTGATGCCCGCCGACGGCGAGGCCGCCGGGCTGCTGGCGCTGATGCTGCTGACCGAGGCGCGCCGGCCCGCACGGGTATCGGCAAACGGTGAACTCGTCGCCCTCGGCGAGCAGGACCGCGGCGCCTGGGATCCCGACCTGATCGCCGAAGGCCACGCCCTGGTCCGCGCACGCCTGGCCACCGGGCAGGCGCCGGGGCGCTACCAGATCCTCGCCGCGATCAACGCCGTACACACCGACGCCCACGACATCCGTGACACAGACTGGTCGCAGATAGTCGCCCTCTACGACCAGCTGGCCCGCCTCGACCCCTCCCCCATCGTGCGGCTCAACCGGGCGATCGCCCTCGCCGAACTCGACGGCCCGCAGGTCGCCCTGACACAGGTGGACAGCCTGCCGCTGGAGAGCTACCACGCCTTCCACGCCACCCGCGCCGACCTGCTACGCCGGCTCGGCCACAGCAAGCAGTCATATGCCGCGTACAACCGCGCCATCGAGCTGGCCGGCAACACCGCCGAAAAGGCCTACCTCACAAGGCGCCGCGACCAGCTCTCCGACCGCGGCTGACAGTCAAGCAGCGCGACATTCCATCGGCCCGAATTCTGCCACCTCAAATTTCATGCCCGCGAAAATGGCAGAATCCGAACCGCGTTTCACGCTGGCCAAAAGGGCATCTAAGTAGGTGCCATCCCCCGTTTTCACCAGGATGGGTCGCCGATCCGGCGATGCCGGCCGACGCCGACCGACCTGCCATCCCATTGGGGCCGATACCGCAGCAGCACCTCGCCCGGGTACCGGCCACACCTTGGCTCAACCTCAGCCGGCAAGCAGCAATCTCATCCCTTTCCTCCGTGTGACGGCTTGAACCGGCGTACCTCCTGGGGCCAGCCGCACGCTTCCGCGATCTTGCCGGCCCACATTCTGGCCGCCTCCTCGTCGGCCACGTTCACCACGGTCAACCCGCCCAGGAACTCCTTGCTCTCGACGTAGGGCCCGTCGCTGAACACAACCGTTCCGCTCGTGGGGTCCGCACTGATGACCGGGCCGTCCTCTTCCTCCAGCCCACCGGCGAAGACATACGCCCCGGCAGCCTTTATCTCGTCGACGACCGCCCTGGCCAGTGGCCCGCGCCCGCGGAACCACTCCTCGGTGTGGTCACCCACCCACTGCTGGTTGAAGTAGATGAGGTACTCGGGCATGTTTGCTCCCTCTGCTCGGCCGGACCCGGTGTCCGTCTCCACCTACGCTACGAACGGCACCCGGCAGATCCGACACGCTCAGGCGGGAATTCTTTAAAGCCGGAAATTTATTGCGCGGGCGGGGTCGGCTCCGCAAACCTCTGGGCACGTCGAAGAGGTGACCCAGCTCAAAGGCCCGGCATCGTTGCGCGCGATCTGGATCTGCCGCTCGTCGAGCCATGATCACCCATCGCTGAAGGCGGCGCCAGCCTGCGTGGAGCGTGCTTGCACGCAAGACGACAAGGCGGAGATTTCCGCGCTGCTAGAGATCAGCCCTGCCGTACCTTGTCGTCGAGACCCGCTTGAGCCGTGCGCCGGCGGCGAGCGGCAAGGATCAGCAACGCACCGGCCAACGCCAGAGCCAGGCCACCGATGCTCGCCTCCACCACGGTCCTCGTCCCGGTGGTGGGCAGCTGGCTGGGTAGCTGGCCACCGCCGCTGGATGGCACCGCAACCAGCACCTCGATCCGGATCGGGGCGGTGTTGTCGGCCGGAGTGGGATCCACGTAGTCGCCCTCGGGTTGGGCACCGGTGGAGTTACCCAGACTGGCCGTGACCTTACCCTCACCGACCTCCGGGGACAGGATCTTCACTTTCCAAGTCTGCTTGTGCGCCTTGGCCGCACCCGGCTCGATCACGGCGAACCAGCATTGGCGGAAAGTGGGGGTGGCCGAAGGCGCGAAACAGATAATGTCAGGATCGGCGACTATCGCTTCCCAATCGACAAACTCGGTGCCTGCCGGCGCGGTCACCGCGACGATACCTGAACGCTCCCAGACCGGGTCCAAACCAACATTGGTCACCGTCCAATCGAACGCAACGACGTCGCCGACGCGGCCCTGAACCGGCCCACCGGTGGTCACCACGAGGTCGGCCTCAGGCTTGACTCGCTTGGCAATCAACAAACTGGACAGCGACAGATCGGCCACGAAGACCGTCATCCGGATCGCGGGTCTGCCTATCTGCGGTGGCCGTGAGATCGGGAGGCTGAACGAGAACTCCTCATCTTGAGCCTGGGGAATGTCCCTGGTGTAAACACACTCAACCGTCTTCGTGGGTACGGCACCGACCGTCGTGCAAGCCGCATCGGCCTGTCCACCGAGGAAACGCACCGGACTGCCGCCCATGTTGCAACAGTCGTCATGTTCGAACCGGAACTTGATCTCCTGTTGCCCGACAAAACCGATCTCCAGGACCACCTTGTCGATACTCAGGGTGTCTCGCGTCGCGACGGTCTCTCCCACCGACTTGATACCCCAGACCGGCACGCTCAGTCCGGTCGTGGCCGATGCCGGAGAAACAAAGACGGCTGATCCCAGAAAAGCGGCCAGCAGACCGGCGGCCGCCAGAGAAAGCCGGCGAAGGGTGCTTGTCACGAACGTCCCCCATAGCAAAAAGGAGCCAAGGTGCAAAACACGGACAAGCTAGCTGAACCTACATCGATACGCAAGAGAGCGATCGGCGTCGGCTCATGAAACGACGAGCGAACGGTGCCCGTGGAGATCTCCGAGCAGCTTGCTGAGCAGCGGCGTTGCATGTCGACGTCCCACGCCGGCGCATCTGGCTGACCTGCACCTTGAGGACCGAGCTGGCGGCTATCCGTGAGGTCAGTGATCGACATACGCTCAATAGTCTACATAGGACACTTGCCTAAGCCTTTGTTTCCGCGCGCAATTTATTCTGGCTCCCCAGGCGACCATGTCTTCGACGAGCGCCGCCCATCTACTTCGGCATATTGATTAGCACAGCAGCCACACGATCCCTCGTATGCAGGCCAACGTCTCCGAGGAGCCGTTTGTCCGGCCTGCCCGGTGCCGGGGAGCTCCGAAGACTACGGTCAATGCCCGCTGAGTCTCGGTATACCAACTCCCACCGGTCTCCGTATGTGTACGGGGGAACGTAGTCGGAAATGTGAAACCAAATCTCATTGAGAAGATCGCTAACTGTAGACTGCTCAATGATTGGTATCGCGACCCCTCCGAACCGATCTGGATCGACAGCACGAAGAGAAACATAGATGGAGTTCTCCTCGAACTCGCGCCTGGCTGCAACAACGGCTTCGTCGATGACGGATGTCAGCTCGTGGGTGCTCGCCTGCGGGCTCTCTTGGAGTGCAGGTGCAATCGCTTCGACGGCCGACCTAACCATCGACTCGATCATCTTCACATTCACGGAGGACGAGGACCTCATCGCTTCGACGAAGGCGGATACTGGAGTGTGCCTTGGAAAGTCGCCGGGCGCATACAAAACGAAGGGGCGCTTCCAAAGTACAGCAAAGAACAGTCCAGCAACGCCTGCTGGAAAGATGACGGCAAACAACGCGAAAATCGACTGCACCCACCCACTGGACTGAGTGGCCGCGGCGCCGACTGTCAACTCGCTGATGCCCAAGAAAAGGGAGATGATCCATAGAGGATTCATAACTCGAGGCGTACGAGCTGAGGTTGGGCTTGGCATTCGATCCCTTTCCCAGACAGTCGGGCCGTCTCGGTTTAGCCAACATTCCCAGGTCCGCAAGGCGCTCTGTTCACGGATCCGAGCTCGCCAAGCGATGAACGACGTTCAATGTAGTTCAAAACTGCCGATCTCGTCCGTCGAGCAGTCTGATTGACGACGGACTGATGCAGTACATGACCGCATCACCGTATGCCAATTCTGCTTAGCTCGGATGTAACCAACAAAGCATGGCAATTTGTGACTTCCGCGCCGATCCCACCCGATCTTTGTGCGCATCCTGCGCTGGTACGTCGCCATGTTCGGCGTCACGCCCGATGGCACTGCGCTTACTTTGACAACCGTCTATCGCATCCTTTCCTTGCCAAGATATCTTCGTACCCATAATATCGTCGTCGTGACGATGAGAGAGCCAACGTTCTTGATTCTTTCCGCCCTGGCCGGCAAGCCGTTGCATGGGTATGGGCTGATCGAAGAGGTCCACGTGCTGTCCGGTGGGCGGCTCAAACTCAGCCTTGGCACGCTTTACGGCGCACTGGACCGGCTCACCGAGCAGGGGCTGGTGCGGGTGAACCGGGAAGAGGTCGTGAGTGGACGGTTGCGCCGCTACTACGAGATCAACGATCACGGCGCTGCCGCTCTTGCCGCGGAGCTTTCCCGGATGCGGCAAGCGGCCGATCTCGCCGAATCGCGGCTGCGGGCGCGAAAGGCGGGTGAGGCGGCATGGAACCCGGCATGACACCGCTGGCCAGCCGATTCCGGTTGCTGCTGCTGGCTTTCCCCCGGCATTACCGGCGAGCGCGGGGCGCGGAGATGCTCGCCACGCTGCTCGACGGATCACTGCCGGGGCAGCAGTGGCCCACGTTGCGGTCGGCGCTGAGCGTTGTCTGGTCCGGCATCCGTTGCCGGTTTCGGCTGCGCCCCGGCACCTTCAGCAAGATCGCCGCAGCGGTGACGACACTGACCGGGGTTGCCTTCGGCTCCTTGCTGGGGACCTGGGCGGCGTGGAACTGGACCGCCGGCCCACTGCCCTCCGACTCCGAGGCCGACGCGATTGCCAGGTCCACCGTGGTGGCTGAACCCCGCTCGCATCAGCGATTTGACTTCATCTTCGGCGATGCCTCCAGCATTGGGCTGGGTGTGCAGGGCAATATCTGGTATTTCTACGGAACTGACGAAGAGGAGCCCATCCGAGCACAGGCCACGCAAGCGTTGCGCGCCAATGGCTGGACAGTAATGCCCGGGCAGTGCTGCGTGGACATAGCAGTCAAGGGCGAAGTGCGCATGTATGTGACTGACTATGACCTCATCATGGTCCGGGCGACGCCGTCAACCGTCCCATGGTTCACGGCCGTCGGTGCATTATTGGGCATGTATGCCGGATGGATGCTGACCGCCCGGAATGGCCGCCTATTGGCCCGCAGGACAACAAGGCAAAAAATAGCGGCGGCCGCCGCCGCGGCAGCCGGGTTCTCGGCGCTGCTCCCCGCCATTTACTACGCCGTATTTCATACCGGGTACAATCCCTTTATCCGCGATCCATGGTGGGTCTTTCATTGGGAACCGGTGCGCAACCTTACCTTCGCCGGGTTCGCCGCGATCCTGCTCGCCGTTACGCTGGCAGAGCTACCGCCGCGGGCGCGCACCGGGCCTGCGTCGATCAGCCAGGTGGCAAGACACGACGGATAAAGTCCGCACAGCTGACCAGTGACCGGCGTCGATGGCGGCCAACGGCCGCCATTCCGCGTGGGACGCGAGAGGGTGGCTGAAACGCCTGGGAATGCCGGACCACGACGGGCGTACATTGTGTTGCATTCACCGTCGTTTGTGGACGGTTCGTGCTGACTCGCGCGACTCACCGGCGTCGTTGCGTCGTTCCTGAAGCCTGCGCAACTCACGTTGGGCTTGAGCATGTGTCTCCCGTTCGCGGATGAGCCAGGCCGGCGGGTCGTTCGCGAGGTCCGCGATCTGGGCGGTCGTGAGCGGGTCGGTGATACCGCCGCGGGCGAGCCCGCTGTTGGAGACCCGCAACCGGGCGGCAATGACGTGACGGGGATGAGGACCATCGCGGCGCAGGTCGACGAGCCATTGCGGCGGGTTGCGTTGCAGATCGTCGAACTCGTCCCGGGTCACCATGCCTTCCTGGAACTCCTTCGGGGTGGCCGGCAGGTACACCTCCAGTTTGAGTGCCGCGGTAGAGGGCTTCATCACCTGAGACTTCTTGGGCTTGCTCACCCCCTCAGCGTAGCGACCACGAGGTCACCGGCTGGAGGTCCTCCGAGGTAAGCTGATCTGCTCGCGGCGATCACGGCCGTCGACGCTGCGGAGGTAAGGTGCCCTCGACGTTTAACCTGCTGGTCGTGCCCGGCGTTACCGTCGATAAGTGGAGCCGCGTGTGGGCGCAGCGACAGAAGGCGCAGCTGCGACTGGTGCCCGCCCAAGCCGCAGACGCTGCCGCCCTGCTACTGTCCGCCCAGGCAGACGCGGGCCTTGTTCGATTGCCGGTTGACCCGGATGCCTTCCACGCGATTCCGCTCTACACAGAGACGACGGTCGTGATAGTCCCCCGCGATCACCTGCTCTCCGCAGCCGATGAGCTCATCGTGGCCGACCTGGCCGGCCAGACGATGGTGATTCCCTCAGACGACGTGCTCATCTGGCCTGAGCTGCCTGCTCCAGTGTTCAGCCACCGCCCGTCCACCACGGCAGCCGCGGTGGAACTCGTGGCCGCAGACGTTGGGATACTGGTGGTTCCACAGTCTTTGGCCCGCCTGTACCACCGCCGCGATCTCACCTATCGCACGGTGACCGGCGCTCCAACGTCATCGGTCGCCCTGGCATGGCCACGAGACGGGCACAACGATCTGGTCGAGGAGATGATCGGGATCGTCCGGGGCCGCACCGACAACAGCACTCGCGGACAAGCCGACCGGGTTGTTCCTCGCGGCAAACCCGCGCCGAAGCGCACGCCGCGCCGCGGTCGGTAGGTCGTGCCGAATCGGAATTGTCTAACCGCGCCGCGTGTTGCGCATGGAACTCACCATCCCGGCCCGAGCCGGGCCAACCCGGCGCTCACCGGCGCTCACCTGCACGAATATGCCAACAAGCCGGCAATCCTGCGGCAGGATGGTCGATGTGGAACCTCGAGTGCTGGCAAGGGAAACGCAAGGTGACGGGCCGCCGCTGATGCTTGTGCCCGGCTCTTTGACCGGGTGGGTGTCCTGGATCCCGCACCAGCAGCGGTTGCTCGACGCCTACCGGGTGATCCGGGTGCAGCCGATCCACAACGAGCTCGGCTCGGCGGGCGTACCCGGCGATCCTGGCTATACAGCCGCCACAGAGCGAGAGAGCCTGCGGCTTACGCTGGATGACCTGGCCTTGCCCTCGGCACATTTCGCAGGTTGGTCCGGTGGGGCGCGGGCGCTGCTGGAATTTGCGATGCAGTACCCCAGCCGCGTCCGGACCCTGACGTTGGTCGAACCCGCCGCCTACTGGATCCTCGACCAGCTCAGCGAATCAGACGCCCAAGTGACCCGGCTCAACGAGTTCCTCCACGATCTGGCCGGCAACGACGTTTCCGACGACGATCTGGCTACCTTCCTCGAGCTGGCGGGCCTGGTCAGCAAACACGAAGACGCCTTCGGCGATCCGAACTGGACACGCTGGCAACCGCACCGTCTGGCACTGTCCTGGCAAGGCGAACACGCAGACAGACCCCACCGATCGGTCGACGAGTTAGCGGCAATCACCTGTCCGGTATTGCTGGTGCGAGGTACAGATACGACACCCTGGCTGCGACGGGTGACCGATGTCCTTGCCGATCGGCTTACCGATACCAAGGTGCTGGACCTGCCCGGCAATCATGCCTGCCATATCGAGAACATCGACGCATTCCTCAACGCCTTGCACAGTCACCTGATCGCAGCCGAACAACGACGGTGACACACCCGACCACACCCACCCCCAGCCGTCCACGACGATGACGACGATGACGACGACGACACAGACGCGGCCGGTTCCGACCGAGATCGGCTAAGGTAGGCCTCGACCTCGGAACACGGTGCCGTTGTTCCGCAACGACAAGGGACGCAACCTGCGGTGGGCAACCGGTCGTTCATCTGGGGTGAGTTTCAGGGTGGCGCATTCGACCCGTGGGACACAGGCGCGAGCGAAGGGCGTCTATTGTCTCGGCTGTGCGGATCGGGCGAGCGCAGGGTCTGATCGCGGTCCTCGGCGCGAGTCTGGTCTCGATGCTGGGCAGTTCCGCGAGTTTCGTGGCGGTGCCGTGGTATGTGCTGAGTACGACGGGCAGCGCGGCGATCACCGGGCTGGTGAGTGCGGCCACCGCCACCGGCGTTGTGGTGTCCGGTCTGGCTTTCGGACCGCTGCTCGACGGGTTCGGCCAGCGGACCATGGCCGTAGTGGCGGATCTTGTTGCCGCGGTGGCGATCGGCTCCATTCCGCTGTTGCATTCGCAGCTGGGCGGGGTACCGATTTGGGCAGTCGCCGCGCTCACTTTTACCGGCGCGGCGGCGGGCATGGTCAGTTCGACCGCGCGGCAGAGTCTGCTGCCTGCGCTGTCCGCCGCAGCCGGTGTCGCACTGCCGAGGGTCAGCGCCGCCTATTGGGCGATGCAGCGGGCCACGCTTGTGCTGGCGGCGGTTCCGGTGGGCATCCTCATCACGACGATCGGCCCGCTTGGCGTGCTATGGGTGGATTCGGCGACGCTCGTGCTCGCTTCGGCAATTCTGCTCGTGGGACTGCGGATGCCGGGTGTGTCCGGCGAGGAGAATGGCTATCTGGATCGGCTGCGGGCCGGGCTCGGCTTCATCCGCGACGATAGCCTGATCCGCGTGGTGCTAGTGGTCGCGATGCTTCTCACCGCGCTGGAAGCGCCGCTGCTGCCGGTGATCCTGCCGAGCCTGGCGGCCTCGGATGGCGGACCGGGCGCGCTGAGCCGTCTCGTGCTCGCCTACTCCGGCGGCATGCTGGCCGGTGCGATCGGTTACGGTCTTGCGGCCCCGCGGCTGCCCAAGCGCCCTTTCACCGTCGCCTGCCTGACAACCATCGGGCTCGGCTGTCTCATGCTGGCGTGGCCGGCCGGGCAGGATTGGCATCCGGCTGCCCTCATCGTGATGGGCGTGGCGACCGGACCGCTGGCTCCGCTTATTGTGAGCACGGTCCAGCAGCGTACCCCGCCTGCGATGGTTGGTCGCGTGACGGGCGCGCTGATCTCCTCCATCATGGCGGCGATCCCGTTGGGCCGGGCGGTGAGCGGGTATGCCGTCGATGCGGCCGGCATCGGGATGTTCCTCGGTGTCAGCGCCGCGAGCTATGTCGGCTGCGCCTGCTTCCTCTTGGTCAGCCGGCGGCTGAGACAGTCGCTGGCCAGCTAAGTTGTACATGTGCACATCTAAATATTAGAGTTCAATCGTATGGCCTCGGTTGTAGATCTGCTGCGGGACCGTTCTGGAATCCAACCAGCCGACCGTGCTTTCCTGTTCGTGGACGGGGGCACCGACGACGACCAGTGGATTACCTATTCTGACTTGGACCGCGCGGCGCGTGCCGTCGCCGGGACGCTGTCGGCGTACCACGTCGCCGGGCAGCCGGTTTTGCTGCTGTACCCGCCCGGACGCGCCTATGTGGAAGGCTTTCTGGGCTGCCTTTACGCCGGTGCGATCGCGGTACCGGCATATCCGCCCGATCCGGTGCGGCTGGAGCGGACTCTGCCCCGGTTACGGTCCCTGGTCGCCGACTGCGGCGCGACCGTGGCGCTGAGCCTGTCGTGGCTGGCCGACACCGCGCAAGCCATGGCCGAGCAGGCCCCGGAGCTGGCCGCGCTGCAATGGGTGAGCACCGACGACGGTCGAGCCGATGACGGTCCAGCCGCCGACGAGTGGACGCCGCCGCGGATCGACAGCGAATCGCTTGCTCTGCTTCAGTACACGTCGGGATCGACCGGTGAGCCTAAGGGCGTCATGCTGACTCATGCCAATCTGCTGCACAATCTCGGCCTGATCCGCGACGGCTTCTCGGCGACTCCGTCGGATGTCGGCATGATCTGGCTGCCGCCGTACCACGATATGGGTCTTATCGGTGGTGTCCTGCAACCGATCTATGCCGGGCTGCCGGTGGCATTGATGTCCCCGCTGTCCTTCCTGTCCCGCCCGATGGCCTGGCTGGAAACGGTGTCGCGGTTGGGCGCGACGATCAGCGGCGGGCCTAATTTCGCCTATGACCTGTGCGTGCGCAAGAGCACGCCGGAACAGCGCCGCGAACTTGACCTGTCCCGGTGGGAGGTGGCCTTCTGCGGGGCGGAACCGGTGCGGGCGGAGAGCCTGGACCGGTTCGCCGAGGCGTTTGCGGACGCCGGGTTCCGGCGTGAAGCGTTCTATCCGTGCTATGGCCTGGCCGAGGCGACGCTCATTGTCACCGGCGGACGCCGCGGAGGTGGGGCGCGAGCCAGCGGACAGGGGGTGAGTCTTGGCACGGTCCTCGGCGACCAGCGTCTATCCATTGTGGACGGTGAAACCGGGCGGCGCCGACCGGTCGGAGTCGAAGGCGAGATCTGGCTCAGCGGACCGAGTGTCGCGGCGGGGTACTGGGGGCGGTCCGACCCGGCGTTGCGCGCTGTGTTGCATGACGATCCCGAAAGGCACTATCTGCGTACCGGCGACCTCGGTTGTCTCGACAATGCCGGTGAGTTGGTGGTGACCGGCCGGATCACAGACATGATTATCATTCGGGGACGCAACATTTATCCCCAGGATCTGGAGCAGGCTGCCGAGCAGATTGCGGGCGTGCGGCCCGGAGGGACGGCCGCGTTCGGGTTCGAGAGCGCCGGGCAGGAGGTGGTAGGACTGGCCTGCGAGGTGCGGCCCGACGCCGAGACCGACACCGACGCCAATCTGATCGCGGCGGCTGTCCGGCAGGCGCTCAGCGAGGCGTACGAAATCAGCGTGGCGGCATTGATTCTGCTGGCGCCGGGGCAGTTGCCCAAGACCTCGAGCGGGAAGATCCAGCGGCATGCGTGTCGTGAGGCATACCTCGCCGGACGGTTCGTGGCGCACGAGCCCGAGACTCCGTTGGAGACGGGATTGGACTCGACGGGATTGGACTCGCTGGGCGCGACTGAACTGGCGCACAAGCTGCAAACCGAACTCGGCGTGGACGTTTCGGCGTCGGATGTGCTGCGTGGCGTGACGCGGGCCGAACTGGCAACCCGTCCTCGCCGCGACGAGCCTGTCCCACAAGGGTTTGGTGAACAGATGCCCGCGACGGAAGGGCAGCGGGCCCTGTGGTTCGTTCAGCGCTGGGCGCCGGGCAGCACCGTGTATCAGGTCAGCCGGGCCGCCCGGATCAGTTCCGCGCTCGATGTCGAAGCACTGGAGCAAGCCCTGCGGGAAATCGTGGCGCGGCATCCCGCGCTGCGCACGAGCCTGCCCGCAACCAATGGCGGGCCGGTACAACGCGTCGCATCGGGGATCGAGCCGGTGCTGAACCGTTATGACGTGTCCGATATGGACGGTGCTGACGGTGCTGACGGTGCTGACGATGCTGGCTTGCGAAGCCGCGTCCAGCGGGAGGCCGATCGGGTACTCGACATCGAGACCGGTCCGCTGTTTCGCGCCTCGCTTTACACCCGTGCGGCCGACGACCATGTGCTTCTGCTGACCCTGCACCACACCATCACCGACCTTTGGTCGCTGTCCGTGCTGGTCGACGAGCTGATTCAGCGGTACGCGGGTGCGTTGTTGCCGCAGTCTTCACCGCCGCCTGTTCAGGCTCCGGTGGAGGCAAAGCGGCTGGACTACTGGCGTACGGCGTTGGAGGGCGCACCTTCCTCGCTGGATCTGCCCGCCTCGTTTCCCCGGCCGCGCCTGCAATCGTTCCGCGGTGCCACGCATCGATTCACCTTGGACAGTCTGGACCGGCTAACCGGCTTCGCCAGCACGAACGATCTGACGCTGTTCACCGTGTTGCTCGCAGGCTGGCTCGCGACGCTGTCGCGCTACTGCGGCGACGACATCGTCACCGGTATCGCCACGTCCGGCCGGGAGGACGCCCGGTTCCGAGATTCGGCGGGCTACTTCGTCCAGCCTTTGCCGGTGCGGGCCCGGTTCACCGCAGCTACGACCTTCCGGGACCTGACCGCACAGGTACGCGAGGCGGTACTCGGCGCGCTTGAGCACGGCGTACCGTTCGCACGCCTGGTGGAAGCTGTGCGACCCGAGCGGGATCCGAGCCGCCCGGTGCTGTTCCAGACCATGTTCGTGATGCAGGCACCGCCCTCCGGACGGCCCGATCTGACCTCTTTCGCGGTGTCCGACGAATCCGCGCGGGTGAAGCTGGCCGGGCTCGATATCCGGCCGCTGCGCCTCGCGGAGACCGGTTCCCCGTTTGATCTGTCGCTCATGCTGGCTCCGGCCGGCTCGGCGCTCAGCGGCGAGGCGTCGTACTGTGCCGACCTGTTCGACGAACCCGCGGTGGCCCGCGTGATCGGGCACTTCGCCACGCTGGTGGGCCGGGCCGTGGCGCAGCCGGACGCACCGCTGGACAGCCTCGACCTGATGGACGAGTCGGAGCGGGCCACGGTGCTGGCCTTCGCCCGCGGCGCCCAGACGCCCGTCCCCGAGCTGACCCTGCCGCAACTGCTTGCGCGCCAAATGCCTTGGTACGCCGACCGCATCGCCTTGGTGTGCGGCGAAACCGAGCTGACGTACGCCGAGATGGACGAGCGAGCGGGCCGGATCGCCGCAACGTTGCGAAACCGGTTCGGCGTCAAGCGGGGATCGGTGGTGGGCGTACAGCTGCCGCGCGGGATCGACGCCGTCGTGGCGTTCTGGGGCGTACTCAAGGCGGGCGGAACGTATTTACCGCTGGAACAAGGACTTCCACCGGCCCGTCTGGAGTGGATGCTCGCCGACGCCAAACCGGACACCGTGCTCACCACGGAAGCCATGCTGGAGTTGGATCCGGAGCCTTTCACAGGCACCGACGAGGTCGAAGCCGACGACACCGCGTATCTCTTTTACACCTCCGGATCGACCGGGCGGCCCAAGGGCGTACTCATCGGGCACCGTAGCGCGGTCAACCTCGGTCCGGCGCTGGCCCGCCTGGTCGGGATCACCGCGGCCGACCGGGTTTTGCAGTACGCCTCCTGCGCCTTCGACGCGTGGATCGGCGAGGTGCTCATGGCGCATCTGACCGGAGCGGCGCTCGTCGTCGTACCCGCGCAGGCTGTCCCACCGGGTGAGGCTCTGGTCGAGTTGCTTGTGCGCCAACGGGTCACGGCCGCCATGTTTGCACCGTCCACATTGGATGCGCTGCCCGAGGCCGAGCTGCCGGATCTGCGCTGCGTCATGAGCGCGGGCGAGGCCTGCCCGCCCGATGTGGCGCAACGGTATGGTCGCACCCGCGAGCTTTACAACATCTACGGCCCGACCGAGACGACCGTCTGTTCCAATGCCGGACGCATCCCTGCCGATGGGCGCCGCCCACCCCTCGGCCCGCCGATCCCCAACGTGGCGACCTATGTGCTCGACTCCCATTACCGGCCGGTGGCGATCGGGGTACCGGGCGAACTGTGCATCGGCGGGGTCGGCGTGGGCAAGGGCTATGTGAACCGGCCCGATCTGACCGCCCAGCGGTTCGTCCCGAATCCCTTCGGCGAGGGAATGCTCTACCACAGCGGGGATCGCGTGCGCTGGCTGGCCGACGGCACACTGGACTTCCTCGGCCGGATCGACGATCAGGTGAAGATCCGCGGTATCCGGGTCGAGCCGGGCGAGGTCGAGACGCGGCTCAAGGACCTGCTGGGGATCCGCGAAATCGCTGTGGTACCAAGAGAATCGGAGCTGGTGGCGTACCTCGTCTGTCCGCAGCCCCGGCCCACGGTCGGCGATCTGCGGGCGATGCTGCATGCGGAGTTTTCCGGCCCATGGGTACCGGCCGCCTTCGTCTTCCTGGATTCCTTGCCGCGCACCATCAGCGGCAAGCTCGACCGGGCCGCGCTCCCACCGCCGACCCCGCAGGCTCGGGGGATCACCGCGTTCCTGGCGCCGCGCACCGAGTTGGAGACGGCGATCGCGCGGGTCTGGTCGGATCTGCTGCGCCGACCCGTGGTCGGTGTGCGGGATCACTTCTTCGACGAACTCGGCGGTACCTCGCTGCTGGTCGCCAAGGTCACCAGCGAGCTGGGCAGGCTGCTCGGTCGCGAAGTTCCGGTGACACACATCTTCGAGCATCCGACGGTCGAGTCCTTGGCGCGGCGGCTTTCCGGCGACTCGGATAGGGCAACATCGCAGACCGCGGAGACCAGCGTCGGCCATGACGTGGCCCGCGCTCGAAGGCAGGCGCTGGCCGCTCGGCGAGGGAAGGGGGTCTGATCGTGGCCGACGAGATCGCGATCATCGGTATGGCCGGGCGGTTCCCGGGCGCGGCCAACCCGGCCGGATTCTGGAACAACCTGCGCGACGGCGTCGAGTCGATCAGTTTCCTCGGCGACGAGGAGCTGGCGAGTTCCGTGATGGTGCCGCCGCGGCTGCGCCGGCACCCCGATTTTGTGCCCGCGGTGGGCTTCCTGGACGGCGCCGACCGGTTCGACCACGGCTTGTTCGGCCTGTCGCTGCGCGAGGCGCGGCTGACCGATCCGCAGCAGCGGGTCTTTCTCGAGCTGGCCTGGGCGGCGATGGAGGACGCCGGCCTCGATCCCGGGCGTGCGCCGGGCCGGGTCAGCGTGTACGCAGGTGCGGCGAACTCCGGTCACCTGCTCGCCTTGCTCGGCAAGCTGGGCGACGACCCGGCCTCGCTCTATGAGGCGATGGGCAGCGCGACCGCCGACAACCTGGCCACGAAGGTCGCTTTCCATCTGGGATTGCGGGGCGAGGCGGTAACCCTGTACACCGCCTGCTCCACCGGCCTGACCGTGGTCCACGCCGCGTGCCAGAGTCTCCTATTAGGACAGTCGGCGGTGGCGATCGCCGGTTCGGTGCGCATCGCCGCACCGCAAAACACCGGCTATGTGTACCAGGAAGGCATGATCCTGTCGCGGGACGGCCACTGCCGCGCGTTTGACAGCGAAACCAGCGGAACCGTTGCGGGCAACGGCGCGGGCGTCGTGATCCTGCGGCCGCTGGAGGCCGCGATCGCGGCGGGGGATCACATTTACGCCGTCATCAAGGGCTCGGCCATCAACAACGACGGTCACCGGGCTGTCGGCTACACCGCGCCGAGCGTACCCGGCCAGGCCGAGGTGATCGCCGAGGCGATGGAGTTCGCCGGGGTGTCCGCCGACGACATCGGCTACGTCGAGGCTCACGGCACCGGTACCCCGCTCGGCGACCCGATCGAGATCGCGGCGCTGACCCGGGCCTACCGGGCGACCAGCGACCGGGTCGGCGACTGCCCGATCGGATCGGTCAAGTCCAACATCGGGCACCTCGACACCGCCGCCGGCATCACCGGGCTCATCAAGGTCGCACTGATGCTGTACCACGGCGAGATCCCGCCGACGCTGCATGTGAACCGGCCCAACCCGGCGATCGCCTTCGCCGACAGCCCGTTCTTCCCGAACACCTCGCTGCGCGCGTGGCCGCGAAGCGACCGGCCGCGCCGAGCGGGTGTAAGCGCGTTCGGAATCGGCGGCACCAACGTGCACGCCGTGGTCGAGGAGGCACCGGTCCGGGCGTCCTCGGCAGCGTCGTCGCGACCCCACCAGCTCGTGACGCTCGCCGCGCGTACCCCGGAAGCCTTGGAAGCCATGGCAAACGAGCTTGCCAGTCATCTGGAGTTCGCCTCGGGCCCGGGAAAGCAGCCGGAGCTGGCCGATGTCGCCCACACCCGCGCGGTCGGCCGGGTCGAGTTCGCGCATCGGCGAACCGCCGTGGCGGCCGATATGGACGAGCTGATCGCCTTGCTGCGTAAGCCATCGCGCCCGGCGATCGCGAGACGTCCCCGAATCGTGTTCCTGTTCCCCGGTCAGGCAGCGGCGTCCTATGGCATGGCCGGTGAGCTTTACGATGCCGAACCCGTCTTCCGCGAGGAACTTGACGGCGTCGTGGCCGCGCTTGAACCCCACTTCGGCGGGCCGCTCCTGCCCGACCTTCTGAAAGGATCCGGTGCCATCCTGGATCCCCGGTTGGTGCACCCGGCTTTGTTCGCCGTCGAGTATGCCCTCGCGCGTACCTGGATGCGCTGGGGCCTGCGGCCGGATGCCTTGCTGGGACACAGTTTCGGCGAGTACGCCGCGGCCTGCCTTGCGGGGATCTGGCGGCTGGAGGACGCTGCCCGCCTGGCCGTCCTGCGGGGAGAACTCGTGGCCCGCCTGCCCGAGGGCGCGATGCTCGCCGTGGCGCTGGCCGACAACGAGCTGGCGAAGTACCTGAGCGATTCGGTGGAACTCGCCGCTGTCAACGGCGACGACCGCTGCGTGGTCTCCGGCCCACCGGAAGCCATCGCGGAGCTGGCGACTCGATTGGCCGGCGATCGGGTGGCCAGCGTGCCGCTCGCGGTCCGGTACGCATATCACTCCGCCGCCGTGGAGCCGGTGCTCGGCGACCTTCGCCGGGCCGTGGCCGGGTGCGAGGCTTCGCCTGCGGCGCTGCCGCTCATCTCCAGCCTCACCGGCACCTGGTGGACCGGCGAGGACGGTACGCCCGGCTATTGGACGCGGCAGATGCGCGAACCGGTGAACTTCGCCGCCGCACTCGAAACCGCGGCTAGTGGCGAGGATCGTCCACTCTTGCTGGAGGTCGGTCCGGAGCAGGCACTCACGGTACTTGCCAGAGCACAGTTGCGCGATCGGGCCGAGGCGGTCGCCTCCGCGCGGCGCATGTCGGCCAAGACTTCCGGCCATCGCGTACTGCTCGAAGCGGCCGGTGCCGTGTGGCGGGCGGGCGGCGAACTGGACTGGTCGGCCTTCTACGCCCACGAACAGCGTCAGCGGGTACCGCTTCCGGCCTACCCGTTCGCCCGGATCGACTGCCGGCTCGAAGCGGCGGCGGCGCCCGTCGAACCGCCGCTACCGCAGCAGATCCCGGTTCGGGCCGAACCCGACCGCGATTCGATTGAGCACAAGGTGCTGCTGATCTGGCAAGAGCGCTTGGGTACCAACGACTTCGACGTCCACGACAGCTTCCTTGAACTCGGCGGCAACTCGCTGATGGCCGCCCAGATGTTGACCCGGCTGCGGGACGCGTTCTCCGTGCAGCTGCCGATGAGTGCCCTGTTCGATACGCCGACCGTGGCCGGGATATCGGAGCAGATCCGTTCACTGCTGGGCACCGAGACACCGGTCGCGTCCTCTGGTTTGCGACCGCTGCAACCTGTTCCCCGTACCGGAAAATTGCCCTTATCCATTGTGCAGGAACGGACTCTGAGCCTCGAAGCGGCCGATCCCGGCAATCCCGCCCTGCTCATGCCGATCGCCGTGACGATGGACGGACCGCTTGACATCCCACGGCTTCGTGCGGCGGCAGCCACGGTCGCCGCGCGTCACGAGACGTTGCGCACGACGTTCCACCTCGAAGGCGGCCATTGGATCCAGCGCCCGGCAGCGGAGTGGATGGGGCTGCAACAGCTGCCGGACGGTATCGACCCTGCCGAGCAGGCGCGGGCCGAAGCGGCCGAGCCGATCGACCTGAGCGTCGCGCCGCTGCGAATCCGCTTGCTGCGCTTGGACGAACAGCGCCACGTCCTCCTGCTCACCCTGCACCACGTCATCTCCGACACCTGGTCGATGCTGGTGTTCCTGCGGGAGCTTGCGGCGGCGTATGAGGGCGCTGCCCTGGCGCCGTTAGCCATCCAGTACGCGGATTTCGCGGCCTGGCAGCGGCTCAGCCTCGATTCGGGTGCGCTGGCGGCGCAGCTCGACCATTGGCGACGAGCGCTCAAGGACGCGCCGCCACCGCTGCCGCTGCCGGTCGACTCCTCGCGGGCGTACGAACAGGGATGCCGATCGGAGCGGATCGAGGTGACCCTGCCGGGCGAGCTTTCCCGCCGGGTACACGAGTTCTGCCAACGCTGCGGGGTCACTCCGTTCGTGGCGATCCTGGCCGGGTACACCGCGCTGCTGTCCCGGATCACCGGGGAATCGGGAATCGTCGTCGGTACGCCGATCGGCAACCGCGAGCGCCCGGGGCTGGAAGGGCTCATCGGCTATGTGGCGCACTGTGTGCCGTTGCGTACCAACGTCAATGGCGATCCGAGCTTCTGGGATCTGGCTCAGCGGGCGCAGCAGACGCTGAGGTCCGCGTACGAATATCCGGATGTCCCGTATGAACATTTGGTGGCCGATGAGCCCGGCCGTCTGTTCCGGGATGCGGTCTTCGTCCTGCACTCGGGCATCGACCTCGAGCTGTCGGTCGCCGGAATGACTTGGCGCCCTTGGGATGTACCCGGACTACCGGCACAGTTCGGCGCCACCCTGGCTCCGCTGACCCTGGTGCTGACCGATCGGCCGGACGGGTTCACCGGCTTCCTGGAATACGCCACCGAGCTGTTCAGCACCGAAACCGCCCACCGGATCGCCGGTCAACTCACCCGTTTGCTCGACAGCGCCGTACGCGATCCGAGGATCCCGGTGTCCCACTTGGAGGTGTCCGGTGAAGGCCCAAACTGAGCTGTACCTCAGCAGTTACGTCAGCAGTCTCGACCGAGCGTTGGCACAGGCGCCCCGCGACGGCGCGCTGGTCGTCACCGGCGAACCGTCCACATTGGACCTCCATTGGGCGCAGGCGACCGGGCGTCCCGTGCACCGCCACCCGATCACCGCCGCCGCCTGGCTGCCGCGGTCGCAGCGGGCGACCGACGCCGTACAGCTGAGCCTGTCGTTCTTCGCCAACGACGAGGACGGGCTCACCGGCCCCAAATACCGGCTGCTGCTGGAGGCGGCCAAACTCGCCGACGAGCACGGCTTCACCGCGATCTGGTCCCCGGAGCGGCACTTCCACTCATTCGGCGGCCTCTATCCGTCGCCGACCGCCACGAGTGCCGCGCTGGCCGCCGCGACGCGCCGCATTGGCATCCGGGCGGGCAGCGTCGTAATGCCGCTGCACGATCCGATCCGGGTCGCCGAGGAGTGGGCGGTCATCGACAACCTCTCCGGCGGGCGGGTCGGCGTCTCGTTCGCCTCCGGGTGGCACGCCGACGACTTCGTCCTCGCCCCCGACCGGTACGCCGAACGCCGTACCACGATGGCAGAAGACATCGACGTCGTACGGCGGCTGTGGCGGGGCGAGGCGATCGAACGCCGCAACGGCAACGGCGACATCGTGAAAGTCGCCATCCGGCCCCGGCCGATCCAGCCGGAGCTGCCTTTCTGGTACACGGCGGCGGGCAGCCCCGACACGTTCCGGGCGGCCGGGCACGCTGGTGCGTTCGTACTCACCAATCTGATGGGCCAGACGCTCACCGACCTCGCGTCCAAAGTGGACGTTTACCGCGCGGCCTGGGGGGAGGCGGGGCATGGGCCGGGCGAAGGCCACGTGACGCTGATGCTGCACGCGTTCCTCGCCGAGGATGTCGAGTCCGCCCATGCTCAGGCACGCGAGCCGCTGCTTTCCTATTTCCGGTCGTCGGTGGACATCACTCGAGGCCTAATTGCCGCGCAGGGCTTGGATTTCTGGGTGGAGGATCTCGCCCCGGCGGACCTGCAAACCTTGCTGGAACACGGTGTTGAGCGCTATCTGAGCGACGGCGGCCTATTCGGTACGGCCGACAGTTGTACACCGATGATCGAGCAGGTACGTGCGATCGGCGTCAACGAAGTGGCGGCGCTAATCGACTTCGGTGTACCGGTGGAGGCCGCGCTGCGCAGCGTCGAACTGCTCGGCGCCGTGGCGCGGCGCGAGACCCAACGGGCTCAGGTCGCCCAGGCCGCGGCGACCGAGAGCATCGAGCACGAGGTACGCGCGCTGGCGGACTGGATACGCGCCCATCCGGTGGCCGCGATCCAGGCCACGCCCGATACGCTGGCCTGGCTGGCCGACCTCGCCCCGGATGCGTTGCGGGACACCGCATTGCTGACCGAGAACGGAACCGGCCACGAGGACATTCTTCGCCGAGTCGCCCGCCTGGGCGGATATCCGATGGTCGAAGTCGAGCTGGGGACGTGGCTTGCGGCCAGGGCGCGGTACGGCCCGGCCGGTGAGCTTGTTGTACAGCCGTCGCGTGACCTGCACGTCGTGGACGACCTCGGCCGCCGCGTGGGCACCGGGGTCGTGGGTCGGCTGGCCCCGGCCGGTGAACCCGTGGCCGAGCAGCGGGCGCGCTGGCGGACAGACGGCTCACTGGAGCTGATGCCGACCCCACCGCCCCGGACCGCACCCCTTTCCTTTGCCCAGCAACGACTCTGGTCACTCGATCAGCTCATGGGCGGCAGCGTCGCGTACAACAACCCGGTGGCGCTGCGACTGCTCGGCCCGCTCGACACCGCTGCCCTGCATGGCGCGCTGCGCGAAGTGGTACGCCGTCACGAGGTATTGCGCACTACCTTCCCGACAACGGATGCGGGAACGGCGATTCAGCTCATCTCGCAGGCCGTGCGAGTGGATCTGCCGATCACCGACGCCTCCGCCGATGACGTGGAGCGGCTGGCTCGCGAACACGCGCGGCTCCCGTTCGATCTCGTGACCGGTCCGCTGGTCCGGGCCCGGCTCCTGCGTCTGTCCAATGAGGAGCATGTGCTGCTGATCTGCCTGCCGCACATCGTTTCCGACGGTTGGTCGGCGGGCGTACTGCTCGGTGAGCTGGCGGCGGCATACAGGGGCGAGGCGTTGCCGGCGTTGCCCATGCAGTACGCGGATTACGCTCAATGGCAGCGCCGCGAGGCCGACTTCTCCGCCGACATCGAGTACTGGCGTGACCGCCTGGCCGGGGCGCCGCTGCTCGAACTGCCGCTGGACCACCCGCGGGCGGCGGTGCAAACCCACGACGGCGCAAGGCATCCGGTGCGGATCGACCGGAAGCTCGCCGATTCCCTTCGCGCGCTGGGCAACCAGTGCGGTGCGACGCCGTTCATGGTGCTTCAAACCGCGATGGCGGCGCTGCTGCACCGCTACAGCGGCCAGACCGACGTGGTCATCGGCACCTCCGTGGCCGGGCGCGGCCGGGCGCAGTTCGAGCCGCTGGTGGGCGTGTTCGTCAACTCCGTGGTGATCCGGACCGACGCGTCCGGCGACCCGACCTTCCGGGAACTGCTCTCGCGGGTCAAAACCACGTCACTGCAAGCGTTCCAGCATCAGGAGGTACCGTTTGAGCGCCTCGTCGACGAGCTGAAAGTGCCCCGCGACCTCAGTCTGACCCCGCTGTTCCAGGCGATGCTGATCCTGCACAACACTCCGAGCCCGAAGGTGAACCTCGGCGACCTGAGCCTGGAGGGGCTGGAGTTCGACCCCGGCTTCGCCAAACTGGATCTGCTGCTGGAGTTGCGCGAGGACGCCGACGGCATCGCCGGGGCCTGGGAGTACAACACCGACGTGTTCGAGCCCGCCACGATCGAGCGTCTGACGGCACATCTCGTTGCGCTGCTGTCGGACGCCGCGATGCGCCCGGACATCCGCCTGTCCGGACTCACCTTGATGTCCGTGCCGGAACGCACCGCGCTGATATCGATTTCCCGTGGAAAACCGTTGGCGCCCATAGGGTTTGACAATGTCGCGACCGCTTTCGAGGCGCATCCGCCCGCAACGCTTGCGATCGGGGACAACCTGACCTACGCGGAACTCGATGCTCGGGCCAACCGGATTGCCCACGGGTTGCGGGCGAGCGGTGTCGGCCCGGGATCGCGGGTCGTGCTGTTGCTCGACCGGCCCGAGGAGGCGATCACCGCGATGCTGGGGGTACTCAAGTCCGGCGGCGCGTATGTTCCGCTCGATCCGGGTACGCCGAAGCTGCGACTGGAAGAACTTGTACGGCAAGCGGAGCCGACGGTTGTGTTATCCAATGTGGACACCGTCACGTCGGGACAGCCCGCCACCCGGCCGGAACCGGCGGCGACCGGTGCCGATCCCGCCTACGTCATCTTCACCTCCGGCTCGACCGGACAGCCCAAAGGCGTGGTCGTCGCCCATTCGCAGCTGCTCTACTCCACACAGGCGCGCATCGCCTACTACGAAGGGCCTAGCGGCCGTTGCGTCGCGCCGTACCCGCTGAACTTCGACGCGTCGGTGGGCTGGATCTATTACGCCCTGTTGACCGGTGGCACCCTCTGGATGCCGACCGTCATCGACCCTCACGAGATCGCGGCGCTCGTGGAACGCATACGCGCTGAACGCTTTTCGGCCGTGCCCGCGCTCTACGGCCAGGTACTGGAAGCGGCGGCGCCCGAGCAGATGGCCTGTCTGCGGACCGTCAGCGTGGTCGGCGAACGGTGCCCGCCCGAGGTCGCGCGGCGTCACCTGACGACGCTACCGGGCGTGGCCTTCCACAACGAGTACGGCCCAACGGAAGCGACCGTCTGGTGCACCTCCCATCCGGTGATCGGGCCCGTACGCGGCGAGGTGTCCATCGGCCGGCCGATTCCGGGAGCGCTGGCCCTCGTACTCGATGAGCACCGCAACCTGCTGCCGCAAGGCGCGCCGGGCGAGCTGTACGTTGGCGGACCCGGCGTCGCCCTCGGCTACCTGAACCAGCCGCAGCTGACCGACGAGCGATTCGCCCCCAACCCCTCCGGCGAAGGAACGCTCTACCGCACCGGCGATCTCGTACGCTGGAACAACCGGGCCGAACTCGAATTCCTCGGTCGCATCGACCGCCAGGTCAAAGTCCGCGGATTCCGGGTCGAACCGGCCGAGGTGGAGGCGGCCATCGCGGCGTACCCGCAAGTCGCTCAGGCCACCGTGACCGCCGACCGGAGTACGGCCAGCACACGTTTGATCGGCTATGCCGTCGCCCGGCCGGGCGCGCTTCTGGACCCGCAGGCGGTAACGGCCTTCCTGCGGGAACGCCTGCCCGACTACCTGATGCCCGCGGAAATCATTGCGCTGGACCGGATACCGCGTACGCCCAACGGCAAGATCGATGTCGCTGCGCTGCCGAAACCCGGACAGGCCAAGGAAACCGGGTATACCGCCGCGCGAACCGAGGTCGAGCACCGGCTGGCCGCGATCGTCGGCGAGGTCCTGGGCGGCAAGGCAATCGGGGTCCACGACGATTTCTTCGCCTCGGGCGGCGATTCGCTGCTGGCGATCACCACCGTCACCCGAGCCCGCGCGGCGGGCATCGAAATCAATGTCCGGCAGCTGTTCCAGAACCCGACCGTGGCGGGACTGGCGGCGGTCGCCGCGACGGCGACGGCAGTGCGCGCCGAGCAGGGTGCCATCAGCGGACCGATCCCGCTGTCACCGCCGCAGGCCTGGTTCTTCAACCGTGACATACCCCTGCGCCATCACTGGAACGCAAGCCTGGCGCTGGAGCTGACCGAACCGGTGGACCCCGATCGGCTGCGGCAAGCCTTCCGGACCGTTCTACGCCACCATGACGCGCTGCGACAACGGTTCGAATACGCCGACGGCTCGTGGCGGCAGTATTGCGTACCGGATGAACCTGATTGGACGCTAAGCGAAATCGAACTCGCCGACGGGTCCCCCTCCCATCTGGCCCAAGAGCTGGAGGCGTTTCAGGCATCGCTGGACCTCGGCCGGGGACCGATGCTGCGGGCGCTGCTCGTCCACTCAGGCGACGACCTGCCGGACCGGCTGATGGTCTGCGCCCACCATCTGGTCATCGACGGGTACTCGTGGTGGATCCTGCTCGAAGACCTCTTCGCCGCGTACCGCGATCTGCCGTTGCCACCGAAGACCACGTCGTACCGCGAATGGTCCTCGCGGATATCTTCGTATGCGGAGCAGGCGCAGAGCGAGATTGAATACTGGGCCGGGCTGCCCTATCACCGGGCCGTCCCGATTCCGCGAGACGCCGAAGGGACCATGCGGGCGGACAACTTCGCGAAAATACGGGTGGGCCTCGACCCCGGCGAGACCCGGGCCCTGCTGCTTCACGACGTCCACGCCGCGCTGATCACCGCATTGGGGTCGGCGATGTCCCGCTGGACCGGATCCGACTACGTGCATTTCGATGTCCAGCACCACGGCCGGGCCGATCTCGTCGACGGGCTCGACCTGTCCCGAACCGTGGGCTGGTTCGCCGCCTGCCACCCCGTCGTCTTGCACATAGCACCGCAGGCCGACGCGGCCGGCCGATACGCCGAGGTAGCCCAAGCCCTTCGCGACATGCCCCACCAGGGGGACGGCTATGAGGCACTGTTGTTGAGCCAGCCCGATTCACCGCTACGGGACGCACCGGTCGCCGATGTAACTCTGAATTATCATGGCGTACTGGATGCTCTGCTGCCCGACGGAGCACCGGTCCGCCTCGTGGACGGGCCGACCGGGCCGCTGCACGCCCCGCAGAATCCCCGCAGTTACGCGCTCAACGTGACGGCCGCGGTCCATGACGACCAGCTCTGGATCCAATGGACCTACGCCGTAAGCGTCCTGCAGCGATCCACCGTCGAGGAGGTCGCGGCCGACACCCTCAGCGCGCTGCGCGAAATCGGACGCTCATGACCGCTGCCAGGCTTCGGCAGCGCCTGAGCAGACATCTGCTCCTCGTTCAATCGGTCTGTCCACGGCCCGTATCGAAAGTTTGTGACGCGGACGGCATACAACCACCCGACTGTTGTCGGTATCGGATCATCGTGGCGATGGCGTGGACCCGCACCTTCGATTCAAGAAGCGCCGTTTAGGGCTGCTGGATTCCGCTGATGGATCCGGCTCCGACCGGTAGGTCCTCGTTGCGAGCGAGGAGTCCGGAGATGGTCACGGCCAGGGTGCGGGATAGTAAGTCGGTGAAATCCACACGCAGGGCGGCCACTGCCGGGTCGGCGGCGTAGGCGGCCAGCAACGCCTCGGGCGGCTGGCTGTAAGGCCAAGCCGCCGCGGTGATCAGGGTCGTGGTGGCGGCAAGTTGGGCAGCGTCGTTGGGGCCGAGTTCGGGCAGACACCGCTCGATGAGCCGTGCTTGCTCCTCGTAAGCGCGCCGGGCGGCCCAAGACCGCGACGTGCGACTGGCCATCACTCAGCCCGGCCGATCAGGATCTTCGAACCCACCCGGCCGGGCTAACCGGCGACGAAACGCACCGCGTCGGCGATCACGAATCCGTTGGTGTCGTCCGTGCGAATCAAGACACTCCCGCCGGTACCGGCTCCGAAGGTGAAACTGCCCAGCGACACCCACTGCCCGCCCGACGATCGCTGGTCGACCGTGCGGCTGGTGATACCGCCGCTGTGCACGATGTCGACGGGCACGTTGCTGGCACGGTTGGCATGCGCAGTCCAGCGCAGGTAAACGGTGTAGGGGCCTGCAGCGGGCAGCATCGGGGTGAAACGTAACCGGTTGACGCCCTTGCCGGTGTTGCCGTCGTGCTCGTAATCGGCTCCGTAGAAGCCGCTGATCGAGGTACTGCGCGCCCACGTCCCTGCGCGCGTCACGCCTGAGGAGGCTGCGTTGTCGACGATCACCTCACCCGGCGCGGGCAGCGGCCACTGCAGGATCTGCCCGTCGGCGCGCAGCCTGGCCTCCAGCGTCGCGTAGCTAAGCGCCTGCACGGCCACGCCCGCCGAGGTCGCCAGGACCGCCGCAGTGGCCGCAGACTGAGCGAGGATCATGAAGACGGGTTCCATGCGGATCGAACCGTAGGCGATGTGGCTCGCCGACAGGCAGACCGGTACCAGAAGATTCGTGCACTGCGACGCGTACGGCACGATCGAGCGGTAGCTGATCGGGTACGCGCCGGGGACGCCGATCTGCACGTCGCCTTCGTTGCGTACCAGGCTGTTGATCACCACCCGCTGACAGTTGTGCGAGTCCATGGTGTAGCTGGCCATCCCGACAGGGTCGGCGGCGCGCACGGTCTGGCGGCAATCGTGCTCAGTCATCACATAGGCCGACACCATCCGCCGGGCCTCACGCACATACAGCTGCGGCGACCAGTTCCCGGTCGTGGTGAACTCGTCCGATGCCAGACCCCAGGCCGCAGTCGCCGAGCGGATCGACGCCGGCAGCCGGGAATCGTTGGCCAGGAACCACATCAGCCCTTGCTGGTAACGGCGATGCTCGGCAACAATGCTATCCCGAACTGCATAGCTCGCGGTCGGATAGTCATAATTGGCTCCAATGTGGTCGGTGGAGAAAGCGCCGTTGTTGTTCGAGTCGGTCTTGCCACCGCCCACCGGCTCAGTGGTGAAGAATGGCCCGGTGTACCCAGCCTGGATGTAACGCAGCAGCAGCTCGTAGTCGTCGGCGCTGTAGCCGGGCGGCTGCGGGAAGGGCACCCTGCTGGCCGCCTGGGTCAGGCACATGCGGAAGTTGTATGCCTGGATGCGGCTGTCGCCGGTGCCGTTGGGGGCGACGCTGGCGGCGATCCCGGGCAGCAGACCCGAATTCGGGTCACCCGCGGTGCGGTAGGGCGAGACCGGCAGCGTGAACTGATGCTTGTCGCGCACCTGCACACCGTTGATGGTCTCGCCGTAGGCGCTGTTGGCCTCGCGGCCCGCCGTCCAGCCGACGCCGGCGCCGGCCATCAGGTCGCCCTCGTAGCTGCAATCAATGAACATCGGCGCCCGGAACACCTGGCCGTTGTCTGCCACAATTTCGCTGATGCGGGTCCCGGCCCGGGTCACCGCGCTCAACCGGGTGGAGTAGTAGATCGGTACCCCAGCGGCGGAGAGCAGATCGTCGAAGACCGCCCGCGCCACGTGAGGCTCGAACGTGAATCGAGCCGGAGAGGTTGGCGTGACAACAGTTCCGGCATACTTGGCATAGACGCGGCGGTAGAACTCCCCCGCTATCCCGCCGATGCTCTCCTTGGTGCCCGAGTCGGTCATCCCGAGCCCGCCGG
>JADMIO010606973.1_pt1 | contig 67097 bp, 55 predicted proteins | sample 8958161 | NCBI WGS metagenome assembly JADMIO01 (sample SAMN16585339, study PRJNA669376) | soil metagenome | isolation source: Crop rotation soil | place: USA: Cullars Rotation, Alabama | collected 2011 | reverse complement strand
CGTGCCCGCCGCCAACGCTTTTTTGAAAACTCTCGAGGAGCCTCCGGCGGATTCCATTCTGATTTTGCTTTCCCCGGAACCGCAGCGGCTGCTTGAAACGATCGTATCCCGTTGCCTGCGATTGAACTTCGCCGGGGAATCCGGGCGGCTGCGCGAGCCCTCGCTAGTGGCATGGGTGAAGGAGTTGAGCGAGATGGCTGCCGCCGAACAACGCAGCCTGCTCTCCCGTTACCGGTTGCTCTCGGTATTGCTGAATAAGCTCAACGCCGCCAAAGCCGCCATTACCGAAAACCTGACCAAACGTTCGCCCCTCGAGAGATACGACGACGCGGAACCTCGTCTGCGGGAGAAGTGGGAGGATGAACTCGCCGCAGCGATTGAAGCGGAGTATCGCCGGCAGCGGGCCGATCTATTAGTGGCCTTGCAATGGTGGTTGCGCGACATCTGGCTGGAGACGTTGCGTTTCAGCGGCAACCTGTTGACTTATCCGGAACTGGCCGAGATGGTGAAGAGCGTGGCGCGCCGCATCACTCCCGAACAGGCCATGGAAAACCTGCGCCTGCTCGAACAGACTCAGCGGCATCTGGCCTCGAACGTTCAGGAAGCGCTGGCGTTGGAAGTGGGGTTATTGAAATTGAAGCTTTGACTTCGCGGCCCATCGCGGCGGGATTGAACAGCCTGTCCGGTTGAGAAGAAGCACGTGTTCGCTGTCCGCCATGGCCGACCAAAAGACAACCGCCCGAAACCGAGTTCAGCCAAGCTCCCCGGCCCCATGGTTGGCCTCCAATCTTTGGCAAAAGGGATTCCTGGCTTTTATGGGTGTTTGGCTGGGGCTTGTGTTCTTCAAACTTGGCAACCCGGTTATTTTCGGCGATCAGATTGAGCCGCCTGGAAACATTGTCGAACTCGCCGTTAATTCATGGCCCATAAGTTGGGGCTACGGGCTGCTGGGGAGCGCCCTCGTTCTTTCCCTCTCGGCGTGGCGATGGAGACCCGCAGCGCCAAAATGGGTTCTGATCCTGCCGTTGATTTGGTTTGGCTGGCAGCTCTTGAGCGCCCGGCAAACTGTGAACGAGAATTTGACGCGGCAAACGTTGCTCGACTTCGCCGCTTGCACGACCTGCTTTTACCTCGGATTGTTCGCCCTGAGCCGCTTCCGGAACTACTCGGTTTTGTGGCTCGGATTGCTTCTTGGATTGGTTCTCTCCCTCTGGAGCGGCCTGGGGCAACACTTTGGCGGGCTGGAGGAAGCGAGACGTTATGTGGAGACGATACGATGGGACCTTTATCCCCCTGAACTCAAGGCCAGACTCACTTCGCCCGAGTTCCAGCAGAAGATCTCCAGCAACCGCATTTTCGGCAGCTTCGTTTATCCGAACGCGCTGGCGGGCGGCATCCTCCTGGCATTGCCTCCCGGCCTTTTCGCTCTCTGGGGCATGACCGAGCGCCTTCCTTTTATCCTCCGGGGAGTTTTAACTGGAACGCTCGCCTGGATGGGGGTGGCCTGCTTGTACTGGTCCGGCTCCAAGGCGGGATGGTTGATCTTTCTCGTGATGGGGATTATCGCCTTCCTCCATCTGGGAGGGGTGCCGCGAAAAACCAAGCTGCTGGCCATCGCCGTCATTCTGGCGGTTGGCATCGCGGGGTTTTATGGCAAGCATTCCGGCTACTTTGCAAAGAAGACGAACAGTGCGACCGCCCGGATGGATTATTGGCGGGCGGCGTGGCAACTCCTTAAGGAAAAGCCGGTGTTCGGCTCGGGGCCAGGCACCTTTAAGGTGGGTTACCAGCGCCTCAAACGACCCGACTCTGAACCCACTCGCCTGGCTCATAATGACTATCTGCAGCAGGGTTCGGATTCCGGGGTCATCGGGCTGTGTAGTTTTGCCGCCCTCATCGCCGGCTCCATCGTCAGCCTTTATCGTCGCGCGCCCTGGAAAAAGACTTCGGCGAGCGGGGCCGACCCCTCCTCAGACCAGGGAGGGCCCCTCTCTGACACCCGGCAGCATCAGAACTGGATGACTTTCGCCGTTTGGCTGGGGGTGGCAGGTTTGGCGGCGCAGGAGTGTGTGGAGTTCAGCCTTTATATCCCCGCGTTGAGCTGGCCCCTTTTCCTCTTCCTGGGCTGGCTTTGGGGTGCGGCGGCGGCGGATGGTTGCCTGGGGCAAATGCCATCGACAACCCAGGGCCAACCTGTTAGAGTCGGCATCAGATGAAAATCCTGTTCCTCAACGGCCCTAATCTGAACCTGCTTGGCCAGCGCCAGCCCGAGATTTATGGCAATATTACCCTGGCTGAAATCGAGGCCGAGGTGCGGAAGCGAGCGTTGAAGAAGGGCGTCGAGGTGGAGTTCCGCCAATCCAATTTGGAAGGGGAGTTGGTCACCTGGATTCAACAAGCCAAAGGCCACTTCGCCGCCATCGTCATCAATGCGGCTGCTTACACCCATACCAGCATCGCCCTTCGAGACGCCATCTCCTCGGTTGGCATCCCGACCGTCGAAGTTCACCTCTCCAACATCCACGCCCGGGAAGAGTTTCGGCATCACTCCCTGATTGCTCCGGTCTGCCGGGGGCAAATTGTCGGTTTTGGGTCTTATTCGTATGTTTTGGCCTTTAAAGCGGCCGTTAACATTAACGTTTGCTGAAAGTCCGGCAAAAATCAGCCTGTTTTGCCCTCGTTTTAGGACCCACGGAAGGCGGTTTGGAGAGGTTTTTCCTGCTTGACGCCCTCCCGGAGTCTCTCTATTTTCAGAACCGATCTTGATAATTAACTCTAAGCAGTGTCGGAACCCGGCTACTGCTTTTTTTACTTAATGAACAAAGCCAGCAGCGGTCTTCGGTTTCCGGGCCTTCAACCTGCGGAGGGTCTGTGGATTTAAAGGACATTAAGGCCATCATCGATCTCATGAAGAAGAACTCGATTTCCGAGTTCGAGCTGGAACGCCAGGACTTCAAGATCAAGCTCAAACGGGGTGCCACCGTCGCCGCCCCCCAATATGACGAGACGCTCACCCTGACTGCTCCTCCAGCCGGAGGCGCCGGTGCTCCCCAGATTTCGGCCGCCCACGCGCAGGCTAATGGAGAGTTGGAGATAAAATCTCCCATGATCGGCACCTTCTACCGCGCTCCCTCGCCCGAAGCCGCCAACTACATCGAGGTCGGCTCGGAGGTCAATACGGACACGGTCGTTTGCATTATCGAGGCCATGAAGGTCATGAACGAGATCAAAGCCGAGGTTAAGGGCGTCATCACTCAAATCCTGGTCGAAAACGCCAAGCCGGTTGAATTCGGCCAGGCCATGTTCAAAATCCGGCCTAACTGATGTTCGAGAAAATTCTGGTCGCTAATCGCGGCGAAATCGCCGTCCGCATCATCCGCGCCTGCAAGGAGTTGAACATTCGCACGGTCGCGGTCTATTCCGACACCGACGCCAATTCGATGCACGTCCAGATGGCTGATGAGGCGATCTGCATCGGCAAGGCTCCCAGCAGCGAAAGTTACCTGCGCATTGACCGCATTATCAGCGCCGCTGAAATCACCGATGTCGATGCCATCCATCCCGGCTACGGTTTCCTCTCTGAAAATGCCCACTTTGCGGACGTCTGCGAGAGCTGCAACATCCGCTTTATTGGTCCCAATTCGCGGGCCATGACCGCGCTGGAGGACAAAGCCGTCAGCCGCCTGCTGGCTAAAAAAGCGGGAGTGCCGACCCCGCCTGGTTCCGACGGTTTGGTAGAGAATGAACAAGTCGCCCTGACGACGGCTAAGAGGATCGGCTACCCTGTCATGATCAAAGCGGTGGCCGGGGGTGGCGGGCGCGGGATGAGGGTGGCGCACAACGATGTTTCCCTGGTGAAGGGCTATCACACCGCCCGTTCCGAAGCGGAAAAGGCTTTCGGCAACTCGGGCGTTTACATCGAGAAGTACATCGAGAACCCCCATCACATCGAATTCCAGATTCTCGCCGACACCCGAGGCAATATCATTCATTTGGGAGAGCGGGATTGCTCCATTCAACGGCGCAACCAAAAGGTGGTTGAGGAGACGCCCTCGCCATTGCTGGAGGGAAAATTCAAGGACCTCCGCAAAAAGATGGGCAAAGCGGCCATTCGCATCGCCGAAGTGGCTCACTACACCAACGCCGGCACCGTCGAATTTATCGTCGATGACCATGGAAATTTTTACTTTCTGGAAGTCAATAAACGCATTCAGGTCGAGCACCCTATTACCGAGGAAGTCACTGGGGTTGACCTGGTCAAACAGCAGATCATGATCGCCATGGGCGAGCCACTGCGCCTGACCGAAAAAGACCTCCAATTCCGCGGCCATGCCATCGAGTGCCGAATCAATGCCGAGGACCCGTTCGACGATTTTCGCCCATGCCCCGGCCGCATCGAGATGTATTATGCGCCGGGAGGGCGGGGGGTGCGCCTGGACAGCCACGTCTATGCCGGCTACGTCATCCCTCCGCACTATGATTCGATGATCGGCAAACTGATCACCTTCGGCAAGGACCGCCGGGATGCGATGGACAAAATGAGCCGGGCATTGAGCGAGTACATGATCACGGGGATCAAAACCACCATTCCATTCGAACTGGCCATCCTTCAAGACCCCAATTTTCGGCGCGGCGTCTATTCGACAAACTTCATCGAGCACCTGCTCGGTGGCGCGCGCCGCGAATTGATCGAAGAGAAAGCGTAGTTTCAGGAGGGATTGGTTCCTCAACACGCCTCTCTTGCCCTCTCTGTTGTCTCTGTTTCCTCCTGTAAATTCTTTCCTGTGCTGTGTTCAGCGTATTTCGTGGCTCAGTGCCCCCGGAGCTGTTCTTCTTCCGGAAGGGGTTGATTCACCGTCTCGGGAGCCCAGATCAAAGCAATGATTCCGGCCAGGTAGGAGGAAGCCAGGATGATGGCGGCCACGCGAAAGCCAGGCATTCCCCCCCACCCATCCAGGGCCTTGGCCAGCGGTCCGAGGATCAGCAAACTGAAAGCGGTGATGTAACGCCCCGCGTTGTAGCAAAAGCTCGTGCCGGTGGCGCGCAGACGGGTGGGGAACAATTCGGGAAGGTAAATCGCGTAGCCTCCGAACGGCGCGAGTGTGCCGCAGCCCAGAATCGGCCAGAGATACAGAATCTGCTTGGGTTCGTGGAACGTCCCGAAGGCCAGCACCAGACTGGCCCAGGCGAACAGGAGCGCGAGCAGGAAGGAGATGCGCCGCCCAAAACGGACCGCGACCAGGGTGAAGCAATAGATGCCACAAAAAGCGCCAATCTGCTGGAGGAACCCGGCTTTCGATTTCAGGCTCGTTTTCTCGTCCTCCGTGATAGCGGTTTGCAGCACGGCCTGGAATTTTTCCCGCTCCGCCGGCTCGATCGGGAGCGTGGGCATTCGAGCCCCGTCCAGTTTATCATTTCGGCCAATGGCGCGCCGGGTCAGCTCGGCGTATTTCCGCTGCTCCCGTTCATCGAGGCCCTTGACCAGGGCAGCACTTGCTTCGGAAGTGGGCGCGTTGAGGATTGCTTCCAGCTTCGGGCGCGTTTTCTTCTCCAGGGTGGGAATGGTTGAGTCGATCAACTCCGGAGTGTAGAAAGCAACGCCCCATAGTCCGATTTGGCCTGCGACCGCCAGGCCCAACCCCACCAGTGTGTGGCGTCGCCAGCGCGGCTGGGTGAAGAGGTCACTCAGGCGGCCAAATTGCCCGACCGATTTGTCCTTCTCCGCGGCGGCCTTGGCGGCGCGCCAGCGCTCCGGCTCCTTCAATCGCCAGAACACGAACACCGCCAGCAGCCCGGGCAGAGCGCCGAGGTAGTAAAGGCCACGCCATCCCCATCCTAGTTTTTCACTCGGCACCACCACCCCGAGAGAGACTGCGGCCAGGATATTGCCCACTGCTGTCAATGCCTGGAGAGAGCCGAGGGCGTGGGGTCGCGCCCGGTCGGGCATGGCTTCAGCAATGAGGGCCGCCCCGACGGCAAACTCGCCGCCCACGCCCGCGCCCGTCAGGAAACGGAAGAAGGCAAAGAACCCCCAGCTATGCGCGAAGCCGCTCAGTCCAGTGCAAAGCGCATAAATGAGAATCGTCAGCGCCATCGTTTTGGCGCGCCCCCAGCGGTCCCCCATCAACCCGAAGATGAGACCGCCGGTTGCCCAGCCGAGGATAAAGATGGAAGTGGCCCAACCCCCATAAGACAACTGGGTTGAGGGGCTGGCCTGAGGGAGCAACTCCCGCATCGTGATGGAGCGCGAAAGGGTGAAGATCTGTTGATCGAAGCAGTCGAACAACCAGCCAAACACGGCCAGAGCCAGCACCGACCATTGATACCCATTCAAGAGTTTCCACCAAGGGGCTTGAGCGAGAGAAGGCCGGGCACTGGAGCCGGTTTGGTTGAGAGGCGCGTTAAGCATGAACTGACCGCAGTGATACTGAAAGAGACGGAGCCTCCGAGGCAAGGCGAATCGAACAGCCGGGGCTTGCTCCCGAAGTCGAATTGTTGTCTCCTTCCCCTATGTCAGAGCGATCGCCGGCACGCTGCCGCTTGTAATCCCACCTCCCCGAATATGCGCATTCTCATCGCCACAGTCACTGCCGGCGCCGGCCACGTCCAGGCCGCCGCCGCGCTGGAAGAGGCCTGGCGCGCGTTGCGGCCGCGCGACACGTTGCAGCGACTCGATGTGCTCGACTTCACCCCGCGCCTCTATCGCAAAGTCTATGTCGAGGGCTATGTGCAACTGGTCGAGCGCGCCCCGGAACTCTGGGCGCACGTTTTCAAGAAGACGGACAATCCCCGCTTGATTGGCAAGCTTTCCCGTTTCCGGCGCGCCTTGGCGCGCCTGACTACGAACAAATTTGTCCGCCAGCTCAAGAAGTTCAATCCCGACGCGGTGCTCTGCACCCATTTCATGCCCTTGGAAATCATGGGTCGGCTCAAAACCAAGAGCCGAGCCGCTAACAACGGCCATCCCGCGACCGTGAGCATCGTAACGGATTTCGAGGCCCATGCGCTCTGGATGGAGCCAAGCGTTGGCCTTTATTGTGTGGCAGCGGAGGAAACTAAAGCCCGCCTCGTCGCGCGGGGTGTCTCCGCGGAAAATGTGGCTGCGACAGGAATTCCCATCGCCTCGAAGTTTTCCAGCCCAGTCGACCCCGCTCCGGTCCGCAAGCGCATGGGGTTGCGCGACGATCTCCCCATCCTGCTAGTGCTCGGCGGCGGATTCGGCATGGGGCCGGTCGCGCAGATCATGCGGGAGCTGAACAAACTGGAACGGCCCGTCCAGGTCGTCGTCGTCTGTGGGCGGAATGAGGAATTGCGGCGCGATCTCTCGCTGCTGGACCGACGCCATCCGACTCACGTGCTTGGGTTCGCGACCAATATGCAGGAATTGATGGCGATTTCAGAACTGGTCATCACCAAGCCGGGCGGCCTGACCACCTCCGAGGCGCTCGCTCTCGGGAAGCCCCTCTTCATCCTCAATCCTATCCCCGGGCAGGAGGCTGCCAACAGCGATTTCCTCCTCGAACATGGCGCTGCCGCCAAAGCAAACCGCCTGGAGGACCTCCCATATCGACTCGAGAAGTTGCTAGGCTCGCCCAAGCTGGCGGAGATGGCCGCCGCCGCGCGCGCCCTGGGCAAGCCAGATGCCGCCGCGGAGGTGTGTCGCGAAGTGTTGCGGCGACTGAAATGAGCTTCAGTCGGAACGTCCCGGCGCAGACCTCCCTCCGCTACGGCGGTTGGCTGGTTCTCTTTCTCCTCCTCTGTGCGTGCGGTCCCGGCCTGGCTTCTGAGGTGAAGCGTAACGACCAGATTATCTTTTTCCCAACCCTCGGAAGGCCGGTTCACGGGGATTGGGAGTTGGAAATTCACGGCTGGATTTTTGAGCCGGAGAATCATCGGCTGTTGACGGCGGTCCTCCGGCGCGTCATCGGGATTCGTGAGAATGAATTGACCCTCTCGGAGAAGACGACCTTTGCCTCGAGAACACGCTTCTTCATGGTCGATAACGAGCGCCGCAAAAAAGTCTCCATTATGATTGGAGGCCAAACCGTAAACCTGGCCGCCTCGGGCGCCAACGGCCATTTCTCCGCCAGCCTGCGCTTCAGTCCGGAGGACTTGAAGCAGATGGGGCTGTCCGGCGTGGGCAATACCCCGGTCTCCTTCCAAACAACGTCCGAGGACAACCGCGTTCAGACTTGTACGGGCGAAGTGTTCCTGCTGGGGGAAAATGGTCTATCCATCATCTCCGATATCGACGACACGATCAAAGTCAGCCAGGTGTTAGACCGAAAGGCGCTCCTCCGCAACACCTTTTGCCGGCCGTTTCAAGCGGTGCCGGGGATGGCGGCGATTTACCAGGAGTGGGCCAAGGCAGCGGGCGCGCAGTTTCATTATGTCTCGGCCAGTCCGTGGCAGCTCTATGAACCGTTGGCTGGATTCATGCGCACGAACCAATTCCCCGAAGGCAGTTTCCATCTGAAATTATTTCGAGTGAAAGACCAGACCTTCTTCGACCTGTTTCGCTCCCCGGAGCGCTACAAAATGGGAGTGATCGAGCCGATGCTGGATAAATTCCCCAAACGGCGCTTTGTCCTGGTCGGGGATTCCGGAGAGAAGGACCCTGAAACCTACGGGGCACTGGCTCGCAAATATCCCCACCAAGTGGTGAAAATCTTCATTCGCGATGTCACCCGTGAGGCGCCGGATTCCTCTCGCTACCAGAAGGCCTTCCAAGGAGTGCCGCCCGAGACGTGGAAAATCTTCAGAGAGCCTGCCGAAATCGAAAAGCTGCTACCGGAAAAGGCGGGGCAGTCGATGCGGTCGCCGCGTCCCGGAGGGACAGAATGACAATAGCCCAATGCTTCAGCATTGGGATTCCGGAGCGGGGTTGTCCCGCGTCCCGAAGGGCCCTCCGGGACACGGCAGCCGTATTCGCCACCAGTCCTCCGTATTTTACGGAAAGGCTCTACGTCAGGCGGGACGCCTGACGCTACTGGCGTTGGTCGGCAGCCCAAGGGAAGCTGAAATGGCTCAAATGCCGCTTTCGACCGCGTCGAAGACCGCGCGCACGCCTTCGACTAACGCATCGACGCGGATGGAAAGCTCAAAGTCGGAGGGGGCTTCCAGCGTATAACTAACGGGTGACTTATGATGGATGAGATAGAAAGCCTCGGGCCAGTCCGGGCGCTGGGTTAAATCAGGATTGGCACAGATGATCCCGTTCTCGGCGAGACGGCCCTCGATTTCCGGCGAGGTGTCGATCGGACAAACCTTGCTGACTCGCTGAATAATGGCTTCAGAAAAGGAGCGCCTGCGGCTGGGATTCAGTTCGTAGAGATAAAAGCCGTTCGATTCCCAATCCTCATGGAGAAGGAGGGTGGCCTCGAAGCAGGGCTGGCGCAGAAGCCAGTCGATATGCGTCCGCACTTCAGGGGCTTTCAGGGATCGATAATCCCGGTTCAGGTCCAGTCCCTCCTCATTCCCGCGGCGATTTTGAATGTAACCCCCGGGGTTGAGGCACGGAACGAGCCAGATGCCTATATTGTCAGGCCAGCGATTCTCCTGGAATAACTTCAGCACCGCCAAGGGGCCGGCGGGTTCGTCCCCATGAATACCGCTGGAAATGTAGATGTTGCGCGTCGAGTCAGGACTCGGGCGGCGGAAGGCTTTTAAAACCAGATGGTCTGAGACCGTGAGGGCATCGCGCTCCCAGCCGCCTGCGGCGGCGAGTTGTTCAATCTGGCGCAGGACCTCATGGATGTCGATGCACTCACCCTGGTAGCCACCGTTGTTTTTGCCCAGTCTTCGCATGATTCGAGCGTGTTCAATGGAGCGGTTGGTTCACACTGAACACCCAACCACTTCTCATTCATAACGGACTGGCGCAAAAAAGACAACCTTCAGGCTTCCGCTCCGGGCTGCTTTTTACCACCATCGGCTGCTGTCTATGGAAATCAAACATCTGCACGACGCGCCCGCCTTTATCACCAAGGACGGCTCGGAAATCCGGGAGTTGCTGGCCTATCGCAATTCGGCGATCCGCAACCAGAGCCTGGCTGAAGCGCGTCTGCCCGCCGGATGCAGCACTCAGGAGCATTATCACGCCCGGACGGAAGAGATTTACTTTATCACGGCCGGCCAGGGGCGGATGCGGATCGAAGGCGAAGTGGCGGAGGTCAAGGCGGGGGATGCCATCGCCATCCCGCCCGGAAAGAAGCACAAGCTTTGGAACACGGGGAAAGAGGCTCTAAAACTTCTCTGCTGCTGCTCGCCATGTTACGAGCATAGTGATACGTTTATCACGGAAGCGGCCCCTGAGCCGCGATCTGAATGAAAAGTCAAAAAGTGCGATTATTTATCAAGCCGTATTGCGGCTGGTGCGATGAAGCGATGGACTGGCTTCGTGAGCGCGGCATTGCCTACGAAACACTTGACGTAACCACTGATCCGGCCGCCCGCCAGGAGATGCTCCGTCTTTCCCACCAAACTCTCGCTCCGGTCATCGAGGTGGACGGAGAGGTCCTGGCGGATTTCGGGACAGACGAGTTGGAAGAATTCTGGAACAGTCTCCACGATAAACAGACATGATGAACGCGACGACGTGCGGGAGGATTGATCCATGGTGCGGCAAGAGGCGGCCACGCTCCTCGCCTTAAGCATGAACATCGTTGAACCCATTTCCCCGCCGCGCCCCCGCATTCCCGAGTGGCTGCGGCTTCGGCTGCCCACGACTAGCAGCTTTGAGCAAACACGCCGCATGCTCGAAGACCTTCGATTGCACACGGTTTGCGAGAGCGCCCGCTGCCCCAACCATTGGGAATGCTGGAGCAGGAACACCGCAACGTTCATGATCGCGGGCGATCGTTGCACGCGCAACTGCCACTTCTGCGCCGTCACCACCGCCAAACCTTTCGCGCTGGAGTTGGATGAGCCGGAGCGCGTGGCGGAGGCAACGCGGCGTCTGGGCCTCAAACACGTGGTGCTGACGGCGGTGGCCAGGGACGATCTGCCGGATGGCGGGGCGGAGCATTTTCGACGGACGATTGACGCGGTGCGGATGGCCAATCCGGGAATCGTGATCGAGGTGTTGGTGCCGGATTTCAACGATCAGGATTCCTCCATCCAGACGGTGCTGTCGGCCGCGCCCGAGGTGTTCAATCATAACCTGGAGACAGTGCGGCGGCTAACACCTTCAGTCCGTTCGCGGGCCACTTACGATCGTTCTCTCTCGGTGCTGGCCAAAGCCAAGGCGCGCCGGGGGGAAGCGATGCATACCAAATCCGGCCTGATGTTAGGTCTGGGCGAAAAAGAATCCGAGGTGCGAACCGCGATGGAGGACCTGCGCCGGGTTCATTGCGATATTCTAACGCTGGGCCAGTATTTGCAGCCCACCTTGAAACACCTCCCGGTGGTCGAATTCATTCCTCCTGCGCAGTTCGAGGCTTATGGCGAGCAAGCGCGGCAAATGGGTTTCGTTCACGTCGCCAGCGGGCCGATGGTCCGCAGCTCCTATCACGCGGATGAATTTTCGCGCGCGGCGACCGGCAGCCCAGAAGAGTAATGTCCGGAGGGGATCGCCGGTAACGCTGATCGTTGCCGCGGGGAGCGACCTTGCATCCGAAAGAAGAGAAAGGCCCAAATGGCCACAAGGAAAAGGAGGCCAACGGCGACCACTGCGGCAATGACCTTCAGAACCCTGGCCTGGCGGAACATCTGGTCGGTGCGCTCCTTCTCCGCGGCTCGGAACATGGCAAATTCCTTATCGACGGAAGGCGGGGCGGCGGTTTCCGGGCGGAGTTGAATAAACTTCCAGGGATGAGCATCGCCCCCAAACCCCGCCGGCAATTTGGAAAGATTTTCTTCCGCAGCGTATTGAAACCCGCTCGAATTCCAAAAGGGAGTGGCAAATTGGGTCCAAACGCGAACCAGACCGAAATTGCCGGCGACGATCTTGATGCGCTCCCAGAGTTTGTCCCGAAGCTCATCGGCCTGTTCCGGATGGGTGAACGCTTCGCTGTGAAGGCGGCCTTCATGACCGGCCACCTGCAGTCCGACAGCCCCGCTCAATTCCCCGTTCTCCTCTTCCACGACCTGAAATTCTTTGAAGCGCTTTTCCAACTCCTGGCAGGGAAGCTCTTCCTGCTGCCACAGCAAATTAAGCTTTTGCAGATCTTCGACCGTTGCGCGGCGAACCTTCTGGTTCGATGGTGTCATCGAGGCGCATGTTAATAAAAGAGGAGCCGATGTAAAGTCTCAAGGAAATGGACCTTTTCTCCGGGCTTTTCCTTAGCTTGACACGTATTGGCGAGGACGCCTGCGCTACTTTGTCAATCGCCCTGCCGGCAGCCCTGGCGACCTCTGTTTTTGCATGGAACTTTGGCCCCGAAAAAGCTAAAGCTAAAGGCATGGCAGAAAGTCCAGGCCCGCGGAGTCCCTCTCCGGCCCCGCATTCGTGGCCCAGAACAACGATGTGGGTGGGGATCGTTTTGATCCTGGCCGGGGCGGGAGTCCTCGCGCTCAGGTCGTGCCAGAAGATGCCGGGGGAAGCCATCGATAAGACGGGCCAGTTGATTAAGCAGGCGGGCCAGGCGGCGGCGAATGTGGCCAAGGCGTTCAAGGAGGGAACGATCACGACGTCGTTCCTCAGTTACGCCACCAGCGTCAGCAACACTCATTACCTCCAGTTCGCTACCCTTAAGCAAACGGAAGTTTTTACCCGGAAGGACGAGGCGAGCACGGCTTTCGGATATATCCCGCTGCCCGACGTGATCGTCGAGGCGAGGGCGCCGGTGGAATGCAGTTACTACCTCGATCTGAATGCCAAATGGCAATTTCTGGTTAAAGATAACGTCTTGTACGTCATCGCGCCGCCCATCCGCTTCAATAAGCCCGCCGTCGATGCCTCGGAAATCACCTACGAAATCAAGGTCGGCAGTAAAATTCGGGATACGGCCAAGGCCATGGACAACTTAAAAAAATCCATCACCTCCCAATCGATTATCCGGGCACGGGAGAACATCCCGCTGATCCGGGAAAACGGACGCCGCCAAACCACCGAATTCGTCGAGAAGTGGTTGATGAAATCGTTTACAGACGGGAAGGAGTACCCGGTGAAGGTCTATTTTCCAGGCGAGAAGCCGCCGGGTGACCTGACGGTTCCCGCGCGGCCTCTGAATTAACTTATCCCCGTTTCGCCGACTGTTTAGTAGCGATAGTGCTCCGGCTTATAGGGGCCATCGACGGACACCCCCAGGTATTCGGCCTGCTTCTTCGAGAGAGTGGTCAGCTTGACGCCGATTTTTTCCAGGTGCAGGCGCGCCACTTCTTCGTCCAGCTTTTTAGGCAGGCGATAAACGTTAGGTTCGTAGAATTCCTTGTTCGCCCAGAGATCAAGCTGCGCCAGAACCTGGTTGGAGAAGGAGTTGGACATGACGAAGCTGGGGTGGCCCGTAGCGCAGCCCAGGTTCACCAGGCGGCCCTCCGCCAAAAGATAGATGCAGTGGCCGTCCGCAAAGGTGTATTTGTCCACCTGCGGTTTGATGTCCAGTTTCTTCACTCCCTTGGCCCTGTTCAAGCGGTCCACCTGGATCTCATTGTCAAAATGGCCAATGTTGCAGACGATCGCCTGGTCCTTCATTTTCTCCATGTGCTCCAGGGTGATGATGTCGCAATTGCCAGTGCAGGAGACGTAGATATCGGCTTGCCCCAAAGTGTCCTCAATCGTGGTGACCTCAAAGCCCTCCATCGCAGCTTGCAAGGCATTGATTGGGTCGATCTCGGTGACGATGACTCGAGCACCAAATCCGCGCAAGGAGTGGGCGGAACCTTTTCCCACATCGCCGTAGCCGCAGACCACGGCCACTTTGCCCGCCACCATCACATCGGTGGCACGCTTGATCCCGTCGGCAAGGGATTCGCGGCAGCCGTAGAGATTGTCGAACTTGGATTTGGTCACGGAATCGTTGACGTTGATCGCGGGCACGAGGAGCTTGCCCGCTTCCTTCATCTGATAGAGGCGGTGGACGCCGGTGGTGGTTTCCTCCGAAACGCCTTTCCAATCCTGGACGATGTTGTGCCAGAATCCAGGGCGTTCCTTTTGCACGCGCTTGAGAAGATTCTTGATCACCTGTTCCTCGTGGCTCTGGCTGGGAGTGTTGACCCAGTTGTCGCCTTCTTCGAGTTGATAGCCTTTGTGGATGAGGAGGGTGACGTCGCCGCCATCATCGACGACCAATTCCGGCCCTTTGTTGCCGGGATGAGTCACGGCATCCAGGGTGCAATCCCAATATTCTTCCAGGCTTTCGCCCTTCCACGCGAAAACAGGGATGCCCGCCTTGGCGATGGCCGCGGCGGCGTGGTCCTGGGTGGAAAAGATGTTGCAGCTCGCCCAGCGGACAGAAGCGCCGAGCTCGATCAGGGTCTCGATCAGCACCGCCGTCTCGATGGTCATGTGCAGGGAACCGGTGATGCGCACGCCTCGGAGCGGTTTGCGCGCCGCATACTTGCGCCGGATGGACATCAAGCCGGGCATCTCATGCTCGGAAACCTGGATGGTCTTGCGCCCCCATTCGGCGAGGCTGAGGTCTTTGACTTTGAAGTCCTGATGGCCGTTGCGGTTGGCGGCCTTGGCGGAACCATTCTTGGCGGCGCGGGAACGGGGAAGTTTTATTGTTGGCATTGGATTGTTAGATTATGCTCTGTCAGCGGTGGATCGTGATTGGTTATTTCAGCGCCTTCTTCAGCGCGGCGGCTTTGTCGGTCTTTTCCCAGGTGATGCTGTCGAGGTCATCGACCTTGCCGAAGTGGCCGTAATTGGTGGTTTTTGAGTAAATCGGGCGGAGCAGGTTCAACTGCCGGATGATTTCGGCGGGCTTGAAACTGAAGACCTGGCAGACCGCTTTTTCGATCGCCTCGTCGCTGACTTTGCCGGTGCCGAAGGTGTTAACACAGACGGAGACGGGGTCAGGATGCCCAATGGCATAGGCGAATTGGATTTCCGCGCTGGTGGCCAGGCCGGCGGCAACAATGTTTTTCGCAACGTAACGGCCCATGTAGGCCGCGCTTCGGTCCACCTTGGACGGGTCCTTGCCGCTGAACGCGCCGCCGCCGTGACGGCCCATCCCACCGTAGCTGTCCACGATGATCTTGCGGCCCGTCAGCCCGGTGTCGCCCTGCGGCCCGCCTACCACAAAACGTCCAGTGGGATTGATGAGAAACTGGGTCTTCGTGGTGAGCAGGTTTTCCGGGAGGACTTTTTTGATGACGTGCTTGATGATGAAATCTTTGATCGTCTTGTGCTTCGCATCCGCGGCGTGCTGGGTGGAAACAACCACGTTGGTGATGCGCACCGGTTGGTCGTTCACGTATTGGACGGAGACCTGGGTCTTGGCATCCGGACGCAGCCACTTTACTTCGCCGCTTTTGCGGATGCGGGTCAACTCGCGCCCGAGTTGGTGCGCATACATGATAGGAGCAGGCATCAACTCCGGGGTTTCGTTGCAGGCATAGCCGAACATCAGTCCCTGGTCGCCGGCGCCTTGCTCGGCGGTTTGCTTGCCTTCCGCGGCGCGGGCATCCACCCCTTGCTTGATATCAGCGCTTTGCTGCGTGATCGCATTCATGATCAGCACCTTGTCCGCGTGGAACACGTCATCATCGTGAGTGTAGCCGATCTCGCGGATGGCGTCGCGGGCGATGGCCGAATAATCCAGCTTTGCGTTTGTGGTGATTTCGCCGCCCACTACCACCAGGTTGCACTTGGCGTAGGTCTCGCACGCCACGCGGCTGCGCGCATCCTGTTCGAGGCAGGCGTCCAGGACGGCGTCAGAAATGGTGTCGCAAACTTTGTCCGGATGGCCTTCGCCGACGGACTCCGAGGAGAAGATGTAATTTTTGCTCATTGAATTAGTTTTTTGCTAGCGCCACAAATAACATATTGACGTATCAAGATTCGAAGATATATTAATTTCGCGCGCCGTCAACTGGAAAGTTTAAATAATCTGACATGTCCTCTGTCCTCAAATCGCTTCGTTCGCTGGCCGACCCTACCCGGCTGCGGATCATCGCCCTGCTCGAGCGTGACGAGTTGTCAGTCAACGAGTTGCAACAAATCACCCGCATGGGTCAATCCCGGATTTCGACCCACCTCGGCCAGCTCCAGGAGGCGGACCTCATCCAGTCCCGCCGGGAGGGTAAGCGAACATTCTATAAGTTGAATCCGAATGCACCTGAGCTGGAAAAGGAATTCATCCAATTGGCGGTTCGCAGCGCCCGGGAATTGCCGGAACACTCCGCCGACCAGGTAAACCTGAAACGCATCCTGGTCCGCCGTCACGATCAGGCGCAGGTTTTCTTCGACCAGGTCGCGGGAAGATTCGACCGCAGCTACGGGCCGGGCCGCTCCTGGCAAGCCTTCGGCCAGATGTTGTTGCGCACCATGCCTCCGCTGGTCGTGGCCGACCTCGGCGCGGGCGAGGGATTGTTGAGCGAGTTGCTGGCGCGCCGGGCCCGAAAAGTCATCGCGGTGGACAATTCCGAGAAGATTGTCGCCTTCGGCGCGGCCAAAGCGAAGAAGAGCGGGATCAAGAACCTGGAATTTCGCCTGGGGGATCTCGAGGAGCCGCCGATTGAGCCGCAGAGCGTCGATTTAGTGATTTTGAGCCAGGCCCTCCATCATGCGCGGGAACCGGCTCGCGCCATCGCCGCGGCCCACCGCATCCTTCGCCCGGGTGGACAAATGATGATTCTGGACTTGCTCCAGCACAGCTTTGAGAAGGCGCGCGAGCTTTATGGCGACATCTGGCTGGGCTTTGCGGAGAGCGATTTGCAACGCTGGCTTGAAGCAGCCGGATTCAAGAGGATCGAAATCGGCGTGGTCGCGCGCGAGGAGCAGCCGCCGAATTTTCAAACGATTTTAGCGGCCGCGGAGAAGTAAGGGCTAGTTCGGCTGTTTCGTGATCGTGAATATTATGGAAGGCAACGAGAGCGTCGCGGGATTTTATTCCTCACTCGGTTATTCGGTCGAAAAGCGCGTCAGCATGGGCAAACGCATTTTAGAAAATGTTCCGCCGACGAGATGAAGCCACTCCGTGGTAAGGAGACTCATGCCGTTACGGGGATCAAGGCCTGGACGAAGGGCCCAATTTGCGTGCATTGCTGGAAGAAGACGCTATAAACGGGGCAGAAATCATGAGAAGTTTAGCTGGCACTGTGCTCCTGTCGGCCGCCCTTGGCGGAATGCTCACCTTCCCCGCGCGCACCGCCGACCAACCTCAGTGGGGCCAGGCCTGGTCGCGCAACATGGTCTCCGCGGAGACGAACCTGCCTGACTCTTTCGATGTAAAGAACGGACGGAATATCAAGTGGTCCGCCCAACTGGGCAACGAAACACATTCCACCCCGGTGGTCGCGGGGGGACGGGTTTATATCGGCACGAACAACCGCGAACCGCGCAACCCGAAGCATCAGGGCGACCGGGGGGTGCTTATGTGTTTCGATGAAAAGACCGGCCAGTTCCTTTGGCAACTCGTCGTCCCCAAGCGCGAGGAGGACCCCTATATGGATTGGCCGAATGCCGGGATGTCTTCCCCGGTCACGGTCGAAGGCGACCATGTTTACGTGGTCAGCAGCCGCGGCGAAGCCATGTGCCTTGACGCGCGGGGGATGACTAATGGCAATGATGGACCGTATCTGGATGAGGCCATCCACATGATTCAGAAGTCCACTAACAAGCTCGCTGGGGCCAGTCAGCCCGCTTCGGGGGTTCAGGCGGAGCAAGCCTCCGCCCCCATTTCAGCGGGACCGTTAGACGCTGATATCCTCTGGCTTTTCAATCTCACCACGGGCGCGGGCATTTGGTCCCACGACGCCGCCCATAGCTCGATTCTCATCCACGGCAACCATCTTTATCTCAACACCGGCACGGGCGTGGACAACACGCACCGGCGCATCCGCACTCCCGAGGCGCTGAGCCTGGTGGTGCTGGACAAGAACACCGGTCAACTGTTAGCGCGCGATGCCGAGCACATCGCAACCAATATTTTCCATTGCACCTGGTCGGCGCCTTCGATGGGGACCGTGGCTGGCCGCCCGCTCATCTTTTTCGCCGGTGGGAACGGAATTGTTTACGCCTTTGAAACTCTTCCGGCCGAGTCTGCCTCTGCCACGCCGCGGGATTTGCGCAAGGTTTGGCAATTCGATTTCGACCCGGAGGCGCCCAAAGGCGACATCCACCCCTATCTGAGCAACCGGCGCGAAGGCCCGAGCAATATTTATGGCATGCCTGTGTTCCATCGAAATCGCATCTACGTCGCAGGCGGCGGCGATATTTTTTGGGGGAAAAACCAGGCATGGCTCAAATGCATCGACGCCACCAAAACCGGCGACATCACCACCAACGGACTCGTTTGGTCCTATCCCCTGGAGCGCCATGTCCTCTCCACCCCCGCCATTTCCGGGGACCTCCTTTTCATTGCCGATTGCGGGCGCAAATTCCACTGCTTGAATGCCGAAACCGGAGCGCCCTATTGGACGCATGATATCAAGGGCGATGTCTGGGCTTCCCCAATGGTGGCGGATGGCAAGGTCTATCTCGGCACTCGGAGCGGCGCTTATTACATTTTTGCCGCCAGCAAAGAAAAGAAACTTTTGAGCACTTTTGAATTGGGCAGCCCGATCAGCGCGACGACCACTGCCGCCAATGGCGTCCTCTACATCGCCACCATGAGCCGCCTGTATGCCGTAAACAATGCTCCACCTTAGAACGAACCACCATGGACAGGGAGAAGGCGCGCCAGCTCCTGCGGCAGATGCTTGGCCCCGAGGCGGAATTCCGCGACGGGCAATGGGAAGCGATTGACCGCGCCGCCAATCAGCGCCAGCGTCTGCTTGTCGTTCAACGCACTGGCTGGGGCAAGAGCCTCGTCTATTTCCTGGCGGCAAAGATCCTGCGCGAGGCCGGGGCTGGCCCGGCATTGCTCATCAGCCCTCTCCTCGCGCTCATGCGCAACCAAATCCTGGCCGCGCGCAAGCTGGGCATCCGGGCCTTGACGATTCACAGCGAGAATCCAGGAGATTGGGCGGAGGTGGAAAAGGCGCTCAAACACGACCAATGCGACGTGTTGCTCGTATCTCCCGAGCGGTTGGGAAACAGCGCGTTCCTGGAAAAGCTCCTTCCACTCTTCCAGGGCCATATTGGGTTGTTCGTGGTGGATGAAGCCCATTGCATCTCGGACTGGGGCCACGATTTTCGCCCCGATTACCGGCGGATTGTGCGCATTTTGAAAATGCTTCCCCAGAGCGTGCCGGTGCTCTGCACCACTGCCACGGCCAACAATCGCGTGGTCGCGGACGTTCAGGCGCAGATTCCGCAGTTGCAGGTGTTGCGCGGCCCCCTTCTCCGGGAATCGCTCAAGTTGTATAACGTCGTGTTGCGGGATCAGTCCGCCCGCCCGGCGTGGCTGGCTCATTTCCTCCCGCAAATCCCCGGCAGCGGGATCATTTACACGCTCACCATCCAGGACTCCCGTCGGGTGGCCGGATGGCTCCAGCGCCAATCCATCCCTGCCCGGCCGTATCACGCTGACCTGGAGGCGTCGGAACGAATTGAAGCTGAACAAATGCTGCTCGGCAATGAAGTCAAGGCCCTGGTGGCCACCGTAGCGCTAGGGATGGGCTTCGACAAACCGGATCTCGGCTTTGTCATCCACTTCCAGCGCCCCGGTTCCGCCATTGCTTATTACCAGCAGGTAGGCCGCGCGGGCCGCGCGGTCGAGTCGGCCTATGGCATCCTGCTCAATGGACGGGAGGACGATGAAATCCAGGATTATTTCATTCGCACGGCCTTTCCCCCCGCGCAATTGATGGAAGAAGTTTTGCGCGAGCTGCAACGCGGCTCCCGGTTCACTCTGGACGAATTAGGGGCGGCTTTGAACTTTCCGCGGGCTACGCTCGACAAAGCGCTGCGGCTGCTCGAAGTGGATGGAGCGGTGCGGCGGGAGGAACATCATTATTCGCGGACCGCCAACCGCTGGAAAGCAGACCTGCTGCGGAGCGAACAAGTCACTCGGCAACGCCGGGCCGAACTGGATCAGATTCGGATGTACGTTAACCATGACGGCTGCTTGATGGAGTTCCTGGCCCGAGCCCTGGACGATCCCTCCCCCGCGCCCTGCGGAAAGTGCATGAATTGCGCTGGCAAGAAGGAGCGCCTTCCGCCCCCGCCTGAATTGGTCGAGGCCGCGGGAGAGTTTCTTCGCAACGACACGTTAATATTGCAACCCCGTGAGCTTTGGCCCAAGCCCTTGCTGGAAGAGTTGCAAAAGGCTTTGCCGGAAGCCCTGGAGTGGTTCGAGACCGGCCGCCCGAAAATGAGCATTCCGGAAAAATTGCGCGCGCGCGAGGGGCGCGCCCTCTGTATCTATGGCGATTCCGGCTGGGGGCGCGAAGTCGCCCAAGGCAAATTCCAGAGCGGCCGTTTCAGTGAAGCGCTAGTGGGCGCAGCGGCAGACCTCGTTCTGCACAAATGGAAACCCAACCCCGCTCCCGAATGGGTCACGGCCATTCCTTCGCACCGCCACGCGGAGTTGGTGCAGGATTTGGCCCAGCGGCTGGCGGCCAAATTAGGTGTGCCTTTTCTGCCAGTGTTGCGCAAACGGCGACAAACCCTGCCGCAAAAACAAATGCAGAACAACCCGATGCAATTGCGAAACATCCTCCGCGCTTTTCAAGTGGTCGAAGCCGCGCCCCAGCCGGTAGCAGATGCGGAAGAACCGGCGCAGCGATGGCCTGGCGTGGTCCATCGCTGGGTCCGCCAAATGGCATCCGCGCTGAGTTCCGGGCCGGTCCTCCCGCCCGGGCCCGTGTTGTTGGTGGATGATGTGGTCGATTCAAGATGGACGTTGACCGTGGCTGCGATATTGTTGCGTCAGCATGGCAGCGGCCCGGTGTTTCCCTTGGCCCTGGCCAAAGCAGCTCCGCGCGGGGGCTGATGCATTTAGAAGCAAATGACCTCGAACGATTATCTGAGCGACGACGGGCTGGCGGTGTTGCTGCTGTGCTCGGCGCTGGGTTTGAACCAAAAGAATTTCCCTGGCGCTGCCTCCCCCTTGACCTTGTCGGAATGGAACAAGCTGGAATCGCAACTCGCCAACTCGCCTCTGAAAAGCCCCGCTGGCTTGTTGGGCCAAAGCGCATCCCAATTGAGCGAAGCGCTGTCCCTGGCCCCCGAGGACCCCGAACGTCTGGCCCGCCTGCTGGATCGCGCCAGCCGGCTGACCCTGGAACTGGAGAAAGTATTTTCGGAAGGCATGTGGGCCGTCACACGCGTGGATGAATCCTACCCCGCCAAACTGCGCGAGACACTCAGACACCAGGCCCCGGTGGTGCTCTTCGGCGCGGGAGACCTGCCCTTGCTCCGGCGGCCGGGTCTGGCCGTGATTGGTTCACGCACCATTGACGAGAAGGGAACGCTATTCGCCCAGGAAGTTGGGCGCAGGGCGGCCGCAGCCCGAATGCCTGTCGTGTCCGGGGGAGCGCGAGGCACGGACCGGCTGGCCATGCAAGGCGCGTTGGAAGCGGAAGGAGAGGCTTTCGGCGTTTTGGCCGACGCTTTGGACCGCACCATTCGCCAGCCCGATGTGCGCCAATTCCTCCTCGAAGGCAAACTCGTTTTGCTCACTCCCTACGCTCCCACCGCTGGTTTCTCCGTCGGCGGGGCCATGGGAAGGAACAAAATTATCTACGGATTGGCCGATTTTGCGGTCGTGGTCAGCAGCGATTTTCAAACGGGAGGCACCTGGGCCGGAGCAACCGAGGCGTTGAAGGCCGGCTGGTGTTCCGTTCTGGCGCGCGAGGGCGAAGACGTGCCGAAGGGAAATCGCGAGCTGATCCGGCTCGGCGCGGGGGCGTTGATGGAAAGCGAACTGAACACGATCGAGAACCTGGCCGACTGGTTGAAGCAAAAGGGAAGTGGAACGGCTGTGGAAGCGGATTTGTTCGGGCATCCGCTGCCGAGAAGAAGGTAGCAACGTCAGCCGGTCATGCGATTCATCATCCGCGATCAGGAACAGCGTTTGTTTCTCCCGGAACGGTATTGTTTCCGCGGCAGCGTGAAGGATTGGATTTCCATCGGAAATGTTGGAGACCTTGCCAGCCTTTGCCGGAGATACCTGGGGCACTTGGGCAAGGATTCTATTTACGAGTTGTATTGATCAAGCCGCAGTGGAAACCGCGGGTCTGGCGACGGCGGCTTTTGAGGCGGCGAGATCGATCTTTCGCTGGCTGAGGCTCTTGAAAAATTCGTAACCCTCGCGGCAGCGGCGCACGCACACATCCTTGTCTGCAAGCATGGTTTTGATGATGCGGAGGATGGGTTTGGGGCGCAGGTAGTAGGAACGGTAAAAGCGATCCACGGCCTCGAAAATCTCGTCCTTGCTCAGGCCGGGATATTCCAGCGCGCTCTGTTGGAAGCCGTCCTCCTCGACGAGATCGGTCTTGTCCTTTTTCACGAACCAGCCGTTCTGGCGGGCCATGTCGAACAGTTCCGTGCCAGGGTAGGGCGCGGCGAGGCTGACCTGGATGCTGAAGACATCCAGTTCCTGGGCAAAACGAATGGTGTTCTCGACGCTCTCACGCGTCTCGACAGGCAATCCCAGGATGAAGGTGCCATGGATGACCACGCCGGCTTGATGACACGATTTGGTGAAACGGCGCATCTCGTCCATAGTGACGCCTTTTTTGATCCGCTTCAGAATGTCCTCGTTGCCGCTCTCGTAGCCGACAAGAAAGAGCCGCAGGCCGGAATCTTTGAAGGATTTGATCGTGTCGTAATCGATGTTAGCGCGGCTGTTGCAGGACCAAGTAAGTCCGAGTGGAGCCAACTTCTTGGCGATCTCGCGGGCGCGCGGGAGGTTGGCGGTGAAGGTGTCGTCATCGAAGAAGAACTCTTTCACTTGCGGGAAGAGTTTCTTCATGTAGGCCATTTCGTCGGCCACGTTCTGCGGGGAGCGGACGCGATATTTATGCCCCCCGATGGTCTGCGGCCAGAGGCAAAAGGTGCATTGCGCGGGGCAGCCGCGGCCGGTGTAGAGGCTGACGTAAGGGTGGAGCAAGTACCCGATAAAATACTTCTCAATTTCCAGGTCCCGCTTGTAAACGTCCGCCACCCAGGGCAGGGCGTCCATGTTCGGGATGAGTTCCCGTTCGGGATTATGCACGACCTTGCCCTCTTTGCGATAGGAGATGCCGCTGATTTCGGGGAAGGGGCGGTTCTCGGCGACCTCCTTGCAGGTAAAGTCAAATTCCTTCCGCCCCACCCAGTCGATCGCGGGCGAGGCTTTCAAGGTTTCCGTCGGGAGCACGGCGGCATGCGCGCCGATGAAGCCGATCTTGGTTTCGGGCCGGTTCTGTTTGATGGCTTCGGCAACTTTGCAATCGTTCTTCAACGAGGGCGTGGAAGTATGGATGATGACGTGGTCGTAGGCTTTGGCCTCTTCGAGGCACTGCTTGATCTGGATATCGTGAGGCGGGCAATCCATCAATTTGGCGTTGGGCACGAGCGCGGCCGGTTGCGCGAGCCAGGTTGGATACCAAAAGCTCGTCACCTCGCGCCGCGCCTGGTAGCGCGAGCCGGCGCCGCCATCAAAACCGTCGAACGAGGGAGGAGAGAGGAAAAGCGTTTTCATAAATGGTTCTCTTCGAGATTGGTTCTATGGGCTCCACCGCTGCGGGTTAGCAGGGCGAGGGGTCCTTCAGAGCGAAGGTGTTAGTTTCCTGGAGCGCCATATCGTCGCGGAGGCGATTAGTCAGCCTTGGCATCGGTCTTCCTGGCGTCCTCGATCCTGGCCAGCAGTTCGTCTCGCTGCGAACTGTCGCCCGTCCCGCAATTTCCTCCGCCGGACGAATGCTCGTCCTCGCGCCGGGAAAAAGCCGATTGCGCGCGCGAGGCGGGCGGCTCCGCGGGGTTCAACGCCGCTTTGGCCTCCGCAAGGTGGCCTTTGCCGATGGAAAAACCGTTGAACGCCATGACCGATCTGCCCGCATAGTAGGGTTTCGGCTTGGCGGCAAAATTGTATTTGATGTTCTTCCAATTGTCGCCCGATTGGTAATTGGTCCCGAGAGCGCCGCTGGGATCATAGCCGCAATGAACCATGCAGTTTTCGCAACGCGCATCCCGCGCTACTCCATTGACCACGCCGTATTTGGTCCAATCCACCTTGTCGAGCATCTCCTGATAGCGGTCGTAGTGCCCATCCGTCATTAAATAACAGGGCGCTTTCCAGCCTTTAACGTTGCGGGTGGGGATCGCCCAAGCGGTGCAGGTCAACTCGCGTTTGCCGGCCAGAAATTCCTGGTAAACAGGCGTGCCAAAAATCGTGAACCGCTCGCCCCATTCCTGAATGCGGGCGAACTTCTCGCGGGTCATCTTGCGCGTGAGGAAAAAGTCTTCCGGCTGCCGATTCAACCGCTGGATCATGTCCTTCTTGGCGGCGTCATATTCATAACCCGGAGAAATGGTGTGGCCGTCCACCTCGAGGGCGGAGAAGAACTCGAACATCTGCTCGATTTCCTTGACGTCCGTTTCCTTGTAAACCGTCGTATTGGTTGCGACCTGGTAGCCAAGGATTTTGGCCATCCGCACCGCTTCGACGCATTCCTTAAAAACGCCTTCGCGTTCCACGATCAAATCATGAGTATATTCCAGGCCGTCGATGTGGACGTTCCAATACATCCACTTGGTTGGAGCAATGGCTGGTCGCCCGTCCTGTTTGCCTTTGCGAATGGTTTCGGCTTCCTTCGCGGTGATGAGCTTTTCTTCCAGCAGGGTTGAAAGCGTGGGTTCGAGAGCCGCGCTATAAATCCCGGCCAGATAGTCGCGCATCTTTTTCCGCATGAACATCCCGTTGGTGCAGACATAGACGATGCGGCCTTGTTCGAGCAATCCGGCTACCAATTCCTCAATTTTGGGATAGATCAACGGTTCGCCCCCGCAGATCGAGACCATCGGCGCATCGCATTCCGTGGCCGAGCCGAGGCAATCCTCCAGGCCCATCATGTCCTTGAGGCTGGTGGAGTATTCGCGAATCCGTCCGCACCCCGTGCAGGTCAGGTTGCAGGTGTGGAGCGGCTCGAGTTGTAACACCAAGGCGAACCGGGGGGTGCGCCGCATTTTGTGTTTGATAATGTGCCTGGCGATTTTCGCCGTAAGCGCCAATGGAAATCGCATACGCTTTTAATAGTTCCCTGAATTAAATAATCCCCGAGATGGCTAGGAATCCGCTTTGGCGGATTCTGGTTGCGGGGCAGCAGCAGAGGGGAGTGGGCTTTGGGATGGAGCCGGTTGCGTCTTGCCCAACCCAGGCAGGAAGAAGCTGGCGGGTGAAACGCTGTGTGAAGCGTTGATCCCGCCGCAGCCGGTGAGTAGCAATCCGGTGCATGCCAGCAGCGGCAGCCAAAAAGATTTCCATTCCATTTTCACGCCTGCCATTATAGGTAAAAAGCCGGAATGATGGCAATAACTAAATCTAGGGGGGGTGCTGGACCCCAGATCCCTGAACAGAGTGTAGCGCAGGCGTCCTCGCTTCGGGTTTGGCTGACGGGACTGCTGCTCCTGTTTCTGGCTTTCCAAGCGCTTGCCGCCCCGGAAACTCAGGCCGCAGCCGCCGAACGCGCTTTCGACGCGGCCAAAGCCCAGTTCACCAAGAATCCGAGCGACCCGGAAGCCGCCTGGCGATTCGGGCTGGCCTGCTTCGACTGGGCGGACCTGACCCCCACGAACGCCCGCCGAGCCGAAGTTGCCGAGCAAGGCGCGGCTGCGTGCCGCCACTCCATCCAACTCACTCCTAAAAGTGCGGCTGCTCATTATTACCTGGCCCTGAACCTCGGGGAACTGGCCCGCACCAAGAAGCTGGGGGCCTTGAAGCTCGTCTCGGAAATGGAGACAGAGTTCCTGGCGGCGATCGATTGGGATCAAAAGTTTGACTATGCGGGACCTCACCGTTCCCTCGGTTTGCTTTACAGCGAAGCTCCCGGCTGGCCTGCCAGCATCGGCAACCGCACCAAGGCGCGAGAGCATTTGCGCAAAGCGGTCGAACTCAGCCCGGACTACCCGGACAACGCGCTCACTTTGATCGATGCGCTTTTGAAGTGGAACGAAAAGAGCGCCGCTCAGTTACATATCCCGTCGACCCAGGAAGTGCTCGAACGCGCCCGCAAGAGCCTGACCGGGGACAAATGGGAGGCAAGCTGGCGGGATTGGAATCGCCGTTGGGAGAAAATCCAGGCCAAAATGTCCGAAACGAGCGGCGGCCTCGAAAGCCCGCGGCAAAAGAAATAGACCCAGTCGGGCAATATCGCCCGTCCGATGCCGTTATTCCCAAGCCGGCTTTTCCGGGAGGCAACTATCGAACTCGGCGACCAGTTTCGCCTCATATTCCCCCGCGTAGGATCCTGCGAAGAACCGCTCCAGGCTTTCCTGGAAAAACCGTTCCCAGGACTTTTCTTCGTTGCCGGGAGTGATCGGATAAAATAATGCCCCATTGCCTTTGGCGGCTTTGAAGTCGCCAGGCGCATCGCCGATCATGAGGATTTTCGACGCGGGATACTTGCCTGCGGCGGCAAACTTGAGGTGCTCGGTTTTAGTTCCCATTTCCTGGCCGGCAATCATCTTCACGTAACCGTCGAGTTGGTGCTCGGCCCATTCGCGCTTGAGCGCGGGAGCAGGAGTTTGTGAAATGCACATCGCATCGGCCCGTTGGTTGAGTTTTTCCAGGCTCTCTCGCACCAGCGGAAACGGCGGCACGCCGTGAACGATGTCCTCAATGGCGGCATTGACCGCGTCGGACCATACCTTAACGGGCGCGAGGCCCTGATTGCCGTTTTTGACTTCCGACGCCAACGTCGCGTTGCCCAGTTTTGTCTCGCGGGCCAGCCATTCGTCGAGCGCTTTGGTGTCTGGAACGGCCACGTTGCGCGCCTGAACCTGCGGCCGGACGCGCAACAGGTTGAGCGCGCGCGCGAGGGCCGGGAAACGGTTCGCCCCGCGCGTCTTGGAATAAAGGTTCACAAATTCCCACACCTCGCGGGCATATTTGCTCGTCGCTTGAAGGTGGAAATGTTTGATGAACATCGGGGTAAAACATTCTTTGTGCTTTATCTCCATGCTGTCGAAGATGCAGCCATCGGAGTCGATGCCGATGAAGAATTCTTTGGCCGGTTTGAAATCGCGCAAAACCTGTGCTGGATCACTCATAAAATATTTGCAGGAAAACTTGCCGCCCAATTCCCCGCTGAGTCAAACACCATTTTTGGCTGCCGCCCTGCTGTCACCAGGAACTCACTCCGCCTTCTCGGCAGGCCCTTTGTCCTCTCGGATGATAAACCATTTGATTTGTAAGATATCACGGGATCGGGCGCAGACCTCGAGAACGGGCGGCAAAGCCGGCCTGCCCCGCACCCGGACTTCCGCCCCTGGGAAGTTCGTCGCGAAACGGTAAAAGAAAGAAGGAAGGGCCTTTCGAGACTCAAAACCGCGCCTCATCGGAAATTCCCAAACCTTGAGATACCCCGCCTTGAGCAGCGCTTCTTTTCGATCCTGATACAGTTGATACATTGGATGGCTGGGGCTGCGTTCCCCAGCTTGTCCCTGCACCATCGCGTAGGTCATCTCTCGATATTGAGCCTCCAGAACGGCTGTTCTCTGCGACGCTTTGTCCGACCACCGATCCACGGCCACAAACCCAAGTATCAGAAGACCAAACCCAACGACGACGAGAAGCGCTTTGCCCCGTCTCTTCATGGTCATCGATGCTATCAGTCCGTTACCGCACGACGAGCCTTGAATTGTAACGTTCTGGTGACGCCCAAAGCCCCAAGTCCGGACTTAAAGACCCTTCGCCTTCTGGATTTCTTCAACCAAGGCCCGTATTTGCTGGCCCTCCTGGCCTCGCAGGGACGGCATTTGTGCCGCAGTTTCGGCCACCATAAGCGCGTCGGCGAACCGTTTCTGCTCCATCAGCAACACCACATATCGCAAAACGGTCTCTATCGAGTCCGGACACAGGGCCCAGGCCTGGCGAAAGGCGAAATCGGCTTCACGCGCCATGTGCTCCTTTTCTGTGGCGGCGGTCGCGTGTTGCATGCGCCAGGCGTAAAGGCCGGCGAGTGAACTCCGCAGCTTGGAAAAGATCTTCTGGGAGGGGGTGTTCTGAATGAAACGCGAGTCACCTTCGAAACCGCCGAAATCCTGTTTTCCAAAAGTTTTTTTAGCAAATGCAGCTACCTGCTCAATCGACGTGTCATCGGTCACCCAGTTGCCGATCATTGGCCGGACAAAGCTCCGCCAATAATCGTGGTCCCGTTGGACGATTCTGTCGGACAAGCCCGGCAGCGGCTGATGGTTGATTTTTAAAATCAGGCCGTGCGGTTCGAGATACGGATACATCCAGTCGAGCGGAAAACCTTCCTCGAGGTAAAATTCGCGGTCAGGATTTTTATCGAAGATGATTTTGGCCAATAGAGCTCTTACCTGGATCCGGGCTATTTGGCCCCTGATCTGGACCTTGCCATCCACCCCAAGGGTAACGTCTTCACCGGGCTTGAGCTGATTCTTACTCAATCGTTGAGCGGCATCCTGCCTGTAATCCTCGAGGCATCTTTTTAAATCTTCATCCGTTGGAGTGTAAATTCTCGCGCCATATATGCCGCGCAGGTATTCCAGATACCTGGCGTCCGGCAGGGCGCCCTGGGTGAGGGTGAAAAAGGGTTCCGCCTGCACATGTGACTTTTGCAGCGCTGTAATGATGAAACGTCCCGCGTCCGTGCCGCCAAAGTAGATGCTTCCCGCCGGGATGGAGGCGATGATGTTGGTTCCAAACAACAGGGAATATTTTTCATCGGTCTCGCCGAAAACCTCCAACGCCCCCCAAGTGTCCACCACCGCTTCCCACGCTGCGCCGTATTCCCCCGCGTGCTTTCGCAATTCTCGGAATGCGTTGCTGACCGCCAGCCAGTCGCCTTTGGCTGCCACCGCAAAAAACGCTCGGAACTCGGATGGCAATTTGTTCGTCGCCGCCTTCGCCTGCCCCTCCTTTTCCGCAACGAATGATTTCAACTGGGCCGCAAGCTCCGGATTTTTAAGCGACTGAAACAACGCCGGTTGCTTTTTGGCGCAGCCACTGATAAGCAATCCGCCGCCAAGAACGACCACCCCAACTGATTTGAGTGGCGTCATCATACTTTTGCGTTTTGCCGCGATGCCATTGGCATCCTGGCACCTAATGCCCAGTCCCATCAGTGAATAGACACTGCCCCAGAAGAATTTGTATAATGATAATTCTCTCCAAGCTCTGGTGGGCGAAGGATTCCCATTCCGAGCAGCAATTGCGCGACGTAAAGAATCTTGCAGGCACCGGCTACGACTCGGACTACATCGAGCGCTGGACGAGTGAACTGGGGCTGGATACCTTGTGGCGGGAAAGCAAACCATGACCGATACCCCGCCCGAAATCGCCGAAATGATGCGCTCCAGACTGATGGCGCGATGCGGCGCCGAGCGGTTCCGCATGGGCGTGGGGATGTTCGAAGCGGCGCGGCGCATGGCGCTGGCCTCACTGCCTGCCGGCCTTTCGGATGCGGAACGCAAGCGCCGGCTCTTCGAACGGATTTATGGCGCGCCCTTCCCAACCAACTCATGAACCCACGGCTCCAATCGTCCTCCAAAAAAGCCTGAAATCTCCGGGATGAGAACGATTCCTGACCTGCGCGTCTAAAAAGGTTCTCAGCCCTTTCGCCCCACGGGATAACTCCCGGAGCGTTTGGCTTTGTGGCCGCGCCGCATTCGTCCGCGCAGGAAATCGTGCAAGGCGAGTTCGAGGGGACGGTCGGTGGGGAAGCGATAGTAGCTGATGCCCAGTTTTTCGCACACGGCCTGGGCGGCGGCGTTGTGGGCTTCGAGCTTCTTCAGGTACTCGCGGCGGGCCATCGCGGGGTCCAAGTAAATATCGCGGCCCGATTCCAAATCGTGGAAGAGGGCCGCTTTGTCGAACTGAAAACTCAACTCGGCGGGATCCAGCACCTGGAAGATAGCCACTTCGTGGCCGCAGGCGGTCAGTGAAATTAAATTCTGCTCCAGCGCGGCGATGGGCGCGAGGAGATCGGACACCAGGATCATCAGCCCGCGTTTCGTCACCATCTCCACCATCCGCTTGAGGGGCGCGGCCAGGTCAGTCGCCGCTCCGGCGGCGGGCTTTTCCAGGGCGAGCATCATGTGCCGGAGATGGCCTTTGCGGTGGCGGGCGGGCAGGTAATCGCGGATTTGTTCGTCGAACGTGAGCAGCCCGACCGCATCGCCCTGGAGGTAGAGGAAATAGGCCAGCGTGCCCGCCAGAGTGTTAGCGTATTGGGCTTTGGTGTAGGGAAGCGAGCCGTAGCTCATCGAGCGGCTATTGTCCGCCATCAGGTAGCATCGGAGGTTGGTCTCATCCTCGAATTTCTTAATATAATACCGATCGCTCCGAGCGTAAAGACGCCAGTCGAGGTAGCGCAGGTCATCCCCCGGACTGTATTGGCGGTATTCGGTGAATTCGACCGAGAAGCCATGATAAGGGCTGCGATGAAGCCCGTTCCAAAACCCTTCCACCACCACCTTGGCCCGAAGCTCCAGGTTTTTGATCGACATCAGCGCCAGCGGATCGACGAGCGATGGCCCCTGGCGGTTGGCCGGGGATGAGGGCCTCTTTTGCTCCAGTTGGCTCATGGTCGTGGAGTTTGGAACACGCGAGTGAGTTATTGGAACCAAGTCGTCATTTCGCCTTGGCTGTGGCTCCACCTGGCTTGACCGCATCCAGCAAGCGTTCAATGACGTTGCCCACGTTGATGCCTTCCGCTTCGGCGCGGTAATTGATCAGGATGCGATGGCGCAGGGTGGGTTGGGCCAGGGCCTGGATGTCCTCGGCGGTGACATGCGCGCGGCCGTGAAGCAGCGCCCGCACTTTCGAGCCGAGAACGAGGAATTGCCCGGCGCGCAAACCTGCCCCCCAACTAACCCATTCGTTGACAAAATCGGGCGAATTCTTCTGGTGCGGCCGGGACGCGGCTGCGATCCGGACAGCGTAGCGAATGAGGTCTTCGGCCACCGGAACCTTGCGCACCAAATCGTGGAAGCGCAACACGTCCTCGCCCGTAAAGATCGGGTTGATGGGATCGGGGCGGCGAGCGGTGGTTTGGGCGACCACGGCCACTTCTTCGTCTTCGGGCAGGTAATCAATGACCACGTTGAACATGAAGCGATCCAACTGGGCTTCGGGGAGTGGATAGGTGCCTTCCATCTCAATCGGGTTCTGCGTCGCCAGCACGAAGAACGGTTCGGGCAGGCTATGGCGCACACCCGCGGAGGTCACCTGGTGTTCCTGCATCGCTTCCAGCAAGGCCGCCTGCGTTTTAGGCGGGGTGCGGTTGATCTCGTCCGCCAGAACCATGTTGGCGAAGATAGGGCCGTTCACGAACGTCATTTTTCTGCCCTCGGAAAATTCTTGCAGGATCTCCACGCCGGTGATGTCCGCCGGCATGAGGTCGGGGGTGAACTGGATGCGTTGGAATTTCAGGTGGAAGATCTGGGCGAGCGATTTGATCAAGAGCGTCTTAGCCAGGCCGGGCGCTCCGGTGATCAAGCAGTGCCCGCCCGCGAAGAGCGCGATGAGCAGTTCCTCGATCACTTCTTTCTGGCCGACGATGACCTTGGAAAGTTCGCTCGAGATTTTGCCGCGGCCGGAGATGATTTGTTCGACGACCTGTTTGTCGGAGGTCTGTGAGTCAGTAGGTGTTTGCATGGTTGTTTAGTGGGTCATCACGTAAAAAATAATATTGATCCCAAGCGGGAAGGCCCGCTTTTCCGAGAATTCGCGGAAGAAATACTCGTATTCGCCCTCACGCTCCCATCCGTCCCCGTTGTCGGTGTTGTGGGTGGCGATGACCATAATCCGGCCCTTGTCGTCGAGCATCGCCCGCACATGCATCTCGGTGCAGGCTTCCCCATCATGGGTCTCATAGGTGATGCCGGTCCGTTGGCTGAGCTCACCCGTGTGGAAGTTCGGCGTTTGCAACATGTTTTTGGGAACATTCAGATCGAAGACGGAATGAAAAATCGGGTGGTCCATGGGCAATTCAGTGAATTCTCGCTCGGGCAGGGCGCGTTTGATCTGGCGGTAAAAAACGTCCCATTGCACGTCGCCCCAAAAATCGTCCGCCATCAGCACGCCGCCATTGAGCAGATACTTTCGCAAGGCCTCGACCTCATCCTCCCTTAAGCTCAGGCTGCCAGGCTCGACCATGTAAATCCAGGGATAGTTGAACAAATCCGGATCGGTCAGGTTCAAGACTCGTCCATCCGGGTCCACTTTGATGGAGGTCATCTGCTGCACGCGAAAGGAGAGATTCAGATCGCTGTCGGGAAAATCCGTCCACCAATTGCCCGCGCTCCAGGACTTGTAATGGTCCTCGCCCCGGCGGATGCGAACGAAAGTGAACGCGTCCTTCTCGAAGCCGGGCTCATTGGTCCAGGTTGGCGTCTCCGTGCTGTGCGAGGGAACCTCGCGCGCGGTGCGGCAAGTGTCATATTCAGCGCGCCGCCCTTCCCCGCCGCCCCAACCGCCCCGGAAGCGTTGCGCCATCCCGAACCCCCCGGCCAGGAGCAGAGCAACGAGCGTTCCTGGCAGGAAAATGCGGCGCATGGCGGACTTATGGAGTCTTGGGTTCAGCATTGGTCCTGGACGCGCCGCTCAATTCGAGAAGCAACTTGTGGGCGTCACGAAAGCGCGGCGCTTCTTCCAGCGCCTGCAACACCTGACGTTTGGCCGCCGGATCACCGGCCTGGCGCAACAATCGCGCGAGCCGGAAATGCGCCTCCGCCGGATCGGGCGGATCGAGCAGTAGCATGATTTGATAAGCGCGGATGGCGGGCCGGTTCTTTTCCAACGCTTCACTGGCGGTGGCAAGCTGGTGATAGGGTTCAGCCACGAGCGGATTGACGGCCAGGAATCGCTCCGCATTTTCCGCGGTCCCAGCCCAGTCTTTGGCTTCGGCGCAAAGTTCGGCCAACCGCAAAAACGTGTCCGCGTCGTCGGCGTCCAGCGCGGCCAGGCGGCTGAGGACCTCCCGTTCCAGATTGGTTTCGTTCAGGCTCCGATGGGCTTCGGCGAGCAACCTCAGCGCATTGTCCGGCCCGGTGTCGGAGGGATACAACTTCACCAACGTGTTCAGAGGCGTCTTGGCCTCCTCAAACTTTTTTTCCACCAGAAGCTGCTTGGCCTGGCGCTTCAGCACATAATAATTGGTCGGGTGCTCTTTCATCCACTCCTCAGTCGCGCCCGCAAGGTCATCTGGAGCACGGGCCGGGCCTCTTCGTCGGGTGGGCCTGTTTGCCTCATCACCCTCAGCCTTCTCTTTCGCGCCTGGCCGCTCCCAGTCCATGCCCGGCGCAAGATTCTCAGCGCGCTCGCGGGCAAAGGCAGCGAAATCGGTTTCGATTTTTTCCAACGCTTCGGTGTGGGCGGCGATGGCCTGATTGATGCCGGTCCCAGCCCCTAAGTCGCGGAGGATTTGCCGGAGGCTGTCCGCTCCATAACGCTTGATCAAAAACTCGACCACCAGCGCGGATTCGTAATAGGCGAATTGCAAGTGCAGATCGGTTTTCGGGGCCAGAAACGCGGCGCTCAACTCGCCCACCGGTGTCAGTTCCTTCCCCAGCACCATCTCGCGATAACGCGGGTTCATGGCCTGGCCCCAGACCGGGTTCGCCTGCATCTCCTCATAAACCGAGATGCCCTCGCTCAACCATCGCGGCATCTTGTTGTGCGTCAGGTTGAGGGTGACGACGTGGCAGAACTCGTGCCAGAGAACGGCCTGCCAATTGGCCGGGTGCGCTTGTGAGACAGGACTGTTAGCCGTGATGACGTCGCCGAAGCAGACCCCGAGGAAACCGGGGTTGCCGGGCAAGCCGAACGTCCTCACCCCAAAATCCTTCTGTTCGGGAAAGATTTCCACGACGGTCGGCCGGGCCAGTTCCATGCCGTATTTCGCGCATAAATTGCTCTTGGCGCGCTGCAACAACTCCAGGGCTTCCGCGCCGTAGATGGCGGCTTCGCGGCGGCTCATGCGCAGAATGAAATCGTGATTGGTCAAGGTTTGGAACTTGGCCATGGCGTCGTGCAGCATCCCCAAATTGTAAGCCGTCACGTCGTAGCCATCGGCGCGGTGGACTTCCTCGGCCAGCGCCCACCCCTCTGTTTCCTCCCCCAACCGCAGCAGGTCCTGGGCGAGCTGAATTTTGGCGGGGAGGAACTCCTTGTCGAATTGGAGCGCCAATCGTTGCGCGGCGGCCCCCTCGGCAAAACGGTATTTCTGGGAGAGCTTCTCGCCGATGAGATGGTCCACGCGCGGGTTGCTCTTCCAGAATCGCAACGCCGTTTCGCGGCACTTTGTTTCCCGCTCGGGCTCGCTGCGCAGATGCGCCAGCACCGCGCGGTAGGCCCAGGCCTCGGGCTGCCAGGGGTTGATGGCCAGCGCCCGGTCGAGCATTTTGTCGGCCTCGGAATACTCCTCGCCATCCACGAGGTGGTCGGCCAGCAGCAAATAACTTGGCACATGATTGGTGTTATGGCTCAAGGCGGTGTCGAGGGACTCGAGCATCAAACGCCGGTTGTTGATCTCGTAGGCCCTGGCCAGGCCGTAATGAAAATCGGGGTCGTCCGGAAATTTCTTCAAGCCTTCCGAGTAAGCTTTCGAGGCCAGGGCGTAATCGCCTTTCTCCAAAGCCACTTCCCCGCGGGCCAGATAAACGTCGCGGCACGCCGGGTCGGCCTTTTTTGCGCGGTCGAACAATTGGTCGAGCACCTCGCGCGGATCAATGCCCATGAGCAAGGCGGCTCGGCCCACCGTCACCAGGTCCTGCGCGCTGCGATACGCCCCTGTTCGGTTGCGCACCAGCGAATTGATCTCCTGCAAGAGCGCGTCCGCTTTGTCCTTCTGATCGTTGAAGAAATAGACCTCCCGTCCGAGCAACCGGAGGCGCAAGCTGGAAGAGTAGCGCTCCAGGTTGGCCGTGAGCGCTGATAAGGCGTTAGTGTACTGCCCCAGCGTCATCATCGATTGGATGAGCAGCAGACGCCACTCCTCGCCATACTCCTGATCGGCAATGGCGCGCTCGCAAAGCTGGATGCAATTGGAATAGTTGCCCTGGGTAAAGGCTTGCTGCGCGGCGTCAACGTCGGCGCCCTGGAGAGCAGGACTAAACCCGCTCCAACACCAACTCAGCAACCCTGCCAGGGCGAGGATAGTTCTCGACCTGGCAAGACCGCGGCGTTCGCCGGCAAAAGGCATGACAACAATTAACCTAATCAAGTCCTGACCGCAACTGAAGGATGCACATCCTGGGCACGCCGGCCTCCTGCCGGCTTCCTCTCCGTTACGTGAGATGGCCGGCAGGATGCCGGCGCTCCCAGGGCTCAAAAGCAAAAACGCCTCCGCGCATGGCCTGAAAACACATGTTGCGAAGTTCGGGAGTAAGGCTATGTTTTGGCGTGGGCTGGCAGGAAATAACAGCGTTGTGTATTGTGATGTTGACCGCTGGGTTGTTCATCTGGACTCGTTGGCGTCCTCGCGTGCCGAGTTGGCAGCGCCAGTCCCACTGTGGTTGTTCATCGCCCTCCGGGCACGGCTCTCCTCCCCCTTCAATTCTGTTTCACGCGCGAAAAGGCGAGCGTCCCCAGGTGGTGATGAGAATGAAATGAAAAACAGATGCTTGCGCAAACCGGAAGTCTGGAATACTATTGGGAAAATTGAGTAGCCATGTGCAAAGTTAATTCTTCGCTGTATTACGTGCAAAAAAGCTCTGCCGCCGGACGGCAGTCGGCCTCCGGCCAAACGCACTGGATTCCCAACACGGATGTATATATTTCGGAGGGCCAGTTGGTAATCAAAGTGGAATTGGCGGGGATGCGGCGGGAAGATTTGGAACTGACGGTGGAGGGTAATCGGTTAATGATTAGTGGGCAGCGGCCGGACGGGGGACGAGGAGTAAAATGCAAATTTCTGGTGATGGAAATCAATTATGGCTCTTTCGAGTGCGTAATTGAAATTCCCGAGGGTTACGATTTGAGTCTGGCCAAGGCAGCCTATCAAAATGGTTTTCTGCGCGTCGATGTCCCTCCAGCGGTGGTTCGACCGTCCAAGCACGTCCTGGTTCCAATTTCAGAGGGTAAATAATATTTGCTGAACTTTTCTGGGCTTCGAGGCATCCAATGTGTAGAGTCACTAGACGATGACCTCACCGGACACAGAATTTATCCGCATCCTGGGGGCCGCGCCTGACACAGAGGAGGCTCCGCTGCCTCGAATTACTCCGCAGGCCCTGCCGGAGGCGCTGCCCATCTTAGGACTGTCGGACATTGTTATCTTCCCCGCCATGGTTGCCCCGTTGCTGGTCGATACCGCCCAAAGCATCCGGCTGATCGATGACGTGGTGGAAGGCGATCGCCTGCTCGGCCTGGTCCTGCAACGCAAGGCCGAAGTCGAGAATCCCCAGCCCGAAGATTTGTGGGAGGCGGGATGCGCGGCACGCGTCCTGAAGATGTTGAAGTTTCCTGACAACACCGTACGGGTGCTGGTCGAGGGGCTCTGGCGGTTCCGGATCAAGGAATACGAAACCCAGGTGCCTTACCTCCGGGCTAAGGTCGAGATTCTCAAAGACGTCACCTCCGATTCGGTTGAACTGACGGCGCTGACGCGCAATGCCCACCAGCAATTTCAGGAAATCATCAAGCTAACCCCGGCCATTTCGGACCAGGTTAAAATTGCGGCGCTCAATACCGAGGTGCCCGGAAACCTGACCGATTTGATCGCGGCAAACCTCAATTTGAGTCTGGAGGAGCGGCAACGTTTGCTCGAGATCAACGATGTCAAAGACCGCCTGCTCCATCTCAAGCCGCTCATGGAACGAGAGCTGGAAGTCCTGACCCTCAGCTCAAAGATCCAGAACGATGTCACCGCGAGCATGGCCAAGAGCCAGCGCGACTTTTTCCTCCGGGAGCAGATTCGTGCCATCCAGCGCGAACTCGGTGAACTGGATCCCACCGTCATCGAGGTCAACTCATTGCGCGAGCAGGTGGAAAAAAATTCTCTGCCCGAGGAAGTGCAGAAAATTGCGCTCAAGGAACTGGAGCGATTGCAGCAGATGTCCCCTTCCGTGGCGGAATACGCCCTGACGCGGAACTACCTGGACTGGCTGATTAACCTGCCCTGGAACAAACGCACGGAAGACACTTTCGACATCGACCACGCGGAGAAGATTCTGGACGAACAACATTTCGGGCTGGAAAAAGTCAAAGAACGGCTGCTGGAGTTTATCGCTGTCATCAAGCTGAAACAGAATTTGAAAGGTCCCATCCTTTGCCTGGTGGGTCCGCCGGGAGTCGGCAAGACCTCCCTCGGGAAAAGCGTCGCGGACGCCCTCGGGCGGAAGTTTGTGCGCATCTCGCTGGGCGGTTTGCGCGATGAGGCTGAGATTCGGGGGCATCGCCGCACGTATGTCGGGGCCATGCCGGGCCGGATCATCCAGAGCTTGCGCCGGGCGGAAAGCCGCAACCCGGTGATCCTGCTGGACGAAATCGACAAGGTCGGTTCGGATTTTCGGGGAGACCCGGCCTCGGCGCTCCTCGAAGTGCTGGATCCGCAACAAAATAACACGTTTACCGACCATTACTTAGACGTGCCATTCGACCTTTCCCAGGTGCTTTTTATCACCACGGCGAATTGGCTGGACCCCATTCACGCCGCGTTGCGGGACCGGTTGGAGGTCATCGAATTGCCGAGTTATACGGCGACGGAGAAACTGCAAATCGCCAAGCGCTACCTCGTGCCGCGGCAGTTGGAAGAGCATGGCGTGCAACGGAAGCAGGTCAAATTTCCCGACTCCGCCTTGCGTCGGTTGATCCTGGATTACACGCATGAAGCGGGGGTCAGGCAGCTTGAACGCGAAATTGCGTCCCTCACCCGCAAGGCGGCGCGAAAAATCGTCAGCCGCAACGGCCACGCCGAGCCCCTCATCATCACGGACAAATCCCTGACCGACTACCTCGGGCAGCCGCGATTTGTTTCAGACACCGCCGAGAAGATCACGGAGTTCGGCATCGCGATGGGCCTGGCGTGGACTCCGGTCGGCGGAGAGATTTTGTTCATCGAAGCGACGCGGATGCCCGGAAAAGGAAAACTCATGCTCACCGGATCGCTCGGCGACGTGATGAAGGAGAGCGCCCAAACCGCGCTCAGTTATTTGCGTAGCCAGGCCAAGATGCTCAAGATCGACATGAGCGACTTCGAGCAATACGACATTCACGTCCATGTGCCGGCGGGGGCCACTCCCAAGGACGGACCGAGCGCGGGCGTCACCATCGTGGCCGCGCTGGCCTCGCTGCTCACCCGCCGCCTGGTTCGATCCGACCTGGCGATGACGGGAGAGATCAGCCTCCGAGGTCGCATCCTGCGCGTCGGCGGCATCAAGGAAAAAGTGCTGGCGGCGGCGCGCTCCGGGATGAAGGAAGTCATCCTGCCCGAGCAAAACCGGAGCGATTGGATGGAAGTGCCCGAAGAGGCCCGCACCAAAATGAAAGCTCATTTCGCGAAACACATCTCCGAACTGATTCCGCTCGCGTTGCGAGCGTGATGAAAGGCCCGGCTGCTATGGATGCACAGCCGTCTCCAGCCGCCAGTTGCCCAGCGATCCTAGCCCGTATCGGAGCGCGGGTCTGTGACCCGCAGCGACGTGCGGGCGCGCCGAGGTTTCACAGCTTTTCATGGTCGTTGCAGTCTGCTGCGGGTCACAGACCCGCGCTCCGCCAGCGACGTACTCTGGTGAAGCGCATAGTGAGAACAGCCGCTAGCGTGTTCTTCGGGGCGGCTTTGGTTTTTCTTACAACTGCCAGGGCGATGGCCCAACTCGACCACGCTATCCCTCCATCGGAGCAAGCGGCCGAGGGCCAGGCGCTGGCCGAAAAATGGCGCGACGCCGCTCCGGCGGAAAACGCGGAATACACGGGCGCGCTGAAGATTCGCAAGGTGGGCGGGGAAACTGAAACCGTGCCGTTGAATTTCAAAATCATCGTTGGCAAAGAGAATTGGCAGACGATTTACGATGCCAAGCCCACTCCGCAAACCCCCGGCGGGAAACTCGTCATCATCCACACGCCGGGCCAGCCCAGCCAATACCTGGTCGCGCAAGGCGCAAAACCGGGCCAGGCCGCGGGGCCGCCCTTGCCGGTAACGGGCCGGCAGCTTGCCGTCCCCTTTGTAAATTCCGATTTCTGGCTGTCCGATCTGGGGCTGGAGTTTTTCCACTGGCCAACCCAGCGTCTGCTGAGAACAGAGATGCGCAAGGGCCAGGTGACTAAGGTGCTGGAGAGTCTCAATCCGAATCCTAACGCGGCTTATGCGCGAGTGGTCACGTGGCTGGACAAAGAATCCGGCGCTCCTATTGTGGCGGAAGCCTACGACCGGGCAGGCACGATGGTGAAACAATTCTCGATTAAGAGCGTCAAGAAAGTCAAAGGCCAGTATCAATTGCAGGAGATGCAGATTAGCAATCCCGCCGCCGGGACGAGGACCCGGATCGAGTACGTTTTCGAGAAAGAATGAGCCGGCATGCCAACTGAATTCTACATCGCGGTGGATTTGGTGGCGGGTCTCGGGGTCGTGGGGTTGATCGTCTGGTGGCTGGCCCGCCGCCAGCAGTGGAGGCATGAGCCGGTCAACGTGCCTTTCAAGGCGGTGCTTTCACTGGTGGCGATTGCGCTGCTCATTGCTTTCTCGCGGCGGATTGGTTTCTCCTATGGAGGCGCCTTTGCCGTCCCCTTCGCCTGTCTGGCGATCGGGGTGGTGTTGAGCATCGCATGGGCGCCCCATGTCGGCGAGTGGCTGGCCAGGCCATTGACCGCGCTTCTGGATGGCGGCAGTTCAGCGCCGGAGCCGCAGCCGCTTTATTCCATCGCTATCGCCAAGCGCAAGAAGGGCCAATTCAACGAGGCCGTCTTCGCGATTCACGAGCAACTGAAAAAGTTCCCCAACGATGTCACGGGCCAGATGATGCTGGCGGAAATCCAGGCTGAGAACCTCAATGACCTACCGGGCGCGGAAGTGACCATCCAACGGCTCTGCGCCCAATCAGGCCATGCCCCGCAGGCTATCGCTCTGGCGTTAACCGGCCTGGCCGATTGGCAATTGAAATATGGCCAGGATGTCGAGGCGGCGCGGGCCTCTTTCGAGGCCATCATCGAGCGGCTGCCCGAGACGGAACAAGCCCGACTGGCCGCCATTCGCATTGCTCATCTGGGCACCACCGAAAGACTGCTCGCCTCCCGAGAACGGGAGACCATTCACGTCCGCGCCGGGGTCGCCAATGTGGGTTTGCGCCAGGAGTCCGCGTCCTTGCGGCCAGCGGCGGAGGACCCGGCCGCGCGAGCGGCGGAGTACATCAAACACCTGGAACAGCATCCCTTGGACAGTGAAGTGCGGGAGAAACTGGCCATGATTTACGCCGAGCATTACCAGCGCGTGGATTTAGCCGCGGACCAGCTTGAACAACTCTTGCAGCAGCCAACGCAACCTGCCAAGCAACAGGCCCATTGGCTGAATCTCCTGGCCAGCCTCCATATCGAACATGGCGGCGACCTGGAGAAGGCCCGCGAGGCCCTGCAGCGGATTATTGATCTTCATCCCGGCAGTGCCTTGGCCTCGTTGGCGGAGCAGCGGCTGGCCCATTTGAAACTGGACGTGAAAGCCAAGGAGGAAGGCCGCGTGCTCAAGATGGGCAGCTACGACCAGAACATCGGGCTGAACAAGCCAAAGCCGAAAAACAACGGCTAAAGCTTATTTCCCGCCGGGACTGGCTTTGCTCGCTGGCGTCAGGTTGCCGGTCACCAGGCGGAGCGCGATTTGCTTGTCGATCTCCCCGGCCAACGCAATATCAGCCGCGCCCCCTTTGGTGCGCACCTGCACGGTCACTTTGGTGATCCGTTGGTCCACTGGCTCGACCTTCACCCAAACAGTCTTTCTATCGACCGACGCTTCCAGAGTGCTCTGCAAGGTATCTTCGCTGTAGAGCGTGCCATTATTCTTGAGCACGTCTTTGGCTGCGGCCCAAATGTCCAACGGCGGCCGTTCGTAACGGGCCGTGACGGTGTCCTTGACCAACGGCACCCCCATCGTCTGGCGGCCGTCCAGGGTGTTGATACAACCGGTGAGGCAAACCGCGCCGGCGCAAAAAGCGGACAAGAGCAAAAGCTTCATCTTCATCGAGCCTATGCAATCAGATATGGCGCAGCCGTCAAGCCCGCTTTTGCGGCCCGAAAAAAAGCGGGCGCCTTGGGAGCGCCGACATCCTGCCGGGAGGTTGTCCGAGAGATGCATCATCCATCCTTGGGTGCGTCAGACTGCCACTCGTCTCGAGCGGGGCCAAACTGCTGCGGCTGAGGACAACCGCTCCGGGATCGCACTGCGGACTTACCTCTTGAAGCTGGCCAGCAGTTCGCGGGGCGTCACGGTGGCGGTGCCGACCTTTCCGACGACGACACCGGCCGCGTGATTGGAGATAATGGCCGCTTCCAACGGCGCAGCCCCCGCCGCAATGGCCATGGTGAACGAAGCGATCACGGTGTCCCCGGCACCGGAGACATCGAAAACTTCCTGGGCCACGGTGGGGATATGGAAGGGTTTTTGACCCCGCTGGCAAAGGAGCATGCCCTGATCCCCCAACGTCACCAGCAACAGCGCCGGCTCGAGTTCCCGGAGCAATTTGTCCGCGGCCTGCACCAGGCGAGCGTCCTTCAGCGGCTCGTCGGTGCGAGTGCCATCCGGCATCCCCGCTAACTCGAACATTTCCTTGCGATTAGGCGTGATCAAGGACAGCCCGCCAAGGTTGAGTGAATGCACCGGTTTAGGATCCAGGCTCAGCCAAACTCCGCGCGCATGGCAAATATGCCTCAACCCATCTAGCAACGCCTGGGTGACCACGCCCTTGCCGTAGTCTCCCACGATCACCGCATCGGCGGAGATAATCCGCGGCTCGAGCGCCGACAGCAGCCTCCGCACGGTGGGGCCGTCCGCCGCGGCGCGGCTTTCCCGGTCCAGCCGGACGACTTGTTGTTGATGGGCGACGATGCGGGTTTTGACGCTGGTGGGGCGGGTCGAATCGGCTAACAATCCTGAGCATCCAACTTTCTGCCCGGTCAGGAGCGTTTTCAACTGCCGGCCGCCCTCATCGCGCCCGGTGATTCCGAACAACTCCGCATGCGCTTCGAGGGCCGAGAGGTTCCGGGCGACGTTGGCCGCGCCGCCGGGCATGAAGCTCTCGCTCGAAAAATCGACCACAGGCACGGGGGCTTCGGGCGAAATCCGCGCCACATGGCCCCAGATGAAGTGGTCGAGCATCACGTCTCCGACCACCAGCATCCGGGTGTTTCGCGCCGCGGCCAGCAGTTGTCGGACGCGGGCTGGACTAAGCATCCTGGGTTTCATGCGCATCAATGGTGAAAGTCTGCCCGGATGAGGGCGGGACTGACGGCGAGAGGGAAGGAGATGACATTGGTTAATTGAGAAACGCCGTCAATGGGCTGGTCGGGCTGGCCAATTCCTGCTCCGCTGCCAGCCCTATCTCATAAGCGGCGCGTCCGGCTTCCACGGCCATCTTGAACGCCATCGCCATGCGGTTTGGATCGCTCGCCACCGCCATCGCGGTGTTGACCAACACCGCATCGGCCCCCATTTCCATTGCCTCCGCGGCATGGCTGGGCGCTCCCAGGCCCGCGTCCACGACCACGGGCACCGTCGCTTGCTCGATGATGATCCGAATCTGATCGCGGGTTTGAATGCCGCGGTTGGAGCCGATGGGCGAGCCCAGCGGCATCACGGTCGCCGCCCCGGCGTCCTGGAGGCGTTTGGCCAGCACGGGATCGGCGTTAATGTAGGGCAGCACGGTGAAACCTTCGGCGATCAGCACCTCGGCTGCTTTGAGCGTTTCAATAGGATCGGGGAGCAAATACCGCGGATCGGGATGGATCTCCAGTTTAACCCATTTGGGCAAGCCCGCCGCCGCCGCGAGCCGCGCGAGACGAACGGCGTCCTCCGCGTTCATGGCCCCGCTGGTGTTGGGCAACAATAAATATTTTTTTGGGTCGATAAACTCGAGAATATTGGCGAAAGGGTCCTTTTTTCCGCTTAAATCCGCCCGGCGCAAGGCCACCGTGACCAGTTCCGCGCCGCTGGCTGCCAGGGCATCCCGCATGGCCTCAGGGGAAGAGAATTTTCCCGTGCCAACCAGCAGACGGGAGCGAAATTCTCTTCCGGCAATGACTAAGGGGCCATGAATTTGCACCGGCTCCAGCATAAAAAGGAATGCCGGAGCTTGTCGAGGCTGGAGACGATTGCGTCCTCCCTTGCCAAATGAGCAAACTTCCATTGAAATAACACCACGATGGGCATGACTAAAGCATTTGTGACCGGCGCCGCCGGTTTTATCGGAAGCACGCTGACAGAAAGACTGTTGGCCGAGAATATCCGGGTGACGGGCTGGGATAATTTCTCGACCGGCCAACTGGAGTTTTTAGGGGCAGCCGGCCAGGACAGCAATTTCACTTTGATCAAGGGGGACAACCTGGACCTCCTTGCATTGACCCAGGCGATGGCGGGGTGCGATATGGTCTTTCACCTTGCGGCCAATGCCGACGTCCGCTTCGGCCTCGAACATCCCAACAAGGATTTCCAGCAGAACACGACTGCCACGTTCAATGTCCTCGAGGCGATGCGCGCCAACCGCATCAAGAAAATCGCTTTCGCTTCCACCGGTTCCGTGTATGGCGAAGCCACCCTCATTCCCACGCCGGAGGATGCGCCTTTTCCCATCCAGACCTCTCTTTACGCTGCCTCCAAACTGGCGGGCGAAGCTCTGATCAATGCTTACTGCGAGGGCTATGGTTTTGAGGGCTACATCTTCCGTTTCGTCTCCATCCTCGGTGAACGCTACACCCACGGTCACGTGCTCGATTTTTATAAACAGTTGCTTGCCCACCCCGATCATCTTCACGTGCTCGGCAACGGTCTGCAAAAAAAATCCTACCTCTATGTTGGGGATTGCATCGACGCCATCCTCCACGTTATTCGCCTGGAGACCGCCAAATCAGCCCGGCACCACGTCGAGGTCTATAATCTCGGCACCAATGAGTACTGCCAGGTCAAGGATTCCATCGGCTGGATCGCCGGCCATCTGGGGCTCAAACCGCGATTGGAATTTAGCGGCGGTGATCGCGGCTGGGTGGGGGACAATCCGTTTATCTTTCTGGACACCAAAAAGGTCCAAGGCACCGGATGGAAGACGAAACTGACCATTCGCGAGAGCATCATCCGCAGCCTGGCCTGGCTGCAGGAAAATCCGTGGTTATTGGAACGACGCTGATGAGAACCACCATTCTTGGCCTCTGGCACCTCGGGTGCGTGACTGCCGCCTGTTGTGCCGAACGTTTCTCGATCCAAGGGCTGGATTTCGAAGCCGACCTCGTGCAGCGGCTGAACGAGGGAAAACCGCCGATTAGCGAACCGGGCCTGGAGGAACTTATTCAGGCGGGACTGCGCCAGGGCTCCCTCTCCTTCTCCACCGATTTCCAGCGGGTTTGCGCCGAGACTGACCTGCTTTGGGTTTGTTTCGACACGCCGGTGGACGAGGAGGACCGCGCGGACGTGGAGTTCGTCCTGTCACGGGTCCGCCGTTGTCTGGCTCATTTGCCGGCTGGCTCGATCGTTTTGATCTCCTCTCAAATGCCGGTTGGCACCTGCCGGAAACTCAAGGCCGAGTTTCCCCAATTCGTTTTTGCCTGCTCGCCTGAAAATTTGCAACTGGGCCGCGCGCTGGACGCGTTTCGCAAACCCGCCCGCATCATCGTGGGAGCGCGCGAAGAGCCGGCGCGGGAAAAACTGCGTTCTCTCTTGGCCCACTTCTGCGATAACGTCCTGCTGGTCAGCCCCGAGTCCGCCGAAATGACGAAGCACGGGTTGAACAGCTTTTTGGCGCTCTCGGTTTCCTTTGCCAACGAGATTGCGCGCGTCTGTGAATTGGTCGGCGCGGACGCCCGCGAAGTCGAGGCCGGCTTGAAATCCGATCTTCGCATCGGCCCGCGCGCTTATCTTTCGCCCGGCCCGGCTTTTGCCGGCGGCACTCTGGCGCGCGACGTGGCCATGCTGACGGAGATCGGCAAACAATTTGGAGAGAAGTTATTTCTCATCCCCTCGATTAAGCAGAGCAACGATCAACACAAAGATTGGGCGTTGCTTAAACTTCGGCGTCTCCTGGCCGATGTGAAAGGGAAAACCGTGGCCGTGCTCGGACTGACCTACAAACCATTTACCGACACCCTGCGCCGCAGCAGTTCGGTGGAGCTTTGCCGCCGCCTGATGGAGCAATCGGCCCTGGTTCGCGCCTTTGACCCCGCCATTAAACAAATGGAAATGGCCGGCGTCATGCTCTGTCCTTCGGCGGTGGAAGCCCTGGCCGGGGCGGATGCGGCTGTTCTCGCCACTCCCTGGCCTGAGTTTCGCCAACTCGACTGGGCGGAGTGCGCGCGGCGGATGCGCCGCCCGTTGCTGCTCGATCCGCATGGCTTTGTGAAAGATCAAACGCGGGCTTTGCCCAAAATGGAATATTATACCGTCGGCTCGGCCGCGTCCGCCAGCCCGACGCCAGCATGAAACTAAAAACTCTTAACGCGCTCATCACCGGAGGCAGCCAGGGATTGGGCAAATCTATCGCCCAACACTTCGTGCGCGAAGGCGCTAACGTCGTCATCTGCGCGCGCGATGAGAAGCTCCTGTCCGCCACGCGGCAGGAGTTGGAGAAGCTGGCCGCGCCGGGCCAAAAAGTGCTGGCCAAATCCTGCGATGTTTCCTCCGAAGCGCAGACCAACGCCCTGGTTGCTTTCGCCCTGAAGGAGTTGGGGTCGGTTCAGGCCCTGATCAATAATGCCGGCATTTACGGCCCGATGGGCCCCACCGAAACCATCGAGTGGAAGGAGTGGACCCGCTCCATCGAGATCAATCTCTATGGCGTGCTGCTTCCCAGTCGCGCCCTCATCCCCCATTTCAAAAGCGCGGGCGCGGGAAAAATCATTATCCTCTCGGGTGGGGGCGCCACCAACCCGCTGCCTAACATCAGTTCCTACGCCGCGTCCAAAGCGGCCGTCGTCCGGCTGATGGAGACACTCGCCGAGGAACTGAAACCCCATCACATCGATGTCAACGCCATTGCCCCCGGCGCTCTCAACACGCGTTTTCTCGACGAAGTTCTCGCCAGCGGCAAAGAAAGTGTCGGCGACGCCTTCTACGCCAAAGCCCTCAAGCAAAAGGAGAGCGGCGGGGTTCCGCTGGAAAAGGGAGCCCGGCTTTGTGTTTACCTCGCCTCTTCCCAAAGTGATGGCATTACCGGCAAGCTCATCAGCGCGCAATGGGACCCTTGGGAAACCCTCCACGAACACAAGGCCGAACTGGCCGGGTCGGACATTTACGCTTTGCGGCGCATCGTCCCCGAGGACCGGGGCAAAAAATGGAGCGACCCTCGGAAATGACGCGGAAGGCCAACCCTAATCCTGGCGGCCACCCATCGCCTCGCATTGCGTTGATTGGCTGCGGCCTCGTCGGTCAAAAGCGGCTGAACAATCTGCCTCCGGGCACAGTCACTTTTGCTTGCGACCTGAATCTGGAGCGAGCCTCCAAATTGGCCGCCCAGACCAAAGGCTGCGAGTTCACGGATTCTGTCGAAAAGGCGGTTCGGGCTTCCACGGTCGATGCGGTCATGATCGCCACCGTCAACGCTTCGCTCGCGCCGATTGCCTGTCAGGCTGTCCAGGCCGGCAAACACGTTCTGATCGAAAAGCCGGGGGCGATCCGAGTCTCAGAATTAGAGCATCTGCAAACCCTGGCCACGCAACATCATGTTCAAGTGCGCGTCGGCTATAATCATCGCTATCACCCAGCCTTCCTCAAAGCGCGCGAGATCGTGGATTCCGGCGCGCTCGGACCGCTTATGTTTGTGCGCGCCCGTTACGGGCAGGGAGGGCGCGTTGGGTATGACCGTGAATGGCGCGCGGATCCAAAGCTTTCCGGTGGCGGCGAGTTGATTGACCAAGGCGTCCATTTGATCGACCTGGCCGGCATTTTTCTAGGTGAGTTCACCGTTGTGGACGGGCATGCCGCGACGTATTTCTGGGACATGCCGGTTGATGACAACGCCTTTCTTAACTTGCGCAACGCCGGGGGCCAAACTGCGTGGTTGCACGCCAGTTGTTCCGAGTGGAAGAACCTCTTTTCCTTCGAGATCTATGGCCGCCAGGGCAAGCTGCACATGGAGGGCCTGGGCGGCAGTTACGGCATCGAACGCCTCTCCTATTACAAAATGCTTCCGCAAATGGGGCCGCCCGAAACCACCATTTACGAATACCCGCGCGGGGACGAATCCTGGAAAATTGAAATGGCGGAATTCTTTGACGATATCCGGCTGGCCCGCACTCCTGTGCCAGGCCTGAAGGAAGCCAAAGCCGCCCTCGCGATTGTGGAAAACATTTATGCCAAAAGCGGGTTCAAATGGCTGTAACATCCCACTAGAGAAATGATTATCGCTCGCTCACCTCTGCGCATCAGCCTTGGCGGCGGCGGCACCGACCTGCCCTCCTACTACGAGCACCACACCGGTTTCCTTATCGCCGCGGCCATCGACAAATACGTCTATATCACTTTGCACGAGACCTTCGTCCCGGATTTGATCGTCAAATATTCCAAGCTTGAGCGTGTCCCGACCGCCGCCGAGCTGGAGCATCCGATTATCCGCGAGGCCTTCGGCGTGGTGGGATTGGATGGGAGATCTCTGGAGCTGACCGCGATGGCGGACATCCCGGCCGGCACGGGACTGGGTTCCTCCGGCAGTTTCACCACCGCGCTCCTCAAGGCCCTGAATACCTACAAGAAAAACCTGGTGCATCCGGCGGAGCTAGCGGAGCAGGCCTGCGACATCGAACTGAACCGCCTCCACGAACCAATTGGCAAACAGGACCAATACATAGCGGCGTTCGGCGGGATCACTTGCTTCAAATTCCTTCCGGGCGGCCGCGTCGAAGCGTGGCCTTTGAAAATTTCCGAGGAAACTCGTTACAACCTTGAGGATAATCTCCTCCTCTTTTTCACCGGCTATGCCCGCTCCGCCTCCAAAATCCTCAAGGAACAAGATGACAAGAGCAAGAGCGCGGATAAGTCGATGACCCAGAACCTCCACTTCGTCAAGGAACTCGGGCTGAAGAGCCAGCAAGCGCTCGAACGCGGTGATCTCCGCGAGTTCGCCGCCTATATGGATGTCCATTGGCAGCGAAAAAAAGAGCGCTCCGGCGGGATGAGCAATCCGCAGATCAATGAATGGTATGATGCCGCCATGGCCAACGGCGCCCTCGGCGGCAAACTCATCGGCGCGGGCGGCGGCGGATTCCTGATGTTCTACGCCGAAGACAAGGCGAAACTCCGCCAAACCATGCGCGACAAGGGGCTGAAAGAAGTGCGGTTTAAATTTGATTTCGAGGGGACAAAAGTAGTCATCGGCGGTTAGACCGCTTATTCCCCCAGCGGCTTTTCCACCAACTCCGTCGGCCCCTGGCAGCATTCGCATAATCCGGGCGCAACCGATTGGATGTCGCACACGTCGCAGTAATAGTAGAGGTCACAGATAACTCCGTTGCGAATAGAACGCACCACCGCCGGCTCCAAAATCTGCGCGCCCGGAAAAACGCGCCCTTTGATCAGCAACTCCTTTTCCCGAAATCGCTGGTCGCTAAACATCGCCTCCGAAAACCTCACTCGCAGCAGTGTGTAATATTTTCCTTCGGAAGTTCTGAACCCATAAAGATGCTCATGTCCGGTCGGCAGCCCCGCGCCATAAAGCCGATGCATCTCTTCCGCCACGCAGACGACCCTGCCCCGCAACTCAACCAATGGAACTGTTTCCGCTTTCTTCGCCTCCGGAACGCGAGCGCCTCCCGCAGGCTCATTAGTAGCTCCGAATACGCTTAACGGCAGCAGCATCACCAGACCCAATCCGAACACTCGGATGAGCGCCATCACCGCCAAGGTGGTTCTCCGGCCATAACTTCTTACCGTGCCCAGCATCGGCTTTGTTGCTTTCATAAACTCTTCACGGACTGCGGTTCGTCCATTCGCAACGCCCTCTCGTAATCCGCCGGCCTGTCGATGTCTAAATCCAGACCCTCGTCTTCATTCTCTTGCAGGACTATCTTTGCTGACCATTCCTTCAAGAACTCTTTCAAATCCCGATGCCGCGAATCGCCGAGTTGCTGGAAGGCGCTTCGGGGCAGCAACACGGGATGCCGCGGGCGCCCCTGCCGGCTCAACTGGCAAACTTTCTCCGGATGCGCCGAACCCAACTCAACCAGGCTCAAAAACGTCTCCAGCTTTAGATGCGGTTGATCCCCCAGCACAATAACCCAGTGACTTAAGCCCTCCTTCCATCCCGCCCAGCGCGCGGCGCATCGGATGGAACCGAACATCCCAGTTTCGGGCGTCGGATTGAGAATCCTGAGTTCGTTTGGAAATTCCAGTCTGTCCATTTCCTGGTGAACCCCCTCGCCTCCGGCTGCGGTGACGACCGCTATTTGCTCCGCGCCTGCTTTTTGCCATTGGGCAATTAAATGTCCAATGACCGATGTTCCCCTCCACGGCAGCAGCAGCTTGGGCGTTCCCATCCGTGAGGAAGCGCCTGCGGCGAGGATCACCACGCCCAAGGATACGGTCGGAGGGGCAGAGTGTCGCGGCATGGGCGTTCAGTTCCGGCGTTCAGCGTTCGACCAGCGTCGCTGGCGATACTGTCTCCCCCCTCTTGCCGGAGGCTCCCTGGCTTTCCTCTGCGCGCTTCTGGATAAGCTGCGCCAGGATGCTTACGGCGATCTCCGGAACGCTCTTGGCCTGGATGGAGAGTCCTACCGGACACGCTACCTTGGCCAACTGCTCCTCAGTAGCGATTTTTTCATCCAGGAACTGGCTGAAGATCAGGCGCGCCTTCCGCCGGCTCCCGATCATGCCAAGAAACCTGAAGGGCCGCTGAATCCATTCGCGCAAAACCAGCGCGTCATGCTGATGGCCCCGCGTGACAATCAGTCCATAGGCCGGCCGCGGCGGCAGCGCGGTGCGCAAAAGCTCCTCCCAATAGCCGACTCGAAAATGCGTCTCTGCCGGAAAGAACTGCGGGTTGGCCAGCGCCGGACGGTCATCAAACACCGTCACCTCAAAATCAAGCTGCCGGGCCAGTGGCGCGACCGCCTGCGCGACATGCCCCGATCCCGCGATCCACAAAGCGCAAGGTGGGGAGACCGTCTCCTGATAACGCCACTCCTCCTCCTTCTCGTCCTCAACCCAGCCGATGGAAAAATCCTTTTTCACTCCCCAAACCAGAGTCTCACTGGCCTCCGCCAGTTTGCGCCAGAGTTCCTCGGACTCCGCCGCGCGCGGCAGAATCAAGCCGCAAACTTTCCCCCCGCAAATCAACCCATCATCCCATCCAAAATCGTGGTCCAACACCAACTCGAACTCCGCCGGTGTCTGGCTCACCAGTGCGCGCCGGGCCCGATCCTGGATTTCCGCCTCCAAACAACCCCCACCGAGCGTCCCCTCGATTCGTCCGTCCAGATAAAACAGCGCCTTGGCGCCTTTTTTCTGCGGGCTGGACCCCTTGATCCCCGAAATAATGCCCAAGGCAAACGGCTGTCCTTTTTGCAATGCTCCGGGCAGATAATCAAAAAATCGAGCCATCATTCTCCTTCAATACTTCACACCCTGCAAATACTTCATGCTCACTGGCACCGATTCAAGCGGGGCGGCTGATTCGTCTTCGATGAAATAATGCTTCACTCCAACGGCGGCAGCCTGCTTGAGGACGGCGGGCCAGTTGACCTGCCCAGTGCCGAGTGGCACGTCGTCGGTTTGCGGGGCATGGCCGGTGTGAATGCCGGTGGCTGCTCCGCGGCGCAGGTCCTTGAGATGCATCAACGCCCAGCGATTCGGATAGGCCGCAAGCAGCTTTGCCGGGTCCTGGCCGGGATGTGTCACCCAGAAAACGTCCATCTCGAAGCTGACAAACTCGGGGTTCGTTTCCGCCGCCAGCAGATCGAAGTGCGTCCGGGCGCTTCCCTCCGCGAGTGGGCGGAATTCATAGCCGTGCGCATGATACGTGAAGGTGATGCCCGCCGCTTTGAACGCCGCGCCCCAGGCGTTGAAGTCCGCCGCCGCTTGATGCGCGTCGGCCTCGGTGAAACCAGAGTCCTTGTGCGGAATCCAGGCGCACATTACAAATTTGACGCCAAACTTCTGTGCCTTTTGCACCGCAGCCGCAATGTCTTTTTTCATCGCTTCGTAACCAAAGCCGGCGCTCACCATTTTCAGCCCGCGCTCCTGAAGCAACGCGTTGAATTTTTCGACCCCGAGTCCGTAATCGCCGCCGCCCTCGATTTCCGTGAAGCCCATCGCCTTCACCTTGTCCAAGGTGCCGGGGACATTGGTTTTGAACGACTCGCGCAACGTGTAGAGCTGCAAGCCGAGCGGTCCTTTGAAATCGCCGGACAATTCGGCCGCACGCGCGCCGGTGCTAATAACCAGAAGAGCAATAATAAGGAGTTTCATAGGCCCAATGGTTCGTTATCCTGTTCATCTGCGCAAGGACGATTGCAATCGGATAACGATCCGCGCGGCTTGCCTATTCCTTATGTATTGGCGAGGCTGGAGGCCGTGAATCTTATGAAGCACGGAACGATTCTCGCAGTAGTGGCCTGTCTCCTCACGGCGCGCCAAGCCTCAGCCGGGGCCATTTCCCCCTCCGACTGGCCGGCATGGCGTGGACCGACGCGGGATGGCATTGCGGCATCCGGACAGCATCCCCCGGTTCAATGGAGTGAGACCAATGGTGTTCTCTGGAAAGCCGCCCTGCCCGGTCGCGGCCACGGCTCGCCGACTGTGGTGGGCGACCGCATTTTTCTCGCCACGGCTGACCCAGGGAAACAAACGCAATCCGTGCTCTGCCTGGATCGACGGACTGGAAAGATCCTCTGGCAATCCGAAATTCACGGCAGTTCCGCTGATCCCGGCAAACAATCCAACTCCTCGGCTGCCTCGTCCACCGTCGTGTGTGACGGCGAACGGTTGTTCATTAACTTCCTGAACGGCGGCGCGGTCCACACCACGGCCCTGGATCTCGAGGGCAAAATCCTTTGGCAGCAAAAAATCTGCGATTACGTCACACACCAGGGATTTGGCTCCTCGCCGGTCATTCACGAATCACTCGTGCTCGTTTCCGCGGATCACAAAGGGGGTGGGGTCATTGCCGGATTGGACCGAAAGACTGGCCATATCGTCTGGAGCGAGTCGCGCCCCAAACTTCCTAATTACACGAGCCCTTCCATTGTGCAGGCCGGTGGCCAAGCGCAAATGGTTTTGGCGGGTTGCAATCTCATCTCCAGCCTCGATCCCTTGACAGGCAAGAAACTCTGGGAGGTGAGCGGCTCGACGGAAGAGTGCGTCGTGACCGCCGTGACGGACGGCGAGCGGGTGTTCGTTAGCGGTGGTTATCCGAGAAATCACACCGTGGCTATTGTCGCCGACGGTTCGGGCAAGATCGCCTGGCAAAACACCGCGCGCGTTTATGTGCCCTCGATGATCGCCAAAGCCGGCCATGTGTATGCCGTGATGGATGCCGGTGTCGCCGTCTGCTGGAAATCGGACACCGGCGAGGAGCTGTGGAAGGAGCGGCTTGGCGGGGATTTCTTCGCCTCGCCAGTGATGGTGGACAATCGCATCTACGCCTCGAATGTGGCCGGCAAGACATTCGTGTTCGAGGCCACCCCGAAGACATTCAAACTCCTCGCGCAAAATCAACTCGGCGATGAAGCGTACGCGTCCCCGGTCATTTGCGGGGGCCACATCTATCTCCGCGCGGCCAAACGCGGAGGCAACCGGCAGGAATTTCTTTACTGCGTGGGGAATTGAAATGACCGAAAGTGCTGCTCCCGCTCCCATGATTAAAGATCTCGCGATGGCCGAGCGCCTGCGCGCCGCCACTGAATTGTTGGAAGCGGCCGTTGGGGATCGCGCGCTGCTGGCCCTGTTGTCTGATGAGGAACGCACGCGTTTGATCCAGGCGGCGGGCGCGATTTTTTGTCCCGAGGTGAGCGAGCGCCGCCGCTTGATTAAAGCCCGGCAGCGCCGGCGCAAGGCGCAGAAAGTCCAGCGCGATGAAACCGTGCTTTCCGAAACCGGCATCCGAGCCTTGCGCCGCAAGCCCGTCTTTACCACTCCGAATGTCTATCCGCCGCGAGATTTTCAACAAGAGGAAGCCAGCCCCGATGCGGTCCCTCGCGAAGTAATCGAGCCGCAGAACTGTTACATCTGCAAACAGGACTACTCGGTCATTCACCACTTCTATGATCAGCTTTGTCCCGGTTGCGCGGAGTTGAATTTCCGCAAGCGGACCGAGTCGGCGGATTTGCGCGGGCGAGTCGCGCTGCTGACGGGTGGCCGGGTGAAAATCGGTTTTCAAACGGGCATTAAACTTTTGCGCGCCGGCGCTCAACTGATTGTCACAACCCGTTTCCCGCGTGATTCGGCGACGCGTTACGCCCAGGAGCCAGATTTCCATGACTGGGGCCATCGGCTGGAGGTTTTCGGCCTGGATTTGCGCCATACGCCCAGTGTGGAAGCGTTCTGCCGGCACTTGCTGGCCACGCGTGCGAGGCTGGACTTCATCATCAACAACGCTTGCCAGACTGTGCGTCGTCCCCCGGAGTTTTACCGGCACATGATGGAAGGCGAAACCGCCTCGCTAAAGGACATGCCCGGAAGTGCGCGCAAGCTCCTCGGCGCTTACGAAGGGCTGCGCGCTTATCACATCTTGCCGGAAGGGGAGACCACGCCCGTGGTGAGTGAACGCCAAAACGTTGAATTTGCCGGCCTCACTCACGCGGCCCAGTTGTCTCAAGTGCCGCTGTTGCCAGAGGAGCTTTCCACCCAGGGAAGTTTATTCCCCGAAGGGCGCCTGGATCAGGATTTGCAACAGATTGATCTGCGCCAGCGAAATTCCTGGCGGCTCATGCTCGCCGAGGTTTCCTCGGTCGAACTGCTCGAAGTGCAACTCGTCAACGCCATTGCCCCTTTCCTTCTCAACGCGCGGCTCAAGCCGTTGATGCTCCGCACGCCCGAGCGCGACAAGCACATCGTCAATGTGTCCGCCGTCGAGGGGCAATTCTATCGCAAATTCAAGACCACGCGCCATCCGCACACTAACATGGCCAAAGCCGCCCTCAACATGATGACCCGCACTTCAGCAGCGGAATATCACGCGGATGGCATTCACATGAACGCGGTGGACACCGGTTGGGTGACGGACGAAGATCCCGCCCACATCGCCACGCGCAAGACCGCCGAGCACCGCTTTCATCCTCCGCTCGACATCGTGGATGGCGCGGCCCGCATCCTCGATCCCATCATCGCCGGCTTCAACACCGGCGAGCACATGTGGGGAAAGTTCTTGAAAGATTACATGCCCACGGATTGGTAGGCTGAAGAGGTTTAGTCGGTTTCCGGCAGCAGGACGAGCCGGTAAAATCTCCGCGCTGGAAAAGGCCAGGTGTTATCGACGCCCAGCCAGTAGGATGGAAGCGCACTCCATTCCAGCGCGTCCCAGCCATCCCTGTAATCAATGCGATAATTGCGCCCCGAGGCTGCCGGCCAATTGATCCAGGTTCGCTTCGCAAATACTTGAGGAAGGATGCTGGTGATGCGAACCGGCCCGATGACATCGATCTGGAACGGAACCGCCACGCTCACGGGAGGCGCTTCATTGTCGGTGACGAAAACTGAAAATCGATGAGTCTGCATCGACTGGGCTGCTGTGGGCGTCCAGGTGAATTGCCCGTTGGTCGGGTTGATCGACGCCCCCTCCGGCACGGCGCCAAGTAGCTGGAAGGTGGGGTGCGCGAGTTCGGAACAGCCATCCCCATCCTCGGCAGGGGAGTCCACAGAGAATTGCGCTTTGAATGGCAATTCGCTGTGAACGGAAACCTGCGGTTCGTAATTGGAAAGAAGCCGCAGCGGCGTGTTAGCGCCGCGTGAGGAGGCATCCCACGGGTCCAAACCAAAATCCCGCTCTGTTTGGTCCGAAAAACCGTCGTCGTCGCGATCAATGGCGATGCGCCTTCCCGAGTCGCGCGCCACCAGCATAAAAACCAACTCATTGGTTGGAGAGGCGGTTTGAACCAAATCCGGCAGCGAAATATATTCGGCATCGCGATCGGATTCCATCCATGCGTTTTGAGCATCGTAAATCCAACTACGGGGGATGCCATTTTTCATCCCACGGGCGATGAGAGCCAGGCGAGTCGTCCCTGATTCCACCAGCTCCCGCATCGATGGCAGCATGGGATTGGAGGCGGAATTGGTGAGAAGGATTTGATAGCCCAGCGCGGCCGGGGCATCGAGATTGCTTTCGACGTCTTCGCCGCCTTCAAAAGACGTGAATCGGATGTCCGAACCGGAGAATGACAGGAGAAACGCCGTCAGGTCAGCCGTTTCCTGAGCCGTGGTGTCCCCAAAGGCATCAGCGAGGAACCGCGTCAGCGTGTCGGCGCGTCCATCATGGCTGAAACCGAATCCCGCCCGGCTGGTGGGCTGGCTCATGTCGAAGCCGACCTTGTCCGCCAGGCTCCGCAACTGCGCGACCTTGAATTGGAGACCGAAATCGCGAGCCAAGCCTCCGGTGAGAGTGCCGGCAGTGGCGTCGCCCAGGCCGGAGCCAGGATTGTGACAGCTACCGCATTGGCTGCGAAATAGCACTGCTCCCCCGCGAAACGCGTCGCCGTTGGGCAGGGGTTGGCGGCCCGGCGCACCCAAGTCCTCATCGAACGCGTAATGACCAGGCAACGGCACATTGGTGGAGAGGGTATTGTCGAAGTTCCGCAACGGATTCGGCGGGAAAAAGATGGAATGTAACGAGTCGCCGAGGGCATTCATCTCATAGCTATCCGGCTCCGTCTCGCGCCCCAACAATGTCACGAACGTCTGGGCAAACTCAAGGATGCCATCACGATCGGCGCGCCAGTGCAGTGGGCCGTCCGGATTCAGCGCTTGCAGCGTTTGCGTTATTTTGGGTCCCTTCATGGGGTGGAAAACGCCGAAGCGATTGGTGATCATGTCCCCCGAGGGATTTCCCAAATCCCACGCCAGCCGATCCAACCGCCCATCGACATGGCACGATGCGCATGAGACGTAGCCCAGGCCGGAGCTGTCGTGGGTGTCGTAGAGCAGACGCCGGCCTGCCTTGATGAATGAGGGCGTAGGATCAAAAAAGGCGACATTGGAAGTGACCGTGAGCGAAGAAAGGTCCACCACGGAGACAGTGGAGGAAAAGCGGTTCATGACGTAAAGGCGCTGGCGCGCCTCATCCAGGCAAAGCCCGGCTGTGCCCTCTTGCAGTGGGATGGGCTGTGCTTGAGCACGATCCCCCTTCGCATCGAGCACGACCAGATTTCCGGAACCCATGCCGCCGACGTAGCAACGAGCACCGTCGGCGCTCCAAACGACCCCACGCGGATCGCCGAGCGATTTCTCACGCTCGGATGGCGGAATGCGCCGCACCACGTAATCCAAATGCGGGTTGAGGTCCTTGATCATGTTCGTGCGGGTGACGGGATCGATCAGGGCTAGGTTCACGCGGAGAAAAGTCGATTGAAGGTTCGGCTCAAAACGCCGCTCGTTCGTGGCATCGGTGCCCGCCATCGCAATCAGTCCGGAAACGGGATTCACCGCCACGTCCATGCAGATGTTCATGAGGCCGCTCACGTAGGAGACGGAAAGCGACGTCGTATCGATGACTGCCAAGTCGTGGTCTGGCAAGTTCCAGCCTGGGACGCGGCCGGAATTCGCGGCGTTGGTCCCGGAAACAAATTCCGTCCAGTCGCCGCCGTTGCCATCCAGCCAGCGGCCTGCGGAATTCTTCTTCACGATGTGACTGGCCGAAGGCGGATTGGTGAGGGCGGGGTTCAGGGGAGGACTGAAGGTGTTGCCATTGTTAGGGGGCGGGTTCTGGCCATGATAGGGACCATTTGTATAGTCCACCACGCTGGGATCAGGAAAAGCCACCTCAGTCAGGCGACCTCCAAGAATCGTCGAACCATTGCCGGATTCAAAAATTGCCACGTACACTTTGGAACCGTCCGGGCTGACAGCCATCGCCTTTGGTTTTTCTCCATCAATCGCAACGCTGGCCAGCAGTGCCCGCGTCTGAGGATCGAAGACCATCACCACGTTCGAGCGAGCGCAAGAGACAAACGCCCGCTTCGGGTTGCCGGCAAACACAACGTCTGCCGGGCCGGCAAAGGTGGGCAACACCGCAGTCACCTGGCCGCGCGAGACATCGACGATGTTGACCGACGACGAAATAAAATTCACGACCCACAATTCGTTCGTGTCGCGGAAGCGCAACGACACCGGATCAACGCCGACCGGCACATTGCCCGCCGGAAGGGGAACGCCTGTTGACACGTTGAACAATTCGATCCGGCCATCCGGCAGGTTGCACACGGCGAGGGTGTGACCATCAGGACTGAGAGCGATGGGATGGACTGGCGCTGTCTCGAAATTTATGAAAGCCCTGCTGCTGGCAACAAGAGCGAGACTGGCCGCCATGACACTCGCGAAAACTCGGAAGTTCATGTTTGAAAACACCAATGAAGTTGGCGCGTGCTGCATCATGGTCTGGATGCACTGAACCACATTAAGGGGATTTTTCAAGCCAAAGCGAGAGACGGGAAGCAATGTCCATTATTGCCGGAACAACGGAACGGGGTTGGGTTCATTCTCAGTTCCCTTTTGTCTTTACATCCACGAGCCAAAAAGTTAGTTGTTAGAAATCAAGACTAAATCCACCGCGGTGGGGACCCCTTTGGATGATTAGGAAACGGTAAGATGTGAACCCAACCTGGCTGGCGCGATGGCCGGCTATGGAGAGTTCTTGCTGAATCGAGTGCAGGTTGATGCCGCTGACACAAATATGAAAATCTCACGTTTTTGCCTTGCTGCAGCCCTACTTACTGGCGCTGCCGGCGCTTCGTTCGCACAGACCTACTCCGTGAATATTGTTGGGTACATCAATCTAACCGTCCAACCCGGTTTAAACCTCATCGTCAACCAACTCCGCAGCATAGACGATCTGTCCTACTTCATGCCATCCGTGCCCGATGGCACGGTCGTCTTTCGCTTCAATCCGGTTACTCAAGCCTATCAGGATGGGGTGACCTTCCTGGATGGAATTGGCTGGTATCCAAGTTCCGGGAACACAAATGACCTCGTGAAGAACATCCCCGTGGGCGAAGGATTCTTCATGCACATACCCAGCGGCTCTGGCTTCACAAACTTGACCTTCGTAGGGGAAGTCGTGCTTGTTAGCGACCTTCCACTGCCCTGGAACTACAGCCTCAAAGGCTCTGTTATCCCGCAAGCGGACGACTTGGACAATTTGGGGTTCCCTGCGGCGCATGGCGACAGGGTCTATCAATGGGACGTGGCCTTGCAAAGGTTCAAGATTCCCTCCGTGTTTTCCGAGCCAAACGGGTGGCAGCCGGACCAACCCAGGATCAGGGTGGGCGAAGGTTTTCTGCTGTTCAGTGATCCCGCTCTCGCAAGCCCTAACCGCATATGGCACAGAAGCTTCTCAATCGCCCCTTCTCCCCTCTCAGTCAGCGTGGCTACCAAAAGCCTGGTGCTTGCTCCGTCCATCACGCGTCTGCTGTTCTCTGAAGGAAAGGTCACCCTCCAGATCAAAAATCCCGTCGACGGGGCTTACGGTGTAGAGTTCTCGAATGACGGAGTAGCGTGGACCACCGTGGCGGAGAAACAGGCGGGCGCCACGTGGACGGCGCCTTTTACTGCTGGACCCAAAGGCTATTTTCGCTTGAGCAACTCAGGGAACTAAAGGGGGGGCAAAAATGAATTTCGCGACTTATCATCGGGCGATGAATCTGACCAAAGGCCGCGCTCCTTTATTCTTGCTCACAACTTGGGTGGCTTTGGCTTCTTTGGATGTGTTCGCTCAAGGCACGGTTCATTTTGGGGGAAACACCTCCACTCGGATTCGGAATGGCTGGACGGGCTTGCCGGCGCGCGCTGCGGATGGAATCAAGGCCGCGCTCTATTGGGCCCCCATTGGTTCGACTAATTTCGTTCAGTTAGGAACGGCGGTGGATGCAGGAATTCCATTGCCGGGACTTTTCATCGGGGGCACGCGAACCACCGGCCTCGAAACAGCGGGCGGGACAAGCGCTCAATTCCAGGTCAGGGCATGGGAAGCCGCTTACGGTCAGACCTACGAGGAAGCCAGGTCGGCTCCACTTCAGGCGGGGCGCGGAGCCTTGCTCGGCCGATCAGTCGTCCTCGCAATTCGCACGGGCAACGCCACTCCTCCTACGCCGCCAGCACTGCTTACAGCCAATGGACTCGCCGGTTTTGAGGTGAATCCCTCTTTAGTCGCGCCGAGCATCCAATGTCCAGCGGATTTTTCCACCATGGAGAAAGTAGCGGCATTCCCTCTTCCTCCTGCGAACGGGATTCCCGTGCCGCTCGTTTTCTGCGCCCCCCCCTCCGGCAGCACCCTGCACCTCGGGACTAACTTTATCACCTGCATCGCCACCAACACAGCCGGGGTGGATGAATGCTCGTTCACGATATCGCTGCTTGGACCGCCGAACGATAACTTTGGGCATCGTGCCCTTTTGGTGGGGACGAACGCCACTGCCAACGTGGATAACACCCGAGCCACCAAGGAGGCGGGTGAGCCAGACATCCTGGGGAATCCCGGCGGGAACTCCGTCTGGTGGACTTGGACGGCCCCAAAGAACGGCACCGTCACCATCAAAACCGAAGGGAGCGGCTTCGACACGTTGCTGGCCGTTTATACCGGGGACAGTCTGACGAATCTCATGGAAGTGGCGGCGGGAGATGACACTCTTGGGGCGGACCCGCTCTCCAGCCTCGTTACTTTTCATGCCGCAGGTGGCGCGACTTATCAGATCGCCGTCGATGGGTACCAGGGGTTCGACCACCAGGTTGCCAGTGGGAACATTTTGTTGAGCCTCGATTTTGTCTTCGACCGTTACACGATCGGAGGAAGCGTTAATGATACCAATCGCGGCATCTTTAGCATCAGCCCGCCTCCCGACGCCGACGGCCGGTACCTGGTTGGCACTCAAGTGACGATCACGGCTTCGCCGGCTCCGGGTTGGTTGTTTGGCTCATGGAATGGCGATCTGGTTGGGACTAATAGCCATGTGACCCTCACCTTGACCAATAATCTGAGTTTCACGGCAAACTTCATAACCGTTCTCGTCAAAACCGTTGGGCGCAGTCCCAGTGGGTTTGAAATCTACGGTCTCGCGAACCGCAGTTTCGACGTCTGGTCGCCCGAACCCGGCGCACTGAATTATCGCATCGACTCGGATGTGCCCTGGATGTTTGTCGATCCCCATGAAGGCGTCTCCCGTGGCCAAACCAATACGCACCACATTATCTTCAATGGCCTTGGCCCTGGAAACTATCTCGGAACACTTCTCATTACCCCGCTCGTAGAAGGTGGCTTGCCTCAATCGGTTGTGGTCTCCCTCCGAGTGGATGCCGCCAGCTTGTCGGTTCGATGGCATACCAACTTTGAAGCCAGTGGAGAAGTGAGAGCCGTTCTGCAAACACCCGAGGGAGGATTCATCCTCGGAGGCAGCGCCCCAAACTCTCCTCCATTCGGGCTTGGCATCGGTGACTACGATTTCGTGGTGGCGCGGCTCAATGCCGACGGCCAAGTGCTATGGACGAAGCGGTTCGGGGGCGAAGGGTCAGATACGTTGCGGAGTTTGCAGTTGACCGCCGATGGAGGGTTCGTGCTCGCAGGCGAATCATCCTCCGGCACGAACGGAAACAAAACCAGTCCTGGGTTTGGGAACAGCGATCTCTGGGTGGTTCGTCTGGACAGCGAAGGCAATAAACTCTGGGATCGGTCCTTTGGTGGAAGCAATATCGAATCCGTCGGATTGGTCAAACAAACCGGGGACGGCGGGTTCGTCCTCGCCGGGTCCTCGGAATCAGGCGCGAGCGGCAACAAGGCGAGCCCGAATTTTGGTGGGCCGGACTTTTGGGTGGTCCGCCTCGATCCCAATGGCAAACGCCTTTGGGATAAATCCTTCGGCGGAACGGCAGAGGAGAACCTGGACTTCCTGGACACAACTGCCGATGGGCAGATCTTTCTCGGAGGGGCTTCCCATTCAAATCCGAGCGGAAATAAGACTAACCAGACGCAAGGCTATTGGCTGATTCGGTTGGATGCGAGTGGGAATAAACTCGCCGAACTGGGTCTCGGTTCATACATCGTGAAGGTAGGGTTGGCGGATGATGGCGGCTTCGTTGCCTTGAATGAGCAAGGAGCCAATCCGGGCCGCACGCTCTACCGGTTTGATAGCGTTGGCAATCCATCCTGGAGCTATTACTTGCAGCCCCTCAGTGGCCGGACATGTGCGCTGTTCAAGTTGGAAAATCTGAGCGACAATCGTGTCCAGGTTTTTGGGAGTTTACAGTGGTGTTGTTCAGGGAGCCTGCAAGAGATAGTCACGCTGGACGCATCCGGGCAAATCGTGCGTGACCAGGTTCTCCTGCAAAACCCCTCTTTCGTCGCCACTGCCGCTGCGCGGACTAGTGATGGCGGTTGGATTCTTTGCAACGACCGGTTTGAAATCTATGTTTTAAATCCCGCGCCGGATGCTCGCTCCACAAAGCAACCCGTCTATTCGACTTTGGGCTATCGTTTTATGTGCAATGTGGAAACCAACGGCCCGTATCTGACCCAGTTTTCCACCAACCTCATCGACTGGCTGCCGCTCCAGAGAAGTCAATGCTTCGGCACGGAACTGGAGGTGTTCGACAAGGCCGCCACCAACTCACCAATGCGATTCTACCGAACCATTCCAGGCGGGCAATGAGAGGTTTCCCATTTTCTTCCCACCTCCCACGTTAAGCTAATCTTCCGGATGGTAATCCTCGATGGAGTTGGTGCCGGGGTGGGTGTGATGGTGATGATGCTCTTCGCCCGGCGAAGAAGTATGCTCGTGGTCTTCCTCACTGAAGAGCGGGGCGACGGGCTTTACTCCTGCCCCTTCGAGGTAAACCATGCAACTTCCGATGTCCCCGTTTTGCAGCACGAAATAGCAAGCCAGGGTCAGGCCGAATAAAAAGCCCCAGGCGCCTTGCGGCCTTTGCTCTCGTTGCCAAAAGCTCCACAACGTCAGCACGACCACGATGCCGAGGATAATGAAACCGGTGGTCCGGTGAGTATCCATCATGTGATGGATTCGCTCGTTATGCGGAATCGTGTCCTGCGCGATCAGTCCGGTGACCACGGCCAGAATTCCCGAAAGAGCGCTCAGGTAGAGGCAAACACGCCCCGCGACCAGCATGGCTCGCTTTTTAAAGAGGATGCCCGAGGCGTAGAAGACCAGGGTTGCTGGCAATAATGCGATCGGGAAATGGACGAAGGCCGGATGGACATTGTAGGTCCTGGTCAAACCATCGAAGCCGTAGAGAGAAAAGTCCATACCAATGGAGAGGGCAGATTGGACTAGAATCGCCCAACCTGCCCGGTTCGGCTGCTCACGCAGGTTATTTCGGTTGATTTTGTTTTGGCTGGCTGCCGCCCTGGCCTTGTCCTTTAAAGGTACCGGCGCCCGTACCGCCGACTGCTGCCGGGTATTGCTGCAGGATCGACGAGACGGTGGCCTCATTCAGGCCAACATTCTTGGCCACGTCTTTAGCCATGTCCAGGTGGTGCTCCAAGGCAGGCAGCATGCTTTGGGCATACTGTTTGGTGGCCGGATCCAGACCCTGTTGAGCCTCTTTCTGGAAGAGCTGGATCGTTTGGGCATGGTCCTTTAGCGCGGTCGTGGCGAAGGCCTTATCAAATTGCGCCCCGCTTAAACCCTGAAGCTGGCTCATCTGCTTCTGGTGTTGGGAACCGGGATCCTTGGGAAGCTGGATGCCCTTGCTCTGGGCGATGGGCGCCAACTTTTGATTGGCGCTCTGATGGTCCGTTTGCAGGTGCTGACTGAATTGCTTGATTTGATCGTTCTGAGATTTTTGAGCTCCCAGTTTGCCCAATTGCACCTCGGCGAGGTTGGCTTGGGCGGCTTTGGTGATGAACTCGGAATCTTTCTGCTGCTGGGATTGTTGGGTGCTCTGCGGCTGCGCATGGGCCGCAAGGCCGAAGGCTGCGGCCACGGCAATGGAAACGATGGTTGCTGTTTTCATAATGTACTCTCTTTTGGGTGTTTTTTTGGTGCTCAATGCTCCAGCACCTAAGACAATTTCAACCCCTCAGTTTCTTTGGAAATAGGGTAATAACCCTCTTGTTAGGGCTTGGCCAATCGATAAAACGCGCTCCCGCCCCCTGCGCGAAGAGTTGCGGACCTCCGTAGATTGGCAATGACAATGGCGTTGGTTGCAACTGTCCAGCCAGCCGGCGCCAGGCTGGAACTGGTTTCCAGCCGAAAGGCTTGCGCGAAGGCAGACCAGGAGAGCAACCCTGTGTCTCCGGAAAGTTGGAGGGAAAGGAGGGGCGGGGCAGGCGGGCGAAGACCCAGCAATTCCAAATCGAAACTGATATCGGAACTGTTCGTGCTGGATTGATGGATTTCAACCGCGAGGAGATTCGTGCCGGGCAGGAGAGCACTGGGGGCCATGAGGTTGGAGAGATAGTTTGTTTCATCATTTCCGCCCACCGTGAGAGGCGCGAGGGTGGTGAAGAGAACGGCGCCATTCGTGGGCATGTTGCTCCGCAAAATCTCCGTGCCATTCAAATAAACCACCGCACCGTCGTCCCGGACCAAACGCAACAGCAAGTTGGTGAAACCGGGGGAAGTGTCGGCGAGGAATTTCCGCCGGAAGTAGGTGGTGATGTATTTGTTGTTCGGGTCAGGGCCGAAGCCCACCGTTGTCGCCTCATCGCCATCTCCATAACCGAGTTGCGCTAGTCCGGAAGCCCAGCCGCTATCGTTGAAGTTAGCGCCGCGCCAGGCCGTCCCTTGGTTTGAGCCATTGTCGAGGTAATTCCAATTAGCTCCAGCCGCGATGAGTGAAGCAACTATAGTGACATTGACCGGCGCTGAAGTGCTTTTCGCCCCGCCGTTGTCCGTGGCAATCGCTGTAAGGGTGAAATTTCCCTCAGGCGCGTTGGTCCAGATGAAAGTGAATGGATTGGTGGTGTCCTCGCCAATTTTCACGTCCCCCACATAAAACTCCACCTTGCTCACGACCCCATCCTCATCACTGGCGCTGACGACGAGGGTAAGATTCGACACCGCCCCCAGGATGACGCCATCTCCGAGGCTGATTATGCCGCATGCCGGGGGAGCATTGCCGATACCCGCCAATTCCAGGTCGAAACTGATATCGGAACTGGAGGGCGAGAATTGATGGATTTCCACCGCCAGAACATTTGTGCCGTTCCGAAGCAAGTTCGTATTGATCGCCGTGGCATAAAAATTTGTGGTTTCATCCCCCGCTGGCACATTCGAGGAAGCCAAGGTATCGAAGAGGATGGGAACGTTCGTTGGCATGTTGCTGCGGAAGACCTCGGTGTCGTTCAAATAGACCACCCCGCCGTCATCGCGCAGAAGGCGAATCGTCAGATTGGTGAAGAAGGAGGCGCTCGTGACTACGAATGAGCGGCGAAAATAAGTGGTGATATACTTGTTCGTCGAAACGGGGCCGTAACCCACAGTGGTGGCCTCGTCGCCATCTCCATAGCCCAATTGGGCTGGTCCGGAGGCCCAGGCGCTGTCGTTGAAATTCGTCCCTCGCCACGCGGTGAGCAGGTTGCTGCCCTGGTCGAAGTACTTCCAAACGGACCCCGCCGGGACGAGGGATACGCGCCCACCGTTGAGGGGCCAGGTGTAATTTTGCGCGACTGCGGCATCGAGGTCGCTCAGGATTTGCGCCTTGTAAGGGTCGCTGGCGCCGTCGATGTTCCAATCATCGCAGGAGGCGCACCAACGATACATGTTGATGCAGTGGAAAACCGGTTTGCCTAGCGGCGCGGCGCTCTGGTTGTAACGATTGATTTCCGCATAGACCTCCTGCATCCAGCCAGGCTGGTAATGGGCGGCGGTGTTTTCCGGATGGCCGCCCTTCCAGTAATAGTAACCATTGCACTCCGTGATGTAGAGCGGGAGGCTGTAGAGCGATGGCGGGATGCCATAGTCCACCCAGTCCTTGTAAACGTTGAAGCTAAAGTAGAGGGTTTGTCCCCCTGCGGTTATCTGGCTGGTGCTGTGAATATCCGCATAGTTGTAACCGCGCGAAGTCACATGAAGGGCGATGCCATCCAATGGGCCGCTGCTATGCACCGCGGTCAGCGTCTGGTTGAGATACTGCACCCAATTCAGCGGCACGCCATCCGCGGGAAAGCCATTGAGGGCATTGGTCCCATAGGGGCCGGCGAACGGCGCAGGGGGTTGGGTAAGCACTTTGTCATTGGGACGCACCGCCTTGATCGCGTTATAAACTTTGCGGAAACAGTTCGCATAATCCTGCGGGGAAACGTAGGCAAACTTGCTCCCGTTGAACGGCCATTCTCCAGACAGATTACACTCGTTGCCGATAATCCACATGTTGCAGCCGCTAGAATTGGCCACAAAGTTGGAGCAGCGCAGGGCAAAATTGTCGTAGTCGGCGACGAGCGGGATGGTCCCGTTTGGGAAGTAGCCATTGTTGATCCGGCAAATGATCGTGTGCCCTTGATTTGCCAGGTAAGAAAAATTCGTCCCGCTCGTATCCGCGGGATTATGCCCCACCGCCACCGTCGCCGTCACCCAACCACACCCCGTCACAGCCTTGATGTGGTTGAGATATTCGGAAGGATCGGGATCGGCATCGTGAATGCCATAAAGGCTGCGGCATTCCGGGGCGGAAGCCGAGACCGCGCTCGGAACGGCGAAGCCCAGCAGCAGGAGGCGATAAATCCATGGAACGCTCATACAAAAAGGTGGAACTCGGTTCTGTCCATATTCTCTCAAAAAATCGGAATTGCAAGGGTCGGTTATTGAAAGTTGATAGTGGGAAAGTCCGTCAGATGGAATTCGAACAGAACACCGATGCGGCCCCACTGAATTCCCACCCGCAGGGCACAGCTACTCTTAGTGGATTTGATCTTTCCGAATCTCGCAACGACCGCCGGTGCGGAACCCACTACCAAACATGGACGCACCTGCGTAAGAGTTTGGTCGGCCTTTCCGCGGGCGCAGGGGGAGTCTGCGTTGCCAAGGATTAAGGACGCTTTGTCAGGATTTTTTCAGCGCTGGGCGTGCGCCCGTGACGACTGAGTGAAAATTTCCTGTTCCCGCCATCCGCCGCCCAGCGCTTTGACGAGCTGAACGGCGGCGATGAGGCGTTGACCCGCAAGTTGCGCATTCGCCCGCTCGGCCGTCAAAGCCTCGCGGCTTGCATCTACCACTTCCAGGTAGCTCACAATGCCGGCGCGGTAGCGATCCGTGGCCAGATCCGCGGATCGGCGGGCGTTGGCGACGGCCCTCTGCTGGGCCGCGGCCTGCTCGATCAGATGACGTATGCTCGACAGACTGTTCTCGACCTCGCCGAAGGCAACGAGCACTTGCTGGCGATAGCGCGCGATTGCTTCCTCATAAACGGCTTGCGAGCGTTTGTAATTCGCCCGGTTCCGCCCACCCGCGAAAATGGGCAGCGAGAGACTCGGGCCGATTGACCATGCGCGACCGTCCCATTTAAACAAAGAATCGACATCCGCGCTGACAAAACCTCCCGACCCGGTGAGAGTCAGGACGGGGAAGAACGCGGCTTTGGCGACGCCGATTCGAGCGTTGGCCGAGGCCAGTTCCCGCTCTGCTTCCGCCACATCAGGCCGGCGCTCGAGTAGATCGGCGGGC
>JADMIO011276550.1_pt1 | contig 67099 bp, 60 predicted proteins | sample 8958161 | NCBI WGS metagenome assembly JADMIO01 (sample SAMN16585339, study PRJNA669376) | soil metagenome | isolation source: Crop rotation soil | place: USA: Cullars Rotation, Alabama | collected 2011 | reverse complement strand
CGCGACAACTTGTCCACGTGGAATTCTAAGCTTAGGATCCCAATGTGCTGGAAAGTAGCTAAAGCTATAGAAAAAGCATTCCGCTGCAACCGTTGCGGTATATCCGTAATTGGCATAGAAGTTCCGCATGCCCATGTCCATTTAATCCCTATTAATTCTGCTAATGATTTAAACTTTACAAGAGGTAAATTAAATATGAGCATGGAGGAATTAAAAGCAGTACAGGAAAGAATATTGGCAGCTATGTAATAGAAGTGTGATAAAGCGAATACCAAATCTTTTAAAGTTTCGTTTGTTATAAACTGGTGCGGCGCTCCAGTAACCGCTGCTTTTTATGAAAATATTATTCCTCGTATGCTTCCTGCTCTCAACAGGGTTTCTTTAGCCACAAAATACCTGACAGTTTGACTCAACAATGGCTTTTATTAAAGCAAAGGGAATCATATTAAATACCGTGACTCCACCGGCAGGTTTCAATGTTTATTATAGCTGTGATTCATTGTTGTTTATGAAAGGCGTCTTCGGAGATACAATAAAAATATGGACAAGCACTAGTGACTGGTATCAAAGTATCGATGAGTTCAAAGAAGCCATCAGCAATCCGGATTTTGGAGTAACTCAATTTGCAAAGGACATTGATGCAGATGGAAGAATATATGTATCTACTTACCATCAAACCGAATTTGTTTACCGGAACGATTCACTTTACGAAATTCAAAATTCAAATCCAACCTCTTCTGAACCGCTATCTAAACTTTTTGAAGCATACTTCAACCAACAAATAGATAAAGTATCATATAGATAAAGTATCATATGAAACCCGTTTAGACAGCCTGCAGCGAGTAGAAGAAAGCCTGGCAATTTATACTTCTAAATTAATCTTTACCAAAACTATGTTCCGGGAAAGTAAAAAAGTAAAGCTTCCGAAAAAGTTGAACTTCGCGGGAGATACTCTTGAATTGGAAAAACAATGGACTGAAAACGGAAAGGCATGTTATGTAATAAGAATAAATAATACCTATGAAGGTAATAAAACAGCCTATGCTTATGCAATAGACCAGGACATGCGCTTTATCTATTGGGAAGGATGCCCAACCAATTAGCATGTCTTACTCTGCCATCATTTCCATCACAATTTCTATTACATCTTCCGAATTGGGCTTGCTGAAATAATCGCCATCGCTGCCATACGCCGGGCGATGCGCTTTGGCACTTAATGTACGTGGCGCTACATCTACCCATCTGTAACCACCTTGTTGCTCCATTACCTGGTTGTACATATATGCGCCTGCACCGCCGGGCACATCTTCATCTACAAATAAAATACGGTTGGTTTTTTTAAGCGAATCAATAATACGGTGATGAAGATCAAACGGTAACAAGGTTTGTACGTCTATCAATTCTATACTTACACCTAACGTCTGCAACCGCGATGCAGCATCCTGCACAATGCGCACGCAGGATCCATATGTTACGATTGTTACATCGGTTCCTTCCTTTACAACGTCGGGTACACCTAAAGGCACTGTAAAAGTGAGCAAATTAGATGGCAGCTTTTCTTTTAACCGATAGCCATTTAATGGCTCTACAACCAGCCCTGGATCATTGCCACGCAGCAAAGTATTGTACATGCCGGCAGCCTGTGTCATATTGCGCGGCACACATACGTAAATGCCCCGCAGCGAGTTGATAATCATACCTATCGGAGAGCCGCTATGCCAGATCCCTTCTAAACGATGCCCACGCGTACGTACAATGATCGGACAACTTTGCTTACCTGCGGTTCGGTAATGCAGGCTTGCAATATCATCGGTTAGTGTGTTGAGCGTATATACTAAATAATCTAAGTACTGTATCTCCGCTATCGGGCGTAGGCCACGGAAAGCCAGCCCATACCCCTGACCGATGATTGAATTTTCCCGAATGCCGGTATCAAAAATGCGGCGCTCCCCGTATTTTTCCTGTAAGCCGGCAAAGCCCTGGTTTACATCACCTATTTTGCCTACGTCTTCACCAAATGCAAAAACGGCAGGGTTGTTTTTAAATAAGGTATCAAAGTATTTGTTCAGTATCTCGTACCCGTTAATGGTGGGTGCATCTGCAGGAATAATAGCTTTTTCTTCAGGCACTGCCAGAGCACTTTTTGCAGCTTCGTTGTACAGGTGCGAATTGTATCGTTTTGTATTTTCTTCTTTTAATTCTTTATAATACTGCTTTACCGCTGCTATATTTCCTTTAGGTATTAACTCCATCACCTGTGCTAATGCATGTATAATGTCTTTGCGCAAAGGCTCACGGTTACGTTGCAGATTGGTTGCTATCTGTTGCAGCAATTTTGCAGTTAAATCTTCCGCAGTTTGTATGGATTGAATAAGCTCAACAGCCTTTGTAAGTTCCTGCTTAATGGGTTGCAGGTAGTTTTGCCAGGCAGTATCGCGGGCCTTTTTCACTTTCCTTTTTGCTTCACCTTGTATATTATCCAGTTCCTGTTCATCTGCTATACCATTTTCTAAAATCCATTCCCGCATTTTTTTTATATCGTCCCATTCGCGTTCCCATTGCAAGCGGGCAGCCGATTTATAGCGCTCATGGCTGCCGGAAGTGGAATGCCCCTGTGGCTGTGTGAGGTCTTCTACATGAAAAACAGCAGGGATATGGGTTTCGCGTATCTTTTGCAGTGCGTTCTCAAATACCTCGCACATGCCGGCATAATCCCAGCCTTTTACACGATAAATATCAATGCCATTCGTGTCTTCTTTTTTTTGCAACCCGCGTAATGCAGCAGATATAGAGCCTTTGGTTGTTTGATATTTGGTAGGAACAGAAATTCCGTAACCATCGTCCCATACAAAAACAGCCAGCGGTACCTGCAATACACCTGCCGCATTGATGGTTTCCCAAAACACACCTTCCGATGTGGAGGCATCTCCAATAGTACAAAAGCATACCTCGTTACCGTTATCGGATAAATGCGAAAGGTGCTGCAATAAAGGATTATCTCTAAAAACTTTAGAAGCGAAAGCTAATCCTAACGCACGTGGCATTTGCCCGGCCGTGGGCGACATATCAGCAGTAACATTTTTTAGCTCTATCAGGGGTAACCAATCGCCATTGCTATTTGTATTGGGCGTTGAAAAGTGACCAACCATCTGCCTGCCGCTGCTAAAAGGTTCGTGTTCAGGATCGGCGTCTGCATACAACTCTGCAAAAAACTGCTCCAGCGTAGCTATACCCGATGAGAGCATGAATGTTTGATCGCGGTAGTAACCGGCTCTGAAATCGCCCGGTTTGAAGAACTTTGCCATACAGGTTTGCGCTACTTCTTTGCCATCGCTGAAAACGCCAAATTTGGCTTTGCCGGTCAGTACTTCGCGCCGCCCCATCAGGCTGGCTTCCCGGCTGACGATACACTTACGGTAATCCTCCAGCACTGTGTCTCGGAAAGCCTCGTAGGAAAGCATAGCATCGTTGGTTACAGTTTTAGCTGTTTCATTCTCCATACTTCAAAAATATTAATTTAAGCCGGAATTACTGCCGGTGTATGACGGGTAGTTGATAGATGGTGAATAACATGACGAGGGCTGTTGTGCGGGGAATACTTCAACAAACGGTATCTTGCACCAAACACCGGCACAATGCAGAAGACAAATTTCTTAGCGGATATAGCAGGTCGTATATGGGCATTGTGGGGCATATGTTTGTTTCTGCCCACAATGCTTATTGCACTGGTCTTCTATGCTTTTTGCTATTTGATGAAAGAGCCGGGCAGAGCCAGATGGCACCGGCATGTATCGCGTGTATGGATGAGCATCTTCTTGTATTGCATCGGTTGCCCGTTGAAAGTAAAAGGTAAGAAGTATTTTGATAAAGCAAGAAACTATGTTGTTGTATGTAATCACAACAGCTTTATGGATGTACCTGTATCTACGCCTTTTATGCCGAATGCCAATAAAACAATTGCAAAGAAGGAATTAGCAATGATACCTGTTTTTGGCTGGATCTATTCATTAGGGGCGGTATTGGTCGACCGTAAGAGTGATCAAAGCCGCAAGCAGAGTTATGCTAAAATGAAGCAGGTTTTAAGCATGGGATTGGATATGGTTATTTATCCTGAGGGAACGCGTAACAGAACAAATGAGCCATTGAGACCTTTTCACGATGGTGCATTCAGGTTATCGGTAGAAACAGGAGTGTCTGTTGTTCCGGCCTTGATATTTAACACCAAGGAAATACTGCCGCCCAACAAAACTTTCTTTTTATTACCGCATGTGATAGAAATGCATTTTCTGCCACCCCAACCACCGGATGGTTTGTCTGCGTCGCTGTTGAAAGAAAAAGTATTTGAAGTAATGAGAGCGTATTATGTAGCTAATAATGTTTGGTAATTTTTCGGCGCTGCAAGGTTAAAACAACAAGATACAATTCTTTAATTCCTGATTGTTGTATCCTGATTTATAGGGCTTGTAACTTAACCTTATATATTCATTTCCGGTACTTCGTTGGGAGCAACTAACCTGCCCCGTGTTTTTGCTTTAATTTCCTCGATACTCACGCCGGGAGCACGCTCCAGCAATAAAAAGCCGGCATCTGTAACCTGTAAAACAGCTAAATCGGTCACAATTTTTTTTACGCAACCAACGCCTGTAAGTGGCAACGTACATTCAGGAAGCAGCTTACTTTCACCTTTTGGATTGGTATGTTGCATGGCAACGATAATGTTTTTGGCACTCGCTACCAGGTCCATCGCACCGCCCATTCCTTTGACCATTTTACCAGGTATTTTCCAGTTTGCAATATCGCCTTTCTCGCTTACTTCCATTGCGCCCAATACTGTTAGGTCTATTTTGCCGGCGCGTATCATACCAAAGCTTTCGGCACTGTCGAAAAATGCTGCACCGGGAATGACTGTTACCGTTTCTTTGCCTGCATTTATCAAATCCGGATCTATCTCTTCTGCGGTAGGATAGGGTCCGGTGCCGAGTATCCCGTTTTCACTTTGCAGAATAACAGTCATGCCTTCCGGAATGTAGTTGGCAACCAGGGTAGGAATGCCGATGCCCAGGTTTACATACATGCCATCTTCGAGTTCCTGTGCAATACGCCGTGCAATGCCAAATTTATCAAGAGCCATACGATGTACGATTTTAGATGTGAGATGTACGATTTGATTATTGTTACCGGTTAAGGGTATCCTGAAACCTGTAACTGCCTACAGCTTTACTGTTCTGCGTTCTATGCGTTTTTCGTAGTTGCTTCCTTTATAGATGCGATGTACATACACACCAGCCACATCCACCTGATTGGGATCTATTTCGCCGGGTTGTACCAGTTCTTCTACTTCGGCTATAGTAATATTGGCAGCCTTTGCCATTGGCACCGAAAAATTGCGTGTGGTTTTGCGAAAAATAAGATTACCCATCGAATCTCCCTTCCAGGCTTTTACCAGTGCAAAATCGGCGTGCAGAGCGTATTCCATTAAATAATGCTTACCATCAAACTCACGTATCTCTTTACCTTCAGCTATTTCGGTACCGTAACCAGCCGGAGTGTAGAATGCCGGAATACCCATAGCTGCCATTTGTATGCGGGTAGCCAATGTGCCTTGTGGTGTCAGATCAACTTCCAGTTCACCGCTCAGCAGTTGACGCTCAAACTCTGCGTTTTCACCCACATAGCTGCTAATCATTTTCCTGATTTGTCTTGTATGCAACAACAAGCCCAAACCAAAATCATCTACTCCTGCATTATTGGAAATACAGGTAAGTCCTGTTATTCCTTTTTGCACCAAAGCTGCAATACTGTTTTCGGGAATGCCGCACAAGCCAAAGCCACCAAGCATCAGGGTTGTATTATCGGTAACATCATGCAGTGCTTCCTGTGCGTTTGCAAAAACTTTATTCATAGCAATACAAAATCGTTAGGCCGTAAAAGTAACAAAACAGCAGATACGATGTACGATGTACGATGTACGATAAATTGTTTAAGTTATAACCTTATTTTTATTCAATTCATAATTCACCATTCAAACACTCATCACTCGTTATTCACCACCCACGTTATTCACTGTTATACATCTGCTATTCTGAAAGGAATGATTTCTACATTTTCCCATACATCACCCGTCATATATGGATCTATTGCCACCCATTTACTGGCTGATTTTATATCCGGTAAATCTACAATCAGCATGGAACCATACATATGGCCTTTTTCATTCAGCTTTGCTCCGCCAATAATAAAGACACCTTTTTCTTTCTCCGCTTTCATTCTTTGTAAATGAGCAGGTCTTACGGTAAATCGCCGGTTAAGCGCATCGTCGTCTTTATAATCTTGAGCAAGGATTAAAAACTGTGGCATAGTAGGTAGTTGTATTGATATAAAAGAATAGAAATTTAATCTCTAAAGGTTTAATTCCACGAAGCTTTGCCTCGTTTGTAAAAATATTTCATCATTCAATACTCCGTCAGTTTGCCGCAAGATAGTTTATTAATACAAAGGAAAATGTTTCTATGCTAAGGTGACGAGCACTATAGATTATAAATAATTTTTTTTATTTACTCTGCTGCTTATGTGCGAGTTAAGTAAAAGTTTGGACGAGTTTTTGTTTTGGTGAACTTATTACATCACCAAAATTTTTAAATCATGAAACGCAAGATTGTAATCCTCGCATTAACCCTGCTGACTTTGTTTGCATCGGTAAACACGTATGCAAGAACTGGTAAAGACTACTGGAGAGATAAGGTAGCCAGTATGACCGAGGCCCAGAAAGAAACCCGCGTTGCCGAAATAAAAGCGCGTGTGGAAGAGATAAAGGATATGGATAAATCGAAGTTGAGCAGTGAGGATCGCAAAGCGTTGAGGCATGAATTGCGTGACATGAACAAAGAATCTAAAGCACTTGGAAACGGTGGTATTTATATTTCATTGGCCGGGGTTTTAATTATCATTTTAGTTTTAATATTAATTCTGAAATGAAATGGCTGTTATGTAAGCAAAAGGCTGACCTTATCGGGTCAGCCTTTTGTTTTAACACCCTGAATACTTGCCGTATGTTCTCCTTGATTTTTCCTCCTGTATCTTTGCGCCATGCGAAAATTAAGCATAGATCAACTGGGGCGCAAGACTGTAGAAGAGTTTAAACAATCGGATAAAGCGCCCGTAATAGCTGTGTTGGAGAACGTTCGGAGCGCATACAACGTGGGCAGTGTGTTGCGGACTGCCGATGCTTTTTTGCTGCAGGCTGTTTATACCACCGGCTATACCGCTCACCCGCCGCACCGGCAAATACAAAAAACAGCTTTGGGTGCCGATGAGACCGTTACCTCCAAACACTTTACCAATGCTGCCGAAGCAATTGGAGCATTGAGAGCGGAAGGGTTTGTCATCTATGCCATAGAACAGGCCGAAAACAGCATTTCATTACAACATTTTCAATCGGCACCGCACGAAAAAATTGCCGTTGTATTTGGCAACGAAGTAACCGGTGTAGAGCAATCTACCATTTTAGTATGTGACGGCTGCATTGAAATACCGCAGTTAGGTATGAAGCATTCGCTGAACATTTCGGTGGCTGCGGGTATTGTATTGTGGAAGTTGTCTGAACCGAGATTCGCAGGTTTATAAGAAGAACAGGACTATATATGAGAACAATAAAGAATTATCTATCATTAATCAGGTTTTCGCATACCATTTTTGCATTGCCATTTGCATTGATTGGATTGTTTTTAGGTATATACTGGCTACCTATTCACAATATGCAAATGCAGGCAGAAGCAGACCGCTCTTCGTGGAGTATATATATTGAATTCCCCTATTTAAAATTTATTCTCGTGCTCGTCTGCATGGTTACGGCACGTAGTGCAGCTATGGCTTTCAACAGGTATTTAGACAGGCATTTTGATGCAAGGAACCCACGTACGGCGATAAGAGAAATTCCAAAAGGAATTATATCGGCAGATAGTGCATTGCGGTTCACCATTATTTGCTGCATTCTGTTTGTTACTGCTACCTGGTTTATCAATCCTGTTTGCTTTTTTCTTTCGCCGGTTGCGCTCTTTGTTATTCTTTTTTACAGTTATACCAAGCGCTTCACCGCACTTTGTCATCTGGTGCTGGGTTTAGGACTTTCGCTGGCGCCTATCGGTGCGTATTTAGCTGTTACCGGCAGGTTTGATGTATTACCGGTGCTGTTTTCATTTGCAGTAATTTTTTGGGTGAGCGGGTTTGATATTATCTACGCCTTGCAGGATGAAGAGTTTGACCGTTCCCAAAAATTGCATTCCATTCCTGCTGCACTGGGTAAAAAGCGGGCTTTGCACGTATCTGAACTATTACATCTCTTAAGTGCTGCCTGCGTGATTGCTGCCGGTGTGTACGGTCATTTTCACTGGATTTATTGGCTGGGCATTGTTGTTTTTGCCGGCATGCTTGTTTATCAGCACTCGATTGTAAAACCGGATGATTTAAGAAAAGTAAATCTGGCTTTTATGACGGCAAATGGTATTGCCAGCGTCGTATTTGCTGTATTGGTCATTACCGATTTGTTGGTTTTCTCATCATAGTTCTTTTGATCACAGATTATTCTGTTATGATGCTGATTTTACTGATTGGTTGCTCTATTAGTATCTTCAGTTTCAAATATATAAGGTTATTCGTAATTAAAAACATCAGTATAATCAGCAAAAATCTGTACAATCATCATAAAAGCCAACATCAGTTTAATCCCGATCTTAAACAAATTATGCGTATTATTTGCATAGACTACGGTGCTAAGCGTACCGGTATTGCCGTAACCGATCCGTTGAAAATTATTGCCACCGCATTAGCTACTGTAGAAACAAGAGAGCTATTTCCTTTTTTAAAAAATTACATCGCACAGGAGCCGGTAGAACTTATTCTCATTGGTGCACCGGTCAACTTAGACGACTCCGCCACCCATGCTACACCTTTGGTACAGCAGGCAATCAGGCGGCTGCAAAAGGAATTTCTGCAAATACCTGTACAAACGGTAGATGAACGTTACACTTCTAAACTGGCTTCACGGGCTATGGTGCAAATGGGCATGAAGAAGAAAGACCGGCAGCAAAAAGGCAATATAGACCAGATCGCTGCTACGATGATGTTACAGGAATATTTGCAACATTTATAGATTTAAGAATAACGATTTGCAACCGGATAAGCTATTTTTGCGTTTTGCATAAAAGAGTACGTATATCATGATTTTACCAATTATCGCTTACGGTGCACCTATACTTCGCAAAAAAGCGGTGGATATTACTCCCGATTATCCGCAGTTGGATAAGCTTATTGAGGATATGTGGGAAACGATGTACGCCAGCAGTGGTGTGGGATTGGCTGCACCGCAAATTAACAGGGATATACGCTTGTTTATAGTGGACAGTACTACCATTTTCGAACACCAGGATGAAAAGGAAAAGGGTAAATATCCTGATGAACCAGGGATCAAAAAGGTATTCATCAATGCACAGATATTGGGTTTTGATGACGAACAATGGAGCTATAACGAAGGCTGCCTCAGCATTCCTAAAATCCGGGAAGATATCATTCGTCCCACAACAGTAACCATTCAATATCAGGATGAGCAATTTCAAACGCATACAGATACCTTTAATGGTATTACCGGTCGTGTGATACAGCATGAATACGACCATATAGAAGGTAAGCTGTTTATTGATTATATGAAGCCGTTGCGAAAAAAATTATTGCTTCGTAAATTAAACGACATCAGTAAAGGGAAAATCAAAACCGATTACAAGATGTCTTTCGCTAAGTGATGAAGTGTACAGGTTTATTCTTTCTTTTATTGCTCGTCTCCTTTTGCCGGGCGCAGGACACAACGGTGATATTGGAAAATAAAGCGTTTATGTTGCCCGAAGTGATTGTGCATAGCAATATGGATTACGTAAGCATATTGAAGCGCATACAGGATGATACCAGCTTTTACAAAGCTTTCCGCACATTGCATATTATAGGTTTTAGTGCATACAACGACATTCGCATGTTTGATAAAAATGAAAACAGCGAAGCTTCGTACAGCAGTAAAACCACCCAATACCGCAATGGAAACTGCCGCACCATGCAGGAAGATAACGTAAAGACCTCGGGTGATTTTTACGACGCATCGGGCAATTACAACTATACTACAGCGCAACTCTATGCCAGTTTGTTCTTTACACGCGGCAAAGTATGTGGAGAAGACAATATTGTAGCTGGCAGAAACTTCAATACTGCCGGTAAAAAAGGAATGGAAAAGCATATAGAGCAACTAAAGATGCTTTTCTTTAATCCGGGCCGCAGGATTCCGGGAGTACCTTTTATTGGCAACAAGCTGAACCTTTACGACGAAGATGCGCATGACCTCTACGACTATCGTTTGGATTATATTCCATATAAAGGCAGTTATGCTTATGTGTTTGACATTACCCCAAAAACAGACCTCGGGTTCTTTAAGAAAGATGATATCGTAATTGATAAAATGACTACCTGGTTTGATGCCAATACGATGGAAGTGCTAGCCCGAAATTACCGCCTCAGCTACAAAGCCGGGGTGTACGATTTTGATGTAACAATGGAAGTAGAAATGGCTAAAATTGGCGATCTGCTGGTACCACAGGTATTACGCTACAAAGGCAATTTCTATGCGATGTTCAAAGGCCGCGAGCGTGGTGAGTTTACGGCTACCTTGTTTGATTTTAAGAAGTGATATTTACCGCAGAGAACACAAGAAAATGGAGTTTGCGCGGAGAGAATATAACTCAGTGAAACCTCTTTTTACTCCTGTTCCCCGCGGCAAAAGAAAAATTATCTTATGACACCACCATACATGTAAAAGCAGACCCTCTTTTTATAAAGCGCATGAATCCAGATACAAGAGCTGTTTAGATCAATCCTGGATTTCAACCTGGTAACTTCCGTTCATTTCCAATTACCAATTTATTCTTTCCAATTCACACCTATTTTCCAGTTAGCTTCTATTCAGTATATTCATGCGCATAAAATGCCAATGTAAAAATGAATGTTTGCCGAACCGCTTTAGTACAATGTTGTATTGTAATATGTGTATTTACTATTATTAATTATTCCTGTAAGAACAATAACAACAATACCAGTAATGACAGCCAATCTAACAGACAAGATGGCCTCACAGAAGTGCAGAGGCATTTACCTGAAAATGCATTGAAAGGCCTAACCGTCGCCAATGATCTGGAAGTGCACACCTATGCCACAGAGCCCATGCTGAAAAATCCTACCAACATAGATATTGATGAGCGCGGTAGGGTTTGGGTAAACGAAGCGTACAACTATCGCCCGGCTATCAACGGTAATCCAACCAATGCTTTGGGCGACCGCATTATGATATTGGAAGACATCAATGGTGATGGTAAAGCGGATACTGCAAAAGTATTTTACCAGGGACCAGAGTTGGATGCCCCCCTTGGTATTTGTGTATTGGGCAATAAAGTAATTGTTTCACAAAGCCCTTATGTATGGATTTTTTATGATGATAATGGCGATGATAAAGCCGACCGCAAAGAAGTTTTATTTGAGGGATTAAGTGGTGAGCAACACGATCATGGCATACACGCATTCACATTTGGCCCTGATGGGAAACTCTATTTTAATTGTGGTAATGAAGGCAAGCAGTTAAAAGATAAAAACGGGAAGTTTGTGTTAGACCAGGATGGTAAGCCTATTAACCAGCAGGATTATAGGCAGGGCATGGTTTTTCGTTGCGATCCCGATGGTTCTCACGTAGAATGTCTCGGGCAAAACTTCCGGAATCCTTACGAAGTAGCCGTTGATAGTTATGGCACTTTATGGCAAAGTGACAATGACGACGATGGTAACCGTGGCACCCGCATCAACTATGTAATGCAGTATGGCAATTACGGCTATACCGATGAAATGACCGGTGCAGGTTGGCAGGCAAATCGTACCAATATTGAAGATTCTGTTCCGCTTCGCCACTGGCACCTGAATGATCCCGGTGTAGTGCCTAACATGCTGCAAACATTTGCAGGCTCCCCTACAGGAATATTGGTGTATGAAGGCAGTTTATTACCAAAAGCATTTCACGACCAGCTTATTCATAGCGATGCCGGACCGAATGTTGTACGCAGTTATACCGTGGAGAAAGATGGAGCCGGGTATAAAGCCAGCATTGTAAACATTTTAAAAGGAGAAAGAGACCAATGGTTTCGTCCGGCTGATGTATGTGTAGCACCCGACGGTTCGTTGATTGTTGCTGACTGGTATGATCCCGGTGTAGGCGGTCACCAGGCAGGTGACCAGGTGCGCGGCAGAATTTACCGGGTAGCACCACATAGTGCAGCTAAATATTCCAATCCCATGGGAGACTACAGTACTCCGCAAGGGGCAATAACTGCCTTGCAAAATCCTAATTTGTCTGTACGTTATCATGCTTTTACAGCTTTACAGCAAATGGGTCAAAATGCTGTGCCTGCATTAGAAAGTCTATGGCATAATACCAATGTCGATGCAAGGATGCGGGCGAGAGCTTTTTGGGTATTGGTAAAAATGCCAAAGGCCGATGCCAACAAATACATCCAGGAAGCTATTAAAGATGCCAACCCCGATCTGCGCATTACCGGCTTACGTGCCGCCTGTGAATTGAAAGCGGGTGTAATAAGTGTTGTAAACGCATTGGCGAATGATGACAACCCGCAGGTTCGCCGCGAGTGTGCTTTGGCATTACACCATCTGAAAGATCCGAATGCTGCGATACTATGGGCGCAACTTGCTTCTAAGTATGATGGAAAAGATCGTTGGTATCTTGAAGCTTTAGGTATTGGTGCTGATCAGCAATGGACATCCTTCTTCAAAGCCTATACATCCCGGTTAGAAAATCCATTAGCGACTGCGGCTTCGCGCGATATTGTGTGGCGTGCCCGCACTGATGCTGCATTGCCTTATCTCGCGCAACTTGCCTCCGATAACCAGGTTACATTAAACCAGCGCTTAAAGTATTTCAGGGCGTTTGATTTTAACACCGGACCGCAGAAATCAAAATTGCTGTTGGGCATGATACAAAACAACAGCAACAATGACCTGGCGCTTAATAAATTAGTATTGCATGCTTTGGACATACAAACAGTACGGCAATCCACCATCGCACAAAAAGCATTGAACGAAGTATTAAAATCTATTAATGGAACAGATGAATATATAGAATTAGTAAACCGTTACGAAGTAAAGTCTCAGAATCAGAACCTGTTAAGGTTAGCTATTGAAAAGCCACTGGAACCGGTTGGTAAAAATGCTGCAGGTTTATTGCTTCAGTTGGGTGGCAGTGCTATGGTTTGGAACATTATCAACACTAAAGATACAAGTGCACAACAAAACAGCTTATTGTCTGCGCTTGCAGGTGTAGGCAGTAAAGAATCGGTAGATATATTACAAACGGTAGCACTTTCCAGTAAGTATCCGATGCCACTCCGCAAACAAGCGGCCGGTAAAATTGGAAATAGTGGGGCAGGAGAAGACCGGGTATTGGAAATTTTGAAAGCTAAAAAAGTTCCTGCTGAGCTTATACCCAATGTGGTAGCTAGTGTAAGTGGCGCCTGGCGTGGCTCGGTACGCAGCGAAGCAGCCAGCTACCTGCCAGATCATGGAGCAAGTAAACATAGTAAGCCCGCACCAACCATACAGGAATTAGCAGCACTGCGCGCCGATGCAAACGCCGGTAAAAAAGTATTTACCACTACCTGCAGTACCTGCCACCAGGTGGGTAATGAAGGCAATAATTTTGGACCCAAGCTTACCGAAATTGGTTCTAAATTACCTAAAGAGGGTCTGCTGGAAGCAATCGTATATCCTTCAAAAGGTATCTCCTTTGGTTACGAAGGCTGGCAGTTGAAGATGAAAGACGGTTCTACGCTATCGGGTATAATTGCGAGTAAAACAGAAACTGATATTGATCTTAAACTGCCTGGCGGCATGAATAAGCCCGTTAAAACAGCCGATCTTTTAGCAATGGCCGAAATGAAGGAATCAATGATGCCGGAAGGATTGTATCAGACGATGTCTAACCAGGACATGGCAAACTTATTGGCGTTTTTGGAAGTACAGAAGCGGAAGTAACGTGAATCTCGGATTAGATAAGAAAGTCATAGGTTGGCAAGCAAATGGTGTTAGAGATAGTGACTAAGAATTTCTGACCCCAAAAGCTTACTCAACCTATGTCCCCACAAATTAATGAAATATCCTTACCCGGATATTTGTAGAAACAGACGATCTGTACAAGACTTACCTAAACTGGTGCTGCCAACATAGCTTAACAAGAGTGCTCTTTTGTACAAAGCGCCATCCAAAGTTCAGCCCTTCGGAAGTAGCCACCATCATTATCGCTTATCATCTCTTCTGCGGCTACAAGTGTTTTGAATACTATTATCGCCACTGCATCTTGAGTACCTTCTTGCACGACTTCCCTGATGCGCCTTCCTATAAACGCTTTGTAAGTTATATCATCAGAGCATTGCCGCTGCTGCTGGTCGTGGCAGTGAACAAATGCCGTCAAAGTGTGCACAGCGGTTACTATTTTATAGATTCCAAGAAGCTGGAAGTTTGCCACCTGAGAAGAGAAAAAGACCACAAAGTCTTTGAAGGGATTGCCCGTAAAGGCAAAGGTTCTACAGGATGGTTCTTTGGACTAAAGCTGCATTTGGTTATTAACCACCTGGGGCAAATTGTTTCTTTTGTAGTTACACCGGCTAATGTAGCAGATAACAATCATGATGTGTTGCGCCACCTGCTCAAAGGACTGAGTGGAAAATGTGGTGGTGACAAAGGCTATTTTACCACCCTCTTTGAGCAGTTCTACCGGCAAGGTTTACACCTTTTGGTACGCCCTAAAAAGAACATGAAGCCACTGGCTGCTCTAAAGAGCGATGTTGTTTTTTTGAAGCAGCGTCCTTTGATTGAGTCCGTTAATGATATCCTTGCAACGGTCTGTGATGTAGAACACAGCCGTCATCGCAATCCTTTTCATGGACTCGCCAACATCTACGCCGCCCTGATCGCCTATCAATACCTCCCTTCCAAACCTCATCTTTTAATAACCGTAACGGTTAATTATCTCCAATCTGCTGCTTAAACTACTGTTATACAATATACTTGTTCCGAGATTCACGTCGGAAGTAGTACCTCTTCCGTAACCTTTTTTTCCTCAAGTGGAGAAGAGATTTGACGCTAAAAGGTAAGTTTGGCATTTTTGCTTAATATAAGGCACTTGTCCTTGGATTATTGGAATGTTAACCCAGGAGGAAGATGATATTTGTAACTACTTGTATTTGCTATTAAAATGAATGTAGAATTTTATTTGTTTGCCCAAGTTTTTCGGTATTAAGCTACACTAAAAGTATTTTGAAAGGTTAACAACTACAGTATAATCTGCTATTGAGAGAGTAATTCGTTATATTGTAGTTATACAGCGTTTTAGTATAACGAATATTCAGGTAAAAGCTCATCCGGATGTGCTCCTTTATAAAACTGACATAAGTAAAGCAACTCAATTTTTTTTGACTGTCGTTGTAAATCACCATAGATGATTCTGAAAGATCATTCTTATCATCCACTTCACGGTTCGCTACGCTAACACCTTGCAGAACGTAGTAGAACAGAGACAGCAGAATATTATTCCTGTGTCGGGTATTAACTACCGGGAAATGTACAGTATATTTGTATAGTTTTAAAGATCATCTACTGCAACAGGTTTCTATATAGACTTCAGCATAGATTGAATTTATTGTTTCCTGTTAATTAGTAATTTTCTATCGTATCCTTCTTAGACCGCTGCTTTCTATTGCTGTTGCAATATTTCCTCTTTTAAAATGCAATTTGTTTGTAAAAGGCCGTATCCTTCAATAAATAATATTTTTATCCAAAACAGCCCTTATGATATACGAATATCAAAGTCTTGCATTCATTACAGGCATCCTGCATGTCTTATTACCTTTTATATCCATTGCTCAACCAGGCACCGGCATTACTGATAGCACATAAAGCTGCAGTAAGTGGGCAGCTACCAGCAGCATTAAAACAGCACGATATAGACAAACAGCAACGCTGCTCAGTAATGGAAAAGTCCTTGTAGTCGGACGGATGGATGCCTCTGGAAATGCCACCGCTACAGCATAATTGTACGATCCTGCCACCCGTAGCTGGACATCAACCGGAAGCATGGCTACACTCCGTAGTTGGTTCAATGCAACTATATTAATTGACCGCAAAGTGCTCGTTGCCGAAGGCTCGAACGCCACTGCGACTTCAAGTGCGAAATATTTGACCTGGCAACAGGAAAAAACAACCCTTCATCTTGCTTACCTAAATATTGAAATTTATAAAACAATGAAAAAGCATACACAAATGAAAGTCATTATGCTGATTCTCTTTCATTGCCTCACCATTACCATACTGCTTGCGCAGCCTCCGACACAACAAGATAGTACTGCAAAATTTTCCGGGACAAGTGCATATGCAAATGGCAAACTCTTATACAAGCTCATTGATGCGCCTAATCATACACACTGTTATGATGTATATACCGATGGAAAATTGATCATTCATCAAACCAGCATTCCGGCGATTGCACGGAATGAAGGATTCAAAACAAAACAGGATACGGAGAAAGTGGCAAAATTGGTAATGGATAAAATAAGGAAGGGTGAAATGCCACCCACTGTTTCTGTTGAAGAAATGCAAAGACTTAAAGTAATCAAATAACAACTTCCACTCACAACTAAAGCAAGCCATTATGAAAAAGATACTACTCTTTACTGCAGCACTTCTCACAACGGTATTTGTTTATAGTCAAGCACCAAACACATGGACGCAAAAAGCTGACTTTGGAGGAACAGCGAGGTATGCTGCAATAGGTTTTTCCATTGGCAGCAAAGGCTATCTCGGAACAGGAACCGACGGAAATTCTTACTCTAAAGATTTCTGGGAATATGATCCGAAAGCTAACTCCTGGACTCAAAAAGCAGATTTTGGCGGAGTTCCACGTGCTACGACGGTAGGGTTCAGCATTAATAACAAAGGATACATTGGAACAGGTTGGCCTGCTGCAAATGTTCAGTTAAATGACTTCTGGGAATATGATCCTGTCTCTAATACCTGGTCTCGGAAAGCAGACTTTGCAGGAGGAATACGAGGAGATGCAGTTGGTTTTAGTATTGGCTCAAAAGGATATGTAGGTACCGGAGTGAGTGGCGTGTATCCAAATTATGTTTATTACAAAGACTTTTGGGAGTATGACCCAAAATCTGATATTTGGACTAAGAAAGCAAATTTTGGTGGCGCTTCCCGCTATGGGGCAATCGGTTTTAGTGTAAATGGAAAAGGTTATGTTGGAACAGGTAAGGATGGAGCAAGTCCCTGTTTCAAAGACCTCTGGGAATTTAATCCTTTATTAAATACATGGATTCAGAAGGCTAAGTTTGGGGGAACCGGAAGATTTCAGGCGAAGGGCTTTAGCATTAATAATAAGGGCTACGTTGGAACCGGAATCGAGTATAACGGAGATTATCCAAAAGACTTTTGGGAATACGATCCTGATTCAGATAAATGGACTCAAAAGAATGATTATACGGGCGGAGGGCGCAGTTATGCTGTGGGATTCAATATTGGAAGTAAAGGATACTTGGGAACTGGGAATATAAGTGGCAATCACTTCAACGATTTTTGGGAATATACACCTGATGTATGTAATGGCTTAACTGTATATGCTGATGCGGATGGCGATGGTTATGGCAATGAAGCAAACAGCTTATTTGTTGCTGATTGTATTGTATCAAGTGGCTATGTGTACGACAGTACGGATTGTAATGATACGAATGCATCAGTTCACCCAAATGCAACTGAAATTGTTGGCGATGGAATTGATAATAACTGTAATGGTGCAGTGGACGAAGCAGTAAACAACGCTCTCAATTTTGATGGAAAGAATGATTATGTTCAAACTTCAATTTCTTCAGGATCTACCTATACGTTAGAAGCATGGATAAAACCGGATTTAATAAAAGACATGGTCATTATGGGAAACGATGATGATAACTACAATGGGAAAACCTGGGTTCTGACTTCTTCCGGAAAAATGTACGTTCATAATTGTCATCCTTCTAGCTGCAATGATATTTGGTCTACTAAAAGCATTAATGTTGGGGATTGGAACCATGTTGCGGTTTCGGTTAGTGGCGGAACCCTTACTTTTTACATTAACGGAGTTAAGAGCGGAGGTGGCTCTCCTGTAGAAGCATTCGGACTTCCATGGTGGATCGGAAGAGGATGGATTAACCTATTTAGCAATACCTACTTCAAGGGCGACATTGATGAAGTTCGCATCTGGAATGTAGCCCGCACCCAGGCACAAATACTAAGCGATATGAATTCAGGCGTTTCCGGCGATGCAACCGGCTTAGTGGCTTACTATCCTTGCAACCAGGGAATTCCCGGCGGTAACAATGCTGGTGTAACTACATTAGACGATATTACAGCAAATAATAATGATGGAACGCTCGATGGCTTTGCGCTTAATGGTAGTAAGAGTAATTGGGTAGCAGTTGTCCCTGATTGCGCATCCCCTTCGGGTTTAATCGTTACAAATATCACCGGCTCTTCTGCAAATTTACAATGGACAAAACCGGGCTCATTTGTTTACGGTTACCAGGTTAATTATCGCCCGGCAAATGCGGGTACATGGGTAAATAAAATAAGATCATTTAATTTTGATCATGTTGTTGCCGACGGACTTTCACCTAATACCACCTATAATTGGAAAATAAGAAGTCTGTGCAGAAATGATAAGTCTGAGTGGATTGCTGGTCCTGATTTTACCACGGCGGCTTCCCTCACTTTATCATCAACAGACATATACGGCCCTGTTATCAATAAAACGGGTAAAACAGGTATTCATATAATTCCTAACCCTAATAATGGAAATTTCACCGTTCAGATGGAATTACCAAAATCTCCTGCTTTAACCACACTTACATTGTATAATAATACGGGAACAAAGGTATGGCAACAGGTTATAGGGTTGTTGAGTGGCACAGTTAACAGGAACATCGGTTTACAAGCCAGGTTGACTGCTGGTGTATTTGTTTTGATGGTACAGCATGGAAATACAGGGCTGATGCAAAAACTTGTGGTAAATAAATAAGGCTGTTACTGTTGCTACTGGCGCTGCCAACCGGTACCGGTGGTTACGTAATAAGCAGGCAACGTGTATAAATGGTCATTTGAAGAACAGTGCTAAAGACTATGAACTTACGTGTTTACTGTGGCATCTTAAATAGTAAAAACAGAAAGTACTTAAAATCATCTGTACTTGATACCTTTTACAAATTAGGTGATACGGCAAAGCATATCGGAAAGTGTCAAAAACTACAATTTAGAGTCGCTGAAATTCAAATCTAAATTTTAGCTATACAGAATTCATATACAAAAGGCAATCATCAAATGATTGCCTTTCCTGTATAATTAAATGCTCTTCTTAAATATTTACCAGCGGTCCTCTTCTCTTTTTGTAAAAAGGCTTTTGCCTGTGAGGACGTGCAGCATTGTTATTTGCACCATTGCCGCTATGCTTAAATCCGTCAACAGAACGCACCGGCTTATACGGGTGTTCTTCCTGTACCGGAATTACCTGTGCAGTAAGGCGAACAATATCCTTTAAATACGCCCTTTCTTCCCTGTCGCAAAAGGAAAGTGCTACGCCGCTTGCACCGGCACGACCCGTACGTCCTATGCGGTGAACATAGGTTTCGGGTACATTGGGAAGATCAAAATTAATAACGTGGGTAAGGTTATCTACATCAATGCCGCGGGCTGCAATATCGGTAGCTACCAATACTTTCAGCCTGCCCGTTTTAAAATTGAGCAACGCACGCTGCCTTGCATTCTGCAGTTTATCACCATGGATAGCATCAGCTTTTACGTTTGCATTATTCAATGCTTTAGCCAAACGGTCAGCACCATGCTTTGTGCGTGCAAATACCAGAGTACGTGCAATCTTTTTCTCGGCAATAAGGTGCAGCAGCAGGGAGGGTTTATCTCTTTTATCAACCATATACACTACCTGATCTATTGTTTCCACTGTAGAAGATACGGGTGTAACTTCTATCTGTACAGGTTGTTGCAGCAGCGCATTTGCTAAGTGCTGTATTTGCGGCGGCATGGTAGCAGAGAAAAAGAGCGTCTGCTTTTGAACTGGCAGCAGCCTGATAATTTTCTTTACATCATTGATAAAGCCCATATCCAGCATACGATCGGCTTCGTCCAGTACAAACATTTCGAGATAATCTAAGTGTACATGTCCCTGATCTATGAGGTCGAGCAGGCGACCAGGTGTCGCAATTAATATATCCACTCCGTTTCTGATAGAAAGTACCTGCTGTGTCTGTGGCACACCACCAAATATTACTTCGTGTTTCAGACCGGTGTGCCTGCCATAAGCTGTCAGGCTTTCATCTATCTGTACAGCCAGTTCGCGGGTAGGTGTAAGTACCAATCCGCGGGTGTAACGATAGCCATTGGTGATTTTTTCTTTAGACAGGTTTTGCAGCATCGGTATGGCAAATGCGGCTGTTTTCCCGGTTCCGGTTTGGGCACAGCCCAAAATATCTTTTGCCTGCAGGGCTACCGGTATTGCTTGCTGCTGAATAGGCGTAGGTGAAGTGTAACCTTCTGTCTTAAGCGCTTTTAGTATCGGCTGAATAAGACCTAATTGTTCAAATGTCAAAATAATAAAAATTAAAATTCATAAATGTCAACGACTCACTGGTGAAATTGGCTTACCACGAAAACGTTGTAATTGTGTTGTATGCTCCTTGTGCCTGGTTACCTGATGAAGTTGGAGAAGAAGATGATCCGGTAAATCTGGTTAGAGTAAATAACATTGCGAATATATACTATTTTATGGTAACGTTTTGTAAAAGAATGATATTTAGTGATATCTGCGTATTGCTCAGTTACTTCGGAGATAATGACGCAAATTCTCCACCAGTTCATTAGCTTCAAACGGTTTCTGAATAAATCCGTCGGCCTTGTAGTGAGCTGTTGTAGGCTCCAGCTCGCAATTAGCAGAGAATAAGATAATAGGAATAGTAAATAGCTGCTTTATTTTAAGGTTAAGGCATATTTCGCGGCCATCACATGTACCAAGATTGATGTCCATCAATATTAAATCGGGATGTAATTCCATTGCCGTATTTATCGCGTTCCTGCAATCGGAGAGTGTAACCACTTCAAAATCATTCTTTTTTAAAAGTCTGGCTACCACAAATAATATATCCTCATCGTCTTCTACTACCAAAATCTTTTGCATCACAACTGTTTAGTAAACTAAACTTCAAATACACAGCCAAGTTGTATAACCGGAGGAATAAGATTGTTACTTCTCTAAAACAAAATAATTGGATGGTAGTACATATATTTATTTTCCGGCTCGATAAATGCTTTCATTTCAGCAATCTTTCTGATTAGTTAAACGCAATGTATGTACGATAAACCTGTAAATATTCAGTATAAAGAATATGCAAATAAGATAGTAGGCACCTGGTATAACAGGATACCCGATGAAATACTGATATTTTCATTTCTGGATGATTCCACAGAAGAAGCTCAACTGCTGACAAACCAAAATGGGTTAATCAGCAAAGCAACCTATAATTTAACCCTGAATTTTGATGATCAATGGTACCTGCAAATATGGAGCAAGGAGGATAAAAAGGATAGGGTGTATCGGGTAGAAATACTCACTGCAAGTATGTTAACGATAAGTAACACCGAAAATGAAATAGCCACTTACCAGCGAAAGGTGGATTATGCCTTTGCAAATGAACTATTAGACAGTTTAGTCTGATGATAAAGTGCTGCAATGACTGAGGAATTTTCCGTAACCAATTTTGTCAGCTTTATACTCTGTAACAAACTGCATTGATATTCATACCTGCGCCGACCGACGCAAAAACAATTTCATCACCGCTTCGTATCGAGTGGTTTTGATATTTTTCTTTTGATACAAGGTCATACAACGTTGGCACGGTAGCTACCGAACTATTTCCCAGATAATGAATAGACATAGGCATGATATCTTTAGGGGCTTCTGTATAACCATGCAGCTTATATAGTGCCTCTATGATCGCCTCATCCATTTTTTCGTTTGCCTGGTGTATAAAAATCTTCCTGATGTTTTCTATTTTTACTCCAGCCTTTTCTATACACGCTTTTATGGCTTCCGGTACATATTTTAAAGCATATTCATATACCTTTCTGCCTTTCATTTTCATGTATTTGATGCGATCATCTGCATCCGGCACATAGGATTTTGCCATATAAATATAATCCACTTCCTCGGCGCAGTGGCTTAATGCACAGCCAGAAAGAATGCCCGCTCCGGCTGTTTCCCTATACTCCAGTATGGCTGCTCCGGCACCATCGCTAAAGATCATACTGTCGCGGTCATAGGCATCTATTACCCGCGATAAGGTTTCGGCACCTATCACCAAAGCTTTTGTAGCGATGCCTGCTTTAAAGAAAGCATCTGCCTGTATAATGCCCTGTACCCAACCGGGACAGCCAAACAGAATATCATAGGCAATACATGTTGGGTTAACGATGTTCAATAAGTGCTTGACTCTGCTTGCCAGAGCCGGTACCGCATCCGACTGAATACATTGTGCATCTACATCACCAAAGTTTTGCGCCACAATAATCATGTCTAATGTTTCCGCATCAATACCGCTATCTATAATTGCTTCTCTTGCTGCCTCGGCAGCTATATCTGATGTGTTTAGACTATCTTTTGCATAACGTCTTTCCACAATGCCGGTTATCTTCCTGAATTTTTCTATGATGATCTCCGGTTTTGTATCTATTGCCTGGTTATCCTCAGTATAAAACGGCTGTTTAATAAACTGTGCGTTTGTTTTTATTTCCGATGGAATATAACTTCCTGTACCGGTGATAACTGTTCTGAACATTATACTTATTGAAGCTTGAAAATGAGTTGTATTAGTGCTTTAAAGATATGGGCACCGGAATAACGAAGAAAGAATGAAAACAGACTTTCTTTGTTTGCATGCCAACTACAGAAGAATAATTTATCCTATCTTTTTTACATTAATGGCATTCAGCCCTTTATGCCCCATTTCTACCTCGTAGGTTACTTTATCATTCTCCTTTAAAGGTCCGGATAGCTGATTAATGTGCAAAAAGGCACTCTCGCCTGTTTGCGTGTCTTTTACAAAACCGAAACCTTTTGAAGTATTAAAAAAGGTAACTGTTCCTGTTTTCTGTTTATCCTCAGCTTCTGTTTCTACGTGCTTGGGAACACCAACCTGTATATCTTCCTGTTTAAAAATTTTCTTCATTTTAGGATCGGGAGGTGTAGTGGAAAGATTTCCGTTTTCATCCACATACGCCAACATATCGTCTAAACTTTTTCCTTTTTGGGCATTGGCTTTGCGTTCCTGCATCTTTTCAGCCTTGTCTGTCCGTTGCTGTATTCTTTGTTTTTCTTTTTCTCTCTTTTGGTGTGTCTGCTGAGATCTTGCCATCGTACTTTCAATAATTTGATTAGCTATAAAGGTCGTCTTTTATTTTCATACTTGAGGCATATATTGTAACACATAACAAATGATTAGGGTTGTTGTACAAATTTTCTGCAGCACATACAGGGGCGCATTGTACCTTTTTTAACTTTAAGGATATTGCTTTTTACCCGAATATCTGGTTCAGTACAAAAGTGCAATGCTATACTTCTTTTGTAAGCCAAACCGTTATTGTGTCTTCAGTTTGGTAAAGTCGGAGCCGTTATAAATGCGCGAAAGTCCCATATCTTTTGTTTTTTTCCAGTCTTCTATCCTGGCTTCGGTAATGATACGCCACAAGTTTTTCGATCTCAGGTCTTCAAAATCATTGGTGTTCACGAACATGCCACGTATCGGCGTCCGGTTCCTGAAGTTGATATTAATTACTTTGAGCTGTTTTTCCGAACTAAGAAACTGTTCTATTTGATTATTTGTCATATGAATGCTGTTTAATAAAGCTAATTTTCAAATTAAATTGTAATACACATCTGCAATTACTACATGCATGCTCCTTGCCCTGCTGATTAACTTTGTTTGAAGGATGTTATGTGAAGTAAATTCATCTTTTCTTAATAGCTGCTTTGATGGCTTATGCCAGGTCTGCTGAAGAAGGTATTTCTATAAACTGATTGGTCTGTACGCCAGGCAAAGTGATAAAGGTCTCCTGCCGGTCTGTAAATACAATATAAAATTCTTTACGAAAATCTATTGCATACGAAGTAACTGCTATGAATTATTGTTGATGATTTATAGCAAATTTCACTGCAACACTTTATTACATACCCCGCTTTACTCCGGCTACCAGATCTGATACCGGGAACAGCCAGCTTAAACTGTTGTGAAACTAAAGATTTCTGAATGTTTTCCTTTTAACCAATGCAATACCGATATCTCACTTTTTAGTTCCAATGGTAGTTCTTTTTGAATAAGGAATTCAATCTTTTGTGCCTGTGGAATGGTGAGTTTATCAATAGAATAATCAAAAAGATTGATGATATGCAACATGCAATCGCCGCTGAAGCGGTCAAAACGCTTACGTGTAGGACCATCTGACAACAAGTTCATTTTGTCGTCGTTGTGCCAAACGTAATCGTTTTTCAGAAGATTTTCTTTTACAAACATCCTACCCGTTGTTTTATCAATTAACAGTTAGCAGCGTATTCCGCTCCGTTTCAGCAAGCAGCGAATAACATATAGTTGCAGCATATTGCTATTTACTGAAAGTAAAAATGATATTTTTTAATTTTCTTTTTAAAAGAAACGTCTCTTATTGGATGTACCCTTGCCAGAACTTTCCTTCGGTTTGGCAACTGTTACATTCAACGCCCTGCCATCCACTATCGCACCATTCAGTTTACTAATGGCTTCATTGCCGGCTGCATCGCTGGACATCTCAACAAAACCGAATCCACGGCTTCTGCCGGTTTCACGGTCAGTAACAACCTTTGCAGAAATAACTTCTCCATAGGGTGTAAAAAAATCTTTCAGATCATTGCTTTCTACCTGAAAGCTTAAGTTAGAGACAAATATGTTCATTTTGTATTTGATTAATAATGAATGATTATTTGAGAAAGGAACCAGGCAAAGAAAGTAACTTATATGGCAAAAGCCGGTATGAGAAATATTCAATTATGGTGTGCGGTGCTCAAATGAATGCTCTAAAGGTAGTCTTTAAAAACAGATTATTATCATTTTATTTTAAATATAGTCTTGTAAAACCTTTAATATGAAAAGCTTACGCCTTAAAACGTAATAAAAATTTTGCCGGCAGACAGATCAGCGCGTGACCGGAACAGGTATTAATTTGATAATACCTATTTTGTTTAATCCACGCATAATAAGATAAGTAGTATCAAACTCAAACCATTTACGTGCAAAGTTGGCATTGTCTTTATCGTAGTGGTGATTGTTTTGAAACAGTTCACCCATCAGCAGTACACCAAAGGGCGTTGAGTTTTTAGAATGGTCACCATTTTCATAATTGCTGTATCCATATTTATGCCCGCACCAGTTTACAATTGCGCCTTGTACCGGACCCATTAAGAAGTGAATTGGCAGTAATAAAAACCACCACATACCTGGAGCAAAACAAATATAAAAAGCTACATAAGCTGCTCCGAACAACACTCTTGTAAGCATTTTGTTACCAATGCGGTCAATTTTTTTCCAAACAGGCAGGTACGCTGAAGTGAATTGTTGTTCCGGTAATTGTATGCCGGTGTTAAAAGCTGTAAATATTTTTGAAGTGTACCACATCATTTGCCATACATCTCTGAAGAAATGTGGCGAATGAGGGTCTTTCTCCGTATCGCTATAAGCATGATGCATACGGTGCATTACACCATATGCACTCGGTACCAGAAACGATGAGCCTTGTATAAGCCAGGTAAGCAGGTAAATGGTTTTCTCCCAACCTTTACTGGTCGTGTACATTTGATGGGAAGCATAGCGGTGAAGAAAAAAGGAATGGAAGAAAAGGGAAAGAAACCAATGCGAAAAGAAAAACAGCAGGATAAAGATCATGAATACATTTTAAATAATGGAAGCACGAAAGGTAATCTTTATTCAACAACCAACAGTCAAATGGAGGCGGCTTAACTTACAATTAGACTTTGGAAATAAAAACAACTGCTTCTGCATCTGGCAGTAATGAAAGCTATGCTTTTATCTGCACCATCAGAAGGAGTATTTTTTATGCTTTTAAAAAAAACTATATGACGTAGTTTACAGTGGTTAAATAAAACCTATACACAACAAAAAAGCTGCCCTACAAAGAGCAGCTTTGTATATAGTCCTATTTTCTCGTTTAATATTTATCCCAGAAAAGTGGGGTCATTACATCATCGCCACCAATTGCTTCCGAAGCCTGGTTGTAATTGGAGATATTGATGTTCTGTTCATCCACCGGGTAGGTAAACCGTACCGGGAAATTAGTTACGGCACTCAAAGGTTCAGGCAGTTCAGGATAATCCAATCTGCGGATGGCTACCCATGCATCGAAGCCTCGGTTGTATAAAGCAATGTAAAGCTGCGTACCAATTTTTTGCTTCCAGTCGCCGGGAGCAGTAGCATAATCAACATCGGACTGCGTAATGTATGTATTGGCCTGTGCTTCGGTGCCGCCCCATTCTTCTATGCTGGCAGTAATACCATTGTTGTAATGTTCTGCTGCAGTTCCGCTTACATTCATACCACGCGCTTTTGCTTCAGCCAGCGCAAATTCTACTTCGGCGTAGGTGAGCAAAGGCGCAGGAGCGTCGGGTGCAACAACCCGCTGTGTAAAATGCGAGAAAGCACCATAATTATTACCCTTTCCAGGTATGCCGCCGCTGTAGGCATTGTTGGGATCGGGGGTAAAATATAACGGGCGACGTGGATCGTTCAGGTTATTCATTATATCTACCAATGTATCAGCCGGAACAAAATCGGTACGCTGGCTTTGTATTACATCTGCCCACACAGGATTGGTATTGGGGGATGCAGATAAGTAATAGAAATTAGCATTATCATCGTTGGAGGTAAACACATTAGCTGCTGCAGCTTCTACTACCGACGCAGCTTCTATTGGGTCTTCATCGGCTAATAAAATACCCATTTTCAACTTTAGTGAATTAGCATATTTAATCCATAAAGCAGCATCGCCATCATACACAATATCTGCATCACCAAAGCTTTCTATACCCGGGTCAAGTGCAGTTATATCGTTATCTAACCGGCTTAGCAAATCCAGGTAAATTGTCTTGGCATCATCAAACTTAGGAAAGTAGATACTGTCTTCTAACGCCTGTGAGTAGGGGATATTGCCAAATGTATTCACCAATACGTAAAAAGCATGTACCTGCAATATGTCGCAGATGGCAATCTGGTTTTGCTGTACTGCTTCGTCTGTCACATCAGTTGGTATTAACCGCTTCGCCTCCTCTGCGTCTTTCAGTACATCGCGATACACCTGTATCCATATCTGGTCGGGTATGGTGCGGGTGAGAATATCATAATTACTTTCATCAGTATAAGTGGTTTCGGTCCACTGCTGTGTAATAAGGCGAAACACATTGGTGTTAACATCCGAGGTAGTAATAAAGTCTGCAAAATTTCTTTCGGCATTGGTAAACAGCGCATAGGAAGGCACTACCGGCGGTCTCTTAACATCTACGTTGAGCGACGACAGCTCTTTTTTACAACCTGCGAAACTAATTGCCACTACGGCTATGATGAGCAACTTTTTCATGAATAGTTTTTTTAAGCATTAAAAACGTAGTCTGAGATTCACACCCATGGTTCTGGTGGTAGGATAAGCACCGCCCTGCAAGCCTTGTGTATTACCCGAACTGGTGGTTTCTTCAGGATCGGCATACGGCAGGTTTTTATGAATAATCCACAGGTTTCTGCCAATCAGCGAAAGATCTATGCCTTTGAATGGCGATTTGGAACCCAATAATTTATGGGGCAAAGTATAAGTAAGGGCTACTTCGCGGAGCTTTACATAACTGGCATCATAAATAAATGCTGCAGATGGATTGTCGTAGTAGCCAAAAGCACCAAATAAATTACTGATATCCACACGATTTTCATTTTTCTTTCCATCTTCTGTTACGCCGGGAAAAATAACTCCACCCCCTTCTTCTATCGTATTACGCACCGGTTTGCCGAGGTCGTTTAAACCCGCAGTTTCAGGATATAAACCGGTAGCTAAACCATAATACATATCCAGCGACCATACATCACCCCCTTTGCGAACATCTATCAAAAAGCTAAGCGAAAGGTCTTTGTACCGGAAAGTGTTTGTAATGCCGCCAATCCAATTGGGGTTAGTATTACCAATTACCTCGTTGGAAGTTTCGGAGGATTTATAGAAACCATCTTCACCCACTACTTTTTGCCCCTTGAGGTAAACAAAGTTGGAGCCTCTTAGTGTGCCGTACGGCTGACCAAGGGTGGCATTTACCGTCACATCGCTCTGGAACGTAGAAATCTGCAGGTTCTTGGAGGTATCAAATAACGATAATACTTTATTGCGGTTTCTCGACCAGTTAAGATTAACCGACCAGGAGAAATCTTTAGTTCTGACGGGCATTGCATTGACCGATACTTCTACACCATTGTTGCGGATGCTGCCTGCATTTACATATTCAAAATTATAACCTGTAGCTGCCGATACCTGCACCGGTAAAATCTGGTTTACCGATTTGGTGTTGTAGTAAGAAACATCAAAGCCCAAACGGTTGTCAAGCATAGACATTTCCAGTCCTACTTCATAGCTCCTGGAAAGCTCCGATTTGAGATTTTCATTATTCCTGGTATTGGCTATCGAAGCCAAAGTATGTGTTCCAAAAGGACTTGGAATAGTATAAGTATTCAGCACGCTTAATGCCGGTGCATTGTTTCCGACTTCGGCATAATTTGCCCGGAATTTTCCATAGTTGATCCATTTGGTATTAGGTAATAGTTTGGAAAATACAAAGCCGCCCGAGACGGATGGATAATAATACGTGTTATTGTTGGAAGGTAAGGACGAAGCTTTATCACGGCGGATGGTTGCATCGAGTACCAGCATCTCTTTGTAGCTAAGTGTAGCCCCTGCAAAAATGCCATCCACCTCCAGTACACTCTGCGTTTCGGCAGGCGGACTTAGCGGGTTAAGGGAAGTAGAGAGCGAATAAAAACGTGGAATCACTATTCCGCCATTGGTTTTGGCAAGAATAGAAGCATCCTGTGTCTGGCGGATGTTGCCGCCTATCAACGCTTTGAGGTTTAGATTGTCGGAAAGATTTTTATCGAAGTTGATTAATAGATCGTAGTTGTACTCGCGGAAGCTATGATTGTATCTTGCATAGCCGGATGGCTCACCTTCTTCATCTGTACTTTGTCCGGATATTAATGCCGGAATACTACCCACTGCAACCCGTTCTTCCTGCAGTTCGTCGTAAGTGTCCAGCGAAACACGTCCGAGTACATTGAGCCAGTCTGTGATTTTATAGCTAAGACTTACATTACCAAAGTAGCGAAAGCGCTGGTCGTTCTCATAGTTTTCATACCTGTTCCAATACGGATTATCCCAGTACGCCGGACGTAAACCATTCACCGGATCGGATGGATCGTTCCAGTTCCAGGTAGTGTTTTGCCTTGTCCTGAAATAAGCATCTTTCAATACCTTTACATCCACATTGGTTTCCCACCATTGCCTGAAATTAGTCATCGGGTTTTTAGCATCGTAGCCGGTACCAAATCTGCCTAATCCGTCAATCTTGGAGAAGTTGACAGAGGCGGCTGCTGTGAGGTCTTTCGTAATATTATAGCTGGCACTAAAGTTCAACAGGTCTTTATTGATGCTGCTGTTGGGCAAAATGCCTTTATCATTTGTTCTGGTATAACCCAATTTGAAACCTGCTTTTTCATCACCGCCTTGCACTACTACGCTGTTATTGAGCGATACGGCTGTTTCGAAAAAGCTGAAAGGATCGTTGGCAGCGGCCAGCCAGGGGCGCGATTTACCATAATAAAGAGAAGATTGATCAAAAGCATCCCATTGGTACACCTGTAAATTGGGGTCAAATTTTGCGCCCCAGGAAGCATCCTCTTTAGTAGGTGTTACGAGATCTGGTTCACCATCGCCATCTACATCAAAATAGAAGAAAAGGCTATCGGGTGAGCCATATTCATTCAGCGAGCCGTAACCGGCGCCATATAATTTCTGGTAAGTAGGGAAAGTCTTCCTATCAACCCTGCCGATGGTAACCCCGGAATTAACGGTTATACCAAGACCTCTTCTTCCTTTTTTAGTCGTAACCAGAATCACGCCGTTTGCAGCCCTGGAACCATACAGAGCAGTAGCAGCAGCACCTTTCAATACGCTGATAGACTCTACATCATCGGGGTTTATATCAGCCGAAGCGCTTCCATAGTCGTAACCGCCACGCCCGGTAGTTTGATTGAGTGTGTTGGTGTTACCGTTGTCAAAGGGCATACCATCTACTACAAAAAGCGCCTGGTTGGTCTGCGTAAATGATTTATAGCCGCGCAACACTACATTGGTAGAACCACCCATCGTATTGGTTTGTCTAACCTCCAGCCCGGCTATCTTGCCCGACATAGAACTTACCATGTTATTGCTTCTTGTTTTGGTCACTTCGTCGCCGCTTATTTGCTGTGCGGCATAAGGCAACTGGTTTTTACTTCTGCGAATACCCAGAGCTGTTACCACTACTTCATTTATCTGTCCGGCTATGCGTGTTAATGTTATATTGATGGTCGTTTCGTCTCCCACTGTTACTTCTGAAGAATCGAAGTTGACAGAGGAAAAAAGCAGTATTTCGCCGGGCACCGCACTGATCCTATAGTTTCCTTGTACATCGGCAGATGTTCCCCGTGTGGTTCCCTTTACAACTACCGATGCGCGCTCTACCGGCTGGTTGTTCCCGTCGGTTACTTTGCCGCTAATCATTCTTTGCTGGGCATGTGCTATAACAAAGCCGAGCAATGCGAGCAGCAGTATTAAATTTTTTCTCATTTACCTACATTTAAATTACTAATTGAATGAGTGTAAAGCTTTGTTACATGAGCCGTGCAGGACCTGGAAGGGCTTTTTTGTGCATACGGCATTCACTTATTCTGACAACACAATCAGGTAAGATGTTGATGATAGAAAAATGATAAAAAACCGAGTAATGAAAATTAGCGTTTGAAGCGTGAAAAGGAAAAATTTAAATGAACGGGTAGGAGCGAAGGATCAGTGTTGATGTACGATAGTATGATTTGAGATGTACGATGTTATCAAAGATGTGAATTCAAGTAAACAGATGTGTCTCAAAATAAAATATGCTTTACAATTTTGGCCCTCTCTTAAACTTTAAAATAATTGAAGATGAGTGCTGTGTAAAAAATCTTTGTACATAGCTTTTTGTATATTGCGCAGTCTTTTTAAATAAAAAGGCCGCTATAGAAATAGCAGCCGTTGTACTTATTTAAAAGCACATGAGAATTATTTGTAAAAGTAAGGGCTTCGGTTCTTACTTTTTTATTGTATGCTTTCTACATCTTTTATACTGCTACATCTCTGCAATCCATTTACGAAAATAAGGTGCTGTTTCCTGGCTTACAATAATAACATGATTCAATTCGGGCAAAGTCATATCTACTATAAGCTTTACTTTTTGATAGGGCTTATACCCCTTTATAAAATTGATATTGACGATATACTTTCTGTTTGCACGAAAAAATACTGTATTGTCGAGCCCTGCTTCCAATGCGCTCAGGTTTTTATCTACCACATATTTTTGCCTTGACTTATCTATGGCAAATACCAGCTTTTCTTCGGTGTAAAATAGCGCCACCTCTTCCAATTTCAGCGAAATATATTCTATGCCTTTTTTCACCAGAATACGGCTACGCTTTTTTGTGTCTTTCTCATTCATCAGTGTGGTTATCATGCTTTAAAGTTTTAAAATATCTACTTTACCGCTATTCTTTTTACTATCACTTAAGACGCTACTGACGGGTATTTTCTTTTGCTATTCGCTAATGCATTTATCAGGTTAGTTATTTATATAGTGAAATTAGTTTCTTTAACAACAAGAGGTAATTTTAATACGTGAGCGGAAAATAAAATGGATGAGTGCGACAGCTTTCGTAGATTGATAAAATAGCAAAGAATGAAAATAGAATACTGAAGCATGAATTTTTGTACCTGAAACCTATAGAGTCGATTTTGATATAATCAATATACTCCTAAGTGTTAAAATACACCGGCATCAAAGAATATTCATAAATGAAGAGGCGCGTAAATTTTTGTTGAATGGCTTACACGATTTATGTGATGAAAAGTCGTGAGCAAAAAGCACAACAATTAAAGTAGTAAAAACAGTAATGCTATTCCTGCCGCCTTAATAAATAGCCCGCTGATTAGATAAGCAACGGGCTGAAGCTAAAAAATATACTCCTTATTTTCCTATTGTTCTGCAGCTAAACATTCTGCCGGCTGTTTTGCCATTGGTAGCCTGCACACGAACGATGATTGTGTTTTTATCTTTTATCAGTTCAGCAGGTATGGGGTATTGTTCATCGTAGAACTTACCTGTTGCACCGCCTTTCAGCTCTACAGCAGCAATCTTTACATCATCCACGAGTATATCAAACGTTCTGTTCTTATCATCACCTATATAAGTGCATAGCAAGGCAGTGGGTTTGTTAGGCTCTACTTTCATACTGAAGGAGAAAAAGCCATTGTTGCGTACTTCCCTGCCTGTTCTTCCAAATGCATCGCTTACATACGACTGTTCGCTTGCCTGTAAATTGTGGTCACGCTCAGGCTGCATTTCTCCCAGTCGCATCACATCAATGGTTTGTGCTTCCAATTCCTGCTGCCGCTTTTTTTCTGCTTCATATTCCGCCTGGCGGACACTCCAGTCTGCACTGGTAAAGAAGTCCCAGTACACGCTGTAGTAATTAGCTATATTCTTATAAAAGGGAGATAAGCTAACATCAAAAGGTTTTCCTACCCCTTTTGTATGAAACACCAATGGTTGTTCGTTATCCTGCACCGCCCAGCTACCTACGTTATGATTGTCGGTGAGTAGTACCGGTGTGCCATAAACAGGATCAGGCATCGTGTCGCCGAGGTTGCCGGCTAATACCAACGGACCATACAAAAGCGCCACCCGGTTTTTGTTGTCAGGCATGCTCTCTGTATATAAACTCATGGAAAAGTTTACTTCCACCTGATCACCATTGTTCCATTTACGGCTGATTACAAGATAACCGGTAGCGTCCTTCTGCACAGCTACTGCTTTGTTGTTCACCATTACTACAGCCCCCTTTGTTGCCCACCACGGCTGGCGGACGCGTATAGGGAAGGAGGATGCGGTAGCTGTGTTGACAGTCAATGTTGTGGTTCCTTTCTCAGGATAAGCAGTGTTTTGCGTAATGGTCATCTTCCTGTCCTTCCAGTTCAATTTGGAAGGAATAAACAGGTTTACATACAGGCTGCCATCAGCCCCTTCAAAATAGATGTCTTCGGTGTATTTGGAATGGTTTTCCATGCCGCTGCCCACACAACAGGTGAATGTATGGAACGAGTCGCTGAACTGCTTTTTGCCACCCATGCGCAGGGGTTCAAAATAGAGCATCATCGCCGTGTTCGGATCTTGGGAGGTCAGTATATCATTATACAAAGCACGCTCGTAATAATCCATAAGATGGCTGTTGGGCTTCCAGCTAAACAGGTGCCCGGTGAGCTTCAGCATATTGTAGGCACAGCAACTCTCCGTAGTATTATCGCTCAGCGCATCACTGAGTTTATCCGGTGCGCCGAGGTACTCATAATTACCATTACCGCCATTTACATAGGTATGATCATTTACTAAAATATTCCAGCCTCTCGTCGCTATTGTTTCGTCGCTCTTGCCGGAGGTCAGCTCATATTGCCTGGCACTGCCTATGAGCTTGGGGATGTTGGTATTGGAGTGCTTACCTGCCAGCGGGTCTTCTTTTCCTTCGGCAAGTGGCTGCATTACAAAATCGTCGTAGAATTTATAAGACAGATCCAGGTACTTCTTCTCACCCGTGAGACTGTAAATATTTGCCAGTACATCATTCATCCCGCCATATTCACACCTGAGCATTTGCTGTCGCTGCTCATCACTCAATCCGTTTACAATCGTGCCGGTCCAGTCAGCCATGCTTTTTACAACTGTTAATGCTTCGGTGTTATCGCAGTAGAGATAAGCATCTACCAGTCCTGCCATTACTTTGTGTACGGTGTACCAGGGACTCCACGCACCGTTCAGATCAAAGCCTCCGGACTTAATAATACCATGCTGCACTTTGTACCACAGTGAATCTTCGTTGGGAATAGCACCGACGTATCCTGTTTTGCGTGCTGCCTGGCATTTGGCAAGTTCACCAACGATGTAATCTACTCTTTCTTTAAATGCTGTATTGCCCGTAGAAGCATACATCATGGAGCATGCAGACAGGTAATGTCCCAAAGTATGCCCCGATAACCCTTCACTTTCCCAGCCGCCATAAATGGAATCTTTAGGAGGTAAGCCTGCATTTTTATAGAAGCGGTACAGCAACCGGTCGGGCTTCAGTGCCAGCATATAACCTGCATCTGCATCCATAGCACGTTTGAAAGGACTGTCATCCAGCAGTTGCACATCCTTCAGGTTAAAAGCATACGCCTTTAAGTCAATGGTTGGCTTTACCTTCATTTTAGCATTGTTCTTTTCGGGCAGATAGGATTGTGCAAAGCCCGTTAGCTGCATCAGCCAACCGCCAATCAATAATATCGTTGAGATTTTTTTCATATTGTTGAAAGTACTTGAATCATAAATGGTTATTATACCTGTAAAAAGATAAAACAATTGACTAAATACCTAAATCTATTTTAACCTCCTTTAAGCTTATGTTAGCTAATATACAAATCGTTAAGTACTCCTTAATTGTTAAAAAAACAAGCAGCGCATTATTTTTTTATCCAGCTTTCCAATATTCTTTGCTGCAATGAATCGGGGTGCTGTATAGGCTGAATAGAAAAAGAATGGTTTGACAAATCAGTTGAAAGTCCGCCATAGGCTAAGTATGTTGAATAATTAAGTGGATTGGTTGTATAAACATAGCTAAAGATCTCCGGCAGTGGTCTGCCTGCCGCTTGCTCACAAACGCTTCGTAATTCATCTTCTGTAAAGCCACGTTGTTTTTGTTGTTAATAAGTATTATAAAGTGTACGCATCACATCGTCGAGCGATTTTTTATTTTGTATAAAATGCCTGATGGCAAAGTCGAGCAGGAGTGCTACCGCCGGACCTCTATCATAGTACGATATTGTTTTGTCAGGATCATTACCAAATGGTCCGTCGTTCCATGTTTCTTCACTTGCCTGAGACAAGGACTGGCGCAGCTTGCCCGTATGCATCTCATAAGCCAGTATGTTAGCACGAAAATTATTGTATAGGTCAGTATCTGTAATAATCCCGGCGCGTTTTAGAAGCAGGTATTCATAATAAACTGTCCAGCCTTCCGATACCCAAAGCTGTTTTGTTTTGCTGCCATTATCATAATCAAAAGGACCAAGTTCAATGGGCCGGATGCGTTTTACATTGTAGTTATGAAAGTATTCATGCGCCAGAAAACTCAGCATTCTTTTTCTACCTTCTTCCGTATTTAAACTATTGCCATCAAAACTATTTGCAGAGGAGGTTAAATGCTCAATGCCTCCATTGCCGCGACCGATAGCCAGGAAGGTATAATGCTTATAAGGAATATCCTGCATAACGTTTACAGCAGTTGCAATGATGCTTTTCGGATCGTCCATAAAACCCTTTTTATCGAAGTCGCCCAACTGGTAACTGATAAAATGATGTGTTATACCTCCAACATCAAAAGAAGGTAAATTTTCAAGGTTGCCTGCAAGTACCGGGCAATCGTATAGGACATCAAATCAGGTGCAGTATAAGTGTGTATGCTGCCAGCTACAGCATCCAGACCGGTTGCAATGCTGTTCCAGCTTTGATAGGTTGAATAGTCAATGAAAAGGGTGTTTGAATATGTTTATCTATGTATAAAAAGGTAACTGCAGGTGATACATAAGCATGCGTTGTATCCATGAAACTGGTAGCTATAAAAGCACTGTCTGCCCGTACATCATAATCAACAACTACATGACCATTGCCGTTCGTTTTTATTGCCCAGCTATTATCAATGGTTTTATTCCATTCCAGCATTTTGTCATTATCATCTGTTACTTCAAAATGGCTTACCCCCCTTGCATAATGCATAATCTGGTAATAACCGGGCGTCCACTGCGGCATTTTTAAGTAAACAGTGTTATTGTTGTTCACCGTAGCCTTCATAGTTCTATGAATACTATGCGAAGCAGGATTACTTAATAATACATTAAAATGAATAGTATCTTTTTGCTGTGCAGATGCAGTAATACTCATTAGAAAGAAAGCAATAAATAAACAAGGGCAGAAAGCTTTTCTTTGTTGCATTGTTGATTATTTTGAATACTGCTATTTTAATGACTGTAATAATAACTGATGACTGTAATAATAACTGCTTTGCATTACCTGGCTGTAGCTAAATATTAATAATTTTTACATTGATATTGGCAGATTACAACAAGCACAATGATAGTTTTGCCAATTAAATGCAAAAGCAATGTTTGATTTCAGGCTTAAGGTCTTTTATACCGTAGCAAAGCGATTAAGCTTTACCAAAGCCGCTGCTGATTTGTTTATTACACAACCGGCAGTGACCAAACATATACAAGAGCTGGAGCAGCATTTTAAAGTGCAATTGTTTGAACGGCAGGGTAACGGGATTAAGCTAACGCAACAAGGGCAGGTAATGTTGCAATATACTGAACAGTTGTTGGCAATTTATCGGAACATGGAGTTCGATTTAAACAGTTTTTCCCATACGCATAAAGGTTTGTTACGTCTAGGTGCAAGCACTACCATCAGTCAATATGTGATACCTTCTGCATTGGCTGCGTTTCACAAGAAGTATAAGGATGTTGAAGTAAAGTTGCTGAATGGCAATACGGAACAAATAGAACAGGCTTTACTAAATAGTGATACAGATCTCGGATTAATTGAGGGGGAATCAAAAACGAAGGGCATCAAGTACACCAGGTACGTGAAAGATGAGATTGTATTGATAAGCCACATCAATCACCCGTTAGCAAAAAAAACGGCGATAACGCTTGACGAATTGAAGGAAATACCGCTGCTTGTAAGAGAAGCTGGTTCCGGTACATTAGATGTTATTGCCCATGCGTTAAAGAATATCGGGCTTAATTTTTCTCAATTGAGTATCGAGATGGAATTAGGCTCTACTGAAGCTATTAAAACCTACCTGCGCAATTCCGATTGTATGGCATTCCTTTCCGTTCACTCTGTCTTTACTGAGCTTTCCGGCAACGTTTTCCGCATTATTGATGTAGCGGGACTTTCAATTGAACGCTTCTTTTACTTCATTGAACGGCAAGGCACTTCTGAGCAATTGGCGCACCTGTTTATGACCTTTGCAAAACAGTATAACTTAAAGTAATAACCCATTACTTTTATCAATTTTCCTTCCTCTTCCTTCTCTTTCAACTTTGCAACGTGGAATTATCCTTAGTTGATCATGCCACATCAGCAATATGAAACTGAATTCTGAAAAAGGTAAAGTGATTTTGGCCGGCGCAGGTCCCGGCGATCCTGAACTGCTTACGATTAAGGCTTTACGCCATCTGCAAAGGGCAGATGTAGTGTTGGCAGACCGGCTTGTAAGCAGAGTAATTATTGATGAATATGTAAACCCCGAAGCTGCAGTTTTGTTTGTCGGTAAACAATGCAGGCGCGGAGCATCCACCCCACAGGAAACTATTAACGAGTTAATGGTTGAATATGCTTTAGAAGGCAAATCAGTAGTAAGATTAAAAGGCGGCGACGTATCTGTCTTCTCCAACATTCTGGATGAGCTGCAAACATTGGTTGAACACCACATACCTTACGAAATAGTTCCGGGCATAAGTGCGGCTTTAGGTGCTGCAGCTTATAGCGGGATTCCTTTAACAGCGCGAAATTATACAACAGCAGTGCGCTTCCTTACCTGTTATAAAACCGGTATTGTACCTGATGAATACTGGAAAGAACTTGCATCAACCGCAGATACGTTAGTATTTTATATGTCGGCAGACACCGCTAACCATGTAGTGGCAAAGCTTACAGCAAATGGTGTTGATGAAAGTAAATGGATAGCCGTGGTTGAACAGGCTACTACTCCTTTGCAAGCGGTGTACACGAGCAACCTGTATGAGTATGCAGCAAAACTGGGTAACAAAACATTTAAATCTCCTTCTTTACTGATTATAGGCAAAGTTGTTCAACTGCACCAACAATTCAATTGGTTGCAAAACAAGGAGACTGCGCAGGAATACTTTGCACCGGTGGAAAGTAATGTATTAACATCTAATGCAGAAAGAGCTTAATTAACTGTACAAACAAGCAACATGTTAGCATCACATAAAATGAAATTGATTGAAGAAGTAGTGTCAACCTTTACGAAAGAAGAGCTTTTTTGGTTGAATGGTTATATAGCAGGCAGGTTTTCAACTGGTGAGCAGACAGAAATAGTTGCAACCACTGCAAAGCCTTCCATCAATAAGCTTACTATTGCCTACGGTACCGAAACCGGTAATTCTAAAAAGTTAGCTTCCGAATTTGCGGCGAAGGCTAAGAAAGTTGGTATCAATACAAAACTTGTAAGCCTGGATCAATACCGCCTGAATGACCTACCAAAAGAAGAATGTTTTCTATCTATCATCAGTACACAGGGCGAAGGAGAACCGCCTGCTGCTGCAAAGAAGTTCTACGATCATATTCACAACAATGGTTTTAAGGTGGATAAACTTAAGTATGGCGTACTGGCTTTAGGCGATACTTCTTATCCACTGTTTTGTAAAGCAGGGGAAGATGTAGATCTGCAACTCAATAAACTTGGCGGTGAGCGTATTGTTCCTTTACAAAAGTGCGATGTGGATTATGAAGCGGATGCGAATGGTTGGTTTGAGCAGATTCTTCAGCAATTAAACAATCCTGCTGCAGACAGTGTACAAACTGCGCCAATAATTGTCACTAAAAAATCAACCGGTAAAAAGATTTACAATGGAACCATTATCTCCAATATCAATTTAAACGATACAGGCTCCAACAAGCAAACGCATCATATTGAAATTGCTGCTGACGAACTGGAGTATCTGCCAGGTGATGCTTTAGGCGTTCTTCCACAAAATCCTCAGCCTGTTGTTAATCAGATTCTTCAGCTACTCAACCTGGAGCCCGGCAAAACTTTTACTTACAAACATGAGCAGCTCACCGCTTTAGAACTACTACAGAATAAGCTCAATGTTAATTACCTGCCGGAAAGGTTGGTTGCTAAATACGCAAGCCTTGTAAGCCAGCAAATTCCGGCGACAAAAATTGGTTTGTTGGATTTATTGAGAATATATCCTTTAAAAGATACGAACAGTTTTGAGCAATTGATTGAAATATTAGAGCCGATAGCGCCACGCTTATATTCTATTTCTTCTTCGCCGGAAGCACATAATGGGGAAATACATCTTACTGTAGCAAAGGATAACTTTACCATAAACAATAAACAGCAGTTTGGATTATGTTCTGATTACCTCACTTGCTTGCCAGAAGAAACAAAACTGGATTTCTATATTCATAAGAATGCCCAGTTCCGGCTGCCTGCCGATGATAAGGATGTTATCATGATTGGTCCGGGTACAGGTATTGCCCCCTTTCGCTCGTTTATTGCACACCGAGACGCTACCGGTGCAACAGGTCGCAACTGGTTGTTTTTTGGAGACCAGCATTTTGTGACCGACTTCCTTTATCAGACAGAGTTGCAAAACTGGATGGAAACCGGGGTGCTTACCAGGTTAAATGTAGCTTTTTCAAGAGACCAGCAGGAGAAAGTGTATGTTCAGCATAAAATGTTACAACACGGTAACGAACTGTATCAATGGCTTACTGGTGGTGCCTGTCTCTACATCTGCGGAGCCAGAGAACCTATGAGTATAGACGTTGAAAATACAATAGTACAAATCGTTGAAGCATCCGGTAACAAAAGCAAGGACGAAGCTATCCGATTTGTTCTGCAACTGAAAGAAGAAGGACGATATATGAAGGATGTATATTAATTCCATTTCTGTTTTTAAAACGACCTAATAACAACAATAATGACGGATAAAACAACCAATCTTTCCTCGAACGAACTACTAAAAATGAGCAGTAATGGGTTAAGAGGAACTATTGTTGAAAGCCTACAAAAAGAAACAACAGGAAACATCAATGAAGATGACCATGCTTTAGTACGTTTTCATGGAATGTATCTCCAGGACGACCGTGACCGCCGTGAAGAAAGGGCAAAGAAAAAACTGGAGCGTTTGTATTCATTCATGATACGGTTAAGGCTGACAGGCGGCTTTTTGAAACCGGAACAATGGGTAGCACTGCATCATATAGCAGGAAAGAACGCTACCGGAACCATTAAGATAACAACCAGGCAAACTATTCAACTGCATGGAGTATTGAAGTCTAAAGCCAAACCTACTTTAAAAGCTTTCAATCAGGCTGGCTTAACTACATTAGCTACCTGCGGAGATATTAACAGAAATGTAATATGTACTGCTCACCCAAAGCAATCCCCGGTACATGAACAGGTATTTGCATTAGCCAATGAAATAAGCGATATGTTGTTGCCTAAGACCAGGGGGTATTACGAAATATGGCTGGATGAGGAGAAAATAGCAGATACGCAGATAGAAGAAGATCCGCTTTACCAGGACCGCTATATGCCCCGTAAATTTAAAATAGCCTTCGCTATTCCGCCCAACAATGATGTAGATGTTTTTGCAAACGATTTAGGTCTTATTGCTGTTATTGAAAACAATGAATTGAAAGGCTTCAACATTGCCATAGGTGGCGGTATGTCTGCCACGCATGGCAATCCTAACCACTATCCCCGTCTGGCATCTGTAATTGCTTTTGTTGATACAAAGGAAAAGCTGCTGAAGGCTGTTTATGAGATATTGTCTATACAAAGAGACTATGGCAACAGGAGCGACAGGAAGCTTGCACGTTTGAAATATACGGTGGACCGGTTAGGCTTAGACTGGTGGCGTAAAGAAATTGAGAGCAGGTGCGGCTTTAAATTGGAAGAGGCGAAACCTTTCCGGTTTACCCGACGTAAAGACTATTACGGCTGGGAGCGAAACCATGAAGGACTATGGTATTACACCGTGTTTGTAGAAAACGGAAGAGTGCTGGATGACGAAAAGCTTGCATTGAAAGCAGCCCTCTTGGAAGTTGCTCAAACGGGAAAAGCCAACTTCCGGTTTACCTGCAATCAGAATGTAATATTAGCCGATATAAAAAATGAAGACAAACGGGTTATACAGGAAATTTTAGAACGATTTAGAATAATAGAACATACCGAAAATGCTTCTACTATTCGTGGCAATGCTGTAGCCTGTGTCGCGTTAAACACCTGTGCTTTAGCTTTAGCTGAATCCCAGCGTTATTTGCCGACACTCATTTCCAAAATAGAACCTTTACTGCAAGCGCATGGGTTAGAAGAGGAGGAAATAATAATAAGAATGTCAGGTTGCCCGAATGGCTGTTCACGCCCGTTTGCAGCAGAAATCGGTTTGGTAGGTACGGCTTTAGGAAGATACAACCTGCATATTGGAGGAGATAGATTCGGGCTTCGTCTAAACAAATTGTACAAAGAGAGTCTGAATGAAGAACAGATATTATTCGAATTAGATAGGTTGTTCAGTGCATTCAAACAGCAAAGAAAGGAAGGAGAGACGTTTGGCGACTTTACTTACAGCGTGTATATCAGAGCATAGATTCCACTTAAAAGAATAGCGATAAGAACAATGTGACTTAGAGTAATTATAATGAAACTGCATTTCAGGCCGCCGGCTGATTTATCGGCGGGTTCTTTATGAAGCGTCACTTATTGCTTTTATTACTGTTATTAAGCTGGTCCTAAATCAGGTCACCATACAGGCACAGGCAACAGGATGAGGATGGAAACATTTTTTGACCTTTTTGGATTGCTTTTCCGGCGATTGGCAAAAGATGCCCCTCCTTTTCAGTTGTTCGTTATTCCCGGTCTCACTTTTCCTGCCGCATTCATTTTTACATCCTGGTTGAAGTACCCATTGGGCTTTAATTCCGGCGCAGGTACTCACAGCCGTTAATGGTCTTCTCCGGCAGCTTTGGCAGCATAATCAGCCCTACCCGCACCTCCTTTTTGCCACAGCACTATTACCGTCCTGCGCACAAAAGAAATGCACACTTTATCTACACTGCCTTTCTGTTTAAGATCCCTTTCCTACTTTAGTGTTAATGAACCACCTGAAACAACCATCCGGCAACGGGGATGCTTTTCTGTATTTAGAAAAGCCCCTGATCTTCTTTGACCTTGAAACAACAGGTTTAGACTGTCAGAAAGATCGCATGGTGGAGCTTTCCGCTAAGAAGATTAATCCTGATGGCAGTCAATCATCTTTGCATTACCTTATCAACCCCGGGATAGATATATCATATGAAGCAACGGCATTACACGGTATCACCAATGAGATGGTCGCTGATAAAGCTTCTTTTTGTGAAATCGCGGAAGCTGTTTATGCTTTCTTCAGAGATTGCGACCTTGCAGGTTACAACATTCGCCGTTTTGATATTCCTTTTCTGATGGAGGAGTTTCATCGCTGTAAAATGTATCCTATCCTTCTGACCGAAACCAAAGTTATAGACGTATATTCCGTTTATGCAAAGAAAGAGCCACGCGATTTAGCTTCAGCCGTTAAATACTACTGCAAAGAAGCGTTCGATAATGCTCATTCAGCACAGGCTGACGTAGAAGCTACCATGAAGGTGCTTAAGCATCAGCTTTCACACTACACAGATTTGGAACCAAATGTAAATTACCTGTATAAGTATTCCTGCGATAGTGAATACACCATTGATTTTAGTGGTAGCTTCAGTAGAAATAAGCAGGGTAAAATAATATACAATTTTGGGAAGTATAAAGGCAAAGCTGTTGACCTGGATAATCCGGACCATCAGGACTATTTTAAGTGGATAATGGAAAAGAGTAACCCGACTGTGGAAAGGCAAATGGCAGTCAAACGCATTAAATTTTTACATAAATGCCACAAGACTTGTACAGAATGGTTACAGGCAAACCGGATAACTTCATCAATTGAAGAATTACGTTCGCTCTACAAAGCAATAGTTGAAAAAAAGCAGGTCTCTTCATTCAGCGTTTCACAAGACGGCAAAAAGTTAACGATTACTTACAGTACCAATACCAGTCAGAACTTGATACTTAATACCGAAGACGAAAAGCATATTTGTCTTAGTATTTTAAATGATTCGTTCGCCACATTCGGAAGTGCGCATAATATACAATACAGCTTTCCCAGGCAATCTCAACCTGTATAATTAAAAAGTGCAGCTAAGTCGGGCGGCTATTATAACCCGGGCTGCACGGTTGCAACGAAATTCGCCGTAAACACAAAAGCCTGACTTACCAGCGTTTTCTTCAATGCATTGCTATAGACTGAATGTTCATTGGCGTGTCATTTGATGTCTTCAATTCAATGTAAGCCACCGGCTAAACACGTATGGATTTACCTCAGGGAAGCATTATCCTTTTTCAGGTTATGAGTAGCCATTCATAGATATTGTTAACGGTGTAAAGGTGCATACACCAGGCATTCAGCACTCTTTTACGCAATAAGTTCTTACTCACAGGCGCTTCAGTATGCAGTACCTGTTCAATTTGTGCAGGAAGTCTGTTATTTAAACCTATTTCCACCAAAGCTAAGCCCACACATCACTTCAAATGTTTTAGCCTGCTTTCTGCCTATTAACCCTACATTTACGGTAACATAAAAATGTTATCCGGAAATACGAATTGCAGTGCATTTGCATTCATCAATTTCACTATTATGTCATTCAGAAAACTTTACCTATCCTTTTTTGCCTGCATTACTGCACACTGTTTATCTGCACAGTTAAACATAGAAGCTTCCTCTGCCCTTATTGGCAGGGTTGTACCTAAATATGCTTCTTATTTTGTTGTAGAACCGCTGTCTCACCAAAGAGAGGAAGATGCATTTGAAATAGAAAGTAAAAGCGGTAAAATTGTTTTGCGGGGGACTACGGGTGTGGCAGTTGCATCGGCACTGTACTATTACTTAACTGAGTATTGCCATTGCCAGATTACCTGGAACGGCACTAATTTAAGTCTGCCTGCTGTTTTACCGGCAGTGAAGGATAAAGTGCATAACACCACACCTTATCAATACCGCTACTATCTTAACTACTGCACGTTTAATTATAGCATGAGCTGGTGGGATTGGGATCGCTGGCAAAAAGAAATAGACTGGATGGCATTACATGGTATTAATATGCCGCTGGCAATTACCGGTGAAGAATACACCTGGTACGAAGTATATAAGGACATTGGGTTTACTGATGAAGATTTAAAGGACTTCTTTTGCGGACCTTCTTATTTCTCCTGGTTCTGGATGGGCAACTTAGATGGCTGGGGCGGACCTTTGCCGCTAAGCTGGATGAGGAGCCATAAAGCATTGCAGGAACAAATAGTACAACGGGAAAGAGCATTGGGCATGAAGCCTGTGTTGCCTGCCTTTACAGGTCATGTACCTGCTGCCTTTAAGAAAAAGTACCCGGCCGCAAAACTAAAAGCTACCAACTGGCACAATGGCTTTGGAGATACCTATATCCTCGATTCAGAAGATCCTTTATTCGCAGAACTGGGAAGGCGCTTTTTACAAAAACAAACAAAGCTGTATGGCACGGATCATTTGTATTCTGCAGATACTTTCAATGAAAATGAACCACCTTCTGATGAGCCGCAGTTCCTGTCAAAATTGAGTGCAAGAATTTACGATGGCATGCGCCAGGCAGATACGGCTGCTGTATGGGTAATGCAAGGCTGGCTATTCTACAGCGACAGAAAGTTTTGGAAAGCCCCACAGATAGAAGCCCTGTTGAACGCTGTGCCTGATGATAAAATGATATTACTCGACCTGGCTGCAGAAATAGAGCCGGTATGGAAGCGTACGAATGCTTTTTATGGTAAACCATGGATATGGAATATGCTTAACAATTTTGGTGGCAATGTTAATCTCTTCGGACGGATGGAAGGTGTGGCAAGTGGTCCTGCAAAGGCATTGAACGATACTGCTTCCGGGCGTATGATCGGCATCGGACTTACCATGGAGGCAATTGAGCAAAATCCTGTTATTTATGAGCTAACGATGCAGCATACCTGGCAAAGAGCGCCCGTACAACTGGATACATGGTTAAGCAAATATGCACAAAACAGGTATGGTGTTAAGAGTGACACGCTCCAAAAAGCATGGGAGATACTTACACAAACAGCCTACAATGGTAAAGAAATAAGAGATGGCGCAGAATCTATTATTACCGGCAGACCTACGCTTGACTCTACTACCATTTGGACGCGCACCAAACTTAATTATGCTCCCAGAGATCTGCTGCCTGCATGGGATCTGTTTATACATTCTGCTAAAAGTGGCGTACATACAGATGGTTTTTCATACGACCTTGTGGATATTACCCGTCAGGTACTGGCAAATTATGCATTGCCTTTACAGCGCAAGTGGGTACATGCATTTGAAGGGGGCGATAGTATGCAGTTTAAACAGTACAGCAGCCAATATCTTGAGTTGATCGGCGATATGGATAAGCTGCTGGCAACACGTAAAGACTTTATGCTGGGACCGTGGATTGCGTCTGCACGCAGCCAGGGTTCAACCGGTGCTGAAAAAGATTTGTATGAGCAAAATGCAAGAGACCTCATTACCCTGTGGGGCGATGCAAACAGTCCTTTGCACGAATATGCCAACAGGCAGTGGAGCGGGCTGCTCAACGATTTTTACAAGCCCCGCTGGCAGCAATTTTTCAGCCTGTTGCAACAATCTCTACAAACGGGCATAACACCTGATTTTAAAGCTTTTGACAGAGATATCAGTCAATGGGAATGGCGTTGGGTAAATGAACATAAAGACTTTCCGGTTGAACCATCCGGCAATAGCATCGCTACGGCGCTGGACATGTATAAAAAGTACCGGGAAGTAATTGATGAGCGTTATCAATAATCACCTTATCGCTGCCACTTCCTGTAATAATCGACATTTTATTCTAACAAACCAATGAGTACCGATACATCGTCCCTTCCTGTTGCTTCTAAAAGTACACCTGCTGTTGCTACCAAAAGACTCCTTTCGTTAGATGCGTTGCGTGGTTTTGATATGTTTTGGATTATGAGTGGCGAGCACATTATCCATGCGCTGGCAAAAGCAACCGGATGGACACTGTTCGTGTGGATGTCGGCGCAACTGCATCATACGGTATGGAATGGCTTTACTTTCTACGATATGATTTTTCCCTTGTTCCTGTTTATCGCCGGTGTATCCATGCCCTACTCACTGCAGAAAAAAATACGGAATGCCGGTGTTAAGAACGCTTCGGAACTGCCGGTTGCTGAAAAAAGAAAGCTTTACTTAGATATGCTTCGGCGTACCGTTACGCTGGTCATATTAGGGATGGTCGTAAACGGCTTATTGAAATTTAATGGTTATGAAAATACGCGATTTGCAAGCGTACTGGGACGCATAGGTATTGCCTGGTTTTTTGCAGGAGTCATTTATCTTAACTTCAATTTTCGCAACCAGGTTATTTGCTTTGCTGTGATACTGTTAGGCTATTGGGCTGCTATGATGTGGATACCCGTACCCGGCTATGGTGCAGGCGTGCTTACTATGCAAGGCTCGCTGGAATCTTATATAGACCGCCTGTTACTGCCTGGCAGGCTGCATGATAAAGTGCACGATCCGGAAGGTATTTTATCTACAATTCCAGCCATTGGTACAGCCCTTTTAGGCGTATTCACCGGCACATTTTTAAAATGGAACAACACCAACTGGCAACCATTAAAAAAGGGAATAACGATGATTGGTGCAGCAGTTGCGCTTATTGCACTTGGACTGTTATGGAATACTGTATTTCCTATCAATAAACGTTTATGGTCAAGCTCGTTTGTATTGTACGCAGGCGGCTTTAGTGTTTTATTTTTAGCCTTGTTTTACCTCATCATTGATGTTGCCGGCTGGCAAAAATGGGCAATGCCCTTTGTATGGATTGGCACCAATTCTATCGTCATCTATATGTGTGCAGAAGGTGCGGTTAATTTCTCCTATACGGCTGACTTCCTTTTTGGAGGACTCATCCACCATACACCGATAGTATGGCAACCGGTATTTGCTGCATTGTCTGTTACAATAGTGCAGTTAGCATTACTTTATTTTCTTTATCGTAACAAACTTTTCCTGAAAGTATAACTTAGCTTCCCGGGAAGGAAGCGTGCTTTATTGGATAAAATAAGCGTTAAGCACATTGTGTGTTCTGTCGTTAATCAAACAATAAACTATGTTTTATCAATTAAAGTTTATCCTCGCTATTATTTGCGTCTTTCCTGCTGTTTTGTTTGCACAGCAAAACATTGCTAACCCGATTATTCCGGGGTATTTTGCCGATCCCACAATCATAAAAGAAAACGGTGTATTTTATATCTACGCTACTATTGATCCCTGGGGTGGTGACGAGTTAGGGGTATTTGAAACAACAGATTTCGTCCATTTTGATCAAAAGCATTTGAATTGGCCGACAAAAAAAGCTTGTACCAGTCCAACATCAAAAGATTCAAAAGTATGGGCACCTTCTGTTGTAAAAGGAACGGATGGCAAATTTTACATGTTTGTTTCAGTGAGCAGCGAAGTATGGGCTGGTGTGGCTGAGCATCCGCTTGGTCCCTGGAAAAACAGCAGGCCGGACAACACGCCACTTGTTGGTTATAACGATTTTAAGGAATTGAATGTCCACAATATAGATGCAGATGCTTTTATTGATGATGATGGCACTGCTTATTTGTACTGGGGTTCAGGCTTTCACTGGATAAACGGGCATTGCATGGCAGCTAAACTTACTAAAGCCATGAATGCTTTTGAAGGAACTCCTGTTGAAGTAACGCCGCCGCATTACTTTGAAGCGCCTCACATGATTAAGCATAACGGAGCTTATTACTTGATGTTCTCCGAAGGAAAAGCCATTGACTCCACCTATAAAATTGGGTATGCTACCGGCAAAACACCGTTTGGTCCTTTTACGGAAGGCATCAACAGCCCCATTCTGAAGACGATTCCCGGCACGCCGGTTATTGGCCCCGGACACCATACAGTGTTTAGCCAAAACGGGCAGGATTATATATTGTACCACCGTATTTTTCCGCAACAGAAAGATTATGTATTGCGGCAGCTATGTGTTGATAGTTTGAATTTTGATAAAGAAGGGAATATACTTCCGGTCATTCCAAAAGGCATTACATCGTTTGGAAAGTAGATTGTTAATGCTACAGGAAAAGTCTATAGATAAATAAAACATTTTTAACCGCAACGGTTTAGAACGAAGTGCAACAGACTGCCAGTTTAAATTTAAACCGGTAATCACAAAATAAGATCATGTTTAAATTTTGGAAAGTAAATAGTTAGAGAGGAGCTAACTATCCGGGTAGAACTTTGAATCTCCTGCAGAACAGAGTTATCGTCTATGCAAACGATGTTTACTTCTGTGCAGCGCAATGTGTTTATAACGATAAAGCACTTCAACTATAGAACGCGGGAGTACAGCAGCTATACTTTCTTACCATAAAGCGGTAAGGTACACTGTAGTAATGCTTGTCAACACCAAGACATACATGTCCGTTGTTCATCACTGATGCATGCATTTGCTTTTTAAGTTCATAACGAAGTCCGGATAAAGGAGAAAGTTAACCTGCTCCACTTCTTCAAACTGTTGCCTGCGGCTGTAATGACGTTCTTTGAGCAGTTGATTGTTATGTTGTTCAAGCGCTGTTTTGATAGCTGCATTAAGCTGCTCAAGGCTATCATGAAACCGTTCTTCTGATGACGGTATAAATGCGTATGTACATAATCTTCACAGCCTCTTCCACCAGTGTCTTATCTCTGGGACTGTAAGCCCTGGAAGGCGGTATCCTGGTGCTGTAATGATCTGCAAAACAGACAAAGCTCTCGTTAATAGCAGGTTCATGGTCAGTATCAGCGAAATCTTCAGCGACAGAACCAGAAAGTATTAGACTTGTTGTGAGATTGAAGTATGAATATCAAACACTTACAAATATTACTTCTATTCGAATTTATATTATTTTATAAACGTAAAATCATACTATCGTTATTAACAGATGGTTTTGTATTTAATTAATTTAGTATAACAAAACTCCTTGTTTACATAAAACATTGATAATCAGTTTGCATCAAGTCTATTATATCTAAATAGCTTTGATGATTAACTGCTCGCCAAACTTTTAGTGATACTATTGAAGAAAGCATCATGAAGTATATTTATAGTTTTTTTTGCATCCTCTTCCCTAACAATTATAAAAATATTTCTTGTAATCAAATCTCTGTTAATTGCTTTTACAGGAATGCCATTCCTATATAATTCCTCGATTATTTTAATCTGAATACCAGAGCTACATTTACCTTTATTAACGATCAATGCAATCATTGCATAGGTATTTTCAAGCTTTAAAGAACCAGTAAGTCTTCCCGACGGTTCAGCCGCAATCTTTTTTTCTATAATTGCCTTTGCTTTTGTAGCTTCTGTGGTGTTTACTGCTATGCTGAATGAGTGTTTACAAGTGCTTCTTGTATTGAAAAGAACAGTTATCTTTTCATCAATTAACGCTGCCAGTATTCTCCTTGAAAAAAATGATGTTTTTGCTGCTATACAATTATCATCTGAACTTATTACCGTAACTTTTTTTATACCTGATATACCAATTATATTAGTTTCCTTACTCCGCTGCTTGTTTAATAAAGTCGAAGGAAGAATGTTGGTACCAGCTTCATCCGGCGCAAATGTGTTTTTGACCCATGTATTAATCTTTTTACACATGACTAGCTGAATCGTCGGAGCGTAAACAACCTTTGCTCCAAATTGTGATAATGCCAATGCATCCTGATAAGAAATATAGTCAATTGTTGTAGCATGTGGCACCCAGCGTGGGTCTGTAGTCATCATACCGGTAACATCCGTCCATATTTCAAGAACAGATGCATGGATAGCAGCAGCAAAGATAGCTGCCGTGTAATCGGAACCTCCTCTGCCTAAGGTTGTAATGTTACCATACTCATCACCGGCAATAAATCCCGGCACTATGTATAGGCTCTTAACACAAGCTGAAATTTCACTACGAATCAGCTCATTGGTGATGTTAAAGTTTACTGATGCACAACTAAAATTACTGTCAGTTCTTATTAATTTTCTGGCGTCAAGCCACCGTGATTGCAAACCTACTGATTGCATATAAACGGCAATAATTTTCGAGGAAAGTAACTCTCCGAAACTTATGAGGTGATCTTTGGAGCAGGGCGATAATTCTTTATGAAAAAAGACCGTATTGCAGATTTGCGCTATTTCAGTAAAGCATTGCTTTACCATGTTCAAGCAACCACTTCGATCCGATCGGGGCAGTAGTGTAATTACAGTATTGAAATGTGTCCAAAAAAGCCGATCTAACACTTCTTTGTATCGTTCGTCTCCTGCCTCAGCGTGCATCCCTGCTTTTATAAGTTCATCTGTAACTCCACTCAAGGCAGATACGACTACAATTTGTGGCTCGCTGCTTTTACCAATTATGTTTACCACCTGTTTTATGTTTGTTGCATTGGCTACTGAAGAACCTCCAAATTTTAAAACTTTCATAATAGTATATCATTTACACCGTTAGAAGCTTCGTTATAAGATGCTTCTGTCAGCTTAGGGTGATTAATTCAATTGCTATCTTACATTATCCATTTTTATTTTTTTATTTTAATACTAACCAGCAGTAGCATATCAATTTTCTTAAACAATATGAACCTGCTGCAAAGAAACCTGCAGCGCCTCTCTACAGGCAACACTGGTAATATAATCCTTATCAAGATAAACTTCATGAACGTACCACCTCTTATCATTCAGGAAGGCTGTATTTCCAATAAGTTTAATGTCCTTTATTGGAATCAGGATACCGCACCCATCTTCTTTTACAATACTTTCTTTCATTGTCCAGTATTTCCAGAAAGCTATTTCCGCCGCTATGCTGTTTTTAATTTCCTTCCATTGTGCCGGGCTCATGGTTTTATGGTAATAGCGAATATTAATGGGTCTGATTTTCTCAGTGTCAATACCAATTTTATGCTGTTTGCAGATAGCACAAACTACCAGCCCCTCTGAGTGCGAAATATTAAAATCCCAACTTAAATTATTAAAAAAAGGTCGGTCATTAATATAGTTTAGAGAGGCAACGAGGTCAGGATCTGATTCAAAATAACGCAGGGCATCGAGCAGTAGCAATCGCCCCAATAAACTTGCCTGCCTGTCCTGCGCCTGCTTGTATTTTAAAACAGACGGGCGCCATGTAACGGGAATATCCTTTAATAATGCGTTAAAGTGAGCTTCGTCCAGACTGTTGCAGTATTTTGTATAAAATATTTCTATCATTATCTATTCCTTGCCTGGTGATATTATAAACTTGTCATAACAATACGCTGGTAAACTTTATTTGCATTACAACAGCACAGAAAAGTTTTTATGTAAATCACAGTATCCACTGCAATAACATGCCTGAACTTATCATTGAGGTTTAACTTTTAACTACCTAGCGCTAAACGGATTACAAGAAGTCTGGTGTTGCTGAATCTGTAGCTCCTTCCGGGTAGCAATGGTTTCCCGAAGCATAGCTGTAAGCTTCAAGAACGCCTTCCACGATGTGTAAATCCGGATGGTTGTAATAACCATTTTTTTGTAAATACCTATGTAGTGCAGGTAAATTATAACAAGGAACACGTGGGTAAAGATGGTGCTCCAGGTGATAATTATTTCCGAAATAAAAAAGCGTAAAAAATAAGTTACTCCGGGTACGGCTGTTTGTTAAAGTTTCAATTCCTGTATCTGCGTGTTCTAAGTAGGGACGAAGGCTGGTGTACATAATTGACAGAATATGAGGAATGATGATACATATAACACCCGCAGCAGGATTGATAACCGTAATGAATACATAGGCGGATGTACACATAAAGCTGCAGATGAGATTGATGACAGCCATTTTCTGTAATTCGGATTTTGTAAATGGCAGGGCTTTCCGGTAAGGTAAGTCCTTGCCCAATGCCATCAGAATTGTATTTCTAAAGTAAATCTTGTTTGCATAGGGTCTTATCAAAAACATACGACTCCATACTGTCTTAAAACGTGAAAATATCTGCACATCAGGATCGTTTTTTTGATTAGTAAATGCATGATGATTCCAGTGGGAAATGGATATACCTAATTGCATAAGAGAAATAATAAGAGAAGTAAGAGCTATCCCGATGTATGCACTAATATACTTATTGCGGTGCAGGTTTGAATGAAAGCCTTCATGACCCACCCATGCAATCAGATGCAATCCTTGCTGCGCTAAAACCAGCAGTATGCACATAACCGGTATTTTGATGTACACAGGCATTAGGCTTACCCATGTTTGATAAGCCAGGTAACCCGGAACAACATAAAGTAAAAGCGAGCAAAGAACGAATAACGCTGATTTGAGATAGGAAATTTGCTCAAGCTCTGAAGGCAGCTTAGGGCGTTTGAAATACTTTTTTGTAGTGGCGGCTGTAATTTCAGTCTGTTGAACTAAGTGATCCATATAAATCTTTTTAGAGAATTGTAGGATAGTTGTTTTATCAGTTATTGTTGGTGAAATCTGCTCGTACGCTTTAACTGCTCTATCAGGTAAGCAGGCGCATTCACGGGAGAACCGCAATTGTAGAGCGGCTGCGGATCATACTCAATTGCCAATTGAATTCTTTTTGCTTCATCCGGTCCAATTATTTTATCTATCATTTCAAATGCTACATCTATACCCGAGGAAACGCCTGCTCCGGTTATAATGTTTTCGTCCCATACCACCCGCTTTGGTTGATAATTGCAATTAAACTTGGCTAACTCCTGCCTGGCAAGCCAATGAGTAGTAGCTCGCCTGTCCTGTAGAATACCGGCTTTAGCCAGCAACAGTGTGCCCGTACAAACAGCAGCTATATATTGAACCTCACTGCTCTTCTGCCTTATAAAGTTTATGATCGTATCATTTTCCATGAGGGCTGACTGACCCGGACCTCCGGGTACAAACAGGATATTCAGTTCCGGGCACTCAGAAAGGGCAAGGTCAGGTAGCAGTTTTAGCTTGCTGCTGGTTTGTATAGTTTCCTTATTTTCTGCAATAACAAAGCAGTTTTCGAAAGCCCGGTTCAGAACTTCAAGAGGACCTACCAGGTCCAATGCTGTTACATTAGGGAAGGCAAGAAATGCAACCTTCCAAAGCTTTGTATCCATTCGTTTAAACTGTTTGTAAGCTTAGTGCCCGTTCAAAGATGTCTCTTTCAAGCCGTGATTTGGAACTGCCTTTTTTTGTATAATCCATAAACCACGCTATATATTGGTATATCTTCTCCCTTTCTAAATTAATTCCGTGCTGATACACTCCTTTGATTGCACAAGCGTTGGTCCTGTCAAAATCTTTTATACCGGAGAGGTAAGAAGAATAGAAGTCAAGATTTTCATCTAATTTTCTGTCAATCTCTGTAAATGCCCGTTCACTCTTTACATATAGCGGTGTCTGGAAATCCATCTGCTTAAAAATAAGTTCTATTCCTTCGCCTACTTTTCCCGGTGTGTCGTTGGTAATATGAAACACTTTCTTATCCGTGTCGGAAAGCCCGATATGCAGCGCTGCTTTAGCTACATAATCAATAGGGATTAAGTTGATAGGATCGCCCGGAACTGAAATTAACTTCAACGGACGGTGGTAAAGAAGAAAGCCCAATTCTTTCTCTACTTTCCGGCGAAAGATATTAAGATCAATAATAAAACCATACATACCGGAAAAGCTGGTGGGCACATATGTTTTACTATGACCTATTACGATACTTGGCCGGAGAATTTTCAAATTTGCGCTGCAATGCTGATGTAAATAATGCTCAGCAATAATTTTACTTTTCTCATAATAGTTACTGGTAGGTGTATCAAGATCTATCAGCTTCTCTTCAATTCTTCCCTCCATCCTTCCGGATACATAAGCTGTAGAAATATAATTGAAGTGCTTAACTGATAACTTGTTTGACAGTTCACAAAGGCTTTTTGTCCCTGCAATGTTGACCTTTTCAATATGTTCACGATCTTTCTCAGCATATTTCAGCGACGCGGCAGCGTGCCATATATAATCAATTTTGATTGTTCCGTCACTAATTGATTTAGGTAACCCGATATCATCCAGATCGCCCATTACTACAAAACAGCGGTCATCAATCAATCCGTTAAGATCTTCCCCGTAGGCAATAGACGAAAGATATAACGTTTCCTTAAGCCGGCGGTTGCAGGCATCTATATCTTCCCCTCTTACCAGGCAATAAATAATATCATCAGTATGTTTTAATAGTTCAAGCACTAATGCTCCTCCAACAAAGCCGGTAGCTCCTGTAACAAAATGGTTTCTGCTCATTGTCTTAAGTTTAAAGTGTGGAATGTTCTCTTTTTCGTATTCAATTATTATAAAGGCAATCGGCACCTTACCGGTTATCGTTTCACGTAGATAGCAGCATCCACCTTTGTACGAATGTCTTTAGCTTTTCCGAATGCCTGAACGACAATAGGGAGTACGTTATTCATCTGCATTAATTCCATAAGCAGTCTTTCTGAAAATCCACCTATGGTGGTAGTGCCAATGCCATATTTTAACGCACCCAGGTAAAAGTCTGAACAGATAAATGAAGCACAAAGTATGCTGACTGCATATTTAAAATGCGACCAGTTGTTCAGTTCTTCAGGTATAACGAAGAGTATGAAACTAAAGCTCGCATTCAGCATAATGGACTGGTTCTGACAAGCACTGCAGAGCTGTTTAGCTATTTCTTGCGAGGAATACTTATTCCGGCGGATGTTTGTATTACAAAGTATTTCTACTTCCTCCTGCCGCATATTGGTATGTTTAATAATGCATGCAGCATACACAGAAACACCATAGCATTGTTTAATATAATCTGCGCATTTCAGGAAGTCAAGCTTTAATTGAGTTAAGTGTTCCTCATTCAACGGTTCATCCTGAAATTCTTTTACAGAGTAGCGATTTTCCAGACAATTGAACAACACATCCCCCTTAAGACCATGAAGATTAAACGAAGGACATTCAAATGTCTCTTTTTGGAGCTGAAGCGCTTTTGAAAATGCATCTTCTACGCGTATCATATTGGTGCTTATACATGGCGCATGCTCCGAATGGATGTAATTACACAAGTGATCAGGTTTTACTAAAAGCGGTTGCTTTCCAATAAAACATGAGTTACTTAGCGATAAGGAGTAAAGAACTTTTTCGCTTTTCTTTAAGGGCAACAAGTCATGAAGTGCATGATTCCCTATACAAAGCCTTAGCTTTTTGCCTGCTGTATGATCGTTGTAGAGCCGCTCAATATTTTTGTAAATAAATCCTGAATCTAACAGGCAATACCGAAAGCCTCTTACACCGTACCGCTGCACATTCCTCCAGAAAGCTGATACTGCAAATACATAACCGGTACCCGGACATAGTTCCTCTATGTTATACTGCCGGTAATTCCGGAAAGGACATTCAAAAAAGGTATGTTCTTCAAATGAGTAATAGCATAATTTCCATTCATCCCGGATATTGCACAGCAAAAACAATTCTATCGGATACAAGGCACCTGCGGAAGGCGTTCTCCGCTTATTGATCTTACTGCCTTGTACCGGATTTTTATATCCGTAAGCCCACTCGAAAATAAGGGCATACGATTCTAAGGAAGCGTGATTAATACGCCGCTCTTCTGTACAAAAGCGCTTGAAAGGTTCAAAAGCTAAAGACAATTTACTTGTGCGGGAGGCTTCATGTTCAATCGCCTGGAGATGTAAACCCTGCAGCCCGAACGATTTAATAGTCTGCATCATCTGTCAACGGTTTCCAGTTGTTAAGATTAAGTTGATTGATCTTTCTCACAGAATAATCCCAGTACGTTTTTATGGCTGTATCATCATAAATAAATCCTTTTTTCCCTTCCACATCCTCATTCGATGATACACTATAAGGTCGTTGTAGTGCTTCAGCCATTAGCTGCAGTTTGCATGCTCGTTCCAGCAATAAGGCAAGTATTGTTGCTTCTCTTATAGATTTTCCAACCACCAGGGCTCCGTGGTTTTGTAAAAACAATGCCTGGTTGTTTTTTAAAGCTTTAGCTACCGCTCTTCCCGCATCAATATTCAGGATAGTTTGACTGGTATCTGTGAAGCGGCTAATCCGTCCCTGAAAGTAGGCTCCATCGTGCGATAAAGGTTTTATGTCAAGATCAGTAGCCCCAAATACCAGCGAGTAAGGAGCATGACTATGAATAATAGCTGCTACATCATGCCTTGCCTCATAGATACCCTGGTGTAAGAATATTTCAGGCGGGTGCTCAGGATGTAATGGTTCGTTACAGTCAACGCTTGCCGGAATCATATCTTCCGGAACAGCTTCATTGAATCCTATTATGGCTCTTTTTATAAAAAAAGATTTTCTTCCCGGCATCCTCGCTGAAACCTGCCCCTGGTTAAAATCATCATGTCCCTCCATTGATAAAATGCGCGAAGAATAAGTCATTCTTTCCAATAATTTTATTTCAGCAATTGAATAATGAATAGCTTCCATATACTTTTTAATTTAATTAAGTTAAGATCATTTCTCCCGGTGCATATACATCCTCCATTGTCCAATAGCCCGCTTTTTGAGTCATGATCCATCGAATTGCTTTTATTATACCATCAACAGCAGCGGCTCTGTTTTGAACTCCGTGAGCAACAACCAATTCTTCATTGTCCAGCGTTAGCCTTATTTCGTGATCACTTACCGGGAGACCACACCGGCTGTAATTAATAGTTACATTATCTGCCCCCTCATTGCTGCAAAGCTTTGCCAGTTTACGGGCAGTAGCGCTTGGCGCATCCTTCTTGGTTGTAGTGTGGCGCTCATTTACCGTCAATTGATAATGGAGGTCTGCAGGTATATGTTTAATAAGGTGTTTCAGCAGTTGACACTGAAGATAATGAAGCACTGAAAAGTTTTCTGCCCGCAGCACGGGAACCCTTTCACTAAGATCCTTCAACAAAGCATAATGAGCATCTGTTAAGCCTGATGTGCCCTCTATTAGTGCTACCTTTTTACAGGTGCAATAATGTACCACCTGTTCAATGGCTGCTGCGGATGAAATATTGATAATGGCATCCGGTACCTGTGTCTCCTGCCAGTGGCTTGAATTAGCTGTAAGGACTAAAGAATACTTGTCCTTATCAATCCCCTTTGAAAGTAACCGTCCAAGTTTTCCGCTTATGCCTACTATGCCTAATTTATACTGCATAATTTAACTGCTCACTGATAAACGCAGATATGGAAGAGAGCGACTTCAATACTTCTGTATTGGTCGTATCCTCGTCCCATTCGATTCCAAATTCATCTTCAATGTGAACCATGAAAGCTACCAGTCCGATAGAGTCCATGCCGAGTTCACTAAGTGGTGTTTCCGCAATTTCGCTCAGTTCATATTGCCGGAATACCTCATTTTTGCTTTTTAGCAATTCAAAAAGCTGGGTTAAAGTGGTTGTTGCATTCATATGTTGCGTGTTTCAATTGTTCCTAATGATAATTTGCCGGTGCTTGACCTGGGGAAAGCATCCAGGATAAAAACCTGCTGTGGTATTTTGTAGGATGAGAGATGGTTTGCACATTGCTTCAGGACATCTTCGCTCTTTATATGCCCGCCTTCTACATAAGCTACGAGGATCGTACGGTCCGTAAGTTCCTTTGTGGTAACTAAAACATTTTGCACGGCATTTTTCAACTTTATAAATTGTTCTATTTCCACAGGATCAATTTTTCTTCCGCCGATATTAATAGTCCTGCCTATCCTTCCGGATAAGACCAGTTGTTTATCTTCATTTATTCTTCCAATGTCTTTAGAAATATAATATCCATCCTCATTCAATAAAGTACTGAATGGCTCACCCAATACATCGAGAAATGCAGATGCCATTGAATTGGTTTTGATAAGTACCTGATCATTCTCATTCGTTTTGATCAACACGTTTGGAAGATGTATGCCTACTGTATGCAGGTCGCCCTCATTAAATGTGCAGGGACCTACTTCAGCCAATCCGTAGTAGTTACAAACCGGAACTGAAAATTTTGCTTTGAAGCGTGCATGCACCGTTTCGCTCAGAGGGGCAGAGGAGCTTACAAAAAGCCGGATTTTTACGGTAGCGGCGCTAATCCTATCGTTCATTACTATCATTTCGTATATGAACGGAAAGGCGATAAATACGGTTGGTTGCCTCTTTATTAATGTTTTACTGATAATGCTTGGTACCAACGTGCCTTTGTGAAGTATAAGTTCGGCTCCCGAGAAAAATGCAGCAAGAATGGAGGTATTAAATGCAAGTCCGTTGTTCAAAGTTGCCAGGCAGTAGATTTTATCCGATGCTGTATATTTTGCTGCCTGCTGCCAATTATATGCAGCATTCCGGAATGCTGTTGCCGTGAATTGCAGACACCTTGAAAAGCCGGTTGACCCGGATGTGAAGCGGCAAAAAGAAGTGGTGGGCAACAGATTATTGTTATAATGCCTGTCCGCTATGTCGGTAATTTTATATAAACAAAACCCCTTATATTTTTCCAGTAAAGATGCGTTACTCAGTGCGATCTCTTCCGTAACCAGGTAAGTTACATTGTTTATAGCAAGCGCTTTCAATACTTCGGTTTCCTTCCACACCGGATCACAGAACAATGGAATGCAGTCTGACAGTATTCCACCAAGCATCATCGAAAGACAATCGATGGTATTGGTTGTCCGGATTAATACAGGACGATTTGCCAGGTGCTTATTCAACCATTCCTCCCATTGCAAAACTTCCTGTTGTAACGCTCCATAGCTTACAATTTCCTCTCCCTGGGAAACGGCAGGCTGATTTTTATATACATCGCAGCAGTCATTAAATGCTGCTCTCATATCCTGATTATCAAACAAGTTGCTGGTTTGCATAAAGCGGCACTGTTATGTGGGTTATTGCAGGTCTTTATTTTTTATGAAGCTGATAATAAGCTCTTCGAAAACTTCATTTGCCTCGAAATATGGAACATGTCCGCACATCTCGATCTCTTGTATATGTGCTTGCTCAATAAGCTGTGCTGTTGCCTTTAATGTGGATTTGGAGTTTAGAAAATCCAATTCACCACTTAACAGGAGCACGGGGCAACTGATCTTCCTGAGTTTATCAGGATTATCGTCGGTTGTTAAAGAAGCCTGTAGGAATTTCTCAATCTGTTCTGCGGAGTTAACAGCCGCAAAGCGTTCTTTCAGTGCCAGGTAAGCTGGTGTTCCACCAGTCTCAATAGTACGGTCGCTATAAATTAATGGGTAGATATGCGCAAATAAAGTATCAATTCCACCCAGCCTGATACTATTGAGCCAGGATTTCGTCAGGTACTTCCTTCTGCGCGTGCCGAAGGGGCAAAATATAGGACCAACCATAACTAAGCCTTCTATATCCTGCGGGTATTTAACCGCATAATCACGGCACATCAGCGTTGAGGTGGAAGTGCCTACAAGTGTTACTTTTTTTAATCCTAAATGATGAATGACACTATGGATATCTTCTATCAGGTCTTCAAATAAAATAAGACCGTCAACCGCTGTGGAAGCCCCCTGATTACGTAAATCAAAGGTTATTATCTGGTGATGTTTAGCAAGTTCTTTTGTGAAGTTTTTCCATAATGGTGCAATAATGAAAAAGTTATTTATAATCAATACCGGAGAGCCTTGCGCATTCCCATATTGTTCATAATATAATTCAACATTGCGGCCGGATGGTATTCTGTTGCTACTATTGTATTGCAAGCTGAATGACTTAATTTTTCTTTCGTCAAGTACCGGTATCATAGCATTTTCAAGATTATGTATTACAAACAGGCTTTGATCTTATTTGTCGTAATTAGTAAATTCAGGTAAACAGTGTTTGTTATTCTGCTAACTATTTGATCTTGGATGGTTTTCACCCAGGCGTCTGTATTAACAGAAATAATCCCTTTTGATCTTTTATTGCTGCAGGAGAAGTTCTTTATCTGGTAAGGTTTGAATTCCAATATTGCAGCTTATTAAAATTATCAGGATGGCAATTATTAGTAATATAGATAATCAACTTTCATTGGAAGGGTTTTATGGTTAAAAATTCACTCTTTAAGGGTAATGCAATGTTAAAACGATTAGTGCGTAGTTTATACGGTATTTTCCACCATTTCTGAGGGTATTATCCTCTGATTACAGAGCGTAAAAACCCCTGCTTATATCCTGACTGACCAATGATTTGCAATAAAATTAATGGTCAGTAACATAGAGATTTCTTAGACGTATCGCCGGATTTAATTTGGGTAATTAATACCAACACGTCAGCTAAAGCTATGGACTTTCAAGTGCAAGCCTCTTATTTTGTATGAATATAAAGGATGAGTTTGCAGGATGGATAGCAGCCGCAGGAGCACCCATAGCCTGCATCAGTTACATGAGCGGTACAACACGCTGCTATAGTATATTGAAAGGCGAGTGCAGTTGAGTTCCGGAATCTAATTCGTCAGATCTGTGTGACGGCTTAGATGTAAGGATATCAAACGCAGTAGTGAGCAAAGATCATATTGATCTGCATCTGAACTATCCTCCTAAAGTGTTTGTGAGTGATTTGGTGAAGCGGTTAAAGGGTCAGACCGCACGGAAGCTCCTGGTACTACATAATGGTAAATAGGTGAAAGCATGCTGTGCATCAATTGTGCATTGCCGGCATCAGGAGTAAAGAACGGATGCTTTGCAAGGACAGGCACAAGCCAAATGCTTGTGCCTGTAGTGAAGCGTTATTTGGTAACGGCCATCTTTTTATAATCAGTAACAATAATCTGAGCATTCTTATCACCTGCGGGCAGATTGTAACGAATACTGGCAGATTAAGCAGGCAGACAAGGTTTGTTTTACTCCGGTGCTGCATTCCTTGCTATTATATTGGCTGGTTTTGTTGCTCCGTCTCTTAAACTGGTATTTACAGCTTCTTTTGTTTAATTCCAATTCATTTATTTCAATCCATTTGTTTCTTCCTGGTGATCCTGAATAGCCTTAGTGAGTGATGGAATAAGTGCAAAAAGGCTGATTATTTCCGCAATGGGCTTAGCCGGTTGAAATGTTTTATTTCGCTATGATAAATTTGTCCCTCATTGTAGCACCATTATCACTTAATTCAAGGTAATACATTCCTGAAGCAAGGTTCGTAAGACTTAGAGAACATGTATTTTTTTCCTATCGTCGCATGCTGACGCTTACTAAAGATTGCTGCTCCTGTTTTATCGTATATAACGATATCTACATTGCCTCCTGCTTTACTGTCGTATTTGACAATTATGTTGCCCATAGAAGGATTCGGAGCGATGGAGAGCTGGTCTGCTGCTATGCATGATTCTTTCTGCAATGAAGCTGTTTCACTGTTTATTGAATTGGCTAATGTTTGTGGGACATAGGTGGGGCTCCCATTTTTCCAGGCAACCGGATAGCGGGCACAGGCAGTATTTGCTGCAGCATTTACAAGCGCCGGATAACAGGCAGGGTAGGAGTATATACCATACGGGTCAAAAAAATACCAGCGATTATCTGTAGGATCTCGATGTGAAAAAAATACATGTAGGTGCGTGTTGGGTCCGCCACCGCTTCCATTCATACAACCACAACCTCCTGATCCCGTACTACCTGCCCATCCAATTACCTGCCCATGCCCAGCAAGGTGATATCAATCTTCTGGGTTGATTTTCCCCAGTAGGCAGGATCAGGGTTGCACTGACTTTTTGTAAGGGGGCAACCAGTGCTATTAAGATAGGTTTCATAAGTGCTTAGTTGCGTACCTGATAGCGTAGGCACTGTTTGTGTCCAGGCTTTATCACAATCATTCGAAGGCCCGTTTTGCAAGTGCATATAAATTGTGCGGTACACATCTTTTTTGCCGCCTGCATCGTGACTGATAACTATTGTATTGCCGGACCATGTATCCCAACCGATATAAATAACTTTACCGGGTGCCGCAGCAGTAACGCGGAATGTCGCTTTATCATTACGCTGGTAGTCAATTGCGTGGTGCCAGGACCCGGGACTATACAACCAGACGTTATGCCACATACTACCTGCACTTTCATTAAATGGCAGGGTAAATAGCTGATCCTTTGCATCAAAAATTACAGCATTACGTGCGTAATAGTTACTTCCTATCTGTAGATTAGGCCAGCAATAGTACACTTTGCCGGCTGCCGGCTGCGGGCACGAGCCCGGAATGCCTTCGCAGTACAACGATCCTGTATTAATCCCGTAATTATAAGTTTCTCTATAAGGTGTAGCAAGGTCATCAGCCATCAATACGTGATTGAGGCAATTGTCATCGCAACTATTTTCGTAAGTTTCCAGGTTAATTAATCGTAAATTGTTGACAGCATTTTCTGCCCATTTTGAAGTTGTGCTTTCCCAGTCGGTGCCACTCCATAATGCGTAGGCATCCGTTCCCCCGCCAAACTCCAATGTATTTACGTATTCCATTCTCCGGATAACTGCTGATATTTATTAGTCGCAGGTTTTGTGACGCCAATTGTTGACATTTGGCAACAAATGTATTCCAGTCAACACCTGCATACAAAGCATAGGCATCGGTACCTCCACGCCAAACGCCTGTATATAAACGTACTCCGTTTTCTATATAAGATGCCACATCAATAAGCCGCAGGTTCTGCGATGCTAATTGCTGCCATTTGGCAACAAAGGTATTCCAATCCACGCCTGCATACAGGGCATAAGCGTCGGTACCTGCACGCCATACACCTATATATAGCCGCTGGGCGGAGACAATAGAAAGATACATACATGCAACAATGATTTGCACTAATTTGAATTTGAGTTTCATAGGAAAAGTTTTTAATTATTAGAGTTTGTTCGATTATCAATACACTTAACCTCATCGCTCACTTTACTTTTATATTATGGTAAAGCGGAGCGGGTGAAATTTATTCCTAAAATTGAGTTGTATTGATGGTTAAATGAATACCCTTTAAAGTGTATTTTGTGTACCTTTTTGGTATAGAAAGCGTGAAGAGAATATTACAGAAGATTATGCTCTAAGGCGTATTTCACAAGCGCAGCAGTGTTTTTCAAATTCAGCTTTGCCAGTATATTCTTTCTATGTGTGTCTATAGTACCGGCACTTAAGAATAGTTTAGCGGCTATTTCTTTATTAGTCAGACCATTTGCTATATAGCGAATGATTTCTATTTTCTTTGTTGTTAAATGCTTTTCGTTGATAGTATTCAAATTTAAATCGGAGAATGGCGCATATAGATTATAAGAAATGGTAGAACCGAGATATTTATCGTCATGCATTACCTTATCTATTGCTTTCAACAGTTCTGCCTTACCCGCATCCTTGCCAATATATCCATCTGCACCTGCTAACAGTAATTTATTTTACTACAAAAGCATTACATAGCATACTTACCACAATTACTTTTACCGCAGGTTTTTCTTTCTTTATAATTGTAAGCGCTTCCCATCCATTCAGTACCGGCATGTTTATATCCATCACCACACAATCTATATTATGCTTTAATACTTTATCTACTGCTTCTCTTCCATTATTCGCGATCTGCACTGATGCAGTTATTTCTTCTTCCTTTAGTATTTTACTGAGACCGTCTATAAAGAGTTGGTGATCGTCAGCAATTAAAAAGTTGTATTTGATAGGTAAAGCATTCATGACCTGTTATATGTGTAAGGTATCTCAATTGAAATACATGTTCCTTTAGCTAACGAAGAGTCAATATTCATTTTCCCATGCAATAGTTGAGTTCGTGCTTCAATATTCTTTGATCCATAACCGGTTTTGCGTTGGTAAATGTCAAATCCTACACCATCATCCTCCATCATAAGAATGATGGTTTCATTTCTATAGCCGGCTTGCAGACAAGCATTCCTGGCCTTTGCATGCTTAAGAATATTATTAATCATCTCCTGGGTAATTCTGTAAAGCGCCAATTCATATTCATTATTTAACCTTTCCTGAAAGCCAAAGATAACAAGTTCAATGTGTAGCAGTTTTGTTTCATTAATTGTGTTCACTAATTCCCTTACAGCAGTAGTATATCCAAATTCTTCAAGCACCACCGAACTCAGCTTTTGCAACATCAACCTGATATCCGCTGCAATTTCATTTATAAGGTCTTGTGAACTATTTATTATCGTTCGGGTTTCTGTGTCAGGATTGTTTAATCTGTTTGTTAAGGACGTAATGGATAACTTCAATGCAGAAAGCTTCGCACCAATGTCATCATGTAAGTCTCTTGAAATTCTTTTACGTTCTCCCTCCCGGGCATAAATTACTGCGTTAACGTTGTCAGCTTGCTCCTCCTTTAGTTGCTCAAATCGCAACTAGTGTGGTGATTATTTAGTTTTGCAGCATTCACATAATTATGCAGGGCTAAATGATCAACAATGGATACCAAATTAAAACTGAGTAACAGCGAAAGAGATCATCTGCGAACATTCAAAAAATCAGGCGGTCATAGCTTAAGGGAATTTAATCGTGCTACAGTTCTTATATTTTTGGATAAGGGATTAACAATATCAGCAATAGAAAATTTATTGGAAGTAGACCGAACCACGATATGGCGGATCAGGAAAAGGTACCTTGAGCATGGACTGGAAGTGGCGTTGACGGAAGGCAGCAGATGGGGGCAACCTGCAAAATATAGTACGTTTCATGAGGCTGAACTTACGGCTCTTGTATGTGGTCCTGCTCCCGAAGGAACAGGGAGATGGAGCATCAGATTATTAGTAAGAGAACTCAATAAGCACAAAGGGTTTGAGACGATAAGCTATGGAAGCGTACGCAAGCTGTTAAAAAAACGAGCTTAAGCCTTGGTTAAAACGCATGTGGTGCGTCCAGGAGATAACAGAAGAATACCGAACAAGAATGTATCGCCTTTTGGAACTATATAAGGAGCAGTATAATCCGAGCCTGCCGGTAGTTTGTATGGATGAAAAAAGCAGGCAATTGCTGGAAGATAAACGTAAGCCAATAAAGGCAGCGCCTGGTAAAGTTGAAAAATATGATTATGAATATAAGCGAAAGGGCACTTGTAACATATTTGTAGCCGTAGATCCAAAAGGAGGAACAAGATTTATCAAAGTAACGGATACAAGAACCAAAAAGGACTTTGCGGAATTTATTGAGGATTTAGTAGAAAGGTATTTTGCAAAAGCTGAATATATTCAACTGGTGCCTGATAATTTGAATACCCATTTTGAAGGATCACTTTTTGAAACATTCGGTAAGAGAAAAGCAAACAGGCTTCTCAAAAAAAATCAGATTCATTTACACTCCAAAACATGCAAGTTGGCTGAATATGGCTGAAATAGAAATTAATATCATGGACCGGCAATGTAGCGGAGGAAGAATTGAAAGCAAAGAAAAGTTACAGTCAGAGACAAAGATTTGGTCTAAGGACAGAAATAACAACAAATGCTCTATAGAATGGAAGTTTACAAGACAAGATGCAGATAAGCGCCTATCTAAACATTATGTCTCATAATTAAATGATCGCTACACTAGTGCTCTATCAACATAGTTTTTAAATTAGGGTAGCTTTGTTATACAAAACGTGTTAGTATGAAAAAAGTGCAGTTGAGTGAAGCAGATAAGGATTATTTAAAGAGCTATGAGAGTAAAGGTAATCACTGCGCCAGAGCTATACGCAGAGCCTGCATGCTGCTGATGGTGGACGAAGCGGGTAAAAATCAAAAACAAATAGCTCATGATTGTAGTTGTAGTGAGGGCTCGGTGACCAACCTTGTAAAGCGCTATACGCAGTGTGAGGGTGCTGTAAAGGAAGTACTGGAAGAAAAACCCCGCAGTGGTCAGCCCACCATTATTACTGCAGCGTTGGAAGCCCATATCACTGCGCTTGCCTGCTGTAGCGAAGGACCACACGGACGCAATTCGTGGACACTGGAGCTGATTGCAGATAAAATGGTCAATGACGGGCTTGCCGTTCATCTCAGTTATGAGACGGTGCGTAAGGTTTTAAAAAAAGCCAGCTCAAGCCCTGGCTTCAACAACACTGGTGTATTGGTAAGATAGATGGTCAGTACTTAGCCAATATGGAAGGAGTGCTGCGTTTGTATGAGCAACCGGCAGCACAAGGTATCGCAAGGCTGTGCATGGATGAACGCCCCTGCCAACTCTGTTGGATGAGGTGATGACACCACCATCGCCTGTGAAGCCGGGAGTGCCAAAGCGGGTAGATAATGAGTATAGCAGAGCAGGCACCTGTGCCATACTGCTGGCTTATGATGTAGATAAAGGTGTGCGCTATGCTGAAGTAAGGGAACGACGCACCAAAAAGGACTATGCACAGTTTATTGATAAAATCATCCGGGAACACTATAGTGATGCAGACAGCATAAAGCTGGTACAGGATAATTTAAATACACACACACCAAAGGCTCCTTTTATGAACACCTGAGTGTACAAAGAGCCGGTGAATTAAGCAGCCTCATTGATTTTGTCTATACCCCAAAGCACGGCAGTTGGCTCTTTCCAGCACAGTGGGATCCGAAGCTTGGAATTCACGTGACTTGAAGTCGCGGC
>JADMIO011609033.1_pt1 | contig 67102 bp, 63 predicted proteins | sample 8958161 | NCBI WGS metagenome assembly JADMIO01 (sample SAMN16585339, study PRJNA669376) | soil metagenome | isolation source: Crop rotation soil | place: USA: Cullars Rotation, Alabama | collected 2011 | reverse complement strand
CCGCGACTTCAAGTCACGTGAATTCCAAGCTTCGGATCCCACTGTGCTGGAAAGCCCATCGCGCCATTCCCGCGATCGAATTTCGCAACGTCACCATGATTTTTGACGGCCGCAAGGTGCTGAATGACCTCAGTTTCAAGGTGATGAAGGGCGAGACCAAAATCATCCTGGGTGGTTCCGGTTGCGGCAAGTCCACCACGATCAAGCTCGTGCTCGGTTTGCTGAAACCTGACGAGGGCCAGATTCTGGTGGACGGCGAAGACATTACCAACTATTCGGAAGTAGACATGATGTCCGTGCGCCGGAAGATCGGCATGATCTTTCAGGAGGGCGCGTTGTTTGATTCGCTCTCGGTCTATGACAACGTGGCCTTCAAGCTTCACGAGCAGGGCGTGCCCGAGGATGAGATCGAAAACGAAGTAGTGCGTATGCTGCGGTTCGTGAACCTCGAGCCGGCCATCGACAAGATGCCTTCTGAATTATCAGGCGGCATGCGCCGTCGCGTCGGAATTGCCCGCGCCCTCGTGGGCGATCCGAAGATTGTGATGTTCGACGAACCGACCGCCGGCCTTGATCCGCCCACCGCTCGCACGATTTGCGAGCTGGCGATGAAACTCCGGGACCTGGAGGACGTTTCGTCAATCTTTGTCACGCATGAAATGAATAACCTCGGGTATTTGTGTTCGGAGTACGCGGTAGTCGACGAAGCCGGCGAAGTAATTTTCGAAAAGGAAGGCGAAAAGCTCTGCCTCATCAACAGCAAGGTATTGATGATGCGTGACGGAGCGGTAATTTTCAGCGGCACCGACGAAAGCCTGCGCAGGGCTGACGACGCTTACATTCAGAAATTTCTGCGCGGACACTGAAAGGCAAGAATTCCATGCCAAGATCAACCAAGAAAATGGGTGTGGGCGAGCTTCGCGTTGGCTTGCTCGTTCTTATTGCGATCGGGGTTTTTATTGTTTTGATCCTGAACGCGTCGGGCAGCTTTAATCCGTTTGCCAGCCGGCTGCACCTGCGCGCGCGCTTTGGCGATGCCGCCAACTTGCGCGAAGGATCTGAAGTTCGTCTCGCGGGCGTCCGAATCGGCCAGGTAGATCGCATTAGGTTGATGACCGCGAATGAAGTCGGCACTACGCCTAATCCTAATAAGATCGAAGTCTTCATGACCATCGACGGCAAGATTGATGGCGTCGCGGCTACCGAACGGATCCGCAGCGACTCGAAGGCCCAACTGGCATCGCTCAACGTTCTGGGCGGCGAAATGATGGTGAACATTGTGCCCGGCACAACCCTGGGCGTCGCCGTCAAGGAAAATGATTTGCTGCAAACACAATCCAGCAGCACCATGAATGACCTGGCCACGCGTGGAACGGACCTGGCTGAACGCCTGAGTAAGCTCTCAGATCAGCTCAACGAGGTCGTCAAAGACGTTCGTGAAGGCAAAGGCACAGTCGGCCGCTTGTTCAATGACGAGTCACTTTACAACAACCTGAACGCGACGATTCGCGATGCCGAAGAGCTGGCCACGCAAATCAAGAGCGGTCGCGGCTCTGCCGGGAAATTCATTTACGATGAAGCGCTTTACAACAACGCCAACGAGATCATGGGGAACCTGAAGAAGATCTCTGATGACATTCGCGCCGGGCGCGGTTCCGCGGGCAAGTTTATTTCCAATGACGAGCTCTACAACAAAGTGAATCGCCTCGCCGACCGCGTGAACCACTCGATGGATCAGATTGATTCGATCGTCGCCGGCGTCAATGCTGGACGGGGCACGCTGGGCAAGCTGGTGAAGGATGAAGCGATTTACAACGACGCCAGAACCGCGATTGCGCGCTTCAACACGACTGCCGAGCGCATCGACAACGTCGTCGCCGGCGCCCAACGCGGCGATGGCACGCTCGGAAAACTGATCACCGACGACCAGCTCTATTCCAACGTCAACAACCTTTCTTCGGAAGGCGTGAAGCTGCTTTACGACTTTCGCCAAAACCCGAAGAAGTATCTGACGATCAAGTTCCAGCTGTTCTAGGTACGGTCCATCTCAAACAAGAGAAGGCGGCCGCGTGGCCGCCTTCTTTTTTCACAGCATTGCCTTAGGAGGACCTTACTGCACTGTGAAGGTGTATGTGAGTGCCCCGGTGACTTTGACCGGCTGGCCTTCGAGGTAAGTCGGCGAGAATTTCGCCTCACGCGCTGCGGCCACCGCCGCTCCCTGAAGCAGTGGATGTCCCGAAACTGCTCTTGCGTAAATCACATCTCCCTGCTCGTTGATGGTGACCTGGACTGTCACCTCACCCTCGGCTTTGGCTGCGCGCGCTACGTCGGGATACTTCGGACGCGGAATAGTGATCGCCTTTCCATTCAGCCCGCCGCCGGAAATCGGGGCCGCGGACTTCGACGCATCTTCTTCCGTCTTCATGATGGCGCCATCCATGGCGTTGATCCAAACGTACTTGACGGTACGCTTGTCACCGTCGACGTAGACGATCACCAGATGATAGAAGACCGGCCCTTCCTGATCGCGACCGAGGCTGCAAGCGATCACCTTTCCCGGATATTTGCTCGTCGCGATCTGAATGGCGCGGTCCATTGAGATATTGGCCGCCTGGGCCAATTCTGCCTGCCGGCGCCCACGATCCTCCGGGACTGGCAGATACTGCTCTTTGGGAATCCGCGTCTCGTAGACTTTGCTATTCTGACCAATGGCGTACCCGGCTCCGCCCTCACTCTTGCGGAATCCAGATCCAGATCCAGATCCAGTTCCCTCTCCCGATCCATATCCAACGCCCGCGCTAACCCGCTTGGTCTCCATGCTGAAGTAAAACTCGACCTGCAGCACCTGGGAAACTATCTGGCCGTCTTTCATCGCCGGCTCAAACCGCATTTTCTGTGCGGCCTCGATCGCCGCCTGGTCCATTGACGGATACAGCGACCTTTTGACGGTGATGTTTTGCGGCAGTCCGCTATGATCGACCGTGAGAGACAACACGACTGAGCCGGTTATCTGTTTTTCACGGGCATCGTCAGGATAAGTCGGTTCTACCCGGTAAATGACTCGCGCGTTTCGCGTGTTTTGCTGCTCTCCTTCAGCCAGCGTCTTCCACTTCTGCTGAGATTCGTATAGCTCCTGAAGTTCGCGGGCTGCAGATGCGTTCTCGGGATACTGCTTCAGCAATTCTTTGAGCCTCTGCTCGCTCGCGCGTGCAGCTTCAACGTCGACTTTCTGTCTTAGCTGATATTCCTGTAAGAGCCGCTCGTGTTTCTCCAGGTTTTCCTGAACCTCTTTCAATCTATTTTCTGCGCCGGGTTGCGATTCGCCCTGCACCTGCTCGTATTGCTGCAAAAGTTTTTGGTGCTCGTCAAGAGCGAGTTCCACGGCGCGAATGTGCCTTTCAACTTCCTCGCGCTCTGCCGCGGGCGCCTCCTTTTCTCGCTCTCGCAATTCCTGTACTTGCTGTTCGAGCTCCGCGCGCAGACGCTCTTGATCGCGCAGTTCTGTTTTCTTTTTGGACTGACCAGGCGCTTGCGGTTCCTGCTTTTTTATTTCGAAATTAAGCGCGAAGGCGCCGGCGGTAGCACAAAGCGCCGCCATGAGCACGAAGGCTGTTACCAGCAGGAAAGTCTTACGACGGTTGCCGATGCGGCGCATTTTCAATAAGGACATGATTCGTACCTCCAAGTTACCTGATTCGGCGATGCCGATGGTGGTGTCCGCAGCCAGGCGATGCGTCGCAGGCACCTTGCCAATCAAACGCACCAGCGAGCGCGCGTAAACTTCAGGCTGCAAGAGTCTCGACGCAACCCATTCGTCACAGCACAACTCTCTGGTCTGGCGGATACGGCGGCGCATCAACATCGCGGCTGGATGGAAAGAAAGGGGAAGAAAGATTGCTTCGTAGATCAGATTGGTGAGGTAGTCGCGCCGGGCCACGTGCACCAGCTCGTGACCGATCGCGGACTTCAGCACCTGCTCGTCCGTTTCGTTTAGAAAAGACGCCGGCAAAACAATTAGCGGGCGCAGCGTGCCAACGGTGATGGGCACCGCCACTTCTTGCGAGCACAAAAACCGCGTGCCACGAGCCTTGATGATGCGCTCACAGGATTTCACTACCGCGTCGATTGATTGAGGCATTTCAAAAGCAAACGCCGAACGCACGAGGGCACGAGTACGTCGCCAGGCGCGCAAAAACCGCAGGCCCGCGTAGAGCACGAACAACCCATAAATGGCCAACAGGACCGCAGCGACGTTCCGGCTGAGGCGAACCGGCGTTAACAGATTGCGCGAGGGCGGCTCAATTGCTGCTGCTGTTGTGCGAGGTGATGTGGCTGGCTCGATCTCGACACCATCGAGTGAACGAATCGTAGTAGTTACCACCGGTGTCGATGCAATTTTTCGTGGTGCTTGATTGGAGTTTGCTGTCAAGCGGGTGAACTGTCCGAAAAGATTTAGACCCGGAATGAATAACGAACCCACCAGGGCTATAACCCAGACCGCATGGCGAAAGCGCGCCGCCGTATTCCGCAACAACCAATCGCACAGTGCCGCCGCCGCCGCGATCACGACGATCTGCCACGACGCGTTGAGCAGGAAAGTCACCAGTACTTCGGCCGTGGTTTTCATTTCTGCTTGTCCTCTTCCAGCAGTTTCTGTAGTCGGGCCAGAGCCTGCGGCGTGAGATGTTTGGTTTCAACTAAGCTCATCACCAGGCTCTCAGCCGAACCGCCAAACAAGCGATCGACGATGTCGCTCATATGTTCGCGAGTAACGTGGCTACGACTGACGACCGGCTTGTAGAAATAGGCGCGGTCTTTCAAGGTGCGGCCCACGCGGCCCTTGCGATGCAGAATATTCAACATCGTCTGCACCGTGGTATAGGCCAATTGCCTCTTCAGCTGTTGCTGAACGGTCTGCACATTGGCCGGCCCGGTTTCCCAGAGCACGTGCATGATTTCCAGTTCCAGCGGGGTCAGATTTTCAGTCTTGCGTCGCGCCATCAGCTCAGACTCCTAAGGTTTTAGGACTTATACGCTCGCCAGCGGCAGGTTGTCAACTAATTTTTTAGGAGATGAGACGAGGTTGGCCCAGAAATCGATCACCACGCCGGCCGGGTGTTGCCCATCTGCCTTCGAAAACCGGTTTGTTGCGAGTACACCCTGAGCGGAAAGAGTGTCCAGCTTTTTTTACTTCATTAACTTTTCCTGCACCAGGACCTGAAAAGAGGCAGCCAGTCCCGTGGGCAGAAACAGTTCACGCGCACTCGTGGTAAGACGCAGAGCTTCGACGGAATCCCTGCTTGTGACCGCCATATCCATCAACATGGAAAGCATCCCCTCAGAGTTAAGAAACTCTTGAAGCCCTTGAAATCTGATCGTTACCAGACCGGCAGCCTTCCCCACTTCCTGGATCTGCGTCCAGTCGATCGTGCTCGTCAAATCCTGTTCGCCCGGCCGTGCCAGCACGTCCTCGACAAATTGATGACGATGAAAACCTCTGAGCGTACCCAATCGCCGTTCAGGCGCGCTCCACAATTCGTTTCGCTGGGCGCCGTAATCGACGGTCACTATGTAACCGCGTTTCAGCAACGCGGCCGCGCGTGAAACAAATCTTTCTGAGTCCAGATTGACTTCGACGATCTGGCCTTCGCCAAGTTGCATTTCCGCGCGCCGGCAATATTCAGCCACCGGTGGCTGCAAATCGCATTCAACCCAGCTAAACCCGCTTTCGCTCAGGCCTACGCATAACTCGTGTAATAGCCCGCCGCGCATCACGATGCGATGAACCGGAAACGCGTCAATCAATTCGTTAGAAAAAATAATTGCGGCATCCAGCGGCTTTTCGATTTGATCGAACTGCTGAAACTCGAGGCGATCTGCGAACTCTGAAAGATGGTTGGCGGAGCGGAGTCGCGCGGCTGCACTTGTCTCAGCGATTACGTATCTGGTCGCCGCAAAAATCTCCGGAAAGTTTGCGCGAAACTGACTAAGCACGCCGTGCGCAAATTCGCCTCCAGCGGCGCCCACCTCAATGAGCGTCCAGCTTCGCGGCCATTTTAGATCCGTATGCAGCTTGGCAAAGTAGTTCGCAAACGTTGCTGCGAACAACGAACTGGTTTCCGGCGCCGTGCGATAGTCACCGGCGCGTCCCTGGCGCACTCGATCTGCGGAGTAGTAGCCGGCGCTCTCGTCATAAAGCGCTGTCTTCATCCAATCATAGAAACTGATCGGACCTTCGCGCTGAATCCGAGCGCGCAAGAGCTCAGGCAGGTTTGCAGGTGCAGACATCGGCGATGATTGTGCCGCGCCGGAGAAGTTCAGGCAATGAAGACGAGAAGCTATTCCTTCTCTTCTGACTTTTCGAGAAGTTTGGTGGTGTGGTCGGTCACGCTCGTAGGCGGCTGCATGATTTCTGCTGTTTGCGTGCGCGCTCTCCAGGGCTGAGTGTTCACTGTTGCTGGTGGAAGCGCCGAAACCCTTGCGGGCTGTGGCGGCATCATTTGCGGCATGAAAGTCGAAGGCGCCGGAATGTATTGCGGCTTGGCGCCTTCTTCAAAGATGGCTGCGAACAACATGCGCAACGGCCCGCCGACAAAACAGATGATCGCTGAAAGCGCTGTAAAAAAGAGAAATACGTTGTCCAAACGGCCGGGAGCAAAATTGGACATCACCCCAAAAATCGGAACCAGCAAAATGCCGATTAACATCAACAAGACGCCCTGCTTTACGCCGCGTCGTCGCGGCGAAATTTTTTTCTCGCCGACTTCTTCGGGAAATTGTGGCAGCAGGCCGCCATTCCCGAGCAGATACATCACGCCTTCCATCAGAAAGCCGCAACGCGAGCAGAACCGCATGGAATCGGTGGCTTGTTGTTGGCCGCAACGGGGACAGAACATGACAGTAGTTAAACCTGGGCTTGCAATTGGTCGAAAACGGTAAGAGCTCGCTGCTGATGATGCCTTGCCCGCTGCAATGTGTCCAGCAAAAAAGGCATTAACTGGATGCTGCCCGCGGGCGCCATGATTTCTTTCGCGAGATCCTGATCGCTGGTGAAGAGTGCGAACGCCTGGCGGCGCGTGGCCTCTACCTCGTGCAGATACTCAATCACCTTCGCGGGTGTGCTCAAGGTTTCGGGCAAAGTCCACTCGAAAGGATCGTCCCAAAGGTTGGCGGTGAGGCCGCCAAAACTCTGTTCGACCACCGCGGCGCTGCGCAACACCAGTTCACCACACGAATCCTTCTGCAGCTGGATTCCGCGGTAAAGCTGTTCCGGCGCAAGTTGCTCAACCAGTTTACAAGACTGTTGATGGAGATCGGCGAATTGTTGGTCGAGACTTTCGACAGATTCTCTCATCTGTTCATTGACTCACTGATTCATTGGACCAAGGAGTCAATGAATCGACTTCTTAAGGAGTCCTGGTTCGCCGGTCTTCTTCCCTCATCCCAAGGCCGTAGTTACGACCGCCGTATTGTAGTCCGGTGTAAACGCGCCCGGAAACGCCGACGCGACTGCCCCGCGCGGGGACGCCCCGGGTCGTCGCGATCCAGATTCGACCCGTGCCGTCGTCCAATTCATAAACGCCCTGGCCCACCACGCCATAACTGTTCGTCACCGTGCCAAGCAAGCCAACCTCCTTGTCACGGTATCGTCCTGGATCCTGATTAATCTTTGCGATGGTGGTCTTGCTCGGACATGCCGTTAACGCCAGCACGCCGAAAAGAATAGCGGAGAGAAAAATTGTTTTGCTTAACAAGCGCATTGCATCTCCTTTCATGCTTACGAACTCATTCAGGGAGAGCAGGGCTTTGATATTACCATCACTCAGAAGAACGTCGAATCCGGATGGTTGCTCTGAAAAGGGGTTAGGCCTCGACTTTTCCTTCAAACGGCAAGTCGTTTTGCGCGTCGAAGGCCCGATCGCGGGCTGAAACATAGAACCGCAGCGCGAGAATCAACATGCCAAATGCGAGGGCGATCCACAGGATGGCCCAGATGATCGCCGGGACGCCCGTGGCATGCGCCATATTCACCGCATCGTTCGGCACCGAGGGCGCAAAAGGTGACGAAAGGAAAAACACAGTCTTCAGATCCAGTAGAGCGTTAAGCACACACTGGATCGCAATCGCGCTGACAACCAGCATGGCTACGCGCGTGGAAGTGAACTTACCCAACAGAAAGAGCGCGAATGAAAGCGTCATGCCGGCGAACAGGGTAAATGGAATACCCGTGAGTGAACCAAACGAAGCACTCATAATGGGCTTAACAAAACCGAACACCGTAGTGAGGAAAAAAATTATTCCCGCCGAGCCGTAAAGGATAAAACGGGCAGCGACCGCGCGCCGGATCAGCACGAGCAGCAAAGTACCGAACGACATGGCCCCGAGATAACCCGCGCTCGAAACAAACATCTGAGACACCGTTCCACCCTGCGTCGTGTAGGTTTCGCCGCTGGCGTTCATCGAAACGCTTAGACTCGCCACGGAATTGCCGGTCAACAAAGCGGCGATGGCATGGCCGCCTTCATGAATGAAAGTTACAAAAATGCGGAATGGGTAACTCAGGATTTCGGCGAAAGGGATAAACCAGAGGGCGATTGAAGCCGCGGCGACAATCAACAGTGTCTTTGCCTGGGGCCGCGCATCCTGTGCAAGTCTGTATTTCATAAGTGCTCCGCTTAATTAGTTGCAAATCCCACCCCACAGAGTCTGTGCCACCAACATGAACGTCCGTTTGGCTCAGCTTGTTCCCTGGTCGTTTGACACACGCCGATAATCGCCGGATTTGCCGCCGGTTTTGAGCTCTAACCGAACCTCACTAATGGTCATCGACTTGTCCAGCGCCTTGCACATGTCATAAACCGTCAAAGCCGAAAGCGAGACCGCCGTTAGTGCTTCCATCTCCACGCCCGTTTGGGCGTTCGTGCTGACTTCGGCTTCGAGATAAACGCCCGCGTCGTGCAATTCCGCCCGCACCTCAACATGGGTCAGCGGCAACGGGTGACAAAGCGGAATGAGCTCCGCGGTCCGCTTGGCGGCCATAACGCCGGCCAGCCGCGCGGTCTCTAACGGATCTCCTTTGGGAGTTTGATGGTTGCGAATCGCCTGAACCGTTTCGGGCGACATCAGCACGCGTGCCGACGCCACGGCGCGGCGCGCGGTCACCGCTTTTTCAGATGTGTCCACCATTTTGGCGCGTCCCTGCTCGTCAATGTGAGTTAACTGGCCCATGTTCAGTACCTCAGGCTGGTAAGCGCATGATCGAAACGACCTCGCCGGCGGTTTTCTTTTCACCGGCCGCCAGGTTGATCAAAGCAGTCGCGCGCGCGAACGCGACAAAGTCAGATGAGCCACCCCATTTCAATGGCTCGGCCAAAAGCGTTCCCTTCTCGTCCGTACGCAGCACTGCGGGCAAATAGCTTTCGCGATCATTTGAACCCTTCAAATCACGCGCCAGCACCGCTGTATCCTGCTCCAATTCCGGATGGGTGGCGCCTTGCATGGCGCGCAAAGCCGTCCGCGCAAACAGGTTGAAGGTGACTGCAACGGAAACGGGATTTCCCGGCAAGCCGAAGACGAGCGCCTTTCCCAGACGGCCAAAGACGGTTGGTTTTCCCGGGCGCAATGCCACGCGCTCGAAGAATATCTCTGCGCCGAGTTCCTTCAGCGCGGCTTTGGTAAAGTCGTAGATGCCCATCGAAACGCCGCCCGAGGTGATCACCATATCTGACGTGCGCGCGGCTTCGGAAATTTCGCGCTTCAATTCCTCCGTGTTGTCACCGGTAAGGGGCAGGCGGTTCACAATTGCATTGCATTGGCTGGCGTAAGCCGCAATCGTGTAATTGTTCGAGTCTCGAATTTGATCGCGACCCGGTTTCTGATCGACGTCGACCAACTCAGTTCCAGTAGCCATCACCGCGACGCGGGGTCGCGCGGCAACCTTCACCTGCGCGTACCCGAAAGATGCCAGTGTGGCAATCATCGCGGCGTTAATATCTTCGCCCGCGCGGAGCACGGTGGCGCCTGATTTGATTTCATCACCACGTCGAACAATAGAGCGTCCCTCCTTGACTGGTTCGAGAATCTCGACCGTCGCGCTTCCGTTGCCCTCGCGCGTCAACTCAACCTGCTGCACCGCATCGGCCCCCGCCGGGACCGGAGCGCCGGTCATGATGCGCACCGCTTCGCCGGCTTTCATTTCCTGATGCCAGCCCGCCCCCGCCGAAGACTCGCCGACGATGGGCAATTGTGCCGGCACGCGCGCGACATCGGCCGCGCGCACTGCATAGCCGTCCATCTGTGCGCGATCAAAAGGAGGCAGGTCGGAGTCGGCGATAACGTCCTCAGCCAGAATGCGCCCCAGCACCTCGCTCAACGGAACTGACTCAGTACCTAGCGAAGTTGTCTGCTGAAGCACAATTTGAATTGCTTCGGAGATCGGAATCACTGCGAGAGTCTAAAAGCAAAGCGGCTGCTCTTCAAATGAAAAGCAGCCGCTTTCGAGAATGGCGGAGCCGACGGGACTCGAACCCGCGACCTCCGACGTGACAGGCCGGCGTTCTAACCAACTGAACTACGACTCCGCATGAACATTGCCGATTTTCAATTGCCGATTGTCGATTGTCCAAACGCGGCCCAATCGGCAATTGGAAATTGGCATTCGCCAATGTTCCTGGTGGGCGCGGAGGGACTCGAACCCCCAACCTCTTCCTTGTAAGGGAAGCCGTCTACCATTGACATACGTGCCCGAATTTCAAAAATCATTGCCACTAAGGCGTCACGACGAATCGTGATCGTAAGGAAAGCACCGTTGTGTGTCAAGAAGCGGCGGATAAGTAGAGAGTGGCTCGGGCGTCCCGTGAAGATCACGCGCAGGATGCGCGTGCCACTTTGAGGCTTTGGTCTGATTGAGATTTGCTACTATATTTAACGCACCCAGCATCCTTTCGGAACATTCATGCGAGCGCGATCAAAAAAATTGAGATTGACTTACTCTCTCGTGTGCGCCGGGCTACTGTTGGCGCTGGGTGTGAGTATCAGCGCTTCGAAGCAAGACCCTCAGACAAATCAACAACGTCCGCGAAAAGTCGGATCAAATCCATCCGCGAGCCCCACGCCTCCGGTCCCGCAAACTAATTCGAACAACGACGAGGTTGACGAGGGCGACGTCGTCCGAGTTGAGACACAACTGGTTTCAGTCCCCGCGGTGGTTACCGATCGCACTGGCCGCCCGCTGAGCGGGCTCCGTCTCGACAATTTTTCCTTATTCGAGGATGGAAAATTACAGAGGTTAACGAACTTCGCAACCACCGAAACACCTTTCGAGATCGCGCTCCTGCTGGATACGTCCGGATCGACACGAAACGATTTGGGATTGATCCGTGACGCAGCAAACGCTTTTATCAGCGCCCTGCGAGCGGGCGATCGCGTGGCCATCGTGGCTTTCAAAAACATGAATCGCACTGACGGCGCGCTGATGGCCACCGTCGACGTCCTGTCACCCCTCACCGATAATCGCGATGAGTTGCGGGTGGCCATTCAGGATCTGGGGACCAGTAACGGCACGCCATTCTATGACGGCCTCGGGCGCATCGCCGATCAGGTTTTCAATGAGCCGGCGCTCGAGGAAATGCGCGGGCGGCGCGCGATCGTGGCGTTGACGGACGGTGTTGATTCAAGCAGCGGCTCGGATTTCAACGAAGCCCGCGGGAAGCTCGCGCGATCCGGGCTGGCTTCATACTTTATTCAGGTCAGCACCGAAGACTATGTCGAGGATCGGCTGCTCAAAGATTGCGAAGATGACGGCCGCCTCACGCTTTCCGAAAAACAACTCGAGCGTTTTCGCCGGCTGTTTGTACCTCAGTTGCAAAAGGAAGACTACCAGGACTTTTGTCGTCTCGGGCAGTTTGAGCGAATGGACATCAGTCGCCGGCTTTACAACCTGGCCCGGCAGGAAATGGCGGAAATGGCGCGCGCTTCAGGTGGGCGAAACTTTTCCGCGGCCAGTCTCAGCGATGCGCGCGGAGCTTTTGCGCAGGTGGCGAATGAAATTGGCACACAGTACAGCCTGGGCTATTATCCGTCGAACAAAACGCGGGACGGGCGCTTTCGTCAGATCAAAGTTGAGCTCCGCGGGGTGAAGGATGGCAGCGTGCGAGCCAGGGAGGGATACTATGCGCCAAAATAAGAAGACCATTTGTCATTTTTCATCGCTCATTTTTCATTTGTCATTTCGGCTTTGTGAAGACTTTAGAAAGCGAGCAAATCGCAATGACAAGACTCTCCCGGTCACCAGCGGATGAAATCGAGGAAAGGTTGATCGAGTTTGCGGTGCGCATAATCAAACTGTCGGCGAGACTACCGCGAACTCCGGCTGGAAAACATGTAGCCGGTCAGATACTGCGCTCAGGCACATCGCCAGCGCCCAATTATGGTGAGGCGAGAGGCGCCGAGAGCCACAACGATTTTGTTCACAAATTGCGCATCGTATTGAAAGAACTGAATGAGACCTCGATCTGGCTGCGTGTAATTGAACGCAGCAAACTACTTCGCACAGAACTGCTTGGGTCAATTATTACGGAGAATGTTGAGCTCTGCCGGATTTTCACTGCCTCACTGAAAACCGCGCGCAATGGCAAATGAAAAATGAGAAATGAAAAATGGAAAATGAACTCTCCTTTCAATCGAATAACTCTGATCGTTCTTGATGGCGCCGGCATTGGCGCCATGCCCGATGCGCCGGAATGGGGTGATGCCGGCTCAGACACCTTTGGTCACATCTGCGCATCTCGCCAGTTGAGCCTGCCAAATTTGCAAAGCATCGGGCTCGGGAATATCCGTCCGCTGTCAGGCGTGCCGCCTTCGGAAAACCCGCGCGGCGGTTTTGGCAAGTGCGCCCTGAAATCAAATGGCAAGGACACCACCACCGGGCACTGGGAAATGGCCGGCATCATTCTCGAGCGCGCCTTTCCCACTTACCCAAACGGTTTTCCACAGCCGCTAATCGATCAATTCATCGCAAAGACGAACGTGCCGGGCGTTTTGGGAAACATCCCTGCCAGCGGCACTGAAATCATCAAGCAGCTCGGCGAAGAGCACGTCAAGACGGGCAAGCCAATTGTTTACACTTCGGCTGATTCAGTCTTTCAGATCGCCGCCCATGAGGAAGTGATCAATCTCGATCGGCTTTATCAAATCTGCGAGATCGCGCGCGACATGCTGCGCGGCGAACACGAACTCGGACGCGTCATCGCCCGCCCGTTTCTCGGAGCACCGGGCGCGTTTTACCGGACTGAGAACCGGCACGATTACGCGGTTCCGCCTCCTCGTGAGAACCTTCTCCCGTTATTAAGCGACCACGGACTCGACGTAGTCTGCATCGGCAAGATTGCTTCGATTTATGATTCGACCGGAGTGACGCAGGATCTAACCGCAAAGAACAACCAGCAATCAATCGATCAAACCATCAATGCGCTGCGCGTAGATACGCGCGGGCTAATCTTCTCCAACCTGGTGGACTTTGACATGCTCTACGGCCATCGCCGAGACACGGAAGGTTATGCGCGGGCGCTCGAGCACTTCGACCAGCGCTGGCCAGAGATCGAAGCGGCCATGGGCGACGGCGATCTGGTCATCATCACCGCGGATCACGGCAACGATCCGACCTTTCCCGGCTCAGATCATACGCGGGAATACGCGCCATTAATCGTTTATGGTAAGAAAGCGAGAGCCGGAGTCGACCTGGGTACGCGCGAATCGTTATCTGATATTGGCCACACGATCGCTGAGAATTTCGGCCTGAAGCTCAAGAGTGGAGCCAGTTTTCTTTCGCAAATTCAGTAGAACCGAGGGCATCCTGTGAAAATCAAATCAACCCTGATTCCCCTGGGGGTGTTGCTTTGCTTTTGGGGCTTCAACGTGGCGATTGCCTGCGCCCAATCGACTGTCATGAATGCTCCATCGTCTGGTGTGGTCTCTCCTCGGAAGGTCTATTTGGAAATGGACTTCATCACGAACTATGCCTGGGCCCAGGGAGACGAACGCTTTGCCAACTACTTGCCACGTGCCGTCGTCGGCGTCGCAAAGAATGTCGAAGTAGGTATCAACGTTTCCTACACGCATGTGCCGGGCGGAGGCCAACCGCTGGAGTTGCAGCCAAACGCCAAATGGCAGTTTTACAATAACGAAGAAAAAGGTTTGGCGGCCGCCGCGGGCTGTATGTGGTTTGTACCCGTCTCTCATCGAGCCGGAACCGACACTTTTGGCCAGTGCTACACCGTCGGCAGCAAACAATTCCGCGGCAGTTACGGCCCGCGATTCACGGGCGGTATCTATACGCTGGTAGCCGCGCGCAAAGATCAGGGCACACGCACTGGAGCGATCGCAGCATACGAGCAACCGCTGTCAAACCAGCTCTCGTTCATTGTCGATTGGCAGAGTGGGAACAACCGCCTCGGCTACATCAGCCCGGCTTTGAATGTCACGACGCCGCGCAACGGCAATTTGTCGGCCGGCTATGCCGTCGCCAACCGCGGTCGCGGGCGCAACTGGCTTTTTCTTTTCTACGGCCAGCAGTTCTGACCGTAACAGGAAACTCATGCTGTTCTCTCAACGCAAAGGTCTAAAACCGGTTCGTACGGTTATTCAAGTAGACACCGTTGACGAAGATCTACGAACAAGTTTGTGGAACATTTTACAACTTAATTACTGGGAATTCGGGCGAAGCGCGGTCTACATCAGCCGAGATGAAAAACTTAATGCTCTCGTTCAAAGAATATGGCATTTCTATTTCAAGAAACCGTTGGACACGTTAGACGACGCTTGGGGCCCCACCTATCGAACAGTTCGTGAATACTTCTTTAAAGCTGAGTGGTTTGAGATTTACGATTTTATCGAATTCGTCGCAAACAACTTTGACGGCGAGTCAGTTAATGACACTTTCACGCAAACGGCAAACGCTGTCCTTGAGCAGGAACTCTCGGCTTATCGTTTTGTAGGAGGCCAGATTACTCAGATTACATCCGAAACTGAGATCGAGGCAATCGAAACAGCACTGCATGGAACTATTCGACTCAGGCCGGTTAATGCGCATCTCCGTTCAGCGTTGGAAAAGCTCTCAGACAGGTCAAATCCTGACTACCGCAACTCTATCAAAGAGGCGATAAGTGCCGTTGAGTCCTTATGCAATTTGATTGGCGGAACAAAATCATCTCTAGGAGACGCTTTGAAGGTGATCGAAACACAAATCTCGTTGCACGCAGCGCTGAAAAAAGGCTTTTCCAGTTTATATGGTTACACAAGCGATGCTGCTGGAATTCGTCACGCCCTTTTGGAAGAATCGAATCTTGACTTTGAGGACGCGAAGTTCATGCTGGTGTCATGCTCGGGCTTCGTGAGCTATCTGATCGCAAAATCCGCCAAGGCCGGTGTAACGTTCTAGATCCACCATCCCCGAGTGAACAAAACGCATCCGTGAAGTCCTAAGGATTCTTCACGACAGCGATATAAGGCAGGTTGCGATAGCGGTCGGCAAAGTCCAGCCCATATCCCACCACAAACTTATCCGGAATCGGGAAACCCAGATAATCGATTGGCACTTCCTTCTCGCGCCGTTCGTGTTTGTCGAGCAGGGCGGCCAGCTTAACGCTCGCGGCGCCACGTGACTTCAAATTCGCCAGCAGGTAACTCAACGTCAAGCCCGTGTCCACAATGTCTTCGACCACCAGGATGTGACGCCCTTCGATCGGCACATCGAGATCCTTGAGAATGCGCACTTCCCCTGAGGTCCGCATCTCAGCGCCATAGCTCGAGATGGCCATAAACTCAACGCTCAGTTGAATGTCCGCCGCGCGCATGAGGTCACTGAGGAAAGTGCACGCGCCTTTGAGCACGCCAATCAACAGCGGGTTGCGTCCGGCGTAGTCGCGCGCGATTTCAGCGCCCAACACGGTGATGCGTTTCTGAATTTGTTCTGCCGAGATCAGAACTTCCAGATTTGAGTTGGTGAACTCTGACATGATCTGTGCTTGTGATGTGGCCAAGGTTTTCGTTTTCCCTTCGACAAAAGTTTAGTCCATTTGGCGGCGCAGTGCACCCGCATCGAGATATCCCTAATTTGGAGTGCGGTGACCTGTCACCGCTTTCGCGCTTAGCTTGGCGTTGTGCTGTTTGGAACGTGCTGCTTTCGCAAACTCGATGCGACACCAGCCACCAAAACCGCCGCCAGCCGGGGTCCCGGCGCGGCAGCCGCGCTGGGGTGGTCGTGTCGGAGCACTCCAACTTGGGGAAGTACCCGCAGTTGTTTCCTGGCGCCGTACTGCGAGATACTATTGAACCTCCCTTTCAGCGGTCAATTTTCGAATCGTTATTGACCTGTTATATTTGCGTTCGCCAAAACGCTTATGAAAATCATTCCCTCTATCGCCGCAAAGTTTTCCGGCGTCTTGCTTACCCTGCTGGCGACAATAGTCTGTGCCTTTGGGCAGGCGGCAACCAAGCCTGCTCCGCAACCAAGTCCGTCCAACGACGTCCACGTGCGCGCCAGCGAAACCCTGGTCGACGCCTCTTTGGACAGCGATCCCGACGTCGAGAAGATGGTCGCGGTTTATAGCCCAAAGGTGCGCGAACTGGACGCCGTGATCGGAACTCTTAAAGGCGAGCTGCGTAAGGGCGGCACCGGCGCCGGTTCGCTCGGCAACTTCGTCACCGATGGAATGCGGCTGCAGGGCAGCCTGAAGCTGGGACAGACAATCGATGTTGCGATCGTGAACGGCGGCGGGTTGCGGCGCAGCGCGATCGGCGAAGGCGAATTGCGGATTCGCGACATCTTTGAATTACTTCCATTTGAAAATGCTTTGGTGACTCTCGAGCTTACCGGCGAGCAGTTATCCACGCTGCTGGGCGTGATCACCTCCAGTCGTGAGGCCCAATCCGGAGCGCGCGTGGTTTACTTCACCAAGCCTGACAAGACCGTTGAGATTGTGAGCACGCGATTGCGCGACGCCAATAAGACTGAAACTGTGATCGATCCGAAAGGGACATATCGGATCGTGACCATTGATTACCTGGTCAATCGCGGTGGCGACAAATTCGCCGTGCTGCAGCAAGGCAAAAACCTGAAGCCACTGGGGTTGACCCTGCGTGATGCGATTATTGCTTACGTCAAAGCGGAAACCGCCGCGGGTCGGGAAATCAGGCCAAATTTTGACGGGCGCTTTGCCTACGATCGCACTAAATCTGACGCGAACGAGGAGGTGCGCCCGCAATGACCACGCGAAGAGATTTCCTGCGCACTTCAATGGCCGCTGGTCTTTCGCTCTCTGTTCCCAGCGTGCTGTCCTCGTTTTCTCGCGCGACAAATTATTCAACGCTGTGGGCGCCCCTGCTCGAACAGAAATCCGGCGAGACACTTATTACGGTCCTGCACACCAACGACACCCATTCGCAAATCGATCCGATACTGGAAAACGACAAGACCTGGGCCGGCAAGGGCGGAGTGGCCCGGCGCGCCACACTGGTCAAACGGATCCGGAAAGAAAATCCGAACACGCTTTTGATTGATGCCGGTGACGTCTTGCAGGGCACGCCGTATTTCAACTTCTACAAAGGCGAAGTCGAGTACAAGGCGATGTCGATGATCGGGTACGACGCCGGCACGCTCGGTAATCATGAGTTCGACAACGGCGTTGAGTCGCTGAGCAAGGCACTGCAATTTGCGAACTTCGACATTATCTCGACGAACTACGACGTGCGCGGCAGCGCTTTGGAGAGCAAGGTAAAGACGCACGCGGTGAAACAGGTCGGCGGTGTGCGCGTCGGGTTGTTCGGTATGGGAGTCAGCCCGGAAGGTTTGATCACGCCTGACAATTTCAAGCCGGTGAAGTATCTCGATCCGGTGCGCATGGCGCGTGGCGTGGTGAAACTTCTGCGCGAGCAGGAACATTGCACGCTGGTGCTTGGCATGTCACACCTCGGCTACTTTGCAAACCCGAAAGAGAACGAAGTCGGAGACACGCAAGTCGCCGGACAGGTGGATGGCATCGATTTTATTGCCAGTGGCCACACGCACACGTTCATGAAAGCCCCCGTGCTGCAAAAGACGCCCAACGGTCACGACACGATCATTTTCCAGGTGGGCAAGAGCGGAATCTACGTGGGCCGTGTGGACTTTACCGTGCGCGATGGCAAGGTGACCGCGTACGCTGGGCGCCTGCTGGATTTGCGACACGAATCGCTGGCTTAAGTAGCTTTGGAGTGCGGCGACCCATTGCCGCTTTCCACTTTCCACACTCGAGCATGAAAGGCGGTGACAGGTCACCGCGCTCCAAGATGGCTGATGATGCAACCCGAGATCGCGTTCGCGCCCTGGTGCGCGATGTGCTTAGCAAGACGATGCCGTCTGAGCCGGATACTCCTTCTGCCCGGATCATTCCTGCCATTGCCGAGAAACCTTCATCCGGTCAGACGGTGACCCGTGACGAATCCGCCAAGCTCGTGATCACGGAAGACGATGTGCGCGGATTGCAACGCGGCGAAATTCTGCGCATCGCGGAAGGTGCGCGGTTGACGCCACTCGCGGCTGACATCGTTAGCGAACGCGGCATTGAGCTGGTGCGGCGCACGCCGCGCCGCGGCTCAACACAGGTAAAGACTGTGGCTGTCGGGGCCGATCACGGCGGCTATCCGATGAAAGAAGAGCTGAAAGTCTTTCTCACCGAACTCGGTCATCGCGTCCACGATTTCGGCACCAATTCAGAGAGCGCGGTCGACTATCCGGATTTCGCTCACGCGGTAGCGCGTGCTGTGGCTGATTCGACCGCGGAGGTGGGGATTGTGATCGACGGCGCGGGCGTTGGTTCCGCGATGACGGCTAACAAAGTTCCCGGCGTGCGGGCCGCTGCGTGCTACTCAGTTGAAGTCGCGCGCAACTCGCGCGAACACAACGGCGCGAATGTTCTGACGCTCGGCAGCAAAACCATTACCAGCGCTCAGATGCGCGACATTGTGAGCGCCTGGCTCGGCACAGATCTCACCGAAGATCGCCATCGCAAACGCGTCGCGAAGATTCAGGCGGTTGAGCGCCAATATTCCTCTTAGTTTCTCGAAGTTATTTTGGAGTGCGGTGACCTGTCACAGCTTTCGCGCGCAGCCGCTGGATGCCGCGCTGTTTGGAATAGGCCAAAGCGCCGATAGATCGGCGCACTCCAAAATGGGGCCACTATCCTAATATCGGGCTAGTTGCTAAAATGCTGGCGTGAGAAGGTTCTCAGTCGCTTTAGTTTTCATTTCTTTGAGCTTCATTACCGTTCTGGCTCAGGGCGATACCGCAAATTGGATCTCCGTCGGCCCGGACAAATCCGGCTTCAGTGTGCTGATGCCGGGAAAACCAACTGAGAAAGTGACGCCGGTGGAGGGCGCGCCCGGCGTCGAATACCACGAGTTCTCGCTTGAGACGTCTGCGGCCGCTTACGTTTTCTCTTACACTCAGTACCCGAAAGAGGTCACTGACAGAGACGCGATTAAAGGGATGTTAGATGCAGGTCGCGACGGCGCGCTTGCTGCGAGCGGAGCTCAGCTTAAAGCCGAAAAAGAGATCAAAGTGAGCGAGTATGCCGGTCGAGAGTGGCTCGTCGATCTACCTGCGGGACTGAGCGCGACCAATCGCGCATTCTGGGTCAGAGACCGATTTTATCAGCTGGTTTTTGTTGTCGCTCCCAACGCGAGAGACACGGCTGAGACGCTCAAGCGCCGCCAGGAACTGGCAAATAAATTCTTTGATTCATTCCGACTGATCAGCGAAAGCGGCCACTGAGAAAGCAAGCATGCCGAACTATTCACATAACGGCGACTTTGAGCAACTGGTCGAGCAGATCACGGACGTTATCTACGCCCGGCTGAATGGTCATGCGGACGATCAGGCAAAGATGTGCGGCTGCACTTCTGAATGCTTTCATCGCTGCCCTGAGCGTATGCACCGCGTGGTCGATGCGGGCGCTGCGCGTATCGGACTTGTCCTCGGACAAACTGCTTCGGCCCGCGATTGGGCCAGCCTGATCGATCACACGCTGCTAAAGCCCGAGGCGTCTGAAAGCGAGATCAAGCGTCTTTGTGAAGAAGCTGCGCAATACCACTTCGCATCGGTGTGCGTGAACCCCACCTGGGTGCGCGCTTCAGCCTGCCATTTGAAAGGCTCGGGCGTTCCGGTGTGCACGGTAATCGGGTTCCCGCTGGGCGCTACTTTGCCGGACGTAAAAGCGTATGAGGCGCGGCGCGCGATCCTGGACGGCGCGCAGGAAGTCGACATGGTAATCAATGTCGGGGCGCTGAAGAGCGGTGATGATTGTTTGGTCCAGCACGATATCCACTCAGTCGTGGAAGTGGCCCACGAATACGATGTCACTTGCAAGGTCATCATCGAAACCGCGTTGCTTACCGACGATGAAAAAGTGAGGGCCTGTCAGGCCGCGAAAAGCGCGGGTGCTGACTTTGTCAAGACCTCAACCGGATTTGCGAAAGGCGGCGCGACGGTAGCGGATATCGCACTAATGCGACGCGCAGTTGGTTCGGAATTGGGTGTGAAAGCTTCCGGAGGCGTAAAGAGCATGGCCGATGCGCGCGCAATGGTCGAAGCCGGCGCCACGCGAATTGGCGCGAGCGTGGGCGTGAAGATTGCGCAGGAAGCAGCGGGAGTCAAATCCAGCAGTCCCGCGCCGTCAGGGTATTAAGTCTCCCTTCCCATTTGGCCCCAACACGAATAGGTCTGGGCCGTCACAATCTGCGAATTGAAAAGTGAAAAGCGCAAATTCGCCCGGAAATTCCCTTCGCCTTTCGCGAACAAATTCTTCACTGTGTTCCAATTTTCAGTTTTACTTTGTCAATTTCTGATTTTCAATTCCCTGCTCGCCGCCGCGCAGACTCCGCCTCCATCTCCAACTCCGCCGCCCGACACGGATGATGTGCTGCGTATCGAGAGCGACCTGACCAATCTCCTCTTTACCGCAACCGACAAATACAATCGCTACATCACAAACCTGAAGGAGGGTGACATTCGGGTCCTCGAGGACGGCGTTCCGCAAACGTTATTCACGTTCCAACGCGAAACCGACCGGCCGCTATCAATCGCGTTCCTGATCGATGTGAGTATCTCCGAGGAAAGGACCCTGCCCGACGAGAAGGCCGCCGCACGCGTCTTTATCGAGAATGTAATTCGCTCGAGCAAAGATGAAGCAGCCGTAATTCCGTTTGAAGGCTATGCGCATCTCGAGCAACCGCTGACCCGCGATGTGCTCGCCATCTTTCGCACGCTCGAAAGAATTGAAGTGGCCTATCCCTCTTATCTTGGTTCCGCTCCGCCACTCACTGGCATTACCTCGGGTCCTGGCACGGTTGCTCCACCCAATGAAGGCTCGACGGCAATCTGGGATGCCGTTGCACTGACCAGTCGCAAGGTGTTGGCTCGCGAACGCGATCGACGGCGACGGGCAATCATTCTGTTGACCGATGGACGGGATTCCACCAGTCGCTTGCGGCGCAGCGACGCGATCGATCAGGCAATTAAGAGTGAGACGGTGGTCTATGCGATTGGCATTGGCGACAAGAAGTACGGCGGGGTGGACCGCGGCGCATTACGCGAGATGGCTGAGCGCACGGGAGGCCGCGCGTTCTTTCCGAAAAAAGAGGATGACTTGCGCGCCGCCTTCGCCGAAATCGAGCAGGAGCTGCGCTCGCAGTATCTGATTGCCTACATTCCCACCAACAAGAAATACGACGGCACGTTCCGCACGATGACTATTGAAGTCACTAACCCTGAGTTCCAGAAGCAGCAACTGAAGTTGCGCTATCGTCCGGGCTATTTCTCCAAACGAAACTAAGCTGCGCGACAACCGCGAGTGCGGAATTCTGGCCAATGCGATGCTTTGCCTCAAAAGTCTTAGAGTCTTACTCTCATTCACACCGGGCTTCAGCCCGGTGATCAAAGATGGTGAGAATCATAGGAACCGTTTCAACGGTTTCTCCGTGTCGTTTACCAGGCAAGTCCTTCGTACTCAATCACCTGAGTGTTTTAAGAAGAAAAGTAAACCGTTAAAACGGTTCACTAGTTTCCTTCTCTGCTTATCACCGGGCTAAAGCCCGGTGTGAATGAGACGTGCCCTTTCGGACTTTTGAGGCAAAGCCCCATGCGAGATGGATTGCGAGGGCGTGTCGGGAACGCCCTGCAATCCTGCCGGGCCTAACCCGTTAAGGGCAGCCGCCATTAACGGTGTAGCTCGGCCCATCATCCACGGCGGCAGCTCCGTTTTGCGACTTGGGCACAGTGACTTTCGTCGTCACCATACTTACATTACCCGACGAATCCGTCGCCTTGAACGTGATGGTATAAACCCGTCCGTTGCTTCCTCCCATCCGTTCTGAGCGCAGTTTCACGGACTTGCAGTCAGCGGCAATGACTATATCGTTCGTCGTGTTGCCATCTCCGCCGCTGTTGTTGGGTTCGTCGCTGGAAACGCTGGCGATCTGAACGCTGCCGACGCCGATGCCGTTGTCGCAATTGTCGGTGACGCTGGTGACCAGGTCGCTGACATTAAAAGTTACGTACTTGTGATTAGGCGGCCACAATGTGACCGGACCACTGGTGGTAATAACCGGCTCTTCATCGTCCGTAACAGTGACCGTAAAGTCGCAAGTCGGACCAGCCGTGCTGGTACACGTGACTATCGTCTCTCCCACCCCAAAGAACGATCCCGAGGGGTGATCACAGGTCACGGTGCCGCAGCCTGCTCCGGAAGGCTCGGTGTAATTTACAATCGCGCCGCACTCGCCCGGATCATTCGAAACACTAATGTCGTCCGGGCAGTCGAGGACGCAGGGAATCTGGGCTTCATAAGCGCCGATGTCTGTGCCGTCGCCGCCCGTGGCATTGGCGACACCAGGATCGTCGATGGTACGCGGCATGCCGCGCTGATCGAATGTTGAGCCGGCCGCCACACCTCCATCGATCGCGGGACTGCCGGGAGTGAGCGCCATCGTCTCAGTTGGGCCGCCGTTGTTCGTGAGCGGCATTAACAAGGGATTGGCCCCGGTCTGATCGCCTGTCCCCGTGAAGCCCGTCGCTTCGGTCGCAGTCCCGAGAAGGTTATGGCCATTGCTGGTGACGGCGCCGTCAACATTTGGTCCGGGAATCGGCGCGCCGGTGGTATCGCCGGTGCCGTTTGTCGCAGTATTCCCGGCGATGATTGTGTTCTCTAAAGTGACGCTGCCGTTACCAACGCGGATGCCGCCGCCAGTTCCTTCGGCAACGGGCCGCGCCGGAAGGTTGGCTCCGGACTGGTTAACACCGCTGTTCCCCGCCTGAGCACTGTTGCCACTGATGGTGCCATGCTTGATATTCAGAGTTGCCCCATTGTTGTTAGTAATTGCGCCTCCGAATGCGAGACCGCCGGCGCCATGCTGCGTCTGAGCGCAGGCCCCGCCACCGTTGGTTTTTCCGCCGTCGCCACCGTTACCGCCACTGGCAGAGTTGTTCGCCAGCGTCGCCGTATTAATGATTAGGCTTCCGCTGTCGGCGAGCATTGCGCCACCACGCGCAGCTCCGCCGTCAAGCGACGCATGAGCACCAAAGCAGTCCGGGCCGAACGAATCACCGCCGCGACCGCCGGTGCTGGTATTCAAGTCAAAGGTGGAATTGGTCACGGTTACGCTACCAATACTGTAGAGACCGCCACCGCCGCTTTCTCCACCGAAGTTGCCGCTGTTCTGACCATTGCCGGCATTGCCGCCCGTGGCTGCGCAACTCTCGAACGTGGTGTTGTTAATGGTAGCTGTGCCGGCGATCCAGGCGCCGCCACCCTGGGCTGCGCCGCCACCTCCTCCGTTTTGTTGGTTGCTAATATTGTTGGTATCGCCACCCTTACCGCCAGTGGCGTCATTGTTATCAATTCGCGTCCCGTCAATGTTGAGCGTCCCGCCTCCGAAGTAGATCGCGCCACCTTTGCCGGTTGAGGCGTTACCATTGTTGAAGTCGCCGCCGTCTCCGCCGGCAGCAGTATTATTGGTGAATGTGCTGGCGGTAATCATTACCGTCGCGGTCCCGAGACTGGCGAGTCCCCCGCCCCAGGCATCGAGTGTTCTGTGCTGGTTTACCTGGTCGTCGCCCTTGCCGAGTATCTGGCAGGACTGGATTCTGACATTCGTCAGCGTCACAGTGCCGCCCCCGTTTATCGGCACTCCGTTAACATCGATGCCCGCACCGTTAAGGATGCCGCCGCCGGCGCGTGTCGAGTTTTGTGATGCCGGGTTGGTGCTCGCGCCGCTACTTCCGTCATCGGCCGCCTGAGCATTTCGAATTGCCAGATCCTGAAAAGTAACGTTCACACCTGATGAAGTGATTTGAAAAGCACGGTCGTGCATGGCGCCCGAAGTAAGACCGGCCGCGTCGATGATGCTCGCACTTCCGCCAGACGACCCTCCACCAACAATCGTGACCGTATGCGTTGTGTTGGTTATGTCCAGGTCGCCCGTAAGCGAGCCATTCTCTTGTGACCCATTTGCCAGGGTCAGGTTGTAAGTAGCGCCCGCGGCCAGGTTGATGATCACCGGCGTCGCGCTGAGGTCGGCATTTGAGTTGATGATGGCGCCGCGCAAGCTGCAATCATTGGCAACGCCCGTGCACGCCGTCGCAGCTGCCGTGTCATCGGTGCGATCGACAGTCAAGATCGTTGCGAAGAACGGAGTCAGGAGAACAGGTTGAGCGCGTAAAACTGCTGGTTGCGTGGTTGAATTTGAAGAAGCGCTTTGAGTGTACTTGAGTGTCACTCCACACAAAGCGACAAGCGTTAACAACGAGAGGGCGACTTTTCTTTTCATATTTTGCTCCAACGAATTTTGGTTGACCCAATAGACTGACCGATTTGGTTGACTCAATTTGTCTGGGGTTAGACGATCGTTTTGAACCGGCAGGGCAGACTGCGCCGGTCTTCCTTGGGGGGAAGAGACACTGAAGGTGGTGAGGTTTAATACACCTTTTCGGGGCAGGCGGCAAGAAAAATGTGGCCGTGGCACCAGTTCTCCCACGCTTATCACCGCATAGTGTAAAGTCAGTAGGTTGCCGAGGAAGGGACGACGTCGACATGAAACATCTGTTCGCTTTGTTGCTCTTTACCATTGCTGTGCTCGCATGCGCGCCAAGCTCGAAAATCAAGACGGGCAATGCGACACCCCCAAAAGCCCTCGCGACAACTCCGTGGCCGATGTTCGGTCATGACGTGCAGCATACGCACAGGAGCGAGCACTCCGGGCCGGCATCTCCCAAATCGAAGTGGACGTTCGTGACCGGAGACTTTCTTGGCTCCTCTCCCGCCCTGGGAGCCGACGGTACCATTTACATCGGCAGCCGGGACAAGAACGTCTATGCGATCAACCCGGACGGATCGAAGAAGTGGCAGTTCACCGCTGGCGGCGAAGTGAAATCTTCGCCGGCCATCGGGGCTGACGGCACAATTTACGTGGGCAGTCTCGACAAAAAGCTCTATGCAGTTAACCCCGACGGCACCCGGAAGTGGGAGTTTGTCACCGGCGATTATGTTTTCTCGTCACCCGCCATTGGTGCGGACGGAACTGTTTACGTCGGCGCCGACAAGCTCTATGCAATCAATCTCGATGGCACAAAGAAGTGGGAATTCGTGACGGGAGAATTCGTCACATCCTCGCCGGCCATCGGTGCTGACGACACTATCTATTTTGGTTGTAACGACCGCAAGGTGTACGCCATCAAGGCCGATGGCACGAAGAAATGGGAATTCGCCACGGGCGGCAGAGTGCAGTCTTCACCTTCCGTGGGCAGTGACGGGACTGTCTACGTCGGCAGCTTTGACGAGAAGGTCTACGCCATCAATCCCGATGGGACAAAGAAGTGGGAGTTCGCGGCCGGGGATTTAGTGTACTCATCTCCCGCAATCGGCTCGGATGGCACGGTCTATATCGGCGGTGGCGAAAAACTCCACGCGATTAATCCTGACGGTACGAAGAAGTGGGAATTCGTTACGGGCGGCCTGGTTTGGTGCTCTCCCGCAATCGGCAGCGACGGCACAGTCTACATCGGCAGCCACGACAACAAGCTCTACGCAATCAACGCGGACGGTACCAGGAAATGGGAATTCGAAACTGGCGACGACATCGATTCTCCTCCCTCTATCGGGAGTGACGGCACTATCTACGTCGGCAGCGATGACAAGAAGTTGTATGCAATCGGAGCCGCGAAGTGAGGGATTGATAACGACGCCGCGTTGCCAACGAAGCGCAGTGTGTCTAAGGCTTGTTTGCGACTGGAGGGTTAAACTCTGATTCGTCGATTTTGAGATTGGCCTCGATTCGGGTCCATTGCAGGGTATTCATGATTTTTCCCGTCTTCGTATTGCGCTCGATGAATGAGTGAGGAAACAGCACTCCAGCTACACGTCGATAGTCATCATAAGTCGACAGGGATTCGATCTCCGGTCCAGTCGCATGCAAAGGCATTGCCTTACGGAGGGCGGTAATCAAGTAGGTTTTGGCATCAAGGTAATAGTCTTTGACCCAACCATCATTTAGAGTCACCCTCAGGTGGTAAACGTCCTTGCCGTTAAGTTTCTCATGCCCCATCGATTCTACCTGGTGACCCTTCGCCCGATAATCGATGATTGATTCATCAAACTCAGCGCCTCGGCGTGCGGCTTTACCGGCGGCGCTGGAGGCGTCGGTGATCTTCAACTTACCGGCTGAGAATTCCCACGAAGCGCCGTTGAAACCTTCCCGGTAAACCTCGTCCGGAACACCGACGACCACAACTCGAAGTAAAGGTCGCTTCCACAAGATGAAAGTCCCAAAACTGGATTCACCCTCGCTATAAGTGCCGGTCATGCGCAGCGTCTTGATTGATTTCAGCGCTTCGTAACCCCCAATAGACTTGAGATACCTGGCAATGATTGAGTCCGCGCTCTGAGCCTTAACCTGACCGACTGCTATTGAGGCGATGAGCAGTGCTAACAATGCTGTGGCGGCCTTAATGATGGATTGTTTCTTCAACATGTAGATCCCCAGTTACGTAAAGTGTGCGCACCGCAACCCTTAATTAACCGGCCGAGAATTCAGAAAGCGGTTGTTGCGGGCAATTCAGCGCATAGCGGCCTGCGAAGCATCCAATTCTCGGTACAATAATCGCGAAGGGAAAGCACACGCGTCATGAGTTAAACGCCCGACCGCCAACATTGGATCAGATTAATTGCTTCCACCAGCTTGTATGGGGTTGGGCATCTGTAAAGCTTTTGCAAATCTCGTTCTTAGGGACGTCTGCTCTGCATTATTGGAAGGCTTTGGTTTCCATCTTAGACAAAAACTATGCTCGCTCTGCAGAGGAGCACTGCTCTTACTCAAATGACTTGCGCCATCTCCAGATACCGGCAGAACGCATTTGCCAACTCCATTTGTCTTGGCGTTTTGCACTGCACATCGAACAACGCGGGACTTGCAACCAGTACAGTCACACACTGCGCGCGCGAGGTGGCGACGTTTAATCTGTTGCCGCTGTACAAGAACTTCATGCCGCGCGGCGCATCTTGCGGAGTTGAGGTTGCCATCGAATAAATCACGACGGGCGCCTCTTGCCCTTGAAACTTATCGACAGTTCCGACGCGGCTGCCGTGTGGTAGCCGCCGCAACAACAGCGACACCTGGGCGTTATAAGGAGCGACGATCAGAATGTCGTCGAGCGTAATTCGACGGACGTTGCTCTTCTTGTCTACCCAGGTCACGCCTTCGGCGAGCAACAGCTCGACCAACTCAGCCACTTTCTCCACTTCTTCGGGAGAATCGCTTTGGTTCGCGTCATGTTCGACAGAAACGAAACGCAAGCCGGCGCTGCCGATTGGACCAGCGATATTCAGTCGCTGATTCGCGTTCTCAGGTCGTGACGCCAGACGACTCTCATAAAAAACTTCCGACGTGAACGCAGAAATATCGGGGTGTAAGCGCCAGCTCTCTGCCAAAAACAATCCGCGCTGCGCCGCGATCGTTTTTTCCTCGTCAAGAAGATGCGACAGCGCCGACGCTTCCGCTCCTTCCGGATGAACACCGCGTTGTGGCTGATCGAGTTGTTGAGGATCTCCCAATAAAACCACGCTGTCGGCCGCCGGCGAAGCAGCCAGCACATTGGCCAAAGACATCTGACCCGCTTCGTCGACAAACAACACGTCAACGGCACTGGTCATCTCAGGGCGCGCCCAAAGCCAAACAGTGCCGGCGATGACTTGTGCTTCATTGTTAGCGAGGGCTTGATCAACCACGTCATTGTTTTTGGCGATCTTTACAAAGTCGTGGTCGCACATATCATCGTTATCGCACCTCTGCACAATTTCAAGTTTGACACTTTGTTCGGCGGCTGCTTTGCAACTCGCTTTCAACAGATTGCTGATCACTTTATGACTAACCGCGGTGACGCCAACCCTCTTCCCCTGCTTTACCAGCTCAAGGATCATGTGCGCGCCGGTAAACGTCTTGCCCGAGCCCGGCGGACCCTGAATTGGGAGCACGGTTCGGTCGAGCAACAGACTGATCTGCTTGGCGGCTTCGAGCGAAGGCAAACGCTCAAAGTCATGCAGGCTGAATGTGGCGCGCCCATCTTGCGCGTAATTCACCGGCGAGACGCCCGTGCCACCATTTCCGCCCTGCTTCAATCGCGGCGCGTGCCGCAGCAGGAGCTCTCGGGCCGCCGCGAAACTGCCATCGGCTTCAATGCCGTTATCGGCGACCCAATTCCCCAGATGAAGAAGACTCTCACGCATCGCCTTTGCGTTGATGATGTCGTAAGGCACCAGGGCAGCGGGATGCTGAGCGTCAACGAGACTTGGACCGCGTTTTAAGTCAATCGTTAGGGCCTCGTAATCAATCGCGCGCAGCTCGCCGGTTGGTTTCCTGGTCTTGGGATCACGAAATTCGAGCGCGCGCTCAATCGTCGTATCCTGCAGCGGAAACCGGTACCGATGGACGGTCGATTTCTTGACCTTCTCAACTTCTCCTATATAAGAGAGACCGCCAAGCGTCGCTCGATCGGTGGTGAATTCTTCGTCCGAATAATCACACCGAGTGAAATACTCCCAGTACTTGGATTTGTCTTCGCGGCGATGCCACTCCAACAGGTCGGCTAACAACGCGGTCGCCTTCTGCGACGCCGTCCACGTTTCCTTGTCTTCGGGGAGTGCGGCCTTCAATCGCTCTTCGACCGCGCGAACTCTCTGCAAATACTCCGTCAGATTCTCTGATAGCTCAGCCTCTTTAGGTTCAGGCCGCGGAAGCGGCGCTCCCACTCGTTCTTCCAGTTCCTTCCTTAATCGCTCGAGCCAATCGCGCAGGCGCAACGCCGACATACAATCGTCGCGGTTGTAGCCTTCAATCGCGTTCCTGAGGTCGTCAAGATTTTCTTCCTCCGCTCCAAAAGCGAGCACCGTTTGAAATGCCTGCAACGCCAGGTTCGCATCGGTGAGCTTTACCTCGCGTCGATATTCATAAAACGGTTCAAGTTTCTTGATTGAATAGCTCTCTACCGAAGCCCGCAAACCTTGCCTGACCGCGCGGAACATATCTACCGGCACCTCGCCGCGCAGAAGTTCGTCAACTTGATCGACGCAAGTCGAGTGCTGTCCGGCCATGCGCTTGATCGCCGTCTCTTCGTAAGCGCCGTAGTGATAGATGTGCATGTCCGGATACTGCCGGCGACGCTCCATCACCATTTCCATGAATTTCTGAAACGCTCGCTTCTCCTCCGTTGGGTTTATGGTCCAGGTGGGCTCGTAAACCAATCCCCCGTCTTCCGCGATCGTGAGGACGCCGAAGAGATATTCCAGCCCGCCCTCAAAGGTGAATTGATCTCCCTCGAAGTCCAGAAAGATATCGCCCGGTGAAGGCGCAGGCAGTGAACACAAGCCTTTCTCGGGCTCGGGCGGCACCAGCAACTGATAAATATTTCGCCGCTCTTCCCGCCCCTGCACTTGCAGGCGGGCCTGCTGATGAATATTGGCAAATGCCTGGTCCTTTATGCCTTCGACCTTGGGATCGGGCGGCAGTGACAATCGCGCCAAGCCGGCAACCGTTCCGGCGCCATAAGCAGTCAATGCCTGGCGTTGATGGCGGGTAATGTTGGCAACCAAGGAGAGATGATCGTCTGTGCGCCACTGCGCGTCACATACAGTTGACCAGTCGCAGATGCGACAGTGCTCGACCGGTTCCGGATAAGTGCCGGGTTGAGACTGCTGTCCGGCGACAAAGTCACGCTTGACCTTTCGAAAGAAAGCCAGATATCGCTGCACAAAGAACTTTTCGGGCTTAGCTCCGCCGCCAAGCACGACGTGCATGTGGTCAGGAACGACGCCTTGAATTTGTGACAGCAGATCCGAATAAAAGCAGAGCTGAATTATCGCTCTCGCTTTAGTCGACCACGCCAGCTTTGTTTCCACGACTTCATACGAGAACGCTCCCAGGTCGCTTGGTTTGTCGACGCGAACTAAGAAGTCGGCGCGCCCATACCATGTAGCACGCGCATCCTGCGCGTCATTCACGGACGGGGCGCTCGGGTCACCACTCAGGAACGTCGCCTGGTAAATAACTCCAGCACCTGAGCGAATCGCCTCGATGGTCCTTGCCGCCGCTTCACTCCGCGGTCTGTCCCTTAGTATCTCTACAATCTGGCGTCCTTCTTCAGTTAACTTCGCGAGATAATTCCGCTCATGAGCTTCGCCCAGCCGGATAAGCAGATCCAAAAGCGGGTCGGCGAAGTACGGTCGCTTGATTTGTTGCGCAGCGGCTGCGCGCTCCAGCGTCGTGAGGTGCGGACAAGCGAGGAAGTTTGCGATAGAGGTTGGGGAGAACATCTTACAACGGGCGGATTATATGCCACAGGTCGTGAGACGCGCATCTTTCAGAGGTCAGGACCTTAACCGGGACACTCTTCGACATTGTTTCAAAACGATCTGGTCCTGTGCTGCGGATTGGGCTGCCGGAAAGTCCGGTGCTTTGGCCAAATTCAAGGCGGGCTTCAGCTCGATAACTGTCACAGCGCGCGCAGTGATCGAACAACGAAACCCGCCCAATGATCTAGGCCACGTTACGGACCGAGGGGTGTATTACCCCACGCTTCTACTTCAACGATGCGACTGACACCATCAGTAGTCGCATTCGCCACCACGCGAATCTTCGATGTGGTTATGCCGCCAAACGTGATCTTTCTGCCCACCAGATTGTTGCTCGTCACCGACCCCCCTGGCACGGTCGTCCAGTTACTGCCCGTCCAATACTGCACGTCATAAGCGGTGACGCCGTAGCTGGCAAACGTCTGGTTCGGCGCCGGATCACTCTGCACCGCATAGTTGTCCGCCATCGTGTAGACATCGACTTCCGTGATTGTTTTCGCACCATTGAAGTCGATCTGCAGCCAGGTCGGCAGACCGTGCTCATCACGCCAGTACCGATCGCCGTTGGCTGAAGTGAAACGCACGCCATCGTTTGCATACAACGGCTGGAAATGCAGTCCGGGATAGACTCCGTCCTGCGTATAGTTCTGTGCCGTCGCTACGCCCCCATTTGCCGTGAGCGCCACGTTGATGGTCGGCGGTGGTGTAGCGGTAGTACTCCACGCTTCTACTTCAACGATGCGACTGACACCATCAGTGGTCGCATTCGCCACCACGCGAATCTTCGACGTGGTTATGCCGCCAAACGTGATCTTTCTGCCCACCAGATTGTTGCTCGTCACCGACCCCCCTGGCACGGTCGTCCAGTTACTGCCCGTCCAATACTGCACGTCATAAGCGGTGACGCCGTAGCTGGCAAACGTCTGGTTCGGCGCCGGATCACTCTGCACCGCATAGTTGTCCGCCATCGTGTAGACATCGACTTCCGTGATTGTTTTCGCACCATTGAAGTCGATCTGCAGCCAGGTCGGCAGACCGTGCTCATCACGCCAGTACCGATCGCCGTTGGCTGAAGTGAAACGCACGCCATCGTTTGCATACAACGGCTGGAAATGCAGTCCGGGATAGACTCCGTCCTGCGTATAGTTCTGCGCCGACGCTACGCCCCCATTTGCCGTCAACGCTACGTTAACCGCGCTCGTTCCGCCGCCCTCAAGTGTGAAAACCAAATCGTCGTAATCATCGTAGCCACTGTTTGCATTGCACGCTGATGCAGTCCCTTGATATCGGAATACGGCGCGCACAGCTTGAAGACTGCCTCCGGCTGGTAATTGGTAGGTCGTGGTCAAGACTTGAGCCCCGGTGCCGGCCGGTTGAAACGTGGCCAGGTAGGTCCAGGTCGGGCTCGCAGCGTTTGACGTGTAGTACAAATCCAGGAAATCAGACGTGGTTGACCAGGCCCAGAAGTTAACGTCTATACGCACAGCTTTACCGGAAGCGAAATCTGTTCCATCAAGCGTTGACACCTTGATTGAGTCAATTGATTCATCGACGTGATAAGTGCCCGCCGAGCTGTCGGCACACGTATTGTACAGGGTGTTAGGTTGGTTGGTTTCGGGTCCGCCAGATACGTTACCACGGCCCACCAGCAGTGCTCCCGAATCGCAAGAGCTTCCCGGCTGACCGCACTTAGGCGCCATAAACGTGCTGTCGTAGATGGCGTTGCCGCCTGGAGCTGTTGAAGTGGACGCAGTCACCGTATTCGAGCTGCTACTGGTCCCACTCGAGTTGTAAGCACGTACTCGATAATAGTAGGTCGTGTTTGCATTGAGTCCAGTCACACTACGGCTGGTCGTGTTACCGACATCAAGATCCTGGTAACCGCTGACGAAGCTGCCGAATGAGCTGCTGGTTGAAACATCCAGACGATACCCAGTGGCGCCACTGCTGCTGCTCCAATTCGCCGTGAAGCTGTTACTCGCAACATTAGTCGCTGCATTAGCCGTCGGCGCGGACGGCACGTTGTTACTGGTGGTCGTGCTCACCGTATTCGAGCTGCTACTGGTCCCACTCGAGTTGTAAGCACGTACTCGATAATAGTAGGTCGTGTTTGCGTTGAGTCCAGTCACACTGCGGCTGGTCGTGTTACCCACATCAAGATCCTGGTAACCGCTGACGAAGCTGCCGAACGAGCTGCTGGTTGAAACATCCAGACGATAGCCAGTCGCACCACTACTGCTGCTCCAATTCGCCGTGAAGCTGTTACTCGTAACATTAGTCGCTGCATTAGCCGTCGGCGCGGACGGCACGTTGTTGCTCACAGTAATCTGCCGCACCCTGAAGATTCCAGTCGGTGCCGGAACCCTAATAGCCCAGTGCCCATTACTCTCCTGATAAGCCGCAGAGAATTCATAGGCGCCAGTGTTATTAAGTTGAAGCGGCTGCGAGTTGTAAGTATATGCACCTCCCGGCGAAAGCGTCGTCGATACGAAATTCATGTCATAGGGAACGCCGTTAAAGCGACCGGCAATGCCCAGGTTTTGTAAGGGAAGCGACTGGAATCCAACGTTCTTGATGGTGAAGCTTCCGCTTATGCTTTGGCCTACTGAATATGGAGCAGCAGGACTCAGGCTCACGCCCACGGTCAGAATCGGCATGGCGTCGACCGGCGGGCCGACTGGATAAGCGTTGTACTCATTGAAAGAAACATTAACGACCTGACAGAACTTGAAACCCAGGCCCGTAAACGTGCTTTCAGTCACGAATGGACGGCGCTTACCTCCTCCCGTGACGATCGATACTTCACCGTTGTAGCCGATCAGTTTTCCATCTGGAAACGGTTGACCGTTTCCCGGCAATGCCGCGCTGAGATTGCCACCGGTTTCATAAAGATCAAGCTCGTCCTGGGCCACAATGGTGACCCAGTTTGTAAAGTTAGTACCCGTGCGCGCGTCAGTCGATTGGTTATAGAGTTGAGCCAAAACACTTGAGCTGGTGATCGGCCGCTTCTGATTGTCTGAATCGATTAGATAGACCGTCGGATCAGAGGCAATCTTTATGAGACTGCCCGGTGGATGGACCGGCGGACCTCCATCGCGATTGCGAAGGGTGGTGCTGCCGCTGGCGCAACCCTGCACACGATCGGCAGTAAATACAAAAGGCGCTCGGTAAGGACTATTTGAATCGCTTAAGGAAACAAAAGAGATGGGTCGGCCATCTGTTCCGGTCACGTTCCGGTACAAGACAATGTGGAGATGAGGATTAAATGGATTATCAGGAGTGCTGCCGGAGTTCCCAACCTGTCCGATTATAGTTGTGCCAGCATCAACCGTTTGTCCTTCTGTAACGCTTCGAGCTTGAAGATGGGCATAACGAACTGCAAAGCCATGCTCGCTATCATAGACAACAACCGTATTTCCATAAGTAGAGGATGAAAAATACGATTTTGCGACGACCCCTGAAATGGCTGCATATGCGTTCTGTCCAGCTGTTTGCCCACTTGATCGAGACCAATCTTGGGCATAGTCGTCGTCGCCGGTGTGAAGGGAAGAGCCGAACGTTTGCTGCCAACCCGTGCTATCAAATACCCACGATATAGTGGAAGTCCCTGAAGCGCTCAGAATAATCTCCGGAGGCTGTGAAGTGTTGAGGCTGGTCAGTGTGGCAAATGGCAGCGTACTCAAAGACGTGACCGAAGAGCTTAAATATTCTTCGCCATCTTCTCTGACCGAGTTCACGCGATAAAAAACAAGTTCAGATCTTGGCGCTGAGTAATCAACGAAGGATGTAGAGATAACTAACTTCTGATTCAGCTTTTTCCAGTGATCGAAACCGTTCGCTGAGCGATAAATGTTGTAACCCGCCACCTGCGTCATTGGATCCGGTTGCCAATCGAGTTGGACGAAACTGATGCGATCCGTAGCCGTGACACCGGAGGGTCCCTGAGAAGCGAATGCGATTGTTTTCTGTAAGGATGAGTTCCAGATTAACAACGCACAAAGTAGAGCGATAAGTGAGCTGGTGAGTTTGTGATTTCTTTTCATTGTCTTACTCCTAAACGAAATGTCCGAACAAAATTCTTGTTAAGCGCGCGGCAAGAAATCCATTTAGTTTCCTCGCACCGCGCGTGTGACGCCTCTCTTCTCATAGAAAGTTGGTCTTGCCTAGATGGCAACTCTTTGACATGCTTTGACACGTATCAAAATTGGCTGCCTCATTCTCAAATGCCCCAACCATCTCCTGATTTCTTCGAATTCCTGGGCCTTCGCTTTTTTCCCGATCGGGGCTCGATCGAGCGCAGGCGCGATGGCGCGATTTTTTCCATTCGTCCGAAACAGCAAGCCTTGTTGTCAGTCTTGTTGAGTCGTCCCGGTGAAACAGTCACCTACAAAGAGCTGTGCAACATCATTTGGCCGGAAATGCCCGACTTTGGCGCCTGCCGGCGCACAATGACGGAAACCAAGAGCGGCCTCGATCGGGTAATGCGATCGATCCTCAAGACACAGACGTCAGTCATCCTGACCATTTCAAACCAGGGTTACTCCATCAAAACCGCCGTAAGTGCGCGCTGGGAAGATGGCCGCTTCGTCGAACTAACGTCTTCCTCGCCTCCTGATGTCGCAGTGCCTGCGGCGAGTGAACCGGCCGCACCGGTTCCCAAGACTTCCCTGCCCTTTTTTCTAACTTCGCCTTCCCTATTCAAAGCGCATCCGTGGCACGTCCTCGGCAGTTGCGCAATCTACAGTTCCGCTTTCGTCGCAGTTCTGTTTCTCGAAATGGCATATGCCGCTGAGCAGCCCTGGAAACTCACCAAGTTGCTTGGACCCGTCGTCTTCGTTTGGGTCTTGTTAACGTCGATTGGCGCGTTGAGCATCGACTGGAAGCTGACTACGCGAGGGAGCGCCGCCGGTCTGCCACTTTTGGTGTTAAGTTTCATCGCCGCTGCTCTGGTCCTGTATGCCGGATTGGCTCTGTTTCTACCGACGATGCCCGTCACCGAAGCCACGTTTCCGACCCAAACTGCCCAAGGTGCATATGTCAAGAACATCGTCCTTTACTTTCTGCCACTCGCGATCGTTTTCCTGCTGATCCCTTTCCACTTCGTCGTCGCCCTGCGAAAGGAGATAGTTGAAAACCCTGCGAAGGCGCGTAATCTGTTGCTCAACAAGCGACGCTCAAGCGCGCCATCGAATACGGTTTACATCCAACCGAGAACTCTTGGTCTGCTCCTTTTGTTCGCTGGTGTGGTCGCGCTGCCGGGAAATTTTTGGCTGCTGGAACACCTCCGTGCCGGACCAAACATGAATCGCTTCACTTTGCTGGTGATGCTTCGGCTGCTGCTCTATCTCGGCCTCGGCGCCGAATCTTTGCTTTGGTACTCGCGCACGCTCAACGAGTTCAAAGCCAGTCTTAACTAAAGCGCTAATTCTCACAGCGATCGAATCCTAGCGGCTGTTTCTCTAGCGTTCGCTTTTGGGCTCTGCGATAATCGGACAGATTTCGGACTACTCGAAATTCTCACGAGTCTTCCACGATGCCCACGAACCACTACTATGAATTCGGCCCATTTCGTCTCGACGTAACTGAACAGGTGCTCTTGAGGGACGGAAGAATCGTTCCGCTGGGGACAGGCGAGTTCCTTATTCTCCGGCGGTTGCTCGAAAAGCGGGATCACACGGTCGACAAGTTTGAACTTTCGCGATTGATCAGAGGACCTGAGGGGGGACGCCCTGACGACGCAACGGTCACCAGGTATGTTTCAAGAATCAAAGAAAAGCTGGGCGAAAGCCTGCGCAGCAAAGACCCCGCGTACATCAAGACGATTTCCCGCAAAGGCTATCGGTTCATTCATGAAGAAGTGGTGACCAGGGGTGGCATGGTGATCGCCATCTTGCCTTTCAAGAATTTTGGAGCGGAAAGAACCGAAACTGACCTGGGTCTTGTCTTTGCTGAACTCTTGAGCCGGAGTTTGATCAATCTGAAAAGGTTCCCGGTGATCCCGAGCAGCGAACTAGCGGCTCGGGAATCAGCCGGCACAGAGAACATGAGAATTGTTGTCTCGGGAAGCTTGATGGTGAGTGGAAGACGAGTGCTGGTAATCCTTTACGTCAGGCGAAACGACGGCGAGCTATCGTTGCGATCGCCGTCATATCGCGAGAAACAGGTCGACGTGATCCATTCTTTGGAGCTAATTGCCGAACAGGCCGCTGCTGAAGTCGTTCGTATCGTGACTAACGAGCAGGGTGGGTCTTCCCGAGGACCCGACGCAGACCAGGGAAAAAGGATCCATACCAGCAATGAAGCAGCGCACAAACTTTATGAAGAGGGTTGGTCTTTGCTCAATCGTCGCACACCAGATGCCCTGATTGGGGCCTTAGAGTCTTTCAAACGAGCAGTACGGAAAGATCCGACATTCGCTGAAGCGTACGTGGGTGTGGCCGATTGCAACCTGCTTTTAGGAATCTTCGGCTCTGAGGTGATCTCTCCCAAGAAGGTCATGCCGCGCGCGAAGAAGGCGGCGTTAAGGGCCCTGGAAATAGACGAGTCGCTGGGAGAGGCCCACGCTTCGCTGGCGGCGGCAATGTTCCTTTATGATCGTGATTGGCAAAAGTCAGAGATTGAATTCCAAAAAGCGCTTCACTACAACCCTGAGTACGCTACTGCCCGGCAGTTTTACGCGCACAATTTGGCGCTTCTCGGTCGCACGAATGAAGCGCTCGACCAGATAAGAGTGGCCCAGAGCCTCAGGCATTCGCCAATTATTGATAGCACGGTCAGCCGGATTTATTTTCTGGGACGACGCTACGACGAGGCTATTGAAGCTGCCAACGCTGCGATCAACCGATATCGGCAGTTTTTTCTCGGATACGTTCACTTAGGAATTGTTTACAAGCAACTCGGCAACTATGCTGAAGCGATTGAGCAACTGCAGAAGGCCCGCGAGCTGGCAGGAACTCCCGAATGGGGAAATCCCGCGGCGGTTGCAGAGCTTGGTCATGGGTTAGCGCTGGCCGGAAGAAAGACGGAAGCACTGCAAATAATCGAAGATCTCCGGGCCATGTCGCGCAGGCACTATGTCGGACCCTTCACCTTTGCGAAGGTGTATTTGGGTCTCGGAATGCTGGAAGAGACCTTTGATTGCCTCGAGCAAACATTCAGCGACCGATCCGCGTGGTTGCTCACGTTCAAACAGGATCCTTCGTTCGATCCGATTCGCGAAGAGCCTCAGTTCCTGGACCTGCTCAAACGCATCGGTTTGCCATAAGTCAACAGCCTCAGGTGAGAACTTTTGCGAAAAAAACATGGAGTGAGAAATGCTCATACTAGTCTGGGCGGCTGTCGCCAGCGTTTGGGCGCTGGTGGTTACGTTGATGTGGTGGCGCAATCCGCTGCCTCTACCTGATCGAGGCCATCGAGCATATGCGCTGGCCCGAGAGGAAGCGCGACTGCCTGTTCTAAAAGCCCTCAGGGAATTGGGGTTGGCGGAACGTTTTACCTTCGATACCGGACCGACTCGGCAGACGCTTCTGTCGGATGGGTATACCGTTCTGAACCATCTTTCATCCGGTGAGCCGAGCCTGGACCATTTGACCGCGAATGCGATCTCAGTCGCGGTGAAAGATCCCAAAGCCGCCGCCCAGGGAGTTGCTAGAGACTTGAACGCGTCGAATTACACCGCCACGATTCAGGAAATTACTGATGCGGAACTGCCACCGAATCGACTGGTGGTTCTGGAGTCCAATGCATTTTCGGATTGGGTTTTAGTTTTCAGACAACACATTTTCAAAATGCCGGCGGTGAAGCGTTATAAGGTTTCGCAATAAGCCGCTAAGTTAATCTCCTGAGGGCAGGTTGGAAAAATCGGAAGGTAGTTGGTAGCGGGGGCGGGATCGAACCGCCGACCTTGGGTTATGAAAGCGCCTTTGGAGTTTGCATTTTGTGACATCGAGTTACACAACTTTAATATTCATTACAACTTGCCGCCGTTACAGACGACTTTGACTTTGCGTCCTTTGACATGCTTTGACAGTGATTTTCATCGAACCATAGCTGACAAAATCTTCGCGGTAGATCATGACACATCGAGTTGCTCAAGAGTCTTTTTTAGATCGTCTGGCAATCCAGGCCGATGCTTCAACGATGGCCACAGCTCTAAAGCGGAGCGCACTGTTTCGTCAGAAAGTGAAACGGTCTTCAGATCATCATGCAGGTACGGACGCTTCCCACAATTTAACGCATCACACGACATCCGTTTTCCAGCCCGGCACTCCCTCCACGAACATGTTCGACCGATGTACTTGCCTTGATTATTCGCCAGAAAGATATCCGCGCCCCGATTGATCTGTTGGGCCCTGCCTTTGATCTTCCGGCCCAAACGCGCCAAAGGCTTGAGGTCAACATCATCATCAACTACAACCAGGAAGTCGATGTCTTTCGGGTTCTGCTTGTTGGTTGTAATCGAGCCAAGAAGGGCAACGCGGCGAATGCCAGGAAGTTTTGTGACCCTCGAAACGAACCAAGGCAAGTGGGAAAGCAATTGCTCTCGCATATCATTTGGGCCTTCTCTCGCGTGATGCGGGCTGAGGAAGGACATCGATATTTTGCGCGTTGCTACTTTGCGTGAGTAGGGGAAATACGAAGGCGGCCATCCAAATGAAGGGAACAAACCTCACAAGCATTGATTAGACTCCTCGTCAGTTACCTCCCTGGGACAGTTACTTTGGGCATCGGAGGCCCTTGTATTTTATCTGAACATATGTTGGTACGCACATCGCGTATGCGACACTTATCGGAGTTGCGATCATCGTTAGGAACAGAAGGAGCCAGGGATTCTTTTCATGGTGGGCGCCTCGTGTGTGAGTAACGCCTGACGTAGTTCGTGCTTGAAAGTTAGGGTGTCTTCAGAGTTTTTCGGCCAACCGCTGATAGTACGTCAACAACTCAGCAATCTGTGTCTTCGAGTCGAAGCCGGGCGTAGCCTTTTTCAATTGAAGCTTCTTGATCGATCTGAGTAGCCGGTCCTTTACCATGGCCTTCACATTCTCTTGTTCAGCAGGGGAGAGTGCGGATTGTTCTCGATCCGAAATAGAGCTCGCTTGAGACTCGACTTGTGCCAAAAGTCGCCCCGAGTTGGATTCAGGCGAGTCATAGGCATCGCGCAGAACCTTCAACGCAAGTTTTGCTTGCTCTTTTATCCCGGTCATCGTGCGCTTAAGTTTGTCCGTCTCACCTGCGTCGCCCTCAGTAACTCCGCCCTCGAGGTAAACTGCAGAAAAAACTATTTCACCAGTTCCTTCTGAAGTCCCGGAGCCAGATTCCAGGTTCGATGCTGGTATTCTTTCGACTTGTGATTTTCCAGGTCCGATTGGTTCAGCGGTCGCGTAGGCGGTAAAGCCCTTCTTTACTCCCTGTTGATTCGTGATCAGCGTGTAGGCGTAAATCGTCTTTGTTGACTCATTAAGAAATGTTAGCTCTACATCTCCACTAATGTCGCGCCGAACGCTGGAGATTCGAACTGTGCGCGTCCGGTTGGAAATTCGCGGCTGAACCGTCTGGATAGATTTTGGGGCTGAGAACAGTCCGAGTCGCCCAGCTGACACTCCTGCCACGAGCAGGACGCATGCGACAACCAATATGACTGTGGTAAGTAGCCTCGATCTGGAAGGAACTCCGAACATGGTATTTGACTCCTTTGTGAATGGAATACTTCATTCCATGGGATTCGAAGCGGCTGGTCGCGGTCTCTATTCTGGAAGCGCCGCTTAACGGAAGACTTGAGGCCCGAGTTGAACGGGCGCCAGTATATGCGCCAATTAATCCATGTCAAGCTCTTCACGGGTTTAGACCGCGAGACCGGGCGCTCGGCTCAGCTGAGTCTCACCGCCGAAGTTAGTTCCCAGCGCGCCCCATGAAACTGGCTAACGCGCGATAATGGTATCGCACCGTCAAGTAATTGTTTTATCAAGCGAGCCATCAGGCGACGCTGCCATGTGGCAAACGCTATGTGCGGAATTTGCCGGTCGGAACGGGTGACGCGGTGCTACTAAAAAATCGGCGCCGTCACAATACCGTCACAAATAGAGGTTCGGCACTTTAGCGCTAGTAAGAAACGGATGATTGATTCAGGAAAGTTGGTAGCGGGGGGCGGGATCGAACCGCCGACCTTGGGGTTATGAATCCCACGCTCTAACCATCTGAGCTACCCCGCCGTGGACTTTGATTATAAAGTTCGCTGGCCTCACGTCAAACACTCCGTTCAAAGTGTCCTTGAAAGTGTCCGTTAAGAAATGAGGACACGAAAATGAGACCGAGAAGTGGATATGTCTACAAGGATAAAACCAGCGGAGCTTGGATTGCACGAACAACCGTAACGGACGAAACGGGCAAGCGACGCAATGTGAAGCGTCAGGGAGAGACGAAGGCAGCGGCCAAGAGGCTACTAAAGGCTCTTTTGCGTGACATAGAGAATGAAGGCAGTCGCGTTATCGACGCCACGCGAATGACCTTTGACAATCTGGCTGACCATTACGAATTGCACTATCTAAAACCCGCTCAGTTCGTAGATGGAAGAAAAGTAAACGGGTTGAGGGATTGGAAACATGCTAGTGCATTCCTCAGAATCTTCCGAAACCACTTTGGCAAGCGGCGATTGAGGGAGATAACCTACGCTGATATTCGCACCTTCAGCATAAGGCGGCTGAATACACCAACCCAGTATGGCCGTCAACGCTCAATAACAACCGTAAATCGAGAGCTGTCCTACCTTCGGCGCATTCTAAATATCGGGGTGCGCGAGTCGTGGCTAGTAAAGAATCCATTTAACGCTGGGGACGGTTTGATATCCACAGCTGACGAGCGAAAGCGTGAACGGATATTGACTCTCGATGAAGAAAACCGATTGCTCAAGGCATGTGAAAACCCTTGGCGAAGCCATTTGCGGCCGTTACTCATTTGCTTACTCGATACCGGCGCACGTTTCTCGGAAATGACTCAATTGCGATGGCGTTCGGTTTGTTTAGATAGCGGCATCATCACCATTGAAGGGCGCACCACCAAAACCCTAAAGACAAGGCACGTCGCAATCACAGAACGAATGTCCACTGAACTGCATACGCTTCGGGAATCAAGAAGTATTGAACTTGAGGCTCGCGTGTTTGGCGTTATCGACAATGTCAGAAAGTCATTTGCTTCGGCTTGTAAAGAGGCTGGCATTAAGAGCGGCGGCATTGATGGCCTGACAATTCACAGCCTCCGTCATACCGCAGCCACGCGACTTGTTAAAGGCAACTTGCCCTTACAAATGGTTGGACGCATCCTGGGACATTCTCAAGTCGGCACAACCTATCGTTATGTCACGGCTAATTCTGAAACCATCGCGCAAGCGGCATCCATTCTCGAAGACTTTCAAGCCAAGCTAGCCGAACCTAGCTTGCCAGTTTCCTCACCATTGATTAACTGAATTAAGAGGGAGCCGAAAAGCTTTGCGGCTCTCTTTTTGTCTTCACTTTCAAAAGCTTCTACTGGGTTCGGCGGGGACTCCCCGCAGAAATTTTTTGATTTGGTTCAGGTACCCTCGTGCGTTTTCCGCCCCTGAATACACACGTCAGATTGTGGTACTATAGGCAGATAACTGCATTATTTCCTTGACTTTACGGATATCCATGCTATAATGGTGTTACAGTCAAGTTAAGAGCAAGACTCATTGCCCTCAAACAAAAACCACTTCGCCACAAGCAATAGAATTGGTCAGATAGGAGAAATGTTGGAAAGACATTTAGCCGAATAAGTGTATTTAGATACCCCGTAGCGGGAGGACGCGCCGGATGCACCTATTTTGATGGGCACTCGGTGCGTTTTATTTTGCAACCAAAGGAATTTCGGCGGAAATGTTTGGCAAGAAGAGTACTAAGAAAACCAAGTTTCAAGATAATCGGCTGTTCACTTTAACTGAGAAATATATCCCTCGGTTATCCCCGGCGTTAGCGAAGGAAATAGGCTTGAACGAAAGCATATTGTTTTTACAAATCGAGTTTTTGATAGCGATTTCTGACCATAACCACAATGGCCACAAATGGACGTATCAGAGCATTACTGACTTTCAGAAAATGTTTCCGTTTTGGTGTCCGGCGACGATAAATAGAGCAATTAAGTCTCTGCAAGAGCAGAATCTTATTTATGTGGGAAACTTCAACAAGGCAAAGTACGACCGTACGCGCTGGTTCGCAATCAACTGCGAGAATGCAGGCAGGCTTAACTCAATACGATTTGGGAATGTCCAAACTGAAGCAGACTCAACGCAAATTGAGGCGGGGTCAACGCTAGAAGAAACAACTATACCTAAGACTACTACTAATACTACTTCTGATATATCAACTGATATTACTACACAGAATAAAGGGACGCTTTCGGCTTCGCCTTCAGCGTCTTCCATTCTGGAAACTCAATCTTCAATTAATGGAGGTTTGGGAAACAACCTTGGCTTTCCGCCGCCGGGAAATGTCCAAAGCCCCGAACCTCCTATTGAAGCACCCAGCGACCCGGCTTCTGAGGTCTTCAATGATTGGCGCGAGGTTATGGAACGCCCGGAGGCTATCTTCAATAAGAAAACTCGAACCGCAGTCGCTTCGCGTCTAAAAGAAGGCTATTCAGTTACGGACTTAAAGTTGGCCACTAGGGGAATACTGTTTTCACCTTGGCATATGGGGAAGAATGATAATAAGGAAATTTATGACAGCCTTGCACTCATTTGCCGCGATGGTAATCAAGTTGAAAAGTTTAAGACATTCGCGCTTACAAACCGCGTTACCGCGAGTGATGCACTACAGAAACACAATTACGCCATGCAGGAAGCGATAAACAATCCTCCGAGAAAAGAGATTCACTATTTGTTTACAAAAACTGATGCAAATGGCAACCGCATTCAGTCAGAGCCTTACGAAGTCGAAGTAGGCGGCCCAAAGGTTCGAAGAGATTTTGCGGAGGAAAGAATTTGAACAAAATTAGGAATCGAGATTCGACTAGCAAGAAGGAGAGATTCAATGAACGACCTAGCTGTAACATACAAAACAAATGAGAAAAGATTCTACGCAAGGCAACAGGAGGGTATTGATGTGACGCTGATTCCGTGTCGTGTGATTCAAACGACTTTACCGGAATTGATATCGCAGTATCGTGAACAATCCGAGTCGAGTTCTAAACACACGAGGGGCGTTAAGCCTTGCGTTACACCGGATGACCTAAGCCAGACGCAAACTAAGTACGTAGTCATCATAGAGGATGGCAACAAAGAAGCCCCGACGGACTATGTATTTGATATCCTGTTTGAGCTTTACTCCGCAGCACGCTCTAATAATCACGTCCTTATTCTCCACGGAGCGTTGAGTTGCGATTACTTGAAAGCACACATGAACAAGAGAGCAAGCTCAAATTTCTGGAACGACGATTATGAAAGCACGGTTACTCAACTGTCAGAGTTTTGGAAATGGATAAGCGGCATCTCAGATGTTGAAGGGCGAGGGTCGAACTAAACATGTCAGCGTTTCTTTCAGCGATAACTGAAACGTCTCCGCCAGCAATGTCAGATGCGTTGAAAATTGCGCTCACAGCGCTTGCCGGAATAGTCGTTTTCGTAATCGGCCAGATAATTGTGAAGTCACTTATCGAACCCATACAGGAACAGCGAAAAATTATCGGAGAGATTGCTCACGCGCTGAAATATTACAAAAACTATGATTCAAACGTCACTACTCACGAACGAATACAAGAAGGGATGTTCAAGTTTAGAAGTCTTGCCAGCGACCTAGATAGGTCACTCGTCACGATTCCTTTTTACCGCCTATTGAGCGTTCTAAATCTAGTCCCAAAGCGAAATAGGGTCGTAGCAGCGGGAATGCAATTAATCGGAATTGCCAACTCGCTTGGGTTTGGCGATTTTACTGGAATGAGAAATAAGATAACCCGCGAACTGCGGATTGCACATCTGATTCCAGACGACTAGCTAAACCAACATCCCAAGGTGCGGGTCAAACGGGGCTTACAAGCCGAGTTACTTTTTGAAATGAGAGAGGTCTACTTAACCGCCACGGCTCGCACCTTAAGTCTACTAGCCAAGCAAGTCTTGTAAAGACCAGTTATGCGCAAGTAAACTCGCAGTTATGGCGACCACGCGGCTGAAGTCCTTCCTGCACTTACACGAACTTATAGACAAGCGATATCCGGCTGAAAGAACGCTCATCTACCGGGGTGTTAGGGATTCGAGATACAAGCTCGTTCCAAGGGTCGGGCGAATCAAGGGTTATAGCCTGCGATTAGAAAAGGACATTCTTGAGTGTTTTAAGCGATTAGGATTTCCCTTCCTCGAATATGATTTAGAGAATGATTGGGAATGGCTCGCAACAGCCCAGCATCATGGGCTTCCAACACGTTTGTTAGATTGGACGGCCAATCCTTTGGTGGCCGCGTTCTTCGCAACGGAAGGCCTGACAAAGAAAGACAGAGCGGTTTATTGTCTAAACGCCGGAATCATTCTTGATGAAAAACATTGGCCCAATCCCTTTACGATTAAGAACGTCGAGATTTTTCAACCGCAATACATCGCTCAACGGATTAGCGCACAGGCAGGACATTTTACCGCGCATCCTAAACCATCGGTTCCGTTCAAACGAAGCACCCTGGACAAGCTAATTATTCCGTTCGAAATTGTCCGCGATTTTCAAGCTTCACTTTATCGGTATGGCATACACCGAGGAACTCTATTCCCGGATTTAGATGGTCAAGCGCGAATGATTGAATGGCTGAAGACTGGAATCTGACTGTGTTATGAAGTCAGGAGCAAGGCGAAGGCTATTTCTCAAATCGTCGCACGAATTCCTTTAAGCTTACCCCGACAGCGCGACAGACTTCACGCAACTCTAACAGGTCTAACCTTCGCTCGCCTGTCTCATACCGACTAACGAAAGCTTGTGGCTCTCGTAATCGTTTAGCTAAGTCAACTTGTGTGAGTCCAGCATCTACTCGAATTTGGCGAAGTAACGCAACTAGGCGCTTATGTTCTGCCGTGCCGATGCTGGGACGCATTGACGCAACTTAGTTGGCCTTGCGTGATATACACAAACTGTATATTGTGCGGACGTGCATTTCTCGCGTCTGAGAACAACTTCCCTACTTATTTCACTCGCGCTTTTGGTTCTAAATTTTGCCGCTTGCGGTGCGTTTAGAAGCGAACCCGAAAAAGGCGTCGTTATTCTTGAAGTCGGCGTTGATTATCTTTATGGCGGAGTGCAGCCCGTTGCACGTCAGGAGTTCTACTTGCTTGATTCAGATATTACGAATCTGCTGGACGACACAGTCATCCAAACGAAGGACAAGCTGTTGGCCTTAACCGCGTTTGTTCAAGGCCCCGGATTTGAAGAGAAGCGGGCTAAGCTTACTGAGATTATTCAGCGGCACACAGTAGCGAAGGGCACTACCGATTTGCAGGGGAAGTTAACCTTCGAACCAATTCCTCCCGGTGCCTATTACATTATGGGATGGTCAAGAACGCGGAAAACTGATGGTTTCCTTGAGCTTCTTATCTGGAACCATAAAGTAGATGTTAAGTCAGGCCCCCAGACTGTCTCGTTGAGTTCCTCCGATGCCGCGATGCTCGCTCCATATATAGCGCCGAGGTAAAGTTCACCATAGGCAAACTCGTGCAAACCTTCACTTTCTACGCCAACCCTTTGAATCCGCTCCACATTCGCGGTTGAACGTTCGCAAATCGTTATACAAACTTTTTTCTGGCCAGAAAACTCCGCTAGCACGAACCTCAGACCCCACTATCTAAGAGAGACCGCACCGGCCTCGTAATATTCCACATTTTCAGAATTGATTTGGATTTATGGGTGTCGGAGTGTCTAAACCTGAGGGAGTGAACCGATTCCACTAGCCAACAATCCCGAACTTCGATTGTAGTTCCGATTTTTAGCGGGGTGTCCGCTAGTGGCGTTTGGCGCTAGGGGTTCTTTTGAAAGTAATAAGTTCGCCGGGAGTGGTCTTTAAGAGGCGACACAGGCGTTCTAACGAGGTTTTGCTAATCATTTCGAAGTCATCTGACCATAGTTTAGCAGCGACGCTAGGAGCGATATTCAAGGCCTTTTGTAACTGATAGGCGGTGGTTAGACCGCGCTTCCTCGCAATCGTTTGAACATAGGTCTTAATCATGCGGTCAAGATAACACGAAAGCGGCTTATGCGAAGCGATAATATTACTTGAAGGAGTAATAGGGCGTAGGTTAAAATCACCACGCTCTTTGAACTTGAATAAGACACGATTTAAGGTCACTTTTTGGAGTGAATGTGTCCGTGAGGGTGTCCGGTTGTTGTGAACTTCTTTGATTTACTAGGGAATTAACCGCCGACCTTGGGGTTATGAATCCCACGCTCTAACCATCTGAGCTACCCCGCCACGAGTGTCCAATTATAGATACAGATCGGCGAAGCGCAAACCGGGCAATCTATTTGATGAGGAGATGGGGGAGACACGGACACGGCGAGCTTTCTAAGGTTCTCAGCGCCTTTGCGTGGGTGGCAGGAGTCGCGAAAAGCGGTTTCACGCAAAGACTCCGTGAAACCGGAATTGAAAATTAGAAATTGAAAGATGCAAACTGCGAACTCTTCGATACCAAGCTAACTCTGGGCTTTCAATCAAATCCCAACTACCAAAGCGCCGACAGGTCGGCGCACGGCCTTGCTGCAAAAGTCGGCGAAGCCGACGAATGATAGTAGCCCACCGATTCATCGGTGGGGTAGGTGCTTCAGATTTCAAGTAAGTCCGTGCACCGGATGACTGAATTATGATAGCACCGCGATTTTGATACCCAGGTGCAAGTCTGACCCTTCCACTCGAACTCGTGCCACCTGCCCTGCGCTTTCTTCAACACGTAGAACTGACCGCCGCCGCAGAGGCCGCCGCAGTGATGCGCCACATAAACAATCGCCACGGTCTTGTCAGCATTGAAACCCACCGCGGAGACTTCGTTAAAGCCACCTGAGTCAGGAAACTTTTTGTAAAAGGCCTCCCAGCCGCCGACGCCGTCACTGAAGATCGCTTCCAACTCCCTGGAAAAAACAAACTCAACCGACTGGTCCATAGTGAATGTCTTTTCCAGCAACCATCTCTTCTTGTTCACTTCGAGAAAATTGGCGATCACCGGCTGAAGCAGCGCCACCGATTCTCCTTCCGGCTTGAGACACAGCTCGAACTTGTTCGCAGTCTCGGCGCGAATAATCAGCTTCCTGGCGTGGGCGACGGTCACCGGCCATCGGGTGGGAAGAACCTGAGAATAGATCTCATATGCTTCCGGCACCTGATACGTCTCCTGGGAAAAGGTGGCGCTCGGAGCAAAGGTTGAGGCGATAAATGCAAACACATAGAAACACTTCCGCATAACTTTCTCTCCCGGAAACTATTGAATTGGAACTGATAAGAAGATGCGGTCGAGGAGGGATCAGTTCGCCGGACGGCCGGTGTCCATCGCTTTCAGGAGTTGATCGACAAGCTCGACCTCTTCGTCGCCGGGTTCGAGCTCTTTGTAACGATGCAGGGCCTGGCGCGCGCCCTCAACATTGGCCAGCCGGTGATAGACCAGCGCGAGATTATAGTAGACCAGCGAAAAGTTCGGCTCGATTTGGGTAGCCGCCTCGTAGTGCAGCCGCGCGAGCGGAAAGTCACCCGCGTCATAGTACAGATTAGCGAGATTGTAATGCGCTTCGACGTGCCGCGGGTCGTGCTTCAACGATTGGGTAAAATGGTCGAGCGCGCCTACGGTGTTCCCGCGATCCAGATCGATAATGCCCAGATTGCAATAAGCCTCAGCCACATTGTCTCCGGCGGTGACTGCTTCAAGATAAAACTCCACCGCATTCATGTCGCCTTGCTCGTGCAAGAGCAGGGCTTCTTCAAAAGGTGTGAGCAGCCGCGCGACCTGGCCACCCTCAGATCTAAACAGGCTCAGCTGGCCCTGGAGCTCCGCCTCGATCTGCTTGATCGTGAGACCTTGCGAACGCATCTCGCGCACGCGGCGAAATAAAGTCAGCGCCTGAAAGTCATAAGTGAGCTCCTCACCTTCAGCTCCCGGCGCACCCTGAATAATTCCGCTGTCCGTCCAGCGCCGGATGGTACGTTCGCTCAGACCAAACAACTGTTTGATTTCGCGAATCGAGTAATGTGACTTGACGCGTTGATAGTCCGCCTTTGCGGGAACTGGTTGAGGAAATGAGAGGACCTTGCGGCTGTTTTCGGTCATGTACAGGCCGTAAGCGTACACGAAAACGGCATGTCGTGTGAACTAAATTCCTCAAAACACTTTTAGATTTATTAGTTCATTGATTCTTTGGTCCATTGACTCATTTTCATTGACTCATTGGTTCATTAGCGCAGCGCTTTCCGTGACTGAGTCAACGAGTCAATGATCCAATCCTGGCCGCGTTAGCACTTCACGTAGCCCAACAGAAAATAGATGATGATAAAGATAACGATGGTCGAGAGACACCCGCCACCCCACTTCCACGCTGCCGCTCCCGCCAAACATCCGCGCAAAGGACCTTCCATAGCTCACCTCCGATTAACTCAACCTGAAGCCAATCACTACATCACCGCTTCATCAAAGTTGACGACTGCATTCTTACCGAACAATTGATGGTGGTGATGTACGGCCTGAAAGCAATCGCGATGCCGTCCTTTGATCGGCTGAAGTTTCGCGAGCCGCCTTGGATACGCGGGTTCGTTGTTATCGACGCCGGGGCAGCTCGTTGGTGCGAGACTTGCAAACTTTCTTCGCGAAAGGAGGCTTAATCATGCCAAGAGGAGACAAAGACGCATATACAGACAAGCAGAAACGCCAGGCCGAACACATTGAAGAAGGCTATCGAGACAAGGGCGTTTCAAAGAAAGAAGCTGAGAGCCGGGCCTGGGCGACCGTAAATAAAGAATCCGGCGGCGGCAAAAAGAGTGGCTCCGGTCGCAAGAAAAGCTAGTTCATCTTAATAATTCGAAAGCGGGCTCCCCCACCCGCGCATTCTCACTTATGCCAACCAACAAACAGAAAAAGAAATCGGCAACCGGTCGAAGCAAACGCGCGCAACCGCTCGGTCAGTTGCGTGAACCGAAGTCACCTATGCCGGCTCAACATCAGCAGAAGCCGGGTCTCGAGTCCCGCGTGAAGCCACGTCCGCGTTATCAGGCGCCGTTCTATCGGGGCGCCGGAAAGCTGGAAAACAAAGTCGCGTTGATTACCGGCGGAGATTCAGGAATCGGGCGCGCCGTCGCGGTGCTGTTCGCGCGCGAAGGCGCTGACGTCGCGATTACATACCTGCCCGAAGAAGAAAGCGATGCCAAAGAAACCAAGGCCGCGGTGGAAAAGGAAGGTCGCCGCGCTCTCATCATCTCCGGAGACGTGCGTGAGGTCGCATTTTGTGGCAAGGCGGTCGACCTGACGATTAAGAACTTTCAGCGGCTCGACATTCTGGTCAACAACGCCGCGTATCAGGCCGGACAGGAATCTATCGAAGACATTTCAGAAGAGCAGTGGGACAGAACATTCAAAACAAACATCTATGGTTATTTCCGTATGGCCAAAGCCGCCGTACCGCGGATGAAAAGAGGCAGCGCTATCATCAACACCGGCTCGATCACCGGACTCGAGGGGAGCAAGGAACTGCTGGATTATGCGGCGACGAAAGGCGCCATTCATGCGTTCACGAAATCGCTGGCGCAGAATCTCGTCGAGAAAGGCATTCGCGTGAATTGCGTTGCGCCCGGGCCAGTCTGGACGCCTTTGAATCCAGCGGACAAACCAGCGCGAGAGGTCGCGAAGTTTGGCGCCGACACGCCGATGGGACGTCCGGCCCAACCTGAAGAAATCGCGCCCGCATTTGTGTTCTTCGCCTCGGAAGCAGATTCAAGTTACATCACCGGCGAAGTTCTGACATTGCTTGGTGGTGAAACAACGGCAGGATAATTGTTTGCTCAATGAGATCAATGCTGCCTTGTTCCGCGGTCTAATTCCGTGTATCGTTCGATCGGTTTCTCCGCTCGGCTCTCCTGAGATTTAAGTCAGAGGTCCAATCATTGAAACATTGTCCTGAGTGCAATTTTAGTTTTCCCGACTTCCATCGTGTGTGCGATTTTGACGGCGCTGAGTTGGTGCAGAGTCCTGAACGAAAGCCTCTGGTCAGCGCAAACAAATCATCGCGCACCTCACGATTTCAGCGCGGCATGAAGTCGCCCGTGGTTTGGGCGGGTCTATTGCTGATCGGCGTCCTGGCCAGTGCGTTTTTGGTTGCTTACTACGATGCAAGCGGGAGGTCGGCACAAATTCTGGCTTCTGCAGAGGATCCGCCGGCTAGTACAACGCCTTTACAAGCTTCGGATCGGCAGGCTGAGGTTAAGTTACCGGTCACTGCTGGTCGCACGCCGATCAAGTCTAACGGATTGACGCGAACGTCCTCGGCCACCGTCCGGCGCCCGACAACCTGGAGGGGCTCAATGGCGCGACTGGATCAAAAGCGCAACAGAGTACAACCGCGAACGTCAGAGACTGCGCGCCGTGGCGAGACTCAAAGAAACTCACCGGGAAAGCAATCCAAACTTACGGCGGTGCTCAAGACCACCTGGCGTGTGGTGAAATGGCCGTTCAACTTCTAGCGGCGGGTCGCGAACTTTTTTCTGATGTGGGTTTCGTGAAACTCGAGTTGCGCTGACGTTCTAATATCGGCTTCCAGCACTCGTTCCATAAACTTTAGCGCGCTCTCGTTCTCGGTTTCGTCCTGCGAAGCGATGCAGTCGGCCGGAATAATCAACCGGTAATCGCGCATGAAAGCGTCGCCGGCAGTAAAAAGAACACAGATGTCTCCAGTCCATCCCGCGAGGATCAAGGTCCTGGCTCCCAGATGTTCGAGCAGGAGATCGAGCGTGGTGCTAAAGAACCCCGAGTGCTTCGGTTTTAGTACGAAGTAATCGTCCTCATCAGGCTTGAGCAATTCCACAACTTTCTCACCGCGCGTCCCGTCGTCAAGACAGTGCGCCACCAGCTTCTTAAAATCTGATTGCCACTTTCCGAAGTTGTCGTTTACATAAATTGCCGGAATGCCCTCGCGAGAGCAACGCTCTTTCAACTCGGCAATGTGCTCCGCGACCGGTAAAGCATGGCGCAGCAAAGCCTCGCCACCTTCGAACTCAAAATCGTTAACGACGTCGACCAGCAGCAATGCGATTGAGGCATTGTCCGGCGCGCTTCCGTGTAAGTCTGAATTCTTCTCCTGCATGACGATCCGGTTTTCGTGAAAGCAAAAGAGCGGCGCCTGGTCAGCACCGCTCGATTACTCAGAGATCTACCTCGATTGGCTACTTGGTCTTTGCCGCTTTCGGCGAAGCCTTGGCCGCCGGCGCGACTTTCAGCTGATTCACCACAGACTTCACGCCTTCAGTCTCTTTGGCAATTTTCTCGGCGTCATTCTTTGCTTGAGCGGTATCGACCGTGCCACGCAGAGTGACTACGTTGTTGACAACGTCGACGTTAATGTTTCTTTCAGGCGTATCGCTGTCGGCGATTAGCTGGGCCACGATCTTGGTGTGAATCCACGCGTCATCAAGCGTGTCCCCGATCGTTTCTTTGCTTTGCTTCGCCCGCTCACGTTCTTCGGCCGCCTGCTTTTCCGTGTACCCAGCCCGGGAGTTCGCCGGCGTCGGCGTTGGCGTCACGGTTGCTTCCGGCGTGGCCCTGGCCGTGTTCGTGCTGTTTGAATTTGTGTTAGCGTTTTCGCAAGCTGCAAAAAACATGCTGACGACGGCAATGAAAGTCGCCAGCATAAGAGTCTTTAGTTTCATAATTTTTCAGTTCCTTACTTTTTTGGCGCGCAAGAGCTCGCGAATGGAGACAAACCAACGGCTTCACCGTTAGCCGGCCAGCTTGTCTCCCAGATCTTCTACCGCTTCGCCAATCTTCCGACGAACCTTGCCCACTTTCTCCTGGACCTCGCCTGCGGCTCGCTCACCCCGGCCACGATCTTCCAGATCGGGGTTCCCTACTGCCCTGCCGACGTTTTCTTTAACTGCACCTTTGACCTGTTTAGCTTTACCTTTAGCTTCTTCTTCGTAACGCATCGCTTCCCTCCCAAGATGAATCTCTGCGCTCCGCCGGCGTGACTAAACCACGGCCCGACGACCGCTGATCAATTGAAGAATCAATACGACCGCAGCCACAACCAGCAGCAAATGGATCAAGCTACCACCAACACCGCCGATTAGGCCTAACAGCCACAACACCAAAATAACCATCAAGATTGTCCACAACATAGTTTTCTGAACCGTCCTTTCTTGAAACAGTAAATCCGCTTGCGAGCATGTATCCAGCAAGGTCTATGCCAACTGCGTACACTTTGCGGTCAGATTGAGAGCGGCACAGTTTCGTGAATCAAAAAAGAACGAACCGCAGGCGAAATTGTCAAAACCATCCCGCGCGAACGGATTCGTAATGTGTGACGAGATGAGCTGGTGGCCTCGCGGAAAGATTAGACTGGTGAGAATCAATCAGTGCTGGCGTGTATCCAGACACTCAAAGCAAACAGTTGACGAGTTGAATAAATGATTGGTGGGTTAACGCACCATCGTTCCGGTGCGCCGCCACCGGGTGTTGGCGAAGAAGTCGAATGGAGTCGTGAAAGACTGTGTTTCATCGTAAGACCAGTACACGAACATCGCGCGGCCAATAACGAGATCGCGCGGCACAAATCCCCAGGCGCGGCTGTCCAGGCTGTTATCGCGATCGTCGCCCATAACAAAATAAGAATTGTCGGGGACCTTGGCCGGCTTACCATTAACCGCAAAGAAGAAGTCGCCACTCGCACTTACTCTTTGACCGGAGCGGGCCGCTTCAACGGTATCCTCAAAATAATAGACGTCGTGCTTCTCGTTTCCCTGACGTGGTGTGTCCTCGACGATTTCCAGCGGCGCCTTCTCGTTCACATTCCGCGCCACAATCACGTGTTCCGGTAATGGCTGGCCATTGATTAAAACTTGAAGACCGCGCACCTCGACCGTATCACCGGGAAGACCGATCACCCGTTTCACGTAGTTCACCTTGTAAGGAATGTTGTCTTCCTGCTGATCGCGTTCCGGGTTATGCGGGTTGCCGGGATATTTGAAAACGATGATGTCGCCACGGCGAATCTCGCGCTGCGGCAAAAGTGGAAAGCGCGGGCCCGGGGCAAAAATGAATTTGTTGACCAGCAGATGATCTCCGACAGTGATCGTGTTCTGCATCGAACCGGTGGGCACCTTGACCGCCTGCACGATAAAGGTCATGCCGAAAAGCGCCATGATCACAGTCACGACAGCGGACTCGAAATATTCGCGGAAGATAGTCTTGGGCGGGCCGACGGTTTCGGCTTCAGTTTCCACATTCCGCTCACGACCATTTGGTTTGGTCTCGCGGGCGGTGAAGCTTTCTACCTTTTCCTTCGACTTCTTTTCGGTAACTGCTGATTCACTCATTGGCAAACATCGTAGAGGGTGGGTTAGTGATGGTCAAGTTCACAACTGTCAAGTTAATTGATCGGCCATTTGCTCGAGCGCGACTTGCGCGGCGGCGGCTTCGGCGGCTTTGATCGTACGGCCCTGGCCGCGCGCCGTGCCGCCATTCCACTTTAACTCGACATGAAACGTGCGGTGATGCGGGGGCCCCAGTGTGTCGATCACCGTGTACTGTGGCGCGGGCTCGCGATTAGCCTGCAACCGTTCCTGCAGCATCGTTTTGGGATCCGCGGCAGCCGCGGCAATCGGATCCGCATGGCGCAGCTCTTCACCTAACGAGCGCGAGACAAACTCAGTCGCGGCTTCCAGACCTCCGTCCAGAAAGACCGCCCCCATCACGGCTTCGAACACATCAGCAAGCAGCGCTGCCTTGCGCCGTCCACCACTTTTTTCTTCACCGCGTCCAAACCGAACGAAATCCCCGAGACCAAGTCCGGTGGAAGCCTTTGCCAGAGTCGGTGAGCTAACCAGGCGGTGCTTCATGCGAGACAACTCGCCTTCGCTCGCGTGCGGGTAGGCGCGAAAAAGATAATCCGCCACTATCAGTCCGAGTACGGAATCACCCAGGAATTCAAGCGCTTCGTTGTGGAGGCCGCGCGCTTCGCGTTGCGCATGCGGTGATACTTGTTCGTGCGCCCACGAACGGTGCGTCATCGCCTGGGTCAACAGATCGCGATCGCGAAATTGGTAACCGACTATTTCTTCGAGTTCATCCAGATGGTCGAGAGCGGGCGTTTTCACTGGGGGCGATTCTAGCAAAACGCCGAGCGCAGCGTCGAAGTGACGATACGCTCGGCGTGAAAAACTCTCAGCCGATCACACATGATCGCATCAACGATGATTGCGCGGCTTCGGTTTGGGCGTCGAGCTGGGCTTGGCGGTCGTCGACGGCGTGGTCGCGGGCGCCGAACCGGTTTTGCCAGCCCCGGTGGACACGGTACCGATGGATCTCGAGCCGGCGCCATTTCCAGTGTTAGCCGGTGCAGTACCGGCCGGAGCCGCACCGCCGGTGGTCGGGGTCGGCGTCGGTGTGGCCGTTGGCTCAGGCAAGGTAGTGATCGGTGGCGGAACGTCCGGCACCGGTTTCTGCAGAACGCCGGCGAGCATGCTATCCAGGCCGTCGGTCGTGCCCTTGTAACGGAACTTGTAAATTTCGGTCAGCCGTTCCATCAAAGCGGCCTTGTTCGCGGCGTCGGCCAGGGCCGTCGCGCGGGCGAGTGCATCGATCTGAAGATCGATTGCCTGGTTCAGGTTGGCAAGCACGAGCTTGCTTTCGTTGGTTTCCGGTTTTCCGATGAATGGCTGGTAATCAGCCGTGAGTTTTTCGACGCGCGCACCATGAGCGGCGGCGAGCTCGTTGTAAATGCGGGCGTCCTTCTTCACGTCACTCTCGTATCTGATCGCTTTGATGAAGAGCGGAATCGCATCGATAGGCGTGCTCTTAGCCGCGGCTTTGGCCATGATGTAGGTAAGCGAGGCCAACGCCAGGTCTTTCGTTTTGTACGGCGCGAATGGCTTTCCACCTTCGATTAAGTCGATCGCTTTCTTCGCTGCCGGTGAAGCCTCAGCCAGCATGTTCGCATCGTTCAGACCGGTGTTGGCCATGAAGATCCAGACCGGGACATTGTCAGGCGCTGCGCCGACGATTTGTTTTCCGAGACGAATGACTTCGGCGTTGTTGTTAGCTTTGACCGCATTTTCAAAATCGGTGCCGAGCTTCTTGTTTGCATTCAAGGCTTCATAGGCCGTCTTGAACTTTTTCAACGCCGCCAATTGCTGCGCCCAAGGACCGTCGACCGGCTCGTTCGGACAGGCATTCAGGAATTCGTTGGCCGCCTGGTATGCAACCTCCTGGTTGTCCTTTCGGTTGTCGTACCACTTGGTATAGGTTGCCGTCTTAAATTCGTCTGTGCATTCTGCAGTCTGCGCCATTGCGGCTGCCGCCGAAACGCTCAGCACCGCGGCGAGCACGATTAATCTATTTGCCCATCTCATTGATTTTGTCTAAAGCCTCCGATCAGATTTCTAATTCAGGATCACCCTTCCATTTCACCGGGTAAACGCGCCGGCACCCTAAGATGCCGCCGCCTACCCGCTCGTTGTAACCGAAAAGCAACTGCGGTGCCACGCAGTGCGAGACTTTCAGGGAAGCACTTCAAGAGCGAAGCGGCAATAATCCTGCAACAACCGAGTTGGTGTCAAGCTTGAATTGTGCAGGTTGCCCGATCCGGGATGATCGCAAGAAAAATGCCGAACTCTCGCAAAAAAACCACGTGAGTTCGGCAAGCTTCCTGGCCGGTATTACTTCTTTCTTACGGCTTGGGCTGGACCTGGCGGCTGCGGCCGTCCGGCGCTTCTTTGGACTTGTCCTTGCCCGGGACAACCGATTTCGGTTTGTTCTCAACCGGCATGGTTGTCGGTTTGACTTTCAGTTCGGTCCCATTGCCCGAAGCAGCGCCGGCAGTCGTATCTGCTTCTTCGCCGCTTTCCTCAGCCTCGGTGGCCGCCTTGGTTTCCGCTGATTCTTCGTCCAGCGCGGCAGCCTTCCGGTTGGGATTTGGTGACTCGTCATCAGGACCTTCAGCCACCTGGAAGTTAATCTGGGTTCCGAACCGTGGGCTCAACGCGCGATAAATATCTCCCGCGATGGCGGCGGGCAAATGCCGGTGCGCATCCGTACCGCGAGTGATCACGACAACGGCCAGCTTTGGATTTACCACCGGCGCGTACGATGTGAACAATCCGAGCCAGGCTCCCTGACCGATACACGTGCCGGTCTTGCCGGCGACGGTTTGCTCAGGACGGTATGCCTTTCTTCCCGAACCATAATTAACGGCGCCAATCATTCCCGGGACCATACGTCGCCACGTATCAGTTTCAATATTCACTTTGCGACGCACTTCAGTTTTGAAGTGGCTATTCTCTTCCACGGTGCGCGGCAGGTGCGGCGTCAGCAGTTTGCCGCCGTTCGACATTGCGGCTACCAGCGTCGCCAATTGAATCGCAGTGACTTCGAAATCGTCACCATGGGAACTCATATGGTTTACCGCGTATCCCGATTTGAACAATGGGACGCGGCCGTTGTACTCGTTCACATAGTTGATTCCGGTTTTTTCGCCCAGACCCAACTCGCGCGCGTACGAGACCATCTTGTCAAAACCTACCTGGCCGCCGACGCTCTGGAAGTAGGAATTGTTTGAATAGGCAAGCGCATCCGTCAGGTCAATACGATAGCGGCCGCTGTCGGCGACGCTTTCGACGGGGGCGATGACCTTCTCGCAAAGTCCCGCCACACCGGTGACCAGCTTGATTGTCGAGCACGGTTTGAAGCCGCGCCTGAGGCCCCATTCCTGATTGACCACGGTGTAGACACGACCTGTCTTCGGATCCATCACCACAACGGTGCCGGCGTGATTACCAAGCGCCGTGACTGCGGCCTTGCGAACTTCGAGGTCTTCGCCAGTCGTCTGGTCCTTCGCGATGTTGGATTGGACTTCATTGCGCAAACCTTCATCAATGGCGCGCTGACGAGCGATGGCTGCCTGGCGCGCGGCTTCAGCACGGCGGCGCGCTTCTTCCAAAGCCCGGCGACGGCTCGAACCAAACCTGCGCATTTCAGCGGCAAGTTCGCGTTTCGTCAGCTTGCGTCCGGCGCGCTTTTGCAGCTTGGCGATGTAAGCAGATTGTTCGCGCGCGTCACGCTGACGCTGGGCGCGTAACTCGCGTTTGGAAAGATGTACCCGGCCCCGACCGCGCCGATCAGCGCGTGCCAATTGGCGACGCTCACGTGGGGAAAGCCGGCGATTACTTGCGCTACGGCTGCGCCCGCGATCCTGACGCGCATTACGTGACGAGCGTGCCTGAGTTTTACCTCGTTTAGGCTTTCCCTTGGCGGATATTTCTATTGAGAACGAAATTAAGAAGGCAAAAAGAATGAAGAAAATGAATGCAGACCGGGCTACCCTGGGGGAACGTGTAATATTCATCAGCAACTCCTCGTGAAATATCGCAAATTCCAGTGCGCTCGAGGCGAACCAGTAAGACTATCGTTGCTTTGATTTGCACGCCGAGGGGCGACGTGCGCGCCGTTTTGATCTAGAAACCTCTAAGGGCGATCAAATTCCTATACAACCAAGTATTCAATCAACTACTTGCTAAACGGTGAGGTGAACTCTTTCGCGCTCCAACTCTGGGGAGTTTGCCTTGAGGCCGCGTGAACTATACCATCAGCCTCAATAAACGGCAACCGAAAAAGGACGTAATCGTGACTCCCCTTTCGCGCGGTGTGGCGCGCGCATTGCTGTACAGGGATGGCCCTCTCGAGACTATTGAATAGCTTCCGCGTGCGACTGCTGCTTTTGCTGGCGGCGCTTCTGGTGCTGACCCTGAGCGCGCAGTACTACGTGAACATTCGTTCGGTGCGAACCAACACGCAGTTTATCGTCGAGCAACAACAAGCGGTGATGGCTGGAGTCGCGCTCGGGGTCAACAGCCTTTCGAGTGGTTTGTATCTCGATCAGATGCGCGAGCAAGCCAATCGCCCGTTGCTCGGCGAACAATCTGAGCGCGTGAAGAATGTCTTAATCGTCGATGACGAAGGAAACATCAAGGACAGTCTCGATCGCAATCAAACTCCACGCGAGAATCCGGACAAGTCGATTAGCTACGTCAAGGTCAGAGATATTTCTTTGCCGCCGTTGCGAAGCGCATACGACCTGCCGATGGAAAACGCGCGCTTGCCGGAAGGAATGGCGCTCGGCCACCAGAACACCGCGAACGATCCGGCGGCGTTTTATTTTCCGGTTGAAACAACCAATGGTCGTCGTTACGTGGTTGTCGTGCTTGGTTCAGCCAACACGATGATGACTATCTTTCGCCGCCAGGCGAGACAGTCGCTGCTTTATACCCTGGTGGTATTGCTGGTGACGACATGTCTCACGGCGATCGTGGTATGGCGATTCACCCGGCCGATCAAATCGCTATCGACGGCAGCGCGGCGCGTGGCAGGCGGCGACTTTTCTTACCGCGTCCCCAGCACTAATCGAAGTGACGAGATGGGCGAGCTCACCGAGCTCTTTAATGAAATGACAGTCAAGCTGGCGCGCACTCGCGAGCTCGAAGCGCAACTCTACAATGCCGAGAAAGCAGTAGTGGTGAGTCGGCTGGCGTCGGCTATCGCTCATGAAATTCGCAATCCGCTCAACTACATTAATTTGACTCTTGATCACCTGCGCGTCACGTTTGCGCCAAAGGAGCCTGCCCGTCAGGAAAAATTCGCGAGCCTGACAAAGCAATTGAAGGCGGAAGTTGCGCGCATCAACACCCGCATCACTGAGTTTCTCAACTACTCGCGGCCCACGAAACTCGAACTTCATCCGCTCGATCTGGCCGAACTGGCGCGCGATGCGCTAAGGACTTTCGAAGTACAGTTGCAGGACAGCAACGTCGAAGCGACCGTGGTCGAAAAGTCCCGGCTCCCGCCGGTGATGGCGGACGCGGAAGCTCTGCGATCGGCCTTTACCAACCTGATTATCAACAGTTTGCATGCCATGGGCGGCGCCGGCGGAAAGATTTCGATAGTCTTGTCGGCTTTGGACAACAACCGGCGCGTGTGCATCGACCTGCGTGACTCAGGACGCGGAATCAACGAGGATGACATCATCAAGATATTCGAGCCGTACTATTCAACCAAGGAGACCGGCACGGGCCTGGGACTGGCGATCGTCAAAAAGGCCGTTGACGATCACGACGGAACAATTTCGGTAACATCAAAGGAAGGCGAAGGGACTACATTTACCATCACGCTACCCGTTTCCGCGCGGTCCGCGGAACTGGGTGGCTGACTTTGACGCCGGCGCGAACGAGAAAATCATGGCACGCAAAACAATTCTGGTCGTCGACGACGACAAACCGCAACGCGACATCCTTCAGGAGATTCTGACTGACGCCGGCTACGACGTTACCTCGGCCGCTTCGGGCGAGGCGGCCCTGAAGTTTGCAAAAGAGCGCAGCTTCGATCTCGCGCTTACGGATCTGAAGATGACCGGGATGGACGGCATCGAGCTCTTGCAGCAATTGCTCGCGCTTGATTCGTCGATCATCGTCATCCTGTTGACCGCGCACGGCACGATTGATTCCGCGAAGGAGGCGCTGCGCCGCGGCGCTTTTGACTATCTGCAAAAGCCATTCGAGCGCGACACGCTTTTGGCCACCATCAAGCGCGCCCTCGGCACTCTCGATCAAATCGACGTTGAGATCATTTCCGCGTCACCGAAGATGGAAGCGGTGAAGAAAATGATTCTTAAGGTGGCCCGCTCAAGTTCTACAGTGTTGATTCGCGGCGAGTCAGGTACCGGCAAAGAATTGATCGCGCGCGCGATTCATAATCAATCACCACGCTCGTCGGAAATGTTTCAGGCGGTGAATTGCGCGGCCATTAACGAGAACCTGCTCGAGTCTGAATTATTCGGCCACGAAAAAGGCTCGTTCACCGGAGCACATGCCGACAAAAAGGGCCTGTTCGAAGTTGCCGATCGGGGCACGTTGTTCCTCGACGAGATTGCTGAGCTGGACGTGAGCATGCAGGCGAAACTTTTGCGTGCCTTACAGGAGCGCCGGATTCGCCGCGTGGGTGGCACCTACGAACTTCCCATTGATGTGCGAGTAGTGGCTGCTACCAATCGCGATCTGCGCGCCATGGTTGGCGATGGCCGCTTCCGTGACGACCTCTACTATCGCATCAACGTTCTGTCGATCGACGTGCCTCCGCTGCGCGAGCGACGCGAAGACATTCAGGTGCTGATCGATTTTTTTCTCAAGAAGCACACCAGAAACACTTCCAGGCTGGTGAAAGGCCTGACGCCCGAAACCAAGCACATGATGATGGATTACGCCTGGCCGGGAAATGTGCGCCAGCTTGAATCGGCCATCGAACGCGCCATTCTTTTGTGTGAAGGAGACATGATCACGCCGGATGACATGCCTTCGGAAGTACAGCAAGAGTCCAAGGGCGCGGCGGCCGGCGCCTTCAAGCTTCCTCCGGAAGGAATTTCGTTTGAAGAAGTCGAGAAGAACCTGATTCTTCAGGCGATGGATCAGACCGATTACAACATCACGAAGGCCGCCAAGCTGCTCGGCCTGACATTTCGGACTTTGCAGTACCGCCTGGAAAAGTTTGGTATCAAGAAACCGGATGGGAAAGAAGAGGAAGAAAGTGAAGAGTAGAAACGCAGGCCTGATCATCTTGATTGCGTTCGCTTGTCTGATCGCAGGTTGCAAGCGGAGTTCCGAAGGCGGAATTACTAGTGGAACCGGCGGACTCCCGGCGGCCGCTTCTTCTCCGGACGAGATCTCATCGTCGTCGGAAGTGGTAAAGGTAACGGCGCCACCCGTTCACGTCGCGCCCGGCGGCTCGGCGGATGCATCGATCAAGCTCGCAATCCTTTCCGGTTATCACGTCAACGCGAACCCGGCCACATACCCTTACCTGATCGCGACCGAGGTCGCGCTCGAGAAAACAGAAGGTATCGCTGCGGGAAAGCCTACCTATCCACCCGCGCAAAAACAGCAGTTTCAATTTGCTGAGGAACCGCTAGCCGTTTACGAAGGCGAAATTCAAGTTACTCTCCCGCTGCGCGCGGACTCACAAACCCAACCGGGGTCGCGCTCAGTGCCGGTGACGGTCAGGGTGCAGGCCTGTGACCACGAAAAATGTTTTCCGCCCGCAAGCATCAACGCCACAATTCCCGTGGAAGTAAACTGAGGTGGAATGTCTGAACGCGTCTGGACCATTGCCGCCGGAATGATGCTCGTCGTCGCCGCGATCTTTCTCTGGCGGAACAATCTTTCAGGGGCGTTCGTTAGTGCCACATTAGGAGTAGTGGCATGGTTCCTGAGTTATCGTGCTCAGCTGCGCGCGAAAGCGATCGAAAATGAACCTGATGCCATCGAAGAAACCGATGAAGACTAAGATCGTGATGATCATGGCGCTGCTGGTGGCAAGCTCTATCGCCACGATTGCCGCCGCACCTTCGGACGAGAGTGATGTGCGCGCAACGGTCCAGCGCGTATTCGATCAATTGAAGTCAGGACAATACGGAGCGCTCTATGACGGGTTGCCCTCGACGTCTCGCGCGCGCATATCGCGTGACCGGTTTGTCAGTGGCCTGCAACGCACCAGCGACTTTTATCGGCTGGATCGAATTGAGATTGGCGCGGTGCGTGTATCAGGAAATCTCGCGGTGGTGGACACCATAATGTACGCACATGTGAATCGGCCCCTCGAGGCTGACGGCAAATTGGTAGTGCAGCAATACCTGGTACGCGAAGACGGCAGTTGGCGCGTAGCCACCGGCGACAACGCCACGGTGAATCGCTTTCTCAAGGCGAACCCCGTCTTTGCACGTCGCTTTCCTATCAAGCGACCGCAGGCCTTCATTAATCAAAACGGAAAATGGGTAGAGATGCCGTTAGGCAGACGATAATCGGCTGTGCCGCACCCAGTGCGGTGAGGCTCGCCTCACCGTCAAGGCTTAACATTCGGAATTAGGCTGCGCCTTAGTACGCCTTAGAAAGAATTCTCGGAGGCTTAGCCTTAATCCAATAGGCGGTTTCGGTGAGGCAAGCCTCACCGCACTGGGCGCGGCACAGCCGAAAAATCTGCCTTAATGTGCTCGCGCGGGCACTGTTATATCTGACCAATCAAATCTCACCGAGTCCGCTCCGCGGACTGTTTAATGCGGCCAATGAGGCGCCAAGTATGATTGCCTTATTGGGTGGGGATCGGCGCTTCGCCCCTACCCACCTCAACTCTGCAGATCTTCAAACGACAACTGCGCGTCATCAGTCTGCACGCCATGCGAGTGTGACGCGCGTGGCACGTCCAGCGCTTCGCGGACCGCGTCGAGATGAAAGCGAATGATGCGCGGCGTCAGACGCACGGAAGGAATGCGTCGTTTCTGCGCCATGCGACGCACTGTGGTATCGCTCACCTGAAGAATCTCAGCGAGCTGCTTAGCAGTCAGGAATTCTTCCCGATCGGACATGGATTAATTTTGAGAGTGGCACAGGCTTCAGCCTGTGAATAATCACAGACGGAAGTCTGTGCCACAAAGACTCCAAAGGATGCCGTATCGTAGCGCAAAGCCGATGCGCCACCAAAGGAATGATTGTTTTTTTCGCAGGCCGGAGATCTATTTCGGGGTGGGTCTGTATTTCAGCGCAGTGCGAAAGACCACGGCGCCGTCAACCAGGACATCCTTAAAGTCAGATTCGGCGCCCCCAGCCTTTAAGGTCAGCCGGTATTTAGCGACGTCCGGTGGCACGCGAAAGACAAATTCGCCGGTTTCTCCGGTCACGCGCGCGTCGAGCTTCTCCACCCGGTCATCCGAAACAACACGCGCCAGCTCCACGCGGACGTTGGGCACGCTACGGCCGTCTTCGGTGAAGACGCTGCCGCGGATAAAAGCAATCGAACCCTCATCCACCGACAGAACCAGGTGGTCGCCCAGCGAACGGGTCTTGCCGGATTTCACCTCGAGATTCTCAATCGAGCCCACTGCCAGGCCGGGCTTGCGAAGCGTCAGTCCGTAAATCCCCGGTGTAATTCGCGAGATGATAAAATCGCCTTTTTTGTCAGTCGAAACTCGAGAAATTTCGCGTTCGCCCTGGCGCAGGATCACCGTCACGCCCGCCGCCGATCCTTTTTCGACCCGCACCTTCCCTTTCAGCGCGCCCGTGTTCTTGTCCTGGGCCGCGGCCGCAAAAGACACAAACAGCAAGAAACCAGAAAGAAAAAGCGTTTTCGTCAATCGCATGATCATAGATTCCGAGCGGTGAACTTATCACAAGTGTTCGACAAGCTTAAGCGTGTCGTTGCTTTGCCTCAAAAGTCTGAAAGGGCACCTCTCATTCACACCGGGGTTCAGCCCGGTGATCAAAGACCGTGAAAATCATAGGAACCGTTTCAACGGTTTCTCCGTGTCGTTTACCAGGCAAAATCGCCTGAGTGTCTTCAGAAGAAAAGTAAACCGTTAAAACGGTTCACTATTCTCCTCCTCTGCTTATCACCGGGCTAAAGCCCGGTGTGAATGAGAGGTGCCCTTTCAGACTTTTGAGGCAAAGCCCCGTGTCATACAACAGCCCAGACTAAGAAGCCGCCCCGAGCGGGCAACGTTGCCCCGGCCATAGCACTCTGAATTGACGCGAGCGTATAATTCGCCTTAATGATGTGCTCAGGTACCGGTCCATCCTTACTTCACCGGGTCATTCTTTTGATCGCGCTTTCCGCCTGCACCGTGTTAGCCGCGCGCCCTGCCTTTGCGCAAACTGATCCGCAAAAAGAACGGCCGCGCCGGGTCATGCCGGCGGACGACGAGCCCCAGGACGTAATCAAGATCGATTCTGACCTGGTCCCGGTTGATGTCATAGTCACCGACGCGAAAGGGCATCTGGTCCGTAATCTGAAGAAGGAAGACTTCAAGCTTTTCGAAGACGGGACTGAGCGGCCCATCGCCTCGTTCAACCTCGAAAAGGTTTCCGGCTCGCCGCGACCGCTGGCTATCGTGTTCGCGCTCGATCTGTCGGGCAGCATGACGCCCGAAGAGATTCAGCGAGTAATCCTGGCGATGCGCGAATTCTCGCAAAGGCTCGCCGCGCACCCGGCCGTTTTCGGGGTGATGACGTTCGGCATGCGCGTCAAGACACTGCAATCGCTCACACCGGATCGGAACAAGCTTGAGCGGGCTTTCGATCGACTGGCGCAGGAGCCGAACGGCATGTCCACTCACACTTACGATGCCGTCGACGATGCGGTGCGCATGCTGGCGCGCCACGCGCCGCTTACACGCGACAACCAATCGGTCAAGCGGGCAGTGGTAGTGATCACGGACGGATTCCCGGTCGGCGACGTGGTCTCACCCGACACTGTGATCGAACGCGCCAACGCTGCGGACACAAGTATCTACCTGGTAACAATGCCTTCTTATTCACAAATGCTCGCTTCCGTTCAAGTCACACCGTTGCCCACACCTCTGGATGTCAGCGGCCTGGTGGAAAAGACCGGCGGCCGGAGCATTTATGCTAATGAAAAAGATTTGGGGCCGCTGTTCCGCGCAATCGCCGAAGAGGTGGCGTCAGCTTATGTTTTAGGCTTCTATCCTCCGGTTGAGAAAAGGAAAGATGGGAAGTTCCACGCGATCCGCATTGAGGGGCCGGCTGGACTGGTCTTAAGACAAAGCCGGCCGGGATATCAGTCAGGGAAACAATAGGTGCAGGCAGAAGGCAGTAGGCAGAATGCGCAATACAAACTCACTGCCTACTGCTTCTGCCTTCTGCTTTCTATCAGTACTCGTCCTCGTCTTCATCGTCGTCGAGGTCTTCTTCTTCAACGACATCTAATTCGACAGGATCGAGTCCAACAATCTCTAATGGCGTGCCACACTCTTCGCAGTCGACGGTATCGCCTTTGTCCGAGTCTGTTTCAACATGAACATCACCTTCACATTCAGGGCAGGTTCCAGTCGGCACTTCTTCTACCTCCAGCGCTTGAGAATATTAGTTACCGGTATAGTGGTTCACAGCAATGGTTTTTGATCCGGTGTCCAAATCTAACCGCAGGACTTCCGATTTTGCAATAACAATTTCAGTCGTATCAGCACGCGGTTATTCTTTCAACTAAAACGCAAAGTTTTGGGCACACACCCAGGCGCTACTGAGGCCTGCGCATTTTCCGCGCGCCGGTATATCCCACGGCCGCGATGAACAACCCGAAAAGCAGGCCGGCCACTGACGCCGAACTTGATTTGTTCTCGCTCTTCAAAGGCCGTGGCTCACTCGCGGGTTCGTCCACCACCGTGAAGTAGTCTCCGCGTCCTTCGTCGGTGCGCAACATCCGCTGCGTTTCGGCGGCGGTAAATGGACGCGCGCCGCGCCGGCCAAAGACGGCAATCTGGTTTCCACTCTCGTCCACAGCGCGATCGCGATCCAAAGCCTTCGACACCGCCAGCGCCTCGCCTTTTGTTTTGAAGCTGGCGATTAGCTGGGGCTGCGGACGGGGACTAAAACCGGCATAGGTCGGCATCGTTTCCGGCGAAGTCAGTTGCAGGACACGCAAACCATTTTTCCCATCAGCCACGTATGCGAACAAGCTCGCGTTAGTCATCGCTATCTTTACCTGGCGCGCATCGTTGAGACTGCCACCCGCGTTGTAAATCTGATCAAGGCGAGGTTTTTCAGGGTTCTTTACGTCGATGATCGCCACGCCGTCTTTCCCATTCGCGACGTAAGCATAGGTGCGTGCGACGTAAACATCCCGTGCGTCCGAAAGGGAGACCCTCGCTTCAGGAAGCGAGCGCTGTTGGTACGGCAATGTGATATCAATCACCTTCAACCCCTCAGCGTCTACGACAAAGGCGTACCGGAACTGAACCGCGACTGAGCGCGGCTTATCCAGCACCATCCGATAGAGAATCTGCGGATTCAGCGGATCGTCCAGGCTTACCGTCACCATCTCGTGATCAGTCGTGATAAAGGCATTTGTGCCGGCGATGGTCTTTCCAGCACATTGGGATCCTAAGCTTAGAATTCCACGTGGACAAGTTGTCGCG
>JADMIO011432751.1_pt1 | contig 67104 bp, 91 predicted proteins | sample 8958161 | NCBI WGS metagenome assembly JADMIO01 (sample SAMN16585339, study PRJNA669376) | soil metagenome | isolation source: Crop rotation soil | place: USA: Cullars Rotation, Alabama | collected 2011 | reverse complement strand
GCGACAACTTGTCCACGTGGAATTCTAAGCTTAGGATCCCAATGTGCTGGAAAGCGACGAAGCAATGTTCGTGGCGCCTTTGCGCTCGGTGAACTCAATCTCGTCATGCATGCGCACGTCATTGTTATTGACGACGTTGTGACAACGGGTGCAACACTCGCTGAGGCAGTACGCCCGCTGCGTAATCTCAATATTCCCGTCACCGCCATCGCGCTGGCGCGGGCGTGATGGAACTCTTTATGTTATGGTAGCCGCTATTGGAGAGGTGGCTGAGTGGTCGAAAGCGGCACGGTGCTAACGTGTTAGGCGGGTAAAACTGTCTCGAGGGTTCGAATCCCTCCCTCTCCGCAATTCGTTTTCACTGTTTCGTCTTGCATATCAAGCGTTTCTGTTTCTCGCTGAATTGCTTCAGTCCATCGTAATGATTAACTATTGCCGTACATGGAGGCAGTACCACTGTCCCCATCCGCAACTTTTCCTGTACTTCTCTTTGTTGATAATCGCAGTGGTTGCGGAAAAAAGGTTCTTAGATGAACGATCATCATTGATAATTTTTATGTAAAAGAAAAAGGCGGCTCCGGAGCCGCCTTTTCGATTCTCATGCGACGTCACAAGCCTAAAACTACTGTTTTTCTGGTGGGTCAAAACGCATAGGTTTTTGACTAGCTGGTAATACTGCTAACACTAGAAAAGCAGGCTTGCCACGCAAGCCAAAGTCGTGCTGTGCTTGTCTTTAAAGCAGGGTGAGCCATTTTTTCTCCGTAGAGGCCACACATCATCACGGGACAGCAAAGTGTCAAGAGATCTCGATAAAAACAAAGCCTGTATACTGCATCGATGGATACTTTCTTTCTCTCGCTTCTCGCCTTTGTTCCTCTTACCCTCATCGCAGAATATCTCCATCTCTCCCCCACGATCGTATTCTTCCTTGCGGCACTTGCGATCGTTCCCTTGGCAAAATATATTGGTGAATCCACCGAGCATCTCGCTTCGCATACTTCTCCTGCCTTTGGTGGATTTCTTAATGCAACATTTGGCAATGCAACGGAACTCATCATTGCACTCTTTGCACTTAATGCAGGACTTGTTGGCGTCGTACAGGCATCTCTCACCGGCTCAATTATCGCGAACCTTCTTTTGGTCGGTGGTATGGCAATGTTTTTTGGCGGCTGGGGTCGCGATAAACAAAACTTTAATCGCACGGGTATTCTCGCAACATCAATCACCCTTCTTCTCTCCGTCGTTGCACTCGTTATCCCTGCCATCTTCCTCATTACCGCACCAGGAGTGAGCGCACGAACTATTGAGGAATTAAGCGTCGTTGTCTCCGGCGCGATGATTCTTTCCTATATCGCGAGTATTTATTTTGCCCTCCGCACGCACAAACACCTCTATTACGAAGAGACATCGCATAAAGCGCATTGGACAAAAACATTTAGCGTTGCGGTTTTATTAATCGCTACCCTTGTCGTCGCATGGATGTCGGAAATTCTTGTCGGTGCGATTGAGCCTCTCATTCATACCCTCGGTTGGACCGAACTTTTCATCGGCGTCATTGTCGTCGCAATTATCGGCAACGCCGCTGAGCACGCATCTGCTATAACGGTAGCCCTTAAAGACCGCATGGATCTCGCGCTCCAGATTTGTATGGGCTCCGCAGCGCAGATTGCGATGTTTGTTGCGCCACTTCTCGTCATTATCAGTCTCTATTTTGAAAAGCAGATGAGCCTTGTCTTTAATATGTTTGAAGTCGTCGCCGTGGTGCTTTCAATTTTCATCGCGAATCTTGCAACGCAAGACGGCGAGAGCAATTGGCTCGAAGGCCTTCAGCTCATCATTGCGTATTTCATTATCGCGGTTGCCTTTTTCCTGCATCCATAAATCGAGCTCTCTATGGAAGTGCTTTTTGAATCGCCCAGGAGATGAGTGAGAGAACGATCGATCCTAAGAGGGCGGGAATAAATCCGGTGACATGGAATCCCGGAACAATGTATGCGACTGCCCAAAATAAAACTGCATTCAAAATAAAGGAGAAGAGTCCGAGCGTGATGATGGTGATCGGCAACGTGAGCAATTGAAGTACGGGTCGCACGACGGTGCTAATTACTGACCACACGAGCGCAACCAAGAGTGTTGTCATCCACCCGCCACTCAAAACTATCCCCGGAACAATATTCACGGTGAGATATACTCCAACGGCGACCGCGATGACGCGAATGAGAAATGACATATATCTATCGTACTCGATTTTTCTAAATTACAAAAGAAAAAGTCCCGCGCAACTCGGGACCCTTTCTTGAAAAAACTATTCGTTTCCCTCTTCTCCTTCCGACTCGTCACCTTCGTGATCCGAGCCCTCATCATCCATCGCAGCATCGACCGCATCTGGATTTACTTCTCCTTCTGCATGTTCGTCATCCATCATCATGGTTGTACGATTTATCTCTTAAACACCGCTATCGTACTCGGTCGTGAAGAGTCTGCAAGTGGACAGCACGTAAAAAAGTGTGAATAACTTTGCGTTCGCGTCTGTCATACGCTACAAAACTCGCACTTGTACTCATGGCCGCTACAATACGGATATGTCTCCCGACGAATCGCTTTCAAAATACTTTCGTCTTGCCCCCGATCAAGCGTCAGCGTTACGTCGACTCGGTATTGTAACGATACGCGATCTTCTCTACCACTTCCCATCGCGCCATGAACGTGCTGGAGCTAGCGGTTCGACAGAAGCGCTCGTTCCAGGCACGAAAGTCACGCTTATAGGAGAACTGAGTAAGCTTGAAGCCAAAAAACTTTGGAAGAGCCGCCGCCCGGCCACTGAAGGCTATTTCACTGATTCGCATGGCCGCGTGAAAGTGATGTGGTTTAACCAGCCCTATATGGCCAAAATGGCGCCGCAAAATATTCCGGTGCGCCTCACGGGTTCTGTCGGCGGCAGTGTTGAGAGACCCTACATCACGAATCCAGAAGTCGTACCGCTACCGCCAGGAACTATCGTTGACGAAGGTATGTTTGCTGGGGACACAAACAAACCAGAATCGACGCAACTCTTCCCTGTGTATCCTGAAACGCGCGGGATTTCTTCGAAATGGTTTTATCACGCGCTGAAACGCATTTTTGAAGCGCACGCGCATGAGCGCATTCAGGATCCCATTCCTTCAGCTGTGCGCGAACGCTATCATCTCCCCGATCTTGCGACAGCATTGGTGTGGATTCATATGCCGGAAGAAGAATCCCATGCGCAGGCTGCGCGCAAGCGATTTGCGTTTGAAGAAATATTTACGATACAGGTTGCCCGTGCGCAAGATCGTCACGCAAATGCTGAGGAACCAGCGTTTCGTATTATCGATGCTCAACACTATGTCGATCGATTTCTTGCGCAAATTCCGTTTCCACCAACGAATGCACAGCAAAGAGCGATTACGGATATCCTCCATGATATCGATCCCCAGGGCGATGTGCACCCCATGGCACGACTTCTCGAAGGCGATGTGGGTGCAGGAAAGACGCTGGTAGCGGCCGCTGCGGCGTATGCGGTCGTGCACTCTCGCCCACCAGGACGCGCATCAGGAACGTTGCAGGTCGCGTATATGGCGCCGACGGAAATTCTTGCAACGCAGCATTTTCAATCGTTTATCGAATATTTTAAAGATCTCCCTATCAATATCGCACTCATCACGGGTTCCGGTGCAAAAAAATTTCCTTCAAAAAGTCGCCGCGGCAAAGCAACTGATATTTCACGTACGCAGCTTCTCAAATGGGTGAAAAATGGTGAGATCGCCATGCTCGTGGGAACGCATGCGCTCATTCAGAAAAAAGTTGAATTTCAGCACTTAGCGTGCGCAATCGTCGATGAGCAACATCGTTTCGGGACGCGGCAACGCCGTGAATTGGCGCGTAAGGGCGATGCAGCGCCGCATTTCCTCTCTATGACCGCAACACCGATCCCGCGTACGCTCGCACTTACTATTTATGGCGATCTTGATCTTTCGGTTCTTGATGAGCTGCCGCCGGGACGTGCAAAAATAACGACGGAAATAGTGCTTCCCAAAGATCGCGCACGCGCCTATGAAAAAATTCGCGAAGAACTTGCACATGGTCGGCAGGCATATGTGATTTGTCCGCGCATCAACGAACCGGATCCCACAAAATTCAATGCGCTACAAGCCAAAAGTGCAAAAGCGGAAGCTGAACGTCTCAAAAAAGATGTGTTCCCTGAATACCGTATCGGCCTTCTGCACGGCGGCATGCCGGCAAAATCGACATCACCGCGCACGCTTTCCAAAGAAAAAGTTATGGAGGAATTTGCGGCGCATGAAATTGATATTCTAGTCGCGACGTCGGTGGTTGAAGTCGGCATCAATGTTCCGAATGCGACGGTCATTATGATCGAGGGCGCGGAGCGATTTGGACTCGCGCAGCTGCACCAGTTGCGCGGCCGCGTGCAGCGTTCGTCACATCCTCCTTTCTGCTTTCTCATCCCCGAAACCAAAGGAGAAATGGCAATGAAAAGATTGCGCGCACTTGAGAAATCAAGCGACGGCTTTGAACTTGCCGAAGCAGACCTCGCTACGCGTGGCGCGGGAGATCTCTATGGAAACCGCCAATGGGGCATAACGGATATCGGTATGGAGGCACTCCAAAATGCAAAACTCATCCAAGCAGCGCGGGAGGAAGCGAGCGCGCTTGTAGCAGCTGACCCTTCGCTCAAAGAGCATGAGGCGCTCCGCACCCGCACGGCGCACATTCAACAATCGCTCCACCAGGAGTAATTATTGAACGATCGTGATGCCAGCGGTGTCGCGATAATTGAGTGACGAGCCTCGGCGCAGAGTGACGGTATAGGCGCCGCCGGTTGAATACGTGTGGGTTACTTCTTTGCCGAAGGTGCCACCTGAGCACGAACCATCCGATTGCTGTGCATGTGCGGTGCCATCTCCCCAATCGAGATCGTATTGCGCGCACGACGAAGTGAGATCGAAGAGGGCGCGTGCTTGGAGCGGATTACCATTCACGCCCCCACTTACTGAAAATGCGCCACCAGATGTTGAGACGCTACCGCCCACGGTAATTGCAACTGATCCCGCATTTACTGCTGGATTTCCGCGATAGAGACGCGCGGTATAGGAACCAGTATTTGAATACGTGTGTGGGACAACGAAGTTGGTGCCGCCGCATCCCGCGACAGCGATTGATGCTGTTTGGTTGTCGCCGAAGTTGATTGAATATGGTCCGGCATTACATTGCGCCGCGGCATTCACGAGCCCCGAGAAATTGACGGTGAGTGGTGCCGAGCCAGATGTTGGTGCACCGGAGATTGCGTCGCTTGCGCCCGGAATATTAGCGCCTTGCGTTACGGCAACCGTCGCCGAAACTTGGTGCGTGCCGGAGCGCAAGATGACTTGGTAGGTGCCGCCCGTCGTGTAGACGTGTGAGAAGGTTTGCTGAATTTCAGCGCAGCCGTTAGCTGGTTGAACGAGTGTTGCCGGGTAGCTGCCGTCGCCGTAATCGATAGTGTACGTGTTTGCGGTGCATGAGTGCGCGGTATTGATCGTCGCTTCAACAACAACATTGAGTGGAGTTACGCCCGATGTTGGAGTCACTTTGATAAATCCACTAACCTGGCCAGTGCCGCCGCTCGTGCTTCCCGTGTCAGGACATTGGAGTGCAAGGATAGATGCGGTGCGCGGACCGGTGACGCCATACCCTGTTGAAGCTGCGTCGCCATCGCAGACAATTTTATTTTTGCATTGGAATCGTTTAACTGCTGCTTCGGTGAGTGAGCCGTAGTAGCCCGTCACCTGTGCTTCTGGATAGACGGATGAATCAGTTGCGAGAAATTGCTGGAGACGCGTTACGTCGGCGCCAGTTGAACCGAGTTTGAGGACGCGGCTGACGCGCGGACACGAGCCACCGGCTGTGGGCGTGGGGGTCGATGGCGTTGGTGTTGGCGTCGCACCGATTTGTTGCTGGAGCGTTTGAATGCGCGAGAGGAGGTCGTTGATTTGCGCGCGTAATTCGTCTGGGGTGGCGGCACTTACGGCTACGGGAACGAGAAAGGCACCAATAATAAGGACTTGGATGATTCGTGACATGCGACAATTGTCCCACACCACCTGCGAGCCGCAACCGCCTGTTCACATCTTGTGCATCTACACTTCTGCGAAATATTCCTCAATTTGACGAACATCTTCAGCAATCGCCGCTTTTAGATCTGCTTCGTTTTCAAAGTGTTTATCGTCACGGATTTTCTTTTTGAGTTCGATGGTTGCTTCAAGACCGTAGAGATCGTCGTTCGTATGTAACAAATGTGCCTCGAGGAGTTTGCGCCGCATGTCGGCGTATGCGGCAGCTTGGTATGTAGTGTCTTTAATGATTACAGTCGCTGCGTAAATGCCGGAAATTGAGTCATCACTGAGAGGAATATTGATTGTTGGAAAACCGAGTTTGCTTCCGGTGCCGTGGCCGCGTTGTACTTTTCCCTTATATTGCATTTCCGCCTGCCTGGACTCGAACCAGGAACCACGGAGGTATATCTTCGATATGGCGGCGTCGCTCGGAAATCTTGCAAGAATGTGTCCGCCCGTTTGGACTCGAACCAAAAACCGCGGAGGTATAAGCTCCGTGCTCTAACCAATTGAGCTACGGGCGGACACATTCTTTCAATGTTCCTCACTAGCCGCCATAAGCTCCGTGCTCTAACCATTGAGCTACAGGCGGTGCATTCTTTTCCGACCTTACGTGACTATGCGGCTGATTATTGCCGGAGCTACGGGCGGATGCGCGGATTATAGACCAAACGTCCCGAAAGCGTGAGGCCCGAGATTTCTCGGGCCTCAAGATCAATTTAATTGTGCTGTCGTAGCGTGGGCGAACCCTGCAAGAAATGAGGAAATGACTCCTCTACTAAATTCCTTGCCTGGACACCCTTTAATTTCGTACATGTCAGGGTATTCGCCCTCCCTACTCGTTTTACTTACGGTGATGAGTTCCTCATTCTGAAACGACGCGAGGGTCTCAATGGCTCCATCGGGTCCGCCCGCAGTAACGCGATAATCGCGTATGACACGCATCAGTGCTGCTTTCATGGTCCACTCCTTTAGCCACGTGGATACTAGCAAAATGCGCTTCCTGTGCAACCAATCATCGGATGACTTTGGCAACCGCTTTAGCTACTCGTTTGTCAAACATATCCGGCAAGATTTTTTCTGCAGTTGGTTTTGGAATGAGTGCTGCGAGTGCGTGAGCGGCATTTAATTTCATCGCTTCGGTTATGCGCGTGACTCTATGATCGATCGCGCCACGGAATATGCCAGGAAATGCGAGCGCGTTGTTGAGCTGATTCGGAAAATCTGAACGTCCGGTTGCAATAATCACAGCGCCTCCCTTTTTCGCTTCGTCGGGGAAAATTTCTGGTGTCGGATTGGCGAGCGCGAACACGATTGCACTCTTTGCCATAAGTTTGATATCACTTGCTTTTGCGAGGCCCGGGCCAGAGACGCCGATGAGCACATCAGCATTCGTAAGAGCGTCGCGCAGTCCCCCCGCGTAGTCTTCAGGGTTCGTAAAGCCGGCAAGTTCCATTTTATGACGCGACAGATCGGTGCGATGAATGCCGATAATTCCCTTACTATCCAAAACGAGAATGTGTTTCGCGCCAGCCCTTCGAAGAAGGTATGCAATCGCTGTCCCTGCTGCGCCAGCGCCGGAAATGACGATGCGCGCGGCATCAATTTTTTTCTTCACGACTTTGAGTGCATTCACTATTCCGGCGAGAACGACGATGGCGGTACCGTGCTGATCATCGTGCATGACAGGAATGTTCAATCGTTCGATAAGGCGGCGTTCAATATCGAAACATTGTGGCGCAGCAAAATCTTCAAGATTGATGCCACCAAATGCTGGAGCAATACGCACGATAGTTTCCACAATTTCATCTGGGTTTTGTGTATCGAGCACAATTGGCACCGCATCAAGGTCAGCAAAGGTTTTAAAAAGTGCGGCCTTCCCTTCCATGACAGGAAGCGCTCCGAGTGGACCGATATTGCCAAGTCCTAAAACTGCCGAGCCATCCGAAATAACGGCGATTGTGCGACCTTTCATCGTGTAGTCGCGTGCTTTCGCAGGATTTTTTGCGACAAATGTTGAAACTACTCCTACTCCAGGGGTATAGACAAGCGAAAGATCATTGCGATTCTTGATCGGCGCAGCTGGATTGATGCGAAGCTTACCCCCGAGTTTTTTGTGCAGTGCCAAAGCCTTTTTCGAGACATCTTTCATCAAGCGGGAGTATACCAGAGACCAGCGCAGCTTTTATCATTCTGCGGCCGATGCTATAGTCGCCCCAGAATGGAGGAAGCGATGGCAGATTCACCGTATCTACAACTCCTTCTGTGCCCTTCGACAGGACAGCTGTGCGTGAAAAAAACGCCCGTTTTCGATCGCAGCATTACTCTCAAGCGCTGGACAGGCGGCAATATAAAAGCAACTGTCTGCTCATTGGCATGTGCCGAACGTTGGGCAACCGACAAAGGGTATGTCGTCACTGGTGAGAGCAGCGTGCATGAGCGTGAAAAAACAACGACGGTGGTGATCGTTCAACATCCCGATCAAGTGCACAGTAGTATCAAGACATCAAAAAAGAAAATCTAACGCCGCGCGATGAGTGCGGCGTTTTTGCTTAGCTTAGACAAGAGGCTGATGCTCGATATCTTCTTTTTTCTTCGGAACGATGCCGTGCGCGATGAGAATTTTCTCGAAATCATCGCGCTCGATAGTTTCCACTTCGACAAGCGCGGCAGCGATGGCGTCCAAGACCTTGCGATGTTTCGTCATGACTTCTTCTGCTCTCGCATAGGCGCCCGTTACAATTTTTTTCACTTCCTCATCAATTTGTGCGGCAACATCTTGCGAAAGCTCGCCCGGTTCGATACCGGCGCCAAAGAGTGTGCGGCCTGGTGCCATCTCAAGTGCCATTGGTCCCATCTTTTCCGACATGCCGTACTTCGTCACCATATCGCGTGCGAGCGCCGTTAAGACCTGCAAGTCGTTGGATGCGCCGGTCGTTACATCGTTATACACCATCTTTTCAGCAATGTAGCCGCCGAGAGAAACCGCGATGTCATCGAGGAATTCGAGACGTGATTGCATGCGACGATCTTCAAGCGGAAGTTTCAGCGTATAGCCTGCTGCGCGACCGCGCGAAATGATAGAAACTTTGTGCACCGGATCTGCATATTTGAGGACAGATGCGATGAGTGCATGCCCCGCTTCGTGATACGCCGTGATTTCTTTTTCTTTTTTATTGAGAACATGTGAGCGACGCTCAGGACCAAGCATGACCTTTTCGATGGAACGAATGAGGTCGTACTGCGTGATTTCTTTGCGATCTTCGCGCGCGGCAAGAATCGCACCTTCGTTCATAAGATTTGCGAGGTCTGCTCCAGAGAAGCCCGGCGTGCGCTCGGCGATAACCCCAAGATTCACGTCTGGTCCCATTGGCTTTTGACGCGCGTGGACGTTGAGAATTTCTTCGCGATCGCGACGATCCGGAAGATCGATGGTAACGCGACGATCGAAGCGACCGGGGCGCAGAAGCGCAGGGTCAAGCACGTCGGGACGGTTGGAAGCAGCCATGACGATAACTTTTTCATTCGGCTCGAAGCCATCCATCTCAACGAGAATTTGGTTGAGGGTTTGTTCGCGTTCGTCGTTACCGCCGCCAACGCCGGTACCGCGAATGCGGCCGACTGCATCGATTTCGTCCATAAAAACGATTGCCGGAGCAGCACGCTTCGCCTGTTGGAACAGATCGCGCACGCGTGACGCACCAACGCCCACAAACATTTCAACGAATTCAGAACCAGAGATTGAGAAAAATGGTACTCCCGCTTCCCCCGCAACTGCGCGTGCGAGCAGTGTCTTACCTGTTCCAGGAGCGCCCATAAGCAACACACCCTTTGGAATGCGCGCACCAATTTGAATAAACTTTTTTGGATTCTTTAAGAAATCAACAATTTCAGTGAGCTCAACTTTTGCTTCGCGCGCGCCGGCAACATCTTTAAAGGTCACTTTCTGTACATCGTCTTCAGGAGAGACGAGGCGTGCCATCGAACGACCGAAGGTAAATGCTTGCATACCTGCGCCTCGCACTTGGCGCGAGAGATACCACATGATGCCAAGAAGAAGGAGGACCGGGATCAAGAGGGGTGCAAGCGTGAGTGCCCAGAAGCGAATACCGCCCTGGTCTTGCACATCGATTTGTACGCTCGCAATTTCTTCAGTGGTAAGTCCGTAATTTTTTAACGTATCGGTAAACGATGTTTCGCTTTCTTTGCGCGATTCTTTTTTAGAATCGTCTTTGTAAGTGGCATTAATGGTATCCCCTGCAACAACGAGCTTCGCTACATTGCCTGCCGCGATATCTGTCGCTATTTGAGAGAGCGGCACTTGCTGCGTCTTGGAGAGGAAGTATTCGCGCGCGACCGTGTAAGCCCCGGAGAGAACGAGAAAAACGGCAAGTGCAATAATGACTTGCGTCCACATATTGGGGCCTGGTCGGGGCACCATAGGTTTCTTGCCACCCTGTGGCTTCGTCTCGGGAGCGTCGTTTTCAGCCATGATTTGCGCATTATACATATTTACTCCTTGAACGGAAGATGAAGAACGGTGCCGCTCACCATTGCAAAAGACGCGCAGGATAGCCTGCGCGCCTTGAGAATTATTCAGTGGATTCGAGAAATGCTGCTGTCTCGTCTCGAATCGCATCGGCATGACGCTTGAGCGTAAACGGATTCCATTCCCACGGGCCAATGTAGCGGCACGGATGTGGAAACCATGCGCAGGTACGTAGGCGCTTCCGTCTTCGTTCAAACATCGGGATAACTTGATCGACTTTTGCGTCGATCATGTTGGCTCCCGGACATAAATCTGGCGCCCACATGCGCAAGACGACATTCACGCCCCACCAAAACGCGATGGGATCGTACCACGGCAACTGCGATGGTCGCGGACGATTTGCGAGAACGATAATATCGATCTCGCTGTTACGCTCCCACTCTACCGATGCTTTGTGCAGCGCTTTGCGAATCGGACATGGATGCGCAAAGGCGCCGTCGTACGCGTAGTTGCCGCGTGGATCGATCCCATAGGTAAAGGGCGGAATCGCCGACGCGGCATAGAGAAGTCCAAACAAATTGGGTTCGCTCTTGGCTGAGGGAAGCGAGAGCCTCCCTGCGCCATCGGAAACACCAATCAAGACTTCTGGTGTTGATCGCTCGAATGTCGCGCGATCAAATTGCCGTTCGATTTCACTCACGAGCTCATACATGCGCGTACGCATCGGGAATTCACAAAACGCAAAATACAGATCGCGCAGAATTCCCGTTTGCTGAGCAGCGAAGCCAAGCGAGTTGTATGCGCCTGCGGAAATGCCAACGATAAGGTCGAAGCTGTCCGCAGTAATGCCAACGTCTGCAAAAACACGCAGACGCTCAGCGCTTACAATTCCCGCTTGTCCTCCGCCAAGGACGAAGAGCACGCGTTTGCGTGGGTGTCCGTTGCGGCCGATCACAAGTGTATCGCGGAGATCATGCACGACGCGATGATCGCCAACGATGTCGGCGTCTGTGGTTTGCATCGAAGCCTCCACTATTAAGTTGTAAAGAACTATTTCAACGATACTCCCCTCCTGCGGGACGGCAAGGTATAGTTGTGTTCATGTCTCTTATCCGCAACGATCGCGTTGGATTCGACTACACCATCCTCGAAGAAATCGAGGCGGGTATCGAATTGCTGGGTCTCGAAGTGAAATCGCTCCGTGCGGGCCAAGGGTCTCTTAAGGGCGCGCGGGTGGTCGCGCGTGGCGGCGAGGCGTATTTGGTAGGGGCCACCATTCCGGCGTGGCAGGTCTTAAATGCACCTAAGACCTATGAGGCCGACCGGACGCGCAAGCTCCTCCTTTCCAAGAAGGAAATAGCCCATATTTCAAGCGCTGAAGGCCAGGACGGCTTGACAATAGTGCCGATTGCGGTGTATAATAAAGGACGGAAACTAAAACTCGGTATTGCTATTGCCCGCGGTAAGAAGAAGGCCGACAAACGGCAAGATATCAAGAAGCGGGACGTAAAGCGGCAGATCGAGAGAACATTGAAAAGCTAGATTGTGAGTTTCAGTGGTTCAACCATGGAGGTACTCATGACGTCTTTAGAGATCTTTGCGCTCGTTTTCATCGTGTATACAATCGGATTCTTTTCCGGCGTGCACACTGTGGAGCAAGTAAGCAGGGCTGAAATCCTGCATAAGCTTAAGATCAAAAAATGACATTGAACCAGGGGTGATCTTAGATCGCCCCACCACTGAAGATCATAATCTTCTGAACTTTGAAAATTGAATAACGACTGATTCCCTTTCAGTCCTTCCCCGAAAGATACCGAGGTTTGCAGAGTACGACAGTTACTGAAATTCTTGATTAACGCAGACTCGGCAGCAGACATACAACTCGGTATCCTCCGGGGGATGATTGGCTTCGACAGGGAGATCGATGCATATACATGCATGGCGGAAGCGAACACCTTCCTAAAAATGTTCAAACTCTAAGTGCAAACAAAACTGCACGGGGGGTTCTCTCACCTATTCAGGTGGCAGACCTCGGCCTCGCTGTAGCGTAAGTTCCAGCGACCGCCGCTCCAACTCGTATCCGATCGGTTGGTTAGCGACGTCATATTCATCGGATTCGGCTTCTCTATCACACCGTGAAGTAGCCTAAAGAAAGAGTGTCCGATACCACGCGGCCTTGCTCGTTCGTAGCGCGCGGTATTCAAAACAATCGAACGTCCTACGCCTTGTAGAAGTGTCTATGTGTTTCTCTTTGCACGGCGGTTCGATTCCGCCCATCTCCACTGCTTCGCTAAAGCTACGCAGTGCAGGCACAAACAGCATTGCAACAAATTGCCGCTTACCGCGGCTTTTTTGTATATACGAAGCAGTGTCCTGCAAAGCTTTAGCGACGCAGGACTATACTTAATGCATCTATGTACTTCGTATATATTTTGCGCAGTAAATTAGACAAGAGTTTATATATAGGCTCAACAAGTGAAATAAAGAAGAGATTCGCTGAACACAATGCTGGGCAATCGAAATATTCAAGAACAAAACGTCCGTTCGAATTAATATGGTTTTGTGCCTTTCCATCAAAACCTATTGCCCTACGCTTTGAAAAATACCTTAAGCATGGTTCGGGTTCCGCCTTTGCACGACGACACCTCATTCGCTAAAGGTTTCTTCATGTAGCCATCTGTGTTTTGATACGTCGATTGAGATATGCCGAAACGATACTGGTGGAAAGATGCGCGAATATACGAACTCTATGTTGATCGTTTTGCGGGCAATTTTCAAAACCTGACGACACAGCTCGATTATCTGGAGCGATTGGGCCTCAACGCGCTCCATATTCTCCCCCACTACCCATCGCCCATGGCCGACGGCGGCTATGACGTGATGGATTACCTCAACGTGCGCCCAGAACTCGGCACTATTGAAGATTTTGATGCATTTATCGCCGCAGCGCATGCACGAAACATCAAAGTCATCATTGATTTCGTCTTGAACCATGTCTCTGAATTCCATCCGTGGTTTCTTGAAGCGCGCTCATCGAAGGAAAATAACAAGCGCGATTACTTTTTATGGAGCGAAACCGGAACGGAATTATCGCAGAGTTGGAATGCGTTTCCTGATATAAAGCCGGGAAACTGGATACTCAATGAGGCAACGAATGACTATTACTACGCGACCTTCTACCCACAGCAACCGGATTTGAATTGGGATAATCCAGCTGTTTTTGAGGGCATGATGGAAAATATGGATTTTTGGGCGAGTCGCGGCGTCGATGGCTTTCGTCTTGATGCCGCGGTGACCCTTATTAAGAGAGACGGTACGCTTTCAAAAGGGCTCCCCGAAACGCATACGCTCCTCAAGCGCATTCGAAAGCATTTGGATACCAAATTTGGCGGCGACATTATCCTCCTAGCCGAGGCGCATCAGAGCGTGGCCGAAATGAAAACCTATTTTGGCGAGGGCGATGAATGTCATTTGGTGTATCACTTCCCTGCAGCAGAACAACTCTTCCGTGCAGTCGCCGTAGGTGAAAAAGAAGCGCTCGTCACGCTCCTACAAGAGAGCGAGGATATACCGGAGTCCTGCGCATGGGCGTTCTTTTTGCGCAATCATGATGAGCTCTCCTTAGCGACACTCTCGCCGCAGGATCGTACAGCGCTTCTTGAAATCCTGGACCCTGAACACATCTACTTTTTTAATGCGGGGACGGCAACCGCAATGCGCGTGGCGCATATGTTTGAAAAGTCGCCCGAGAAGATTCTTGAAGCATTTTCACTTCTCTATAGCCTCCCAGGGGCGATCATCATGTATTACGGCGACGAGATTGGTATGAAAAATCTGCCGCCCGCCGAGGGGGTGATGGATCCTCGCCTCTATGTGCGCGGTGAATTTGATTGGCCGGAAGCGGAGCGTCAACGCGATAACCCCGAATCTCTTTTTAATACGATCCGCGCCCTTGTGTTCAAATCACGCTGGCCGTACGGAAGAAATTGATCGGGTTGATCGTCGCGTATTCCCTTATCGCATATTCCTCGGGTCGCTATCTGCGCCTGCTGGCGCAGCGCTCAGTCTCGGCGCCGTCGCGCCTGCGAAGACCCTCGTAATACGCGATAAGGGAATACCGCTTTAACTTTTCCACACCTACTTCCGCCTATTTTCATCAAAAAGGTTGTACGCTGATTCATAAGGGAAACATCTCGGGGGGTTATTGTTGTTTTTTATTGTTGTAATGATTTTCTATGAAGCGATTTCTCGCTACGATCTCACTCTGTTCGATTACGCTTATTAGCACAGGCCTCCCCTACCAGGCATCAGCGCTTGATCGCATTGCTGCACTTCAGTTGCGCACGGATTTACGATTGAATGTGCGTCCGCACAATCCGGCACCGACGCCAGAGCCAACTCCGGCTCCAACGCCTGATCCAGTGCCAACGCCGGAACCAACACCGACGCCGGATCCGACGCCGACTCCAACACCTGAGCCGACGCCAGAACCAACGCCAACACCAACTCCGGAGCCAACACCAGAACCACAGCCTGAACCGACACCGACGCCGACTCCGGAACCAACTCCGACACCTGAACCAACGCCGGAGCCTACTCCAGAGCCGACACCAACTCCGGTACCGGCTACAACGACCAACGCACTCATTTCATTCAACATGGATGACGGTTGGAAGACGGGCTACGACAATGGCCTTCCTGTTTTCAACAGCGCGGGTGTAAAAGTTACGTACTTCCCGATTTCGACCTACTTCGGTTTCCCGGATTACATTACGGTCGATGAATTGAAGGCAGTACAGGCGGCAGGACATGAGATTGGTAATCACACGCAAACGCACGCTGATCTTACTCAGATTTCTCCTGAGGCAGCTGACCAAGAAGTGACGGGTGCGAAAAACGATCTTGCAAATCTCGGCATGAACACTACGAGCTTTGCGTATCCGTACGGCTCGTCAAATGCTGATGTGCAGCAGATCGTTGCTAATGCGGGCTACGTCAGCGCACGCGGCACTGATGATGGCTATATCGATCACCTCACCAATCCGCGCAATCTCCCAAGCTGGGATATCGGTGGTATGAATTTTGCGCAGGTAAAGACGATCATCGATGGTGCTGTTGCTCAGCACAAATGGGTCATCCTCATCATCCACAAGGTTGATGTTGCAAACGATCCTGAGAGCATCACATCCGACACGCTTCGTGAGGTCGTCAACTACGTGCAAACGACCGGGATCGAAACCGTGACGAACAGCGAGGGCATGTCACGAATGTCAAACATCGAGTAGCGTATCTCGTTGAAACAAATAAAAGCCCGCGGCATGCCGCGGGCTTTTAAATGTACTCTTCTACCTTCCTTCCGGACAACCATCCTACAAATCGATCCAGCATGGTTGCTTCTCGAGGAGGCACAAACCCGAACTCATTAAGTACTTCGATCGGGAGCACCGTGACGATCTGATCATACTGACGATCGTACACAAGCGGTACCCATTCGCCTTTGAATCGGACCACGTACCGGGCCCTCCTCGCATTCCGGTACTGCTCCTCGAGCACAACTGCGTGAGCGCTCTTCGTTGCATTCGAAGCGAGGAGCGTCCTAAGAAGGACTTTGATTCCTTCCTCATCATCTGCACGCAAAACGATTCCAAATCGTTCTTGCATGCGCTGTCCCGCGTGTGTGCGTACTATTTTTCGGGACTTCCATATCTTTTTCGAGAGATCTTTCAATGAGACATCCTCATCCACTTCTAAAAACATTATGTATCATATATAGGCTTAAGTCAATAATACGTATCGAGATGTTTATCTCACTTCACCTAAAAGAGGCATGGCGAGACGGCGACGAGCCGTCTCGCCTTTGAATAACTGCCGTGTCCTCTCTGGCTGATCACCGCGCTCTCCGAGGTGTGCGCCAAATCGCATAGCGTCAAAACTCGATCCGAGAAACACCGCATGCTTGCCGTAGCGCTCTGAAATCGCATCGACACTCTCAAATACGAGTTTTAACCCTTGGGATTCTGCGACAGCTCCAAAAAGATCGAGTTGCGCCGTATGCGCAGGACGCAATTGCATGAGAGTGATACCACTCGCGCGATAGAGCTTTCCTTTTTCAAACACCTGCGGAAAAAAACGTGAGACTTCGCGCAGAATGTCGTGTGGGACATTCGTGAGATAGGGCAACTTCACTTCAACGCCATGATATTTGAAATCTTGAGTCTTGAGGAAGAAAAAGATGCGGTCGCTTGCGAGATTCCATCGGCGCGCCTTGATACACGCGTTTTCAATATTTTTCGACAGCTGCGAAAAGATAAATGATTCAGTGCGCGACGGCGGCGTAAAGGTTTTTGTTTTGGAGATACTTTGATAACTGGTTTTCTTTTCAGTGGTGAGTTCATACACCGCCTCGCCGTTGAGCTCACGCCAAATCTCCTGTATGGGTTTGGATACTTTGGCGCGCACCCATGGTTCGTCTTTGTGCGCAAAATCTGCTGCGGTACGGATGCCAAACTTTTCTAAATAGGCAGCGGTGTTGGGCCCAATGCCCCAAATCATCCCAATGGGTACATCTTGCAAAAATTTTGCTGCTTCGTTCAGTGGAATAGCGGTAAAGCCATCAGGCTTTTTCCATTTTGATCCGATTTTTGCGAGGACTTTCGTTGCGGAAAGACCAACACTAAAGGTAATACCGAGCTCCACCGCAAGCTCTTGTTTAATAGAATGCGCCATGTCGCGGTAGTTCATACGATTCACCCGGCGCATGCCGGTGAGATCGGCAAAACATTCGTCGATCGAATACTCTTCTACCGCTGGTGTGTAGCGGCGCACGATTTCGTACATACGCTCGGAATAGAGACTGTACGTCTCGTAATCCGATGGGAGAACGATTGCATCCGGACATGCTTTAAGTGCATCGCTGAGCTTTACCCCGCGCTTCACGCCACGCGCCTTGGCTTCGTAGGTACAGGCGGAGACGATGCCACGCTCTTTGCCGGTGATGACTGGTTTGCCGCGTAAGCGCGGATTTTTGGCGACTTCAACCGCGGCGAAGAATGAATCCCCGTCGATGTGCACGATGGCTCGTGGAAAGGAATACGATCTATTCCATGCCATATGCGCTTAGACAAAACGCGGTTGAAGGATGTAGGCGGGCACGCGAGTCGGAATCGTGCGCTGAGAAATCTGATATGCAGGTGCCTTTCGGCGTGTGCGATTGCGCATGCTGAGAATTGGATCGTTGGCGACAAGGAGGCGAACGATTGAACGGCTCAAGGCTGAGAATTCTTTTTCATTGGCACTACCGATTTTTGTCAGCAAATTAGAAGCTTTCAGCGTACGCATTTGGGAGAGTGGTGAAAGAGGGCGGCCGTTTTTGAGACGCGGAATGTAAAGGGGTTTGCCATTGCGCTTCGTCTTGGTGAGTGGCAGGCCCCAAAACATGCCATCGCTCGCTTTGCGGAAAATAAGAACAGTGCGGGTGGAGACACGCTTTGTCTGCGGATCGGTGTGCTTATACGTCCACACTTCACGCGAGGCATAGAAAGGTTCGATGCGTGCTTCTTTAGTAAACCAGGAAAGAATTGTTGTAATCATACTTAATACTTTCTTACGACACCCGTAACCACTGCTTCGACTTTGAATGATTCGGTTGGATAAATTGGCTGATAATTTTCGTTGGCGGGTTCGAGATAGTAGCTGCCGTCTTTTTTCTGGCGGAGATATTTCATCGTGTATTCCCCATCCACCATTGCGACCACTATTTGTCCCACTTTGTAATTTTGGCGGCGCTCGACGATGACCATATCGCCTTGGCGGATGCCTGCGTCGATCATCGAATCGCCTTTCACTCGCAAGAGATAGCTCGCTTCTTTGTTGGGAACCAGAAACTCATCGAAATCCATCGTGTCGAGCAGTTCTTCTTCGGCAGCTGATGGAAAACCTGCTTCAACAAGACCTAGGAGCCGAATACCGGTTCCGAAATTTCCGGGAGAAAGGCGTCCGCGTCTGTCTTTTTCAACCACTCCTTCGTCGACCAATCGCTCAATGAGCTTGAACACAGCGTTCTTGGATCTAAAACCCGTGAAGGCCATGATTTCCTTGTAGCCCGGGAACCGCCCATGCTTTTTATAAAACGCGACCAACTTTTCTTTATAGTGTTCATACGACATACGCGATTAATGCTAAAAGATATATATGTAAGTGTAGTGAACCATGGTTCACCTGTCAAATATTCCTCTGTGGATAAGCGTTTCCGTATCTCGAAGAAATGTATTTTTCGGGTCGCTGTCTGGCGTTGCTACGCCAGCGCTCCCTCTCGGCTCGTCAGCCTGCGAGAGACCCTCAAAACACATTTCTCCGAGATACTCCCAACTTAACTACCACAATGAAAAAGGCGGCTGGACGGCCGCCTTTTTCCCCGAGGAATGCAAGATTATTGCGTTGGTGTCGGTGTTTGTTGTGTTCCACCCTGGTTTTGAGTTCCACCGGAATTTTGTCCACTGCCCTGCAAGCCTTGCGGCAAGCGGACGTTGACGTCGACATTCTGTGGCGTCTGCGGCGTGGATGCATTACCTGATGACGTACGCGTCATGCCCGGCCACACGAAGAGACCAAACAAAACGGCACCTAAGAGAACGATTACAGCGACAGCCCAACCTGCGGCTCCTGAATCACCGCGATCATATGCACTTGGTGTGATGACAGTATCTGCCATAGAAGATGTATGTTTAGCGACTACTAATATGTTCAGGATACGCGGTACGCCGTGAACCTCTGGTGAAGTATGCAGAATAAAAAAACAAGCGCCCTTTCGAGCGCTTGTTGTTATGCGTTTCGCATTTGGTTGAGCCACGACTGAATAGCTTCTTGGTCTTCGCGAGCTTTCAGCTCATACGAAGCCTTGTCGCCTTCTTTGACTATATATGGCTCGAACACTTTGAGACGGAACCCTCGCTCCGGATCATAGTATTGTGCAACCGGTACCACGTGGATACCAAGCTGCGCCGCGATGACATATGCCCCAGTTTTGAACGGATTGATGTCGAATGGACCGCCACCTTGCGGTTTACCGCTGGTGGTGCCTTCCGGGAAGATGACGACTGCCGAGTGCGGATCGCGCTGATACTTTTCGCGCGTCGCATCAATGAGGTATGCGGTTCTGCTCCCTGTTGTTGCAGGAGGCAAATGAATGGATCCCGCATTCTCATGGATTTCACCGAAGATGCCCGGGAATTCGTTGGACGAATAGTACAACTGATCCCCGAGTTTTTCTGCAACTGGATAGAGAGCTGCAAAATATCCTGGAAACGGTGCAAGGTAGTCGTACTGATCAATCTCGACGCCGAGTTCTTTCGGATCGAGACCCCAGAGCTTGTATGCACCGAAATGATTCGTTGCAAGAAGCACGGGCGTTCCCTTCGCTATCTTTTCCAATTCTTCAGCGCCTTCGACAATTGTGGAGTTAAGTCGTTCCGCAACCATCTTGAGCACCTCCTGGGTCTTGTCGTGCACGTAAACCTCCTCTGAGGCGTGCGCGACCATCTCGCGCATGTATGAACGGAGCATGTCCCCAACATCGTGAGACGCTTCTCGCGACCATTCAGTCGACGAGAGGTACGCCTGTATCTTTTCGGTAATAGCAATTTCACGAGGGTCATCCCTGCGTGTTTTCATCGCAACGACCGATTGGATATATGCGGGATCTAGCTTATTGGTCTGTCCAGACATACGGGGTGTGATCCTTAGCGGAGGAGATCGTCGCAAGAACGAACTCATGGATACCTCCTTCTTGTAATGAACTTGCATCCACGCGGGCAGCATACAGGATGCGGGGCTACGGAACAACACTTCATGGCATATACGCGCCTCTCCTTATATACTGTCGCCGTATGGATATTGATACGGCATTATTTCCCGCAAAAGTACCAGTACCTCTCTACGAAGCAGTACGTGTCGGCCACATAACTTCACGCACCGGTGAGGAATTTGATCTTGTGATCGGCCTCGATCGCACGATGGTCGAATCGCTCAAAAAGAACTCGCTTGACCTCGAGGATACTGACCTCCAGGCAAACACGTCTGACTTTAAACGGTTTGGTGAAGGATCGTATGAAGAATGGTACAAAAAATCTCGTGTTCCGTTTGCACTCATTGCGAAAAATGGCGACCTCGCGGCACTCATTTGGCTCGGGCCAGAATCACTCGGAACAAAATCAATTAAATATGGTGCTGAGAAAAAAACGAATGCGCCTCAAGGCGATTGGCACACAATTGCCTTTCGTGCGTATAACCCCTATCGCGGACAAGGACTCATGAAAAATTTTGCGCTCAAGGCAATAGAAATCTATAAGCATTATTTCCCTACGGCTCGGATTTGGGCAGGTATCAATGCGAAAAACGCCGCGAGCATCGCGCTTTCAGAAAAACTGGGATTGCATAAAGAGGAGTCGGTTTCTGATGCAGATTGGCTTGCGATGGTGGACTAGCTTCGCACCAGGAAGACTCTGGTGAGTCATGTATACTTTTTAGGATGGGACGAAAGAAGCTTTTCGCTGTGGTGGCGTCTATTTTTTTGCTTTTGCTTTTTGGGTTTGGCGCCTACGCGGCTGATACGACCTCTCTTGAGGGTGCGTGCAATAATCCGAATTTACGGCCTGCGGATCGGGCGGTGCTCAAATGTGATGATTCTGTCAGTGCGTTTGGATATCTCAAATCAATTACGACGGACCGCGCGGCGAGCGCGCCGTGGCGCGTCGATCAATTGAATCCGGACTTTGCGATTTGCGCGGCAAAATTTCTCAAATTTGCGAACGACAACGGAAAAAATGCACGCATTACGGATGCGGTGCGCTCGTATCCTGAGCAGCAAGCGGCATGTAATCGCTTTCAGGCAGGCGGGGGCATCGCAAACTGTAATATGAGCACCGCTGAACACCCCAAAGGCATCGCTATTGATGCGACATCAAATAATCCGCGATGGATGTATGCGAATGCACCGCAATTTGGCGTTGTCTTTTATTTGGGAGATACGGATACCGTTCACTTCGTTCCCCTTTCAGAGAGTAGCCTCGCGAGATTGAAGAAAAGTTATACAGTGGGTAATCGTGGCATTTCTGCCGAAACCGTTGCGGCTGCTGAAGCGAAGTTGCAGAGTGGTAGTGGTTGTTTGAGTCCTGGATTTCAGCCAACCAATGTTGGCGTTCCTTCCAGCCCGTCTCCAACATCTGATTTCTCAAACGCCGTTCGCCAAGCTTTTGGGGTACCAATTGCACAGCCACAAGTAGCGCAGCAAGCGTTTGCGACACAGCCAGTTTCTGCTTCACAAAATCCTATCCAAGCATTTGAGCCACAAGAAGCACTGCCCGCTTCCGGCGTGTCTTCGCAAATTCAACCAACAACGGTGCCGGCAAGTTCCACCGCTGCTGACCGCCTCGAGCAGCTCGCATTTGGTACAACGACGACTTCGACAAGCACTGCGCATGTGCCAGTCGTTGTCTCAGCGTCGGACGCCGCGGTACTCACGAATGGAAGTACAACAGCTGTAGAGGTGCAGCCCATACAAGGCGTCGCATCCCCTGTTCAAAATACCTTTCGCTCGGGTGATTTGAGTTGGGAGGGAGAAACCAGCAGCGGACCAGTGAGTGGTATGACGGCGATATACATTACGATCAAGGCGGCGCTTGAGAGAATTCTCAGTTACTTAGTACCATTCGGCACTCGTGGCGAGACGCCAGTGGAGTATATTGAATAGTATGCGCGCGGCACAGATACTCGTGCTTCTATCTCTCGTTCTTGCTACCCCCGCATTTGCCGCTGAGCGAGCTGTTGATCAAAAACTTTTTTGTGGCGAAGGAATGAGCGGCTATCAAGATGCCGTCACTTACATTAAATCTCGTGCACGCGATAAAGCGAGTATCGATAAGCTGACGCCAGAATTTGCATGCTCTCTTGCATCGCTTCTCAAAGCAGGGCCTCCTGGACTCGGCGTCAACGTCGGTTGGTATCCAGTGACGGCAAGCGTTAAAACAATGGGCGTCTCGTATTGCCAACACTATGAATGCAAAGAAGGGACGATGTCACACCCGCGCGGTCTTGCGGCGGATCTCACCTTTGGCGTTCCTCAGAATAAGGGCAAAGGAACCGGCGGAACGGGCGCTGCGAATTTCTGTGCGCATAATGCGTTATGTGCATGGGTACACCAGAACGCAGGAAATTTTGGACTTATGTTTCGCCTTATGCCAGACAGCGGATGCGCGGCTGGCTACTACGAGCCATGGCACATTGAAATGAAGGGTGTCGGAAATTGCCAAGGTAACGACAACTTCAAATCGGGAGGACAACAGATCGCTGCGCCGCTCGGCATTGGCAATAAAGTACGCGCAGCATTAGGACAACCACAGGCATTGCCTGCGCCGCAACTCGCAGCTATTCCTACGGCACCTGCGCAAGCGCAGGAAATGATGTCGTCATTTAACACAACCGAGATCCCGAAGACAACTGCAGCTAACGCATCACCGACCAATGGTGCTGCACGCACGCCTGCGGAGATTGCAGCAGAACTCGAACGAATCGCTGCACTGCCACCTACCGCCTCCCCTGTGCCATCGACAGCAGCTCCAATTCCAATATCCGGCATTAGCGTTGCGAATATTACGAGTTCCGCGCAGGCTCATGCACAACCGCAACCCGTCGTTTCCGGAGTAATTTCTGTGTCGGATCAAACGTTTGCATCCAACGAACTGAATTCGCAGACCGATACGTACAACGACGCTAATCAACTTCCGCCACTTCTGCGCACCATTCAAGAAACGCTCACTCGGATGCGACCCTATCTCACGCCGTTTGGAACGTATCAGCGTCCGGAAGAATAAAACGAGTTCCAAAAAGAGGCAGAATGTGGTATGATTGTACTTCTCCGCACTTGGTGCGGTCTTTTCAAAAATGGGATTCACAAAATACACGACACAAGCCGAAAAAGAACGCGTTCGCATGAACGAAGGCATACGCGTATCTGAAGTACGCGTCATCGGTCCGAATGCCGAAAACTACGGTGTCCTCCCTATTGCAGAAGCACTCCAAAAGGCGCGCGAAGCGGGACTCGACCTCATCGAGGTATCCCCCAACGCCCAGCCGCCGGTGTGCAAAATCACTGACTACGGCAAGTTTAAATACGAGCAAAGTAAGAAGGATAAGGAGGTAAAAGCAAAGACCCCGAAGGGTTCTGAAACCAAGGAAGTGCAGGTAAAAATCGGCACATCCGAACACGATATGGGTATCAAGGCAAGTAAAGCTGGCGCATGGCTCAAGGAGGGCAACCGCGTCAAAGTCGACCTCTTCCTCTGGGGCCGCTATAAGTACATGGAGTTCAACTTCCTCAAGGAACGTCTCGAGAGATTCCTTGCGATTATCCCAGAATCGTATAAGATAGCCGACGAGATCAAGAAGAGCCCTAAAGGCCTCTCGGTCACCCTTGAGCGGGACGCCTCGAAAAAGCAAGGAAATAAGCCGCCGGTGGCGGCAAAGCCTGCTGAGGTTCCAGCCGAGAGCGCATAATATGAAAAGCAACAAGTCATACAAAAAGCGCCTCCGCCTTACAAAGCGGGGCAAAATCGTTGCCCGCGTCCCGGGTCACAACCACTTCAACGCAAAGCGCAGTGGGGGTGAACGCCAACGCAAGGGTCGCGCAACAAGTTTCCATGCAACTATGACGGCATCTGATAAGAGCCGCTTTCTCGCATAATCTATGGCACGCGTAAAACGAGGAACAATGAAGAATAAGCGCCGCAAGTATATTCTTGCAGCGACAAAGGGCTATCGTTTTGGCCGCAAATCAAAGGAACGCGTCGCAAAAGAAGCTATTAAGCACGCAGGTACGCATGCATTCCGCCACCGCCGCGCCAAGAAGCGCGAATTCCGTAATCTCTTCACCCTTCGCATCAACGCAGCGGTCCGCCCCCTTGGCCTTTCCTACTCCAAATTTATCGATGCGCTCAAGAAGAAGAACGTAACACTCGATCGTAAGTCGCTCTCGACGCTCGCGAAAGATCATCCAGAAGTGTTTGAAAAACTCGTTAAAGAAGTTGCGTAAGCAACGACCAAAAACCCCGGTTATACCGGGGTTTTTGTTTGCCAGAGATCCCACAGAGCACCCGCAACATTCGATGATTCGCCGTAGAGTGGATGGTAGTGGAGATCTATAAACGGAACCGTATTTGCTTCAAGAATACCCCACCTTTGTTCTTCGGGATCTTTTTGCGGATCTTCCATAATGAGATCGAAGGCGACTACCGGTACTTCAAGCAGGCGCGTGACGCGCTCAAGAATATCGCGCAATTTCGGATGAATACTGTCTGGCATTTCATACGTTGTTCCACCCACTTGGCGACCAGTCGATGCCGAAAGAACAACCCGCGTTCCTTTTGAAACGATACTGGTGAAAAGATACCCTTGTCGGGCGAGATGTTCTTTGTGCTCATTTCCTAAAACAACATCCCAAACCCGATTGGGCTTCGTAGCATTTTTTTCTTTAACCAATTCTTCAATTGTACGTTCACCATCCCCTACAACTTCGGGTGCGCTTTTCTTTAAAAATCCAACAAGAGCGCCATCGATAAGCGTTGCACGACATAAATAGCCATGGAGATGTGATTCGAAAATAACAAACTTGCCAAGCTTTTGCGCGGATCGATATGCGCGTTCAAAATCTTCACGCGATGAGACATACGTGGCGGTATGGCGTGCGCGAGAACCAATGCGTGGCTTAACGACAACAGGACCTTGAAATCGCTTCCACTCGCTTTCCCCATCCTTGTACGATGCGGTACTCACGCCGGGCGCTGCTGAGATACCGTGCTTTTGAAGAAATTGCTTAAACAACAATTTATCATCCATCCATCCAGAATTTCGGTTCGAAGGCGGAATGGGTAACGCATCGAAATATAACCATCTATTGTTAATACATGCGCGATAGTAATCGGTTGGCTTCCCAAATAATACGAGCTGTTCCATTTGAATTCCGCGCCGTTCAGCTTCTTCCCACAAAACGCTTGCACGATATGTGGGCGCCGCCGCTGGATCTTGCAGCGTGCGAGATCCGGAGAGCATATGTAGTGTTTTGAGTAGGAATGGTTCAACCAAGGTTGCTAATTTGTAGATACGTTCAAAAAAAATCGGCGCTGACTGTTTTGCATAGAAGCGGTCGTTTAGCCACGCAGTTATGCTGTTGCCAATATAGGCCGGTATATGCGGAGTCGGCGATGCGCCACATTCGCGACATGCACCAGGATGCTCTTTTGGAATCATTTCCCGCATGAGAATAGTATCGTGCAGCCACATCCAAAAAGAAAGCCCCTCTTGCGAGGGGCGTTCCTTAGTGACTACTTCCGAGCATATGTGTCCGTAAGTTATCGACTATGGATATAGTGTATCACCCTCTCGGGCTATAGAATCATTTCTGCGTTTTTACCTGTCGCAGACCAGCCGTCGTGGTTGTTGTGGACCATGTTGTGCTCTTTAACTTCCCCGACCATCTCAATAAGGCGTTCTACCATAGCCTTGGGATCTGAATCAAAAACGATGAAGTTGTTGGGACGGTGTGCGGCAGCAATGACGTCGCGCAGGAATTCATCCGTGTGCCATGGGCCTTCCAAGACCCCAATCGGACGACGATCTTCGAAAGAGACGGAGAATTCGTTAAGCGTTCCGACACGGCCAGGGCCGATGATCATTGCATCTGACGAACGCACGAAAAGCAGATCGCGCCCTGCATAGCCAAAACCGGTGTAAATAACCACATCCATGTAATCGAGCGGCAATTGATAGACTTCGACGTGTTCTTTTTCGGTTGATGCGGGAGAAAGACCGATGGAGAAGCCGCATTCGTCTTTTGCGCCCATAGTGGAGTACATTGGAAAACCGGTCGTTGCGCCAGTTGTGATGATCCCGCCTTGACGCGCAATCTCGCGGCCAATTTCTTTTGCTTTGTCGATTGCGCTGAGGCCAAATGGCTGCAAATCAGCGGTACCGGAGACACCAATTTTTACCACGCCGTATCCGTTGGGAAGACGACAGAAATTTTTAGGAGGTGTGACGTGGTTCGGATGAATTATCTTCAATCGCTTCATGAGAGCGTATTGTATCACGCTCATTTTCGTGTCGTTCATTGAGCGCTGGTGAAAGCAGCATTCGATTTGCGAATACATACCCTGCGATACCACCAAGTGTATCCATAAGGAGATCGAGCACCGTATCGAGGGCATAGCCGACTTCCCCTGTCATACCCAAGAAGACTTCAAAATATTCCCAACAGACACCGATCGTGAGAACGAGCGAGAGCGTGAGCATAAAACTTGGGCGTCGATAGAGTATGGTGAGGAGCCATATGACGATGAGTGCGGCCCATACGCCGCCGGCGAGATGTACGAGACGATTGAGAAGCGGAAAATACCAATAGAGGTAGAGTTTGAGTGCAACGATATGTACGCTCGCAATGAGTGCGAGGAGGACAAACTGCGTGTAAAAAAGTCGTTGCTCCGACATGGAGGTCTGTACAAAGATACTCCGCGCTGCGGAGTATCTTTGCGGCGGCGGGTACGGCAAGCCTGGGCGTTTAGTCCAGGTGGGTGTCCGCAGAATCAGCACCACAGTGCCGAACGATGTGAGACTCCCTTTCTTGTACCAAGCAGGTTTTAGTACCAGCCGCTACATCTAGTATATCACTTTCGATTTTCGACGAAACTTATTCGAGAATGCCGTCCAAATTAACGTCATACAGAATCGCTTCAGAGACAAGACGGTAGTTGAGCAATTCACCTTCAGTAAACCAGATCGCGATTTCGCGCGTCGCATCGGCGACGTTTTCGGAGCAGTGGATGAGATTACGGACCGCACGGTCATCAACGGCAGCGATGCCGTATGAATCGAGCGTGAGATCGCCGCGGATAGTGCCGACGTCTGAGGTTGCAGGTTCTGTTTCCCCCGTAATCTTGCGAGCAACGACGGAGGCCTGGTTTCCTTCCCAGACCATCATGACGACGGGACCGCTCGTCATAAATTTCACCAATTGGCGGATGATGTCTTTCCCGTATTCGATTGGTTCCTTGTCGACAGAAAGGCCAGCTGCTTTTTTGTCTTCCGCAATCTTGGTCCCCTTCTTGAGAAACCATGCGTCGTCTTTGTTGTAATGTTCCCAGAGTTTCTTTTCATCGGGAACGCCAAATTTGAGACCAACGAGTTTGAGGCCAGTGCGTTCGTAGCGTTTAACAATTTCGCCGATAAGCGATCGCTGCACGCCATCGGGCTTAATCATGACAAACGTGCGTTCTTTTTTGGGATGGTCCATATGAATGTAAATAAAAATGCCGGCTAGTAAGAAGGTATGCCGGTGTCGGATGGTGCAAAGCGGCGGCGAATTTCCGCCTCAATAGCTGCTCGGTCCTGACCGAAGGTACGATACGAAAGTTCTTTCAATGCGTCAACCTGGCTGTAATCGAAGTGTGGGAGGTCGTTGGTGCGCAAGGTAAAGGGACGCGCGGGTGTGCCGTTCACGAGGAGTGCGACGGAGGCGTGGCGGTTTTCTTGGTTTTCGAGATCGCCGCGCGTGAAAACGGGATGGAATTGCTTCTCAAGGAATTCGGCGTCGCTAGTACCAATGCGGAACGCGACTTTGGTGCCCACGTTGCCGATAACCGCATCGCGAATTTCTTCCGGAAGCTGTGCGATGAATTGGTGCGCAACAATGAGCGAGAGTTTGTATTTACGCGCCTCGGAGAGGATGGTTGCGATGGATGGTGTCGCGAAGTTCTGGAACTCGTCGATGTAAAGATAGAACACGGGGAGTTCGCCCCGCGAATCGACGCGTGAAAACGCAGCCTGCAGGAATTTGGAAACGAGAACAAGGCCTAAGAGTGAGGCATTGCGCTCACCGAGGCGACCTTTCGAGAGATTGGCGAGGAAAATTTTCTTGCCGTCCATAATCTCGCGGAAATCAAAGGCTGAATGCTGCTGCGCGACGATCGGGCGCATGATGTCGTTGGCGAGAAAAACGTCGAATTTTGAGGTGATGTATGGGACGATATTTTCGAGACTTGCATCGCCGCCAGCCTGTTCGGCGATTTTGTGCCAGAACTGCACGATAACCGGATTGTCGCAGCGTGCGAGTTTGAGGTTGCGGAACGCCCGATCCGCGAAGATACGCGGGATTTCAAGGAAGGTGGAACCCGTCTCCGGATCTTCGACGACGAGCTGTGTTGCATTGCGATAGTATTGCTCGAACATTGGACCAAAGGCTTCGGGAATGTCGGCATAGAGTTTGCGGAAAATATTGTAGACCTCATCGACGACGAATGTTTTCATCTCCGGTCGCGTGCGATCGTATTCGAGCATGTTGAGACCCATAGGACGCGCCGAGTATGCCGGGTCGAAATAGATGACATCCTTCATGCGGTGCGGCGGGACGGCGGCGAGTACATCTTGAATGTCGTTGCCGTGCGGATCGATAAAGGCGACGCCTTCCCCGTTCTGCATGTCTTGAATGATCATGTTTTTGATGAGGCCCGTTTTACCGGTACCCGTCTGCCCGATCACGTAGGCGTGTCTCAAGCGATCTTGGGCGCCGAAGCGCACATCGCGCTCATCGGCGCCGTAGCGGTTTTTACCCAAAACAATGCCGTCTGTGGGCATTTCTACCGGCGCAGGCGCTTGTTTGGCGTGTGCCCTTTTAAGCTCGCGCGAGGTGGTAACGCGTTCAGCGGTGAAGTGCACCATCGTCGCTATTTCGGAGAGGCTCAGCGGCATCGAAAACGAATGCTCGAACGAGCGGTAGGTAAAATCGCGCAGAAAATTGGAAATGCCCCAGCTGCCGACTTTTGAGAATACCAATCGATTCCCTTTTGGATCGTCGAATTGCTGGAATGGCGCGATCAAATTGTTGAGCAATTGATCTGCGCGTGACGCATCGGGAGCTGAGGTCACGACGCGAATCACCGTCGGCACGATGCGGCTTTTAATCTTGCGATTGATTTCTTCTGTTGCGACTTGATCACCTTGGCGCGGCATGCGATTGCGTTCTGCCTGACGCACTTCGTCTGAGGTCATGAAATTATCGACGACGTCGTGCACCAAATCACCGAAAATGGTTTCTGGCGTTTTCAGTGCTTTTTCCAAGTGTTTCCCTCGCTCAAGCGAGCGTAAAATCTTTTTGTAGTGTTCGTTGTATCGCTCGCCTTCGGTCGACACAATGATTTGAAGCCCGGCACCTTCACCGTGTTTGGCGATTTTGGCAAACGAGGCGAGGAGCACGTTCATAGGGTCGTGCTCAAACATCTCGTACGTTTTTAACGGATATGCGGGATGATTACCGAGAGAGGCATACGCGCCGGCGTGTGCGCCATCGTAATTAAAGAGATTGTAATCACCGCGCAATTCGGCAATGCGGGCATTTGGAAAGACCGAGGAAATGAGACGTTCGGCGAGGGTTTGCTTTTCGCGCGGCACGGCAACGAAGAGCGATACTTCTTCCGTGCCTTCAGGGACAGCGATTTCGATAGAAAAGCCTTCGTGCGGTGTAATAAGAGAGAGAAAACCTGAATAGAGTTGCTCCGACGAGGCAAGAATCTGCTCGAGCTTCTGCTGCGTTTTGTCTTCCCCTTCGCCGTGCGCTTGTGGGTGAATTTCAAAAAGCACCATGTGGAGAGCGCGGACAACTCGCTCGGGCGGTGCCATACCTTTTTGGGGCAAGCCTTCGGCGATATAGCGCACGAGCATGCGGTGTAAATCATCTTCGAGATGCGGATTTTTGAGGCGCGCAGCGACGGAGAGCGCATTTCGTATACCTTGTTCAGCAACGATGTGCAGGAGGCCGTCCATCTGATCGTCGTGCGCTTCGGGTTCAAGTTTTAAGACCTGTCGAAGTGTTTCGTGCTCGGGCATGACCACTGCTTCATGCAAAATAGTTGCGGCAGGCATTGCTGCATATTCTTGAATTTCGCGCTTTGCGATACGGTCTCGCTCAAACGTGTTGCCGGTAATTTCGAGTTCTTTTTCTTTTTCGGCAACGCGTTCACGCAAAAACGCGAGCTCCTCTTCAGGAGATTTAAATGTAAACGACGGCGCGGAAATCCGCTCCCCTACACGCGGCGGCATGAGAAAAGTATATCATTCGCGCACCAACGAAAATTTCATCTCAGCGCGTATGAATTCGCATGCGAATTTCGCTCGCAAAATGCATCGTTTCGTGATTAAGATCACGCGGATACGAGAGTGGATTGGGATATTCCTTAAGAACGCGGCCGTTGCGCATGACAACAACCGATTGCGCGAGCAGTGCCGCTTCTTCAGGAGAATGCGAGACCATAATGATGGTCAATTTGCGGGAGCGCCAGAGGGCGAGGAGCTCATGATGCAATCGCTCTGTCGTCTCGACGTCGAGTGCCGAAAATGGTTCATCGAGGAGCAGTATGTCAGGATTGACCGCAATTGCGCGTGCAATTCCGATACGCTGACGCTGCCCGCCGGAGAGATCACGCGGAAGGGAGCGCGCAAAATCCTGCATGCCAACTTCGCGCAGTGCTTCGTGTGCTTTCGTGTGTCGTTCGCGCTCACTCAAATGCATGAGGCCAAGGGAAATATTTTCTTCAGCGGTTTTCCACGGCAGGAGCGCGCCGGATTGGAATACCATCGAGAGGCGTCCGGCGCGAACAACGGTGCCATCAGAGGCTGTGGCGAGGCCAGCAATCGTATTAAGGAGCGTCGTTTTGCCGCAGCCGGAAGGACCAACGATTGCGGTAAATGATTCCGGCGCGAATGAAAGCGAAACGTCGTTCAGTGCCGGCGCTGATTGTCCGGGATATATGAGCGATACATGCGAGAGTTCGAGGCGCATAGTTATTCAAATTTAAATCGCGCGCTGTATGAAAGCAGTGGTTGCCAGAGAAATACATTGAGAATCGCGACGACCGCGACCATGACACCAACCGCGGCGATAAACGCATGCATATCCCCCGATGCGGATGCATGGACAAGAATCGAGCCGATGCCAAAGAGATCGCTGCTTTGACTCGCACTCGGGACGTAGGTATGAATCACTTCAGCAACCATGAGCATATTCCACCCTTCTGCCCAGGCGAGAAGCGAACCGGTGACGAGCGATGGAATGAGCGCCGGGAGAATGACATGTTCGAGACGCTGCAGCGGCGTTAATTTGAATATAAACGGTACCGCATGGATGTCGCGGGGAATAACGCGCAGACCGCCGATGGTGGAAAAGACAATATTCCACACCATGGAGAGCGCCATAATGGCGATCGCAGCTAGCGAGTAGCCGCTCATGGCGGCAAAGGCGGTGATGATGACGGGAAAGAACACCAAGACCGGCAGTGATTCAAGTACGTCCCAAATCGGCAAAAGGAGCCGTTCTGCGCGCGGGGACATAAGCGACCACAGACCGAGTGCAACGCCAACAATGAGAGAAACGATATACGCAAACGTGATGCGCGTAAGCGATGCTCCAAGTGCACTTAAAAAATACGGGATGGAAATTTCAGGAAATTTCTGATGCGCATATTCCCCGACGACGAATGCCGCGAGCGCAATAAGAAGTGCAGGAACCAAAAATTGAATGCCGATACTTTCCCAACGCGAAAGAGACATCGCATGATGACCGCGGTGCGTGATGTGGGTGCGACGACGCATGTCGCAATGATAGCACTCGCGATTTACACTTTCGTGATGATTTCGGGACCGTTTTTGGTGACGATCACCGTGTGTTCGGTGTGTGCGCTGCGTGAGCCATCTTTGGTGCGATAAGAAAAACCATCTTCATCAACAACCAGAATACCTGAACCGCGGGCAAACATAGGTTCGATTGCGATTACCAATCCTTCTTCAAGCGGTACATCAAAACGTGGGTCGCGGTAATTTGGAACGTGCGGTTCTTCGTGGACTTGCTTCCCCACGCCGTGCCCGGAGAGATTTTTGGGAAATCCGAGACCATATTTTTTGGCAACCGTTTCGACTGCTTCGCCGATATCCCCTGTTGTATTGCCGACGCGTGCCTGTGCGATGCCAGCGTCGAGCGCTTCATAGGCAGCTTTCACCATTTCGGCGTCTTTGGGATCGGCTTTGCCGGCGATAACCGTCACCGCATGATCGGTGTAATAACCTTTATGTTTTACACCGAAATCGAGTGTGACCACGTCGCCGTCGGCGATCGGTACCTCGATCATGCTTCCTGGTGCGTGTACGATGACGTCGTTAACAGAAATGCAGATGACTGAGGGAAATTTTTCACCGTTTTTGCCGGAGCCGTAGTGAAGAAAGGCCGCTTGATCGCCATCGGCTTTGAGGAGTTCGCGTGCTTTGAGATCGATATCTTTCGGAATGACGCCAGGAACGACCATTTTGGAGAGCTCTTTTAAATGTGAGCCGAGACGACGGCCGCTTTCTCGAAGGAGTTCTATTTCTTTTTTGGTTTTGGCAATCATACGAGTCCAAGTTTCGTAAGAATTTCCTTATGTACCTCATCCATACCTGCCTCGCCGTCGATCATGTGAATTTTGCGTCCGCGTTCACGAAGAAGTTCGAGTTGCGGCAAGACATCTGATTTGTACCAGCTTAAGCGATTTTTGATTCCCTCCTCGGTGTCATCGTTGCGTCCACGCGCCATAAGACGCTTGATTGACGAGCTTTCCGAAAGTTCAATGGAGATAATTTGGAAATCGGTGCGCCCGAAAAAATGCATTGCATCATCAAATGCGCGTGTTTGATCTGCGCCACGCGCGAGACCGTCGGCGATTACATGTTCATCGCCTTTAATCATATGTTCGACAAGTTTCTTGCTTTGGAGATAGGTCGGCATGAAATCTGGCATGCGGTGCCCTTGGTCGATGACGTCCCCAGTAAGCTTACCGGCGAGAGAACCAGTATCGCGCAGCGCGCGCAATTCCGCTCCCATATCAATCCAAATGATGCCGCGGTTTGGCTCCTTCTCTTTAAGGTAGTCCATGAGCATTTTGACCTGCGTGCCTTTGCCGGCTCCTTGGGAGCCGAAAAATAAGACGGAAAGTGGATTCATGAGGCCAAATTGTAGCCTTCTTTCCTTAGAATTTCCACTATCTTCTCGATCGCCGTTTCGAGCTGACCGTCCTCATTTGTAATGCGGTAATCGTAAAATGGTGCCTCTTCTGTTACTTCGCGCTCGGTAAATTTTTTACGCTCTTCCCATTCGGCGTCGCTCATGGGCGCGCGAGCGCGAATGCGCTTTTCAAACGCATCTAAGGATGGCGGCATGATGAAAAATGTCGTCGCGTTGTAGTGTTCTTTCAGATATTGCGCGCCAACGATTTGGATTTGGAAGAGCGTGACTTTTCCTGCTGCGACATTTCGATCGAGATCAGGTTTGTAGAGGCCGTAGTAGGTATCCGTTTCAGGTCGATGATAATGCTCAGGAATGTTTCCCTTTTCGACTTCTTTCAAAAATTCTTCGTTGGTAAAAAAGTAGTAATTTTTACCGTTTTCTTCTCCTGGACGTGGTGGGCGCGTCGTCGCGTTTACCGCAAAGACGGTATTTGGGCAGCGCGCGAGAATACCTTTAATAATGGAATCCTTTCCACTTCCGGCAGGGCCAGCGATCGCGACGGCGTTTCTCAGCATTGCGGCATCGTATCACAAATCGAAAGGGCTGCCTGACGGCAGCCCTCATTTCAAATTCCGAATTCCCCTTTGCAAACCAGCGTATCCCTCACAAAAGGAACGGTCAGTTTGTCTTTCAGAATGAGCGCTTCGGCATCTGTGCGAAGCATCCATCCGGTTCCTCCCGACTCGCCGGTAAGAGTATTGCGCCAAATAACTTGGCATTCCTGTTCAGCGCCGATTACTAAGAATGCGGCTAGTAGAAGCATGTGCATTGCCAAATCCTCCTACACAATTACTTCAATATTTTTATAACCATTTAGAGTCGCTGTCAAAGACGGCGACTCAGAATCAAAAACTAGTACTCACGAATTGACGTTTGTGCATCAATTTTCTTGACGACGTCGAGAACGACTGAGACAACGATGAGGAGTGCGGTGCCGCCGATGGTGAGCGCGGTGATACCCGTTGCGCCTTGGAGGATGATCGGAAGAACTGCGATACCACCCAAGAAGAGTGCGCCGACGAGCGTGATGCGGGTAATGATGTTGCCGAGATATTCAGCGGTCGTTGCTCCTGGGCGGACGCCCGGGATAAATGCACCATTTTTCTGGAGATTCTTAGCGATTTGATGTGGTTCAAACGTAATTGCGGTGTAGAAGAAGGTAAAGATAAAGACGAGGAGGAAGTAGAGGAAACCATAGATCGCTTGATTGTTGAGACCGCTCAAGACGCTCTGCGCGCCCGATGCGAGCCATGAAATTGACGAATGTGTGAGGAAGGTGGCGATCATTTGCGGGAACAGCAAGATTGAAAGACCGAAGATGATTGGCATGACGCCTGCCTGATTGAGGCGCAGTGGCAAGTAGGTGGAAACACCGCCCATGACCTTGGAGCCACGCACACGGCGTGCATAGGTAACCGGAATTGGACGTTCTGCTTCGGTGATGAAGACAACGCCCGCGGTAATGGCAACTGCTGCAGCGAGAAAGCCGATGTATGCCGGGATTTGGGAGACATCGAAGCTGAAGATGAGACGTGCGATGTCCGTCGGGATGCGCGAGACGATACCCGCGAAGATAATGAGGGACACACCGTTACCGATACCGAATTCGGTGATGAGTTCTCCGAGCCACATGAGGAACATCGAACCCGCGGCGATCACGATCGTGTTGATGATAGCTGTCTCAAGGGAAAGCGGTGGGATCGCGCCGTTTTGCTGCAAGATAAGAAGGAAGGCAAAACCCTGAATGAGTGCGAGTGGCACCGTGAGGTAGCGCGAGTATTGCATGAAGCGTGCGCGGCCTGCATCCCCTTCTTCTTGATAGATCTCCTTAAGTTTTGGCACCAAGACCGTCATGAGTTGCATGACGATGGATGCGGTGATGTACGGGCCCACGCCGAGCATGACGATCGAGAGATTCGAAAAGCCGCCGCCAGAGAAGACGTTTAAGAGGCCGAAGAATTGGTTTTGTGCGAGGAATTGTTCGAGACCAGCGGCGTTGACCGATGGAATTGGAATTGCCGCAAGGACGCGGAAGACGAGGAGTGCGCCAAAGGTAAAGAGAACACGATTGCGCAAAGACGCGTCTTCGACAACGATTCTTACTTTACGCACGAATGCATCAAACATACCTTAGGAAATGGTTCCCCCGGCTTTTTCAATAGCAGCTTTTGCACCAGCAGAGACCAATGCACCCTTAATGGTGAGCTTCTTCTCAACGCTGTTGCCGACGATTTTGATTCGAGCACCACGGCCCGTTGCAGTAGGAATAATACCCTTCTCCATCAAGACCGCAGGAGTGATTTCGCCAGTCATCTTTTCGAGTTGAGCGAGGGTGACGGTGAGCGGACGCGGCTTCAATTCCCAGACGGTGCGACCTCGGTTTTTACCGAAGCCACGGCGCTTTGGGATTTTCTTGATGATGTCGCGAAGTTCTGGGCGGCGCTTGTTGCCAGCGCGCGCGGTCTGACCCTTACCGCCGCGGCCTGATTGCTTGCCGCGCGTTGAGGATTGGCCACGACCAACACGGCGATAGGCGCGCTTGGTCATTCGTTTGAGTGTGTGAAGTCCAGTCATATTATTTTGCGATAGTCGAAAGTGCTTTCATTGCAGCACGCGCGTTGTTGATCGGGTTGTGGCTGCGGGAAAGAATCTTGGCGGTGACATCAGTCACACCAGCGAGTTCGAGAACTGCGCGAACCGATGAACCTGCAACAAGACCGCGGCCCGGAGACGGACGAATCTGAATGTCGGATGCGCAGTACTTTGCTTCGATGTTGTGCTTGATGGAATTGTTTTTCGTGAGATCGAGGGCGATCATGTTTTTCTTCGCATGACGCGTTGCCTTGTCGATCGCGAGCTGCGTGTCCATGGCTTTGCCAAGACCCACGCCAACACGACCCTTCTTGTCGCCGATGGCGATGCAGACAGAGAAATTGAAGCGACGGCCTCCTGCCATCACACGAGCGACGCGGCGAATGCCGAGCATCTTTTGTGCGAATTCAGAACGTGGTGCATCGCGGCGAGGACCGCGGCCACCACGGCGATCTCCACGATCGCGCTGACCGCGTCCGCGCGGACGAAAATCTGCCTCCGGTGCTGGCGCTGCTTCAGGCATTTCTACCTGTGTGTCTTCTACTTGTGTCGTGTCGTCAGTCATATGATTAAAAATCGAGTCCTGCTTTACGCGCCGCATCAGCGAAGCTCTTAATAGTACCGAGGTATTGGAATCCGCCGCGATCGAAGACAACTTTCTTCACGCCCTTATCGAGTGCTGCCTTCGCGAGCATTTCTGCAGCTGCTTCTGCCTTTTCGCGCGGAGATTTGCCTTTTGCATCGGATGAGGTCACTGCAGCAAGAGTAATGCCGCGTTCGTCATCGATGATCTGAGCGATTACCCGCGTATTCGATTTATAAATCGAAAGACGCGGGCGCTCTGCAGAGCCCGAAACAACGGCGCGCACGCGACGATGTCGACGATCCCTTTGCTGTGATTTAGTGAGAGTTTTCATATGTTATGCGGCTGCAGCAGCTTTCTTACCTTGCTTCTGACGGACGACTTCGCCTTCGTACCGAATACCCTTTCCTTTGTATGGTTCCGGCTTCTTGATTTCGCGGATCGATGCAGCAAATTGTCCAACAGCATCTTTGTCCGCTCCTGAGATCGTGATGATGTTCTTTTCCACGACCGCCGTGAGACCTTCAGGAATTGCGACGATGACCGGATGAGAGAAACCGACTGCCATTTTCAAATTCTTGCCCTGGAGTTCAGCCTTGTAGCCGATACCTTCGACTTGGAGTTTCTTCTGGAATGGTGTGTTGACGCCGGAGATCATGTTTTTGACGTGTGCTGCGTAGGTGCCCCAGAGTGCCTTTGCGAGACGCGTGTTATTTGCTGGCTCGACTGATGCGTGACCATCGGCAACTGCGACTTTAACTGCCGGATGCATCTGGCGTACGAGTGTGCCCCCCTTTCCTTTTACGGTGATCGCGTCCGAAGAGACTGAAACGTCTGTTCCAGTTGGGATCGCAATAGCAAGTTTTCCGATTCGTGACATATGATTACCAAATTTCAAACAAGGCTTCGCCACCGACTTTTTCTTTGCGAGCTTCAAGACCGGTTTTGATGCCTTTCGGAGTTGAGAGGATGAGATGACCGTGGCCGTAGCGGACAGGAACGATTTCACCGACGCTGCGATAGAGGCGGCGGCCCGGCTTCGAGACACGCTTCACACCCTGGATGACCGCCTTACCGGATGCATCATATTTAAGTGCGATTTCGATGGTCTTCTTAACTTTCTTTCCTTTCTTTTCGATATTTGAAACAAGACCAATATCCTTGAGCTTCTCGGCGATCGCGAGTTTAAACATAGAAAACGGAACGGAGACGGTCTGCTTTTTGACCGCGCCGCCATTCGTGAGACGAATGATGAAATCACCGATAGGGTCCGTAATCATAGTTACCAAGAAGACTTCTTAACGCCCGGGATGTTGCCCTCGAGCGCTTCCTCGCGGAAGCAGATGCGGCAGAGATTGAAATCGCGCATAAAACCGCGTGGGCGGCCACACTTGAAGCAGCGACGAACCGTACGCGAAGAAAACTTCGGCGTGCGATTTGCTTTTACGATCATTGATTTCTTTGCCATATAAATGGGTTGCGCCTTAAGGAGTGTTTTGGGGCCTGCACCGTGGCTTACGCCAGAGGTTATGGATTCCCAATTCGTGGCCTAGATTCTGGCAGTTTCCTTGGGTTTCCCCGCGGACTTACGCAATATCAGACCCCCTATGAGGCTCGGCCACTATACGCGAGGCGGGGGTGGAAGTCAAACTGAGCGATACAAAAAAAGACCGCCTTTCGGCGGTCTTTTTTTTACGCTTTGAGAGGGATGCCGATGTGGCGGAGGAAAGCTTCGGCTTCTTTTTTGTTTTTTGCAGTTGTCGTGATGGTTACTGCGAGGCCGAAGATGTCTTTTGCTTCTTCGTCGGCTGTTTCTGGGAAGACCGTGTGTTCCTTGAGCCCGATCGTGATGTTGCCCATTTCATCGATTGCCTTGGCGTTGAGGCCACGGAAGTCGCGAACGCGAGGAAAGACGATGTGGATGAGCTTGTCGAGGAAGCTTTGCATGCGCGCACCACGAAGAGTGACCATGTAGCCCGCGAGATCGCCACGACGTGTCTTGAAGTTCGCAATGGATTTCGTCGTTGAGCGCGGCGCAGGAGCCTGTCCAGCGAGCTTGGTGAGACGATCGAGAATTAATTCACGCTTCTTTTTGTCATGAACAGAACCAACGCCAGTTGAAATAACGATTTTCTGAACACGCGGCGCTTGCATAGCGCTCGTGTAGTTGAAATCACCTTTCATTGCGTCGAAGGTTCCTTTCAATTTATCTCCTGTTGTGTGCGTTTTCATATTAGGCAATTGCTTGACCGCTCTTTACGGCAACGCGCTGACGTGCGCCGTCTTTGGTGCGGCTAATTTTGATACGAGTTGGTTTGCCGTCTTTCGGATCCATGAGAGCGACATTCGACACGTGAATCGGCATCACTTTGTCGATGATCTGACCCTTGCGGCTCTGCTGATTAGCGCGGCGGTGACGCTTTGCCATGTTGACGCCGTCGATGACGACCATGTCTTTTTTCGTGATGACGCGGACGATCGAGCCGGAGATACCCTTGCTCTTCCCTGCGATCACCATTACTTTGTCTCCTTTTTTGAGCTTCATATAGTTATACAATTTCTGGCGCCAAAGTGCCGATGCGCTGGTAGCCAGCTTCAACGACTTCGCGTGGGATCGGACCGAAGACACGAGATGCTTTTGGTTCCTTTGGTTCTTTACCAGAGCCGGCGATAAGGACGACTGCGTTTTCATCAAAGCGAATGTAGCTGCCATCTTTGCGGCGGAGCGCATTAACCTGGCGAACGACAACTGCCTTGTGTACTTCTTTCTTCTTTACTGCCTTGCGAGGCTGCGCGGTCTGGATGGAGATGATCACCTGATCACCGATTGCTGCATAGCGCTTTTTGGAACCGCCGAGAATTTTGAAAATACGTCCGATTTGTCCACCGGAGTTATCTGCGATTTTGACGAGTGTGCGGTCTTGAATCATACGCTTACTTTACGAGTTCGAAGTGCTTGCGCTTCGACATAGGCTTGATCTCGCGGATGGCGACCTTCTGGCCGACGACCGCGGTATTGCCTGCATCATGGACGAGGAACTTCTTGGTCTTCTTGAGGAATTTCTGATACTTCGGGTGCTTTTCAAAGCGTTCAACCGCCACCGTGACGGTGTCTTTCATAGCTGATTTCACGACGACGCCATGAAGGATTTTTGCGGTTGATGTTTTTGAATCCATAAAAGTTGGCGTATCCTAGCCGTTTTTTGCTGATTTTGCAATGCGGGAATTCATTTCGGTCATGAGGCGGGCGATTTCGTGGCGGAGAGTGCGACCTTCGCGCACATTGCGTGAGCGAGAGCCTGCTTCCCCGAAACGGAACTTGCGAAGAGCTTCGCGCTTCTCGGCGATCTCTGCCTGCAACCCCTGAATGTCCATTTTTGAAATATCAGCCATAGAATTATTGTCGCGCGATGACGCGAGTCTTTACTGGCAACTTGGTGCCGCCCTTGCGGAGTGCCTCGCGTGCCATTGCCTCAGGTGCGCCGTCGACCTCGAAGATGACGCGACCTGGGCGCACATCGAAGACATAGCCCTGCACATCACCCTTCCCCGAACCCATACCGACTTCTGCAGCTTTCTGGGTGAACGGTCGATCTGGAAATACACGGGTCCAAACCTTGGCGGTCTTGCCTGCAGCGCGTGTGAGCGCGCGGCGAGCAGCTTCCAATTGATTGGACGTGATGCGTGCTTGCGTCGTAGCCTTGAGGCCAAACGAACCAAATGCAACAGTGATGCCGCGGGTTTCCGGCTTTACGAGACGATCGCCTTTGCAGCGGCCGGTCTGCCATTTGCGATGTTTTGTTTTCTTAGGAGACAACATAAGCGTTAGCGAGCATTCTTTTTATCTTCAAAAATTTCACCGCGATAGATCCAGACTTTGATACCGATGACGCCGTATGGAAGGTATGCATTTTCACGAGCGAAATCGATGTCGGCGCGAATGGTCTGAAGCGGGACGCGGCCGCGCTTGATTTCTTCTTGGCGGGACATTTCTGCGCCACCGAGGCGGCCGGAAATACCGATGCGCACTCCCTGCACATCACGATTTGCCATTACCTTTTCAACCGTCTGCTTAAGAACGCGGCGGAATGTTTGGCGCTTCTCGAGACCCTCTGCAATCATGTAGGCAACAACAGGAGCCTGCGATTCTGGGGAGCGAACTTCCTCGATATCGAGTTTGACCGGAAGTTTTGGTGCGCCTTTCACGCTCTGCGCAACTGCGGTGATTTCTTTGGTGAGCTTTTGTGAACCTTCGCCGCCGCGACCAATGAGAAGGCCTGGGCGCGAGGTCTTGATGAGAATACGAATCGCCTGGCGTGTGCGTTCGATTTCGACTGAGGTGACATACATACCGCGCAAGCGCTTCTTGAGAAATGTACGTACACGTGTGTCGATCATGACGTTCTGGCGATACTGAGCAGGAGTAGCAGCAAACCAGCGCGACTTCCAGTCGCGGATGACGCCGAGGCGATGTGCGTATGGATGTACTGTGTGTGTCATAAATTATTTCGTAGTCTTTTTAGCGCGAGATTTCTTTGCTGCTGGTTTCTTTTCTGTTTTTTCTTCAGCTGCTGGTGCTGCCTTTGCTTCTCCTTTCTTTACTGCCTTTTGCGGTGCGCCGATTGTACCGAGTTCGAGTCTGACGATCGACATGGTGCGGTGCACGCGTGCTGCGCGACCACGAGCCATCGGCTTGAAGCGGCGAAGAACGGCGCCCTTGTCGACGGTGATCATCTTTACGATGAGATCGTCCGGATTCATGCCCTGCTGACGTGCATTTGAAATTGCAGAGTTAAGAAGCTTCTGGATTTCTGGCGAAGACTTTTTCGGCATGAATGCGAGAGTATCGCGTGCGACAGACACGCGCTTGCCGCGAATCATGTCAGCTACAAGGCGAACCTTGCGTGGCGACTGTTTGAAATTGGTGAGAGTAGCTTTCATACTTATTTCTTCTTCGCATCAGCGGCGCCCTTTGCGGCCTGCGCTGCAGCGATTTCAGATTCCTTTGCCTTCATTTCGATTTCCTTCTGCATCTTACCGCCGTGTCGGCCGAAGCGGGTCGTCGGAGCGAATTCGCCCAAGCGGTGCCCCACCATGTCTTCGGTAACGAATACTTCGTCGAAATTCTTGCCGGTGTGAACGAGAAAGGTATAGCCGACGAATTCAGGAGCGATCATCGATGCACGCGCCCACGTCTTGATGCCACCCGCATTCGGCTTCCGATTGGAAACCTTCTTCGCGAGTTTTACATCGATGTATGGACCTTTTTTAAGTGAGCGTGTCATAGATTTGCGTGGGTACTGTAACTAAAAAATGGCTTAAAGTCAAAATTATTTGCGTTTGCCGACGCGGCGACGCGAGAGAATGAAGACATTGCTGTACTTCTTCGGACTGCGTGTCTTCTGACCCTTGCCGGATGGACGACCCCAGAGCGTCTTTGCACGACGAAGACCGCGGCCTTGCTTACCTTCACCTCCACCGTGTGGGTGATCGACTGGGTTCATCGCGGTACCGCGCACCGTCGGGCGTTTGCCGAGCCAGCGTGAGCGGCCAGCTTTACCAATATTGACGAGGTGATGTTCATCATTTGATGCTTCACCAACGCTTGCCCATGCAGTGCCGAGGATGCGGCGCACTTCTGTCGAAGGCATTTTGAGATGCGTGTAGGCGCCGTCTTGCGCGACGACTTCAGCGTAGTTGCCGGCAGAGCGAGCGATTTTGCCGCCGCCGTTTGGCTTCACTTCGATGTTGTAGACGAAGGTACCAACAGGGAGATTCTTGAGTGGAAGACGATTGCCGCGCGTGACCGGCGCTGTTTCAGAAACGAGGAAGGTGTCCCCTACCTTTGCTTGCTTCGGCACAACGATGTAGCGCTTCGCGCCATCTGCATAGACTGCGAGACCGATGAATGCTGAGCGATTTGGATCGTATTCGATCGTCGTGATTTTTGCAGGGATGTTTTTCTTATCAAACGAGAAATCAACATCGCGCCAGAGCTGCTTGTGTCCGCCGCCGCGATGGCGCATGGTGATGCGTCCCTGATGATTGCGGCCGAAACCGCGCTTGCCGCCGCCTTTCAATTTCCTGTGTGGTTTGTGACCAGAGAGCACCTCGCGATAATTGATGCGAGTCATTGCGCGCGAGCTCTTGGTGATTGGACGATAGGTTTTGATAGACATACTTATGAAATGGTTACTGTTTCGCCTTCTGCGAGGTAGACATACGCCTTCTTGCCGCCTTGCTTCACACCGCTTTTACCGGTGCGTGCGTTGCGGACCATCTTCGGACGAATGTTGACGATGCGAATTGCGCGCGGCTTTACCTTGTAGGCTGTCTGGAATGCAGAAGAAATTTGCGTTTTGTTGGCTGATGGATCGACGTCGAAGACATAGACACCCACGCTCGCCGTTGCTGTTGCCTTTTCGGTGATGCGCGGAGAGAGCAAGACGTGCGAGACGTCCGCCTTCATGCCGGAAACTGCTGCAGATTCTTTTGCTGCGGCTTTGGTTTCAGTTTTCTTTGTGCGAGAGAAGAGTGCCATATTATTTGGTTGCCTTTTGTGCAGGTGCGCGATGGTTGAGAATCGCGACCGCTGCTTCAGGATTTTCGATGACGAGGAAGGAATACTTGAGAACAGCAAGCGGATTCAAATCTTTGACCGCGCTCGATTGAACGTTGCCGATGTTGCGGAAGCTCTTGGTGCTTGCTTCTTTTGCGTCTGCAAAAGCAACGAGGGCGATATTCTTTTTCTTTGCGCCGAGTTTTTCAAAATTCTTCGTGAGTGCGACCATTGCCTTCTTTGCAGATGAGGTCGATGGCTTGTCGATGCCGAAGGAATCGACAAAGACGATTTCTCCTGCAGCGAGTTTGCGCGAGAGTGCCATGAAGAGGGCCTTTGCACGCATCTTCTTCGGGATGGTGCGTGAGAAATTCTCGTCTTTGCGTGGGCCGTGAGTTACGCCGCCGCCTTTCCAGATTGGCGAGCGAGTCGAACCGTGACGAGCGCGGCCGGTTCCCTTTTGGCGCCATGGCTTACGACCGCCGCCGCGAACTTCGCCGCGACCTTTCGTATGCGCGACATTCGTGCGGGCGTTGTCCTGCATGGAGGTAACGACTTGATGCATGAGGGAATCGTTCCATGCGACACCGAAGATAGTCTCTGGAAGATCGAGGGATCCTGCTTTTTTGCCTTGTGCGTTGTAGATGTCAGTTTTCATATAGATGTTAGCCGCGGATTTCGATGAGCGTACCTGGACGACCTGGGATAGCGCCGGAGATCATGAGTGTGTTGTTGGCAGCATCGACTTTCATGACTTTGAGGTTTTTGACTGTGATGCGATCGCCGCCCATGCGTCCTGCCATGCGCATACCTTTCACAACACGACCGCCCGCACGACCACCGCCGCCGATAGATCCTGGAGCGCGTTCTTTATTTTTCTGACCGTGTGAGCGCGGACCGCCTTTGAAACCATGGCGCTTCACGACACCCTGGAAGCCCTTACCCTTTGAAATTGCCGAGACCGCGACGACGTCGCCTTCTGCGAAGCTCGAGATGTCGATGGTTGCACCGCGTTCTGCGACTTCGGTCGTGCGGAATTCGCGAATGTGGCGCACCGGGCCAAGATCCTTGAGGTGACCTTTGACTGGATTTGAGAGATTCTTTTCTTTGCGGGTACCTGCACCGATTTGGAGCGCCTGGTAGCCGTCGTTTTCGACTGTTTTAACTTGGGTGACCTTCATTGGTTCGGCAGTCACAATAGTCACCGCTGAAACGATGCCTTTGTCATCAAATATTTGGGTCATGCGACCCTTCACGCCGAGCATGAATTTCATAGTGTTGAATGAAAAAACCGCGCACTAGCGCGGGATTCAGGGAATTCCGGGCCAGTGGTCCCTATGGGGACATGGGTGCCTCGTATGAGGTGCGCGCACTATACAGGAGACGCTGCGGAAACGCAAATTCTAGGCCATTGGCGGGAGGTTGTGGCGATGGCGGCGCAAGAAGAAGAACGCGGCGATGATTGCGGCGAGGAGCGCGAGGACGGAGACGCCGAGCGGTGTGAGTGAAAATGGCTCAGGCTGATAGACGGGTGCGGGAGTTTCTTGGAAGCTGTTTTGTGCGTCCATGTATTGCTGGTCGACTCCCTGCTCTTCTGCTTGTGCAGCGAGCGCGTCTACCATTGCGTCGATTTCTGCTTGCGACATTTGTGACGAGCGCGGATCTTTTTGAATGTCGGCGCGAATTGCTTCTTTTAATGCGGCATCGCGCGTGCTCGCAGCGCCTGTTGATGAGGCTGTCTGCGCGAGTGAGGCAAATGGCACAAGAGCAACGACTACAAAGATGAGCGCCCAACGAGAGATAGCCATATAAATAGTATAGCTCCCCTGCGGGAGCTCTTTCGCAAAAAATCCCCTGAGTGGGGATTTTTTGCTACATCATCTTTACGTCGATCGAAACGCCCGAGGGGAGATCGATGTTCGTCAAAGCTTCGATAACTTTCGCTTCAGGATTGACGATGTCGATCATGCGCTTGTGGACACGCATTTCGAATTGTTCGCGAGAGTCTTTGTCGATGAAAGCGCCGCGGTTGACGGTGTACTTCTTGATGTCGATTGGAAGCGGCACAGGGCCGATGACGGTTGCGTTGTAGCGGGAAGCAGTGTCGATGATCTGCTTCACTGAGCGATCCAAGACGGCGTGTTCGTAGGCGCGCACCTTAATGCGCAGGCGATGATCGCCCTCTCCTTTTTTGCCCTTGCGGGACTTGGCTGCCGTTTTGGTTGCTGTCATAGAACTCCGGGAGTATGCCCTATCGGAGGGAAAAAGGCAAGATTTCTCCTCGAGCCCGCTCAATATTCGTATTTCCACCGGATGGTGTATTCATACCTTTTTTCCGCCAGCTCTTCGGCAGTCACTTCTGGCTGAACGAGCCCCCAGAAAACGGCCCATTCATAGAAGAAGCCACGGAAGTGTTCGATGGAGTAGTCGTTGTTATCCATAATCACTTTCACGACGCTTTCGTCGATAAGGCGTGAGGAGACATTGGTGTTTTTGAAGACGTAGCGTCCGATGAGACTCACGCCTTGCATAATGGTTTTAAAACCTTCCGATGTGCGCGGGGCAATACTGATTGTCATCTTGCCAAAAAAAGTCTCGCTGAAATTTTTGAAATGTAATCGCCCGGCTTCAAATTCTTTATTCTCCGGCGCAGCTCCATCGAGGAGTTCGAGTACGGTTTCAATGATCTCTATCTCCTGCCGTACGGGATAGTCTTCGAAATTGTTGAAACCTTTTTCGATACCGAGACGTTTGTACAATTCTGCCACCGCGGCATCACCTTTTTCCCGCCGCAACTTATCGATGTGGCTAGAGATAAACATGCCCTTTATGAGGGGCGTCTTACCCATACTGTATATAGTAACGCGGAATCATACGACCCGATGCATACACATAAAGACGGTCAGCGACGTAATCGCTGACCGTTGAAAGTGGATACTTAGTGCCTGAAGGTCTTTTCTTCGACAAGAACTTTCGTCGTCCTATCGACAACGAGTTTACGACCTTCGTCGTCAACGTATTCGCGTCCGCGGAGACCCGGGGCAATGAGAAACGAACCGTCGACATCAAGCCCTGGCGGTCGCTTTCCTACCGCATAGTCTTCTTTTTTCAGTTCGCGCACGTTCACCTCCTCGCGCTGTTGCTGGCGCTACTATACCAAACGTGCCGCTGGGAGCTAGAGAGTAATGAGCGAATATAAAACAAAGAGAATGATAAAGAGATTCATATAGGCCACCGATGAGAGGCCTGGTGCGCGGTAGAGCGGATTTTTGTGATAGCCGATCCAAAAAAGAAAACGGCCGATCACAAACGTGATCGCACATGCCCACACGACTTGGAGATACGTGATAGGCACGATGACGGAGAGCGCGAGCGATGCGATGAGAAAAATGAAATTTTGTTCGAGCGTGTTTTGCGAGACGCGTGCGTTGATTTCCATCGTTCTGTTTTCTGCGTGGCGCAGGGGATCGATGGCGTCGCTCAGGAAGCGTTCGTTGCCGATAGTTACAAACATGAGGAAGAGCGGGATCATGGCGACGACATTCGCGAGAAGTGCGTAGGCAATGCGTGCGCCGATGACGTTGGCGACATCGGGTGTGCCCAAAAGGTGCGTGAGGAGCGCGACGAGAATGATCATACCAATGATGCCGCTCGCTGCGCCGATGGCCACCGTCTTTTGTTCTTGCTTCATAGATAAAGTGTAGCGCCGCTTCCCTTTTCGCGCGACGGGCAATCCCCAGTGTGATAGGTTTACGAAAGTTGCCTTTTACGCAGCAATTGGAGGAGAGTATGTGCTTCGATTGGTTATTCCGGATGTTCCGGAAAAAGAAAAAGCACGTGTATGAGACGCGGCGTGTTGGAGAACCGGACGAGCATGGAAATTGGGTCGCCGAGATTCTCGTCGATGGCGTGCCTCGGGCGCGGCTTTGTGTCGGGAGTATGTCTGGTCTTTTCGCGCGGTATTGAATGGAAAATAATGAGCCGCCAGCGCGAAGCGCTGGCGGCTATTTTTAGTCTTCAATCCATCGCGGCTGAAAGGTGGTGATCGCGAGTGTTCTGTCGAGCACCGTCGTGTGGAGATGCTGAATCGCGTTGACCTTCATTCCATTGAGAAGAATGAGATCAGTCATTTCGCAATCCAACGCATATTCTCTATCTGCGTCGCCCGCCTCATGGGTGACCTCAATGGGATTCCCTACGACCACACCTTCCTGTATCGTCCAACGAAAATGCAGCGGTTCGTTTTTGCGATACCGCACCCATCGTTCGAGTCGACACGTGAGGCGCATCAGCCAGCTTTTCGAAAAAAGTCTCGCTCTCTGTTCAATCTCTTCAGACTGTTGTTTCCACGTCTGCATGCGGCCCTCCTTCGGTCGCTTTCTAGGGAGACCCTATCACTCTCTGCTTGGTGACGCTACTCGTATTCTTTAAATAAAGATGTGTATCCTCCCCAATCCTTGGTCCAGCCGTCTGTTTTGTAGCGATAGAGAAAATGCACGCCGACGGCGACGATGAGAAGAAATCCGAGCGTTTTAAGCAGAAATATTCCGCCAAAAAATTTATAGACGATCCCGCAGAGCGGAATGAGAATCGCATATTTAATCGCACGAAATCGGAGGGTTTGTCCGTGCAGTGCGACGTGGAGTTCTTTTTGAAAAAGATTCATGGATACTATCGATTCCCACTCGCGGATTCATCTTCAAAATTTTGTACAACTTCGCCAAACTGCATCGTTTTCGCATCGAGTTTGAGATACATGCTCTTCCCCACTGTTGGGCGCGCAGCCATTGGTTCTCCCGGCGCACGATCTGCGTAATTAACGATCAAGATGCCGTTGCGAATCTCCGTCGTCTGCGGCGCGATGCGATCGCCAATGAGAACTGCGTCGGTGCCCATGTAGTGGCCCGCAGCATTTTGAATCGCGCCGACGGCGTAATAGAACATGCCGCTGCCGCCAGTTTGCTGCGTAATGAGAAAAGCAAGATCAGGTATGCCATCGCCGTTTAAATCTCCTTTTGCGGTGTTGCCAAAATAACGGACGGTCGTTTGCGACGCGCTGCCCATGTTTGTTGCCGTCGTGGCTTCGCCATTTTTCATGCGCACCGTTTCCCCTGAGATGCGAAATGCGACGTCTTGATAATTTTCTGCGTCAGTCTCTTTTTGAACACACTGCTGCGTCGTTTCGTCAAAAGAATATCCATCGCCGCGCATTTCGCAGGCGTCTTTAAGCGGCATGCAGCCTTCCCCTACGCGCTCTGTCCCTGTCGGGCATGCTTCGTTCACCGCCCGCGTTGAATGTGTTTGATGCCACGACATCCATCCGCCAATGAGTATGACAAGTACTCCGATGCCGATCATGAGATTTTTCATAGCGGTAGTGTAGCAAAAAGCCTCGTTTGAAGCACAGCATAGATATGATAGCGTGCAGGCGGCCGGAAGAAGCAGTAGAGGAGTGCCCACCGTGGCTCGGAGAATTACGATAACCACAGAAAATGGCAAGCACTACACTATAGAAATTGAGGGCGGAAACATCCATGTCTACAAGCCCGGCTGGGTCGGACGTGTAGGCCTTGGTGAGAATTTTAGTGACATCGAGGACGCCCTCGAAGCAATTAAGGAAGATTCTGGATCGGACATCGAAGACTTTGAAGACGACGATTAGATAGCGAACCCCGAGCACGGCTCGGGGTTTTGTTTTAATCCGCCTGCGCCAAAAGTTCCTCCAAGTCGAGCGGTTTGGAAAGCATTTCAACCATGCCGTCGTTGGAGACTTTCCATTCGTTGCGTGGGCGGTCGGCATAGATTTCGACGCCGTTGTCGTCGGGATCGCGCAGATAGATTGCTTCGGAAACGCCGTGATCCGCCGCGCCTTCTAATGGATACCCCGCATCGGCGATTCGCTTCAATACCTGCGCGAGGGATTTGCGATCTGGATAGAGAAACGCGACGTGATACATGCCCGTGTGCCCTTTTGGTGCGGGTGTTGCGCCAACGCCATTCCAAGTGTTGAGGCCGATGTGATGATGGTATCCACCCGCCGAGAGAAAAACTGCTGAATCTCCGTATTTCGCCGAGATTTCAAAACCCAAGAGATCGCGATAGAACGCAACAGCGCGATCAAGATCAGAAACGGTGAGATGTATATGCCCGACGATTGGGTGGGTCATGCAGTGAATTATACTCCTCAACATGTCAAATTTTTTCTCACAAACTGCGCCCTGTAGCGACGATACCGGATTATCTTATCCACAAGAAGCGCCACCACTCTCTCCTTCTGAGCGGAGCTACAGTTCTATTAGCGGCCTCGTCGAACCGTTTAAAAGCCAAGATTGTTTATGCATGGCAAAAACATCTAAAAGAGCCGCCAGGGCTGCATCAAAAGTTCTTCGTAATCATAGACAGGATCGCCCTTCAAAAATTGCGGCAGGTTCTGCTCTTCGTCAGCGAAGAGGTCGCGGTTAAAGGTCAATTGAGCAAACGTGCTGGACTATTTCAGACCTGAGGTTGAGGAGAATGATTGAGTGATGGCAATCTCCCGAATGGCGCTAGAAAAGCACACCTCGCTCACAAAAAGTCGCCTAAACGGCGACTTTTTGCTACTAAATATCACACGCACATCCCGGTGCCTTGTGACACGTATATGATCGAGAAATACAGGAGTTGCCGCACGCCTTTCCCTTACTACAATATTTGCAACAACCAACTTGAGGCTGAACCGATGGTGTAATTGTGGGCGAACTAGCAGGCTTTGATTTTACTTCCGGCGGCGATACAGGCTGTGTTGGGATTGGTTGCTTTATCGGTTTGGGAATTGATACAGCTTTACGCTCAACTTCTTTAGCGGATGTTGTTCCTTGAGTCGGTGCGAGAATCGTAGTCGATGCGTGCTCCAGCGCCTTCTCGACTGCGGCTGTTTGCACCGGCGGATTTACTTGTGATTTTTGAGGAGTACTGGAAAAAGAGAAAATACTAACTACCGCTGTGACGATTGTTCCAATATAAAAGAGTATTTGCATGGCCGCACCCTATCACCTATGACGCTTTGACTGCGAGTTGATTTTGTGATGATATGCCGCCATGGCTCGAAGATTTCGGCGGAAAAACCCTGGCGTAGAGGAAATCTTTCTCTTTTTTATTGTTGCCGGTATTGGTATTTATGTACTCAAAGAAGCGGCTGACTTTCTTTTAAGTGATGCTTTCATCACAATTGGAAAGACTTTGATAAAAGCGGCAATCGTAATTCCGCTCGTTTGTTTCGGCATTGTCGCGGTCGCGAGTCTTATATATGTCTTATCGCATTATTACGATGAACGAAAAGTAAAACTTCGGAGAGAAGAGATTGAAAAGAAAATACAAGAACAAAAACAACGCGAGGCAGCTGATCGGCAAGAGCGAGCATTTCGTTCGCGTGCTATTGCTGATCTTCGACGTATGGATCCAGAAGATTTTGAACACTACGTGGCGGCGTTGTATAAAAGACAGGGATATTCAGCCGAGGTTACTCAACGAAGTAAGGATGAGGGCGTTGATGTGATTCTCACAGACAAGCTGGGTAGACGAACTGCAATTCAAGTAAAAAGATACCGAGAGACCGGAAATATTGGAAGACCGATTGTTCAGGGCTTCTTTGGTTCCTATTCAACAAAATATGACGCTGGAATTTTCGTCACGACAAGTGACTTCACAGCTGAAGCAATAACATACGCACAGGAGAATAATATCCAGCTAATAAATGGAGTTGGGCTATCTCGATTGCGCGACAAGTTTGAACCAAAAGATTCTCAACTAACTGAAGCCTTATCGATTGAGCAGTTGGTGGCGTAGAGAGTGGCCGCCCCGAGGATACGGGGCGGCTTTTTATTGCGCGTCGTGTGAAATATTAAATGGCGCAAGGGAGAACCCTTGCGCCACAATAGTACTGACCTCAGAACCTACTTACGGAACGTGCATGCAATTACTATTTCATCAGGCTTTTCAACGGCCATCGCACGAATAAATGCGCGCTGTTGTTCAGGTGTTCCCGCAAGCTTATATGATCCCGTAAAGCCACCTGTGTGCTTTGCGATTTCTATTTCGTGTTCCGTGAACATCAGCAACAATTCGAGTGTGGATCCGTTCAGATTGACGAGACCGATTCCCAACTCTTTTTTCGCAATATGGTTATCGTTCTGATGCGTTACGGCAATGTAGCGCGTACCAGCGATCTTATGGAACGCGAGGCGCATAACATCCCCTTCATCGACAGGTCCCTCAAAGCGGACCAGGTAGAGATATTTACCATTATTCACCTGCTCCGTAACAAAGAACGTGTCTTTTAATTCCCCGTCGTCGTAGCAACCATAGTGGCCAGACTTCAGAGGCATTTGCACACCCCCGTCGTCCGGAAACAATTTATCTTTACTTTCGTAGCACCCGGCAAGGCCAAGTACACAACAGATACCGATAATCCGGATTACATTCATTTGACTACTCCTTGTGCTAGATGAATGTACGTCTTCTGAACATCTGAGGGGATCCTATCCAAAAAACTCAAGGAAATCCATCCAAAGAAATACCCCGCCACGGTGAAATGCCGGGCGGGGTTTGAGATCACTACTATCCTTTGTCGACACATTGCTAGTGTGCGATCCTGTCGCAATCTCCTACGGTTTGGCACCGAGGCGTTTCAATTCCTCTTTGGCCGTCTCATCATTAGGATTTTGTGCCAACACAGCGCGGTAATCGGCGATTGCTGATGAGATATCACCTTTTTTCTCGTAGGCGAGTGCGCGTCCCATTAACCATGGAGTGAATCCTCCGCTTCCGTTAATGGCGACCGAAAGATCAGCAACCGCAGCATCCCATTTGCGGAACTTGAGATGGAACATTCCACGATCCCCGTACGCTACTGTACGCATGTCAGGCACATTGAGTTCGATGCATTTCGTGTAGTCCGAAAGCGCCGCATCGTATTTTTTAAGCAACGCGTAACTGACTGCGCGGCCGTGGTACGCACGTTCATATTTCGGGTTCAGTTGGATTGCTGTTGTATAGTCTGTAACAGCAACTAGCTGACTGCCGAGAAGAGAATATGCGTCCGCACGCCCTCGATACGCATCGGGATTGCGTGGCTCCAGTTGAATCCAGCGAGTGCATGCTTGTACATCCGTGGAAAAAGCTGCTTCACAATCCTCCTTCGGTCCCGCAGAGGCAGTGGAAATACACGCCAAGGACACGAGAAGAAATGCCAAGAACCTTACAGAATTCATGACTGTGCTCCTTTTTTCGTACTATCCCTGCACAGCAGCAGGAGCAATCCTCGTCTAAGGACTGCATTCTGCCGCCAAGGGTTTCAAAGAACAATTTCGGCATCCTACGCTAAAAGTGAAGAAAATCCACCTTTCCAGAAGAAGTTTTTGCATCCCTTCATAGCTCATGCTTTATTGGGCGCAGGAAAGGAGATCTTCATGGCTCGAGAAAAAATTGACCGCGTTGTTGAGAATTATCTCTCGCGACTCAAGGAAGAACAGATTCCTAAAAAGAGGATGGACACATCCCGCACGTTTGGGAGCCTCACGGAAGAAGAGATACTTTCACACGCGCATTACTTGTGCTCCCGCATCAAATCGGGCGATCCGGCGCCGAAGCACGAGGCAAAGATGATGCGTCATCTTGCCGCGGCACAAATGTGCCTCAGCTTTGCCAACTGGTATACGCTTGATGATCTGATGCTCCACAACAGCGACTTGTACTAACTCACTGCCCCGGCATCTGCCGGGGTTTTTGTATTTTATGAGATACGTGATAGCTTCACGCAAGTTGCTGCAATTGGAAGGAGGACTGCATGGATGAAGAACAAACCCCCATAACCGCGGCGGCTGCGTTTAGCGCACTCGCGATATTGCGTAATACCGAAGTTCAAATGCGTTGGGAAGGTGCCAAACTCGGGATGTACTTTAATATTCCTGGATTTATTGGCGCGCTCTCGCAACTTGCACTAAATCCATCGAAAAGAATCTCATTCTTGATTATAGCCGGAAGCATGCTTGGTGCCCTGGCAAATCAATATCTCTATATGAGTATTCGTCGAGCAGGAAAACACTTTCAGTTCTGGTGTCTGAAAACAAAAGAACTTGAGGCGCAATGCTCAATCGAAGGAGGCGTGCAAATATTCACATCTACGGGCTATACGCGTCTTCAGAAACACAAACTAAAGACGCAAGGACTGTTGCTCGGTATTACACAAACATGTATGTTTGTTTGGGTGTTCATCGGTACGATGGCCCTAGGATCGCTGTTATTCGGAGGTTAACAATGGACCCTGAAAGCAAGCTCTTTTTCCTCACCCTGATCGGTCTCGCTGTAATTTTTCTGCCAGTCAGTGCTTACGCTTGGTATCTACACTGGCAAGATTTACAAGACGAGAAGAAGTTCCCGATTGTGGATGAGTAACGATTTTGCGCGCCTGGTTTCAACTGGAGACCGGGCGCTTTTTATTTTGGATTGGCTAAAACGGCACCGTTTTAGCCAAGGGCGCCCTAAACTGGCTCATAGATGGTTCCAGCTCGTATTCCTGACTTTTTTAATTTCCCCTCGCGAACCAGCTGACTTAGATAGTTGGTTGCAGTAGCGTCGCTCACATGCAAGAGCTTTTCCACGTCGTCGTTTTTGATTTTGCCCTTTTTGGCTGCGAGGGCGAGAATTTTGTCGAGTTTTGCTCTCTTGCGGAAGCGAAGTGCTTCGAGCGCTTGGCTGAGGCGGCTTTTGATGCCTGTGTCGGTAACGATAATTGGTGCTGGGATTTCTGCTTGATGGGTGAGCGGCTCCGGCGCAGCCGGAGCCGCAGGAGTTTCCGCTTGCGAAGGAGTTGTAGGAACTGAATCGGTAGTTGTCGCTTCCGAAGAAACCGGTGACGCATCGATAACAGGAACATCTGCCGGCGCCGTAGGCGCCGGCGCATCAAAACTCGATCCCCCATCGACAACATCGCTCATACAGAAAGAATACATGAAAAAAGCGCGACCTTACGTTCGCGCCGTATATTTATCAATTTTCAAAAACATATGATAAGGTCTGGGCAGAAATGATGGAGGAGTAAATGGAAAAGTTCTATGTTCCGCCACTCGGAAGATTGGCGCGATGGGCGGATGCGCTCATACGACCCCTCATGCGCTTGCCATTTATTGGCTACCGCACCGAAAGTCCGCAGCTCACGCACTTCTGGAACAACAAAAAGTTCCCGAAAGGTTCTGCAGATCACCTCGAAAAAAGCGCGATGGTGTTCTGCAAAGGAGATCCGCAGGCTGTCGTTCGTCGCTCGCCATGGGATATACGATTCCGCCTGCATGACCGGCCGCAGTATGTGGTGTTGGAGCCGATTGCTGAAAACTTCGCCTGGTATGTGGGATGGATCGAGGGGGATGAAAAAGTTGGCGTCTCCCAGATTCCGATCTACGGACGCGTCCGTAGGCTGATTGGCTCGGACGATGTGCGCTTTTTCGGAGTTCTCGCAGTGAATGGCGAACAAATCAAGATTCACGCTATCGCCCGCGGATGGCTCGGCGATCGCGGGTTCTACCGAGAGGTGGAATTACATTAAAAGGCGGCACGCTTCGCGTGCCGCCCTCTTTTCTGACCATTTAACCGAAATATGGACATTTTATTTTTATATTGTATAAATACGAAAGACTATAACCACGAAAGGAACGACTCATGCCGAAAAGGCAGAAGAACAAAGCCAAGAAGCAGAATCGTCTGATTTTTGGCACGGTAATTAACCAAAACGTTTTCGTTCAAAGTGATGATTTTATTCATGCGGTGAGCGCCTGCTTTCTCGGAGTCGCTTGGGCAACAAAAAAAGTCATTGCGAAAAACGATTCGCCGTCCAACACAAACTTTCTTGCCTTCGTTCAAAGCAATCGCGAGAAAACAGTGCTGATGGAAGGTTTCGCTATTGAATTTGTGCCGATGGAAAGACTTCTCAAAGGCATTAAACACTTTCAAGAGCAATATGCGGAAAAGAAGCAATCCCGGAAAAAATTGGATTATTCCGGTCTTGAGCAACCAACCGCAATGGTCGGCATTGGTAGTAAGGAATTTTGTGAAAACTGGATCCAATATTGGGCGAATCAGCCGGGAGAGTTACCTGCCTGGGCTCGAAAAATGATCTCCACCGTTCAGAAAAGTGAGAACGGCGCAACAACCTGGATCGATTTCCCGAGTAGTGTAAAGGTGCATACATCGAACATCTTTTCCATGCATCGACAGTTCGCTGACGCGCTCAAAGAAGCTAATCATGGAACGTAATGAAACCAGGCAATGATCTTTAAAAGCGGCACGCAAAGCGTGCCGCTTTTTATTTCGTTATTGTAATTTCGTTATTTCGCCGGAACAGTTGAAGAAACGCACTGTCCTTGGTTTTTAAACGGATTGCCGTTTGCATCCGTTACATTTTTCCAACCACCGTCTTTGCACTGATCCTTATTGGTCGCGACTTGGTACGGCTCGAAATCATACGCGGAGCCGTTGAAGCTCACGAGATCAGTCTCGACATCGTAGCCAGGATTGTTGGAGCCGATGTTGACGCCAAAGCCCGCAACAACCGCTTCCGGACACATCGTCTTAATTTGCGCGAGCGTGTAGAACGGTGCGCCACCTGCGCCCGCAACTACACCGCCGTTGGAGCATGTCACTGTGCGCGACGACCAAAACTGACCTTGATCGACATCCCACTGCTGCCATGCACCAGGAATAACGGTGCCATTTTCATATGGCTCGTAGACAAATGTCGTAAAGCCTGATGTGCCGCCCTGTAAAAAGACCGGCAACTGATACGACGCATCGCCGCCTGCGAATGTTGCGCTGTTTTGCTTTGTGTAATAGCTGAGCTCCGTCACATCATTGATGCTGCCAGATGCTGCATGCATGTATTGTGCTTTTGCTGTCGTCGTGAGATCAGTGGTCAGCTGCAGTGCGCCAACTCCTGCTGGAGCTGTAGCGTCAGCAACGAAATTCACTGCCCCACCTGGACGCGTGTCTGAAGTAGACCAACCCTGCGTGTTAGTCGGCGTAACAACTGTCGTTGCTGCAAAGGCGAAGGTGCCTGCAGCGAACGCAAGAAAACCAACGAGCGCAGCCTGACCGAATGTACGTGTGTTTGTCATAGTAGAAAAATCTATTGGTAATTAATAAACTAGTAACTCCCCGATAGGTATAGTCTATCAACTTCCATGAGGATTTGTTGAAGATTTCCGACTTCAATACCCCTTATGCGTAAGCATGAACTTTTTCTCTGCGGCCGTCGATTTTCGCCCGAGGATTTTGTTGCGATGCGGGAAGCGGCCGAAACGATCCACAATCCGCTTGTGATCGATGGCATATTTTATAAGATCTTTTCCCCAAATTTTCTTAAAAAGCCGCAGCGATTCTTTTTGAATCTTTTTCGATTCGCTGTGCTCAAATGGTAGATACATAAACATTCGCTCATCTTTCGTGAGCTTTTTGTCGGCGCCAAGAGCGACAGCTTCCTGCGCAAGCGCTAACGCAAGCGGATCGTGGCGGTACATCTCGGGCTTCCCGCGAAACATATTGCGAGAGAATTGGTCGAGCACGATGATTTCTGCGAGGCGGCCGCGCGGCGTTTTGCGCCAATGCGCCGTCTCGCCGCGCACAACGGCCTCATATGTTTTCAAAAATTTCTTTCGGACCAGAGCATCGAATCCGGGCTTTTTAGAGAAAAACCATTCCTGAAATCCCTTCTTATGGAACCAAAACGTAAGAACTTTTTCGGGATTCATACAAAGAGCATATCATTAATGGCTTTGCACTCGCGCAGCGCCATTTTTTCATCTGCGCTTCATCTCTTCCCCGTTACCCTGTGCCTATGGATGAAAAATGTGCCAAGTGCGGACACGCACAGCATTCGGGCAAATGCCCACAGTGCAATTGTGAGAATTAAGAGATAGTAAGAAAAACCCGACGCGCATCAGCTCGTCGGGTTTTGCAATTGAAGACGCAAAACGGCGTCATCTTTTGATAGTTCAAGATACGTGAAGCATTCACACTCCCCCGCCGCTATTTCCTCTGGCGCGCAATCAACACAGTTTCTGTCGTATTCCCATTCGATGATAACGCCATCAGAAAATCGACAGAGATGCGCACCCTCATGCCCTTCTTTCAAAAGACATGCAGGATGTTCGTGCTGGTACTCTCCGTTTTGATTTACGCTGATACCTGCAATGTATTCGAAATGATCGGGAAGCATGTGATCACAAGTGCACATGACTCTCTCCATTTTTGCAACTGATGGGACAATATCAAACCTGTGTAAAAAGAAAAAGCCCGCAGCGAATGGTGCTGCGGGCGGGATCGCTAATCCTTTAGGATCACATACCCAAGAAATGTGAGCACAACACCGACCGCTGTCCATGTAGCAACAACCGGATCGATGTAGTGTGATGCTGCGTATGCGAACGAAGTTACTCCTGCCGAAAGCAGGCAGACGCCGACGAGGAACACTCCTACTGGACGATCCACCCCAGTATTGTTCCTTCGCTTCTCATGTCGATTTTCGGACATCAACCTCTCCTATGTGATGTGAATCCGGGCACATATTTACACACTGCGAAGAAATTGCAACGCACGAAAAAATCTTTAGGCCTTTACTATTCTTTGCGTTATGTAGAGGAAGACCACGGAAGGAACAGCGGTCATAACTATTCCAAGCAACGAAAATGAATCGGCATTGAGCCACGAATGTGCCTGGTCTACTGCAAATGTTCCGGCAGAAATCGTAGCAAACAATTTTCCCTGTCCCGGGGCTATAAACCGTCGTAGAAATAACGCAGATATAAACGTTGCTAACATCTTTGCGATAAAACTTATAAAAACGAGGGCGTAGATAAAAGCAGCGGAGTTAGCTACGGATGAAGTAAATCCCAACAACCCGAGTATAGATCCCAGGATGGTCGAAAATAAAACGCTTAAAACAATGCCCACAAGCAATACGATTACGATGTGTGCAGCAGCGAGAGCGGCAGTTCGCATCAGGCTAGTATAGTACGAAAAAATCCGCCGAAAGGCGGATTTTTTCGTGCTGAATCTCAAGAGTGAGATTACGCAGTGATCTTGGTGACCACACCTGCGCCGACCGTTTTCCCTCCCTCGCGGATAGCGAAACGCATCTGCTCTTCCATAGCGATCGGACCAACGAGTTTGACCTTGAAGGTAACCGTATCGCCCGGCATGACCATCTCCACTCCTTCCTTGAGTGTCACTTCGCCGGTAACGTCCGTTGTGCGGATGTAGAACTGCGGCTTGTAACCCGTGAAGAATGGTGTGTGACGACCGCCTTCTTCCTTGGTGAGGATGTAGACTTCTGCTTCGAATTCAGTGTGCGGCTTGACGGTACCCGTCTTCGCAAGCACCTGGCCGCGGTGTACATCTTCCTTCTTGAGACCGCGAAGGAGGACGCCCGCGTTATCTCCCGCCTGACCCTGCTGAAGCGACTTGTTGAACATTTCAACGCCGGTAACTGTCGTTTTCACCGTATCCTTGATACCGATGATTTCAACTTCTTCACCGACCTTCACGATACCGCGGTCGATACGACCAGTGACAACCGTACCACGACCTTCGATTGAGAAGACGTCTTCGATTGCCATAAGGAATGGCTTATCGAGTTCGCGAACTGGTTCTGGGATGTATTCATCAAGAGCTTTGATGAGTTCCATCACCTTGCCCGACCATTCATTACCCTGTTCTGGATTCTCAAGTGCCTTGAGACCCGAACCGCGGATGATCGGAGCGTTTTTGCCATCGAAGCCCTGCTTGTCGAGCAAGTCGCGGACTTCTTCTTCCACGAGATCAACGAGTTCCTTGTCGTCGACCATGTCTACCTTGTTGAGGAAGACAACGATCTTCGGCACACCAACCTGACGTGCAAGAAGGATGTGCTCGCGTGTCTGAGGCATGACGCCGTCAGTTGCAGCGACCACGAGGATGGCGCCGTCCATTTGGGCAGCACCCGTGATCATGTTTTTAATGTAGTCGGCGTGGCCCGGCGCGTCGACGTGTGCGTAGTGACGCGTCGGCGTCTCGTACTCAGAGTGTGAGAGCGAGATGGTAATACCACGTGCCTTTTCTTCCGGTGCCTTGTCGATATCATCGACACCCTTCACCGATGCGCTGTAGCCATTGCCCGCCTTCGAAAGGACGTTCAAGATGGCTGCCGTGAGAGTCGTCTTGCCGTGGTCGACGTGACCAATGGTTCCGACGTTCACGTGCGGCTTGGTTCGTGCAAATTCTCCTGCCATATACGTTAAATAATTACCTGCTAAATAATTGCCAACGCTTTTGAGTGCTCCGGTATTTCCCCGACCTACCCCCTCTCGCTTGATGCGGGTCGCTACGCCGCACGATGAGAATTCGGGCAAAGAAATACGCACAGAGCGTGCGTGCCTGCATAGTATCAAATAGCTGAGAGCGTGCAAGATTTGCCGTCAAAACGGAGCCAGACTATTTCGCGCAGTAGGCGTAGCAAGTCGCTGCACCACTATTGCTACCATTCGTGCATGTGCACGCAGCGGATCCAGATGGTGCTGCCGAGATAGACCCAATCGCGGAAGATCCATACGAACCTGAATAACTACACCCCGTTCTAAAATAACCGGCCGGACATGTTGCTGTACATTGTGTATTTTGAGATGCCGCCGTAGCGCATGAGGCTGTGGTCACCGCAGATATACCCTGGCTAATCGGCGTCCAACTACCGCCAGAATCTTTCGCTTCCATCACTCCCGCATTGTCGCGAATGCCATAGCCAGTTGAACCTGCAGTGGCACCGAAATTTAAATAGAGAGACGAGCCACTCAAAATCGAATTGCCGAAAACAGCGAGTGCATTTACCGAGAGCGCGCCATTTTTCACTTGATTACTGGTGCCGACGTTGATAGGAGCTGAGACGTTATTATTCGGTGCGGTACCTGTCGGGCCCGTCCATGCATAGACCGTGACAATAGAAAAAAGTATTACGGTAATCGCGCTAACTATGAATTGTTGTACGAGCAGTTTTGTATTCATATGCCCTATTCCAATATTATAACTCCTTCCAATTAGGATTTTGAGTAACTGTTGTGGTTTGTGTGAGCGTTCCTCCTGCGCCAGTACACGAGAGCGTGTAAATTGTCTGTGCACTAATCGCGGAAGTTGTTTTCGATCCAGTGACTCCAGTCCATGAATCATTGATAGCAGTGTTGTCTTCCGTGACTGAGCACGTCGTTGCGTTTTGAATATTCCACGAAATCACTGTTGTTCCGCCTGGTCGAATCAATTGCGGCGTCGCTTTCAAATCGCCGCCAATAGCTGCAGAAGGTGCCGGTGGCGTGACGCACGCACCACCGCTGCAAATAAGCCCTGCGGCACATGCGACCGGTGTCGCGCCCGTACACGAATTCACGCGATGCGTCGAGTCACTGCAGCTATAGATGTTTGCGCATTGCGGCGTCCATGTTGTAGTTATCGGCGCACTGGCTGCACCGAAACTCACCCACCCGGTATTCATATCTCCCCACGCATATCCCGATATGAGTCCGCCACTTGTCGCAAGTGTCGGCCCGTAGCCACTGCCACTCAGTGAAATAAATCCATCCCATCCGCCGCTTTGTGCATCATTGGCCGAAAGAACCTTCATCCATCCCTGCATCGCGTATTGATTCATGCGCGCCGTGCACGGTGCCGTCGGGCATCCGGTAAGATCTGCGGCATTCGCGCTCACCCACCCCACATTTTCATTCCACATGTAGCCAGACATCGTGCCGTCTGCCGCGATGGTGAGACCGTAATTTGTATTGGTGCAGGTTCCGGTGTCCGATGCATTTAATGATATCCATCCGATGGTATCCGACCATGCCCAGCCCGTAACATTGCCGCCCACTCCGCCGACGGCACAGTTGATCAAATCGTTGTCCTCATTTGAATACGCACCTTCGCCGACCGTATTAACGGCGGTCACGCGATAGTAGTATCGGGTATTGATAAGTGCCGTACTGTCGGTATACGAAGTGACGTTGCCGACGGTTGTAAGAAGCGTTGATGCAGGAGAGGCAGTGCTGCGATAGATTTTGTAATTTGTTATTGCGCTGCCACCATTATTTGAGGGTGCTGCCCACGTAAGGCCAATCGAGTTCGTTCCCGCAGTTGCATTGACTGACGTAGGGGCGGCTGGAACGGTAGGATCAGTCCAGCTGACAACGACCTGTCCTGGGGCACCGGCGCCACCATAAAATGTATAGGAGTATCCTCCACTCCCGCCGCTTCCGACTACAATCGTTACAGTCGATCCTGGCGTATAGCCTGAAGTGAACGTTTTGGTGGCATACCCACCTCCGCCTCCACCATCGCCTCGAAAAGTTCCGAATTTGTTGGACTGATAGCTTCCAGAACCACCGCCACCAGGAGCGGTTCCCGCATGACCGGCTGCATTACAGCAGGGAGCGGAAGCTCCCGCACCGCCGTTTGCCCCATTTCCTCCAGCGCCACCAGAAGATCCCGCATACACGCTTCCATTGGCACCGCTCAAATTTGTCGTTCCGCCACTTCCCGTGCCGCCGGTACCGGGATGTGTAAAGTTATTTCCTTCGCCGCCGGTGCCACCGGTAGCAGAGAGAACCGCGCCGTCCCAAGATGATGTTCCTCCTGTCCCGCCGGTGCCACCGGTATTAACTACATTCTGTTGTGCGCCACCTCCACCGCCACCTCCACCCCACACCTCAACAGTGAGCGTTCCATAGCTCGGTACCACGAAGCTATACGTGCCTGGCGTTGAATACGTTTGTGATCCACTTGCTGCAACTTTTTCCGACGGGGTGAAAACACCAAAGACGAGTGCGCCTACCAGGAGCACACTGAGAATGCGAGGAATGTGCGCATGAACACGCATACTATTGAGTCTGCAGCGATTCGAGAACTTTTATTTTTTCTGATTCGGGTACATCACGGCCCGACATATCCGATGCGCTCACGGCATCAAGCGTTTTCTGCTTCTCTTCGACAGTCGTCGTGGAAAAAATCTGCTGACGAAGTGCCTGTTGTGTATCGGTACGCGGCTGTAGATACACGGCGATAAAAATGAGGATGCATACGATCGCAAAGACCGCGGCAATCGTAATCACGCGGCGACTATTCATCCCGGTGCTAGTTTCCATAGCCCTAGCATAGCACTCGAAATCGCGTAATCGCCTCTTCTGCGTTGATATCTCACTTCATGATGTCCATTTTCGATTGGTATACTAGTGACGATTATGCGGGGAAATTTCTCGTTTGATACACGAGGCTTTACAGCGGCGCTGAAACTCCTCTCTGTCGTCGTGCTTCTTGGTACCGGCGTGCAATACGCCGCTCCCATCGCCGCCGATTACATGTATGCAAGCGCCGCTGCGTCAGAAACTACGGCTACAAGCACCGCGTCCATTCCGCGCCCTACGGAAGATGAAGCGCAGGTCCTTCAAAAATTAAATTCCTACGAGGAACAGCTCTCTACGCGCACTATCGGCACCGCCTCGATCGACACCATTGCGCAGGCGCACGAACGTATGATCGCCGCCGATCTCTCTGAGATGAAGCTCTACCTCTTCGAAAACGGCCACGCCACTTCTACCTTCCCTATTCTCTCAAAAGGAAAGCGCGGCACGCGGTGGGAAACCCCGACCGGTCTCTATAAGATAGAAACAAAAGAGACCAATCATTACTCGACGATCGGCAACGTGAACATGCCGTACTCTATGGAATTCTTTGGCAACTTCTTTATCCATGGCTGGCCGACGTATCCGGATGGCACGCCTGTTCCCGAAGGTTTCTCCGGCGGATGCATTCGTCTCTCCACCGAAGATGCAGAAAAGGTGTACGAATTTGCAAAGCGCGGCACGCCAATCTTTGTCTCCGACACGCCAGAAGCAAGTTCAACGCCGGTGAGCGTCTCGCAGCGCGCGCTTCCCCGCGTAAGCGCCGACGCATTCATCATTGCTGATATCAAAACAGGCAGCGTATATGCCGAAAAAAATGCATCGAAGCAATATCCAATCGCCTCAATTTCAAAACTCCTCACGGCGCTCGTCGCCAATGAGACCATTCACTTCGATCGCACGATCACCATCAATAGCGACGATCGCTCGCAAACAGAAGGCTCGCCTGGCTCCATCCGCAAGGGAGATACCTTCACCGTGGGCGAACTTTTCTATCCGCTTCTTATGGAAAGCAACAACTCCGCCGCCTATGCACTCGCGCGCTACAACAACGAAACAACCTTCGTCTCATGGATGAACAATAAAGCAAAAGCAATCGGCATGGACGACACATCGATGGACGATCCATCGGGCCTCTCAGCAAATAATGTCTCGACCGCAAGTGATCTCTTCAAACTCATGCGATATATTCACGACAGCCAATCATTCATTCTCAATTTAAGTCGTGAACCCAATAAAACAATGAAAGCAGAAAACGGTCACACCTACACCTTCGCCAACTTCAACGTCTTCCCTGCTGGCGGCGAATTCCTCGGCGGCAAAGTCGGCTACACACCCGAAGCACACGAGACGATGGCCACCGTGTGGGAAGTGCCACTTAACGGCGCGACATCTACGATCGCGGTCATCGTCTTGCATTCCGAAGATCGCAAAACCGACATCCAAAAACTCATTCAATGGTTTAAACAAAACGCACACGCAAACTAAAAAACCGCCCACGAGGGCGGTTTTTCTTTTCGTACAGGAGATTATTTTCGGCTCGCAATCACTTCGTCCGCAACATTGCGCGGGACAACGGCGTAGTGCGAGAACTCGAGGTTCGGGACTGCGCGACCTTCAGTAAGAGAGCGAAGCTGCGTCGTGTAGCCGAAGAGTTCTGAAAGCGGCACCTTTGCGGTAACGACTTTCGCCTGGCCGCGATCACCCATCGATTCAATGAGACCGCGTTTTGCGTTGATAGAACCCGTGACATCGCCGAGGAATTTCTCAGGCGTTACAACTTCGAGCTTCATGACAGGCTCCAGAAGCACAGGCTTTGCCTGTCGTGCAGCTTCTTGGAAGGCATTGATTGCTGCGAGTTTGAAGGCGATTTCCGATGAGTCGACATCGTGCGCGGAGCCATCATAGAGATCGACAGAAACATCGACAACCGGGAATCCGGCAAGGACGCCGCGATCCATCGCTTCCTTGAGGCCTTTCTTGATAGGAGAGATAAATTCCGCCGGAATGACGCCTCCCTTGATGTTGTTGATAAACTCAAAATGATCTTCGCGATCGACGTTATTTTTCACTTTTTCACCTTCAACAACTGGCTCAAGCGGCTTCATGCGGATCTTTACGTGACCATACTGACCGCGACCACCCGTCTGCTTGATGTGCTTGTATTCCACATCCGCAGTTCCCTGAATCGTTTCGCGAAATGCTACCTGCGGTTTGCCGGTCGTCGCTTCAACGCCGAATTCACGCTTCATACGATCGACGAGAATTTCGAGGTGCAATTCGCCCATACCGGAGATGATCGTTTCTCCCGTTTCTTCATCGGAATTAACACGGAAGGTCGGATCTTCGTCGGAAAGACGCGAGAGTGCAATCCCCAATTTTTCCTGGTCGGCCTTGGTCTTCGGCTCGATGCGCATGGAGATAACCGGCGTAGGGAAGACGATCGATTCAAGCGCGATAGGATGTGCCGGATCGCAGACTGTGTTACCAATCTTCACTTCCTTCATACCGACGAACGCCGCAATTTCTCCTGCATAGACGACATCGACTTCTTCACGCTTATCTGCCTGAAGGCGCACGATACGTCCCACGCGTTCTTTCTTGTTGTTCGCTGAGTTATAGACAGTATCCCCCGCCTTCACGGTACCTGAATACACGCGGAAGAAGGTAAGCGCGCCCACGAATGGATCGACTTGGAGCTTGAAGACAAGCGCGGCAAGCGGGCCATTGTCATCTGCCGGACGCGTTTCTTCTGCACCAGTATCAGTATTGATGCCGGTTGCTGCAGGAAGATCGAGTGGTGATGGAAGATAGTCAACGACCGCATCCAAGACGAGCTGTACGCCCTTGTTCTTGAGAGATGAGCCGGTAAGCACTGGGAAGATTTCATTTTTGATGACTGCTTTGCGGAGCATCGCTTTGAGATCAGCAAGCGGAATTTCTTTGCCTTCGAGATAGTCATTCATCATTTTCTCGTCGTTTTCAACGATTTTCTCGACGAGTTCGCCGTGGAATTTCTTCGCTTCGTCCATGAGTTCCGCTGGAATGTCATACGCGATCACTTCCTTACCCATCTCGCCTTCAAATTTGTAGGCCTTCATCGAAAGAAGATCTTATGCCCGCAAGACGTAAAACCACCGTGGCTCCTGATTCCGCAGCCGGGGCCCCCGAGCCACCACCAAAGCCAAAACGGAAGAAGCGTGACTGGAAAGGCCCGCCTGATGAATTCCTGACGCACCTTTGGTCGGAGGATGAAATGGCACTCGCCAAGGAAGGTGACCTTGAAGAGTTGGAATACCTGCAAATGGAAAGGCTGCGGAGAAGCGATTCTCTGACGGACGGCCAACGCGAAATTCTGGATGAGCATGACGCCCTGGAGTCGAGGATTAAGAGTGATCCCGAACAGCTTCTCCGTGAAGCCGGGAAGGCACTTGCAGACGCGATGACCGTTTTGTCGAAGCTGATCCGGTCCGGCAAATTCCGTCAGCAGTTGAAATACACGGATGGAAGGCTCTACGCCGAAAAGGACGAGGCGGGCCACGTCTTTACCAACCTCCTGCACCGGATGAACCGGTTGTTGATCGTCCACGCCAGGCACGGCAGGCCGGAGATGCGGGAAGCTCTTTTTTTCGATGCGAAAATGCTCGCGGAAGCGTTCATTCAGCAGGCTCAGGCGCATCCGTCCGATTTCATTGGAGCGGCCGAATCCTCACTGACGATGCCTTCCGTCAGGGCCCGCAATCCAAAGTATACAGCCGACGCCGAAGAGATAGCAAAGAACATCCACCTCGCCGAAAAGCACCCAGCCGGCGAAATCAGCGACAACCGGGGCCGTGCCGGAGCCCACACGCACGTGCTGGTGGCGAACATTCTAAATGAAATCCACTGGCAGCGGCAGCAGTTCGAGTGGGAAAAACAAACTCTGAAGGTGCTGCAGAACTTCCACGAAACGGCGGAGGAATACCGGGGAGTGGAACTGGAGCAGTATCTGCGGCATACCCGGCATGTGTCGAATGTGGAACCGCTCCTGGCGTGCGCGGCTTTACCCCCGTGGGAGGAGCGTCCGGAAGCCTGGGTGGAACTGGTGTTGAAAATGGTGATGGATGAATTTGCCGCACTTGCCCGCAGACCGAAGCGGAATAAAGCCCTGTGGGATGAACTGGAAAGAGGCGGGGAGGCTGGCCTCTCGCCGGTCAACGGGCGCAGACGTTATTTGGAGAAGTTGTGCCGCAACAAATTTGATCAGTTCGTCAGAGCCGCCCATAGAAAGTCTGCCCATGGGCAGGGCAGTTAAACCCAGGCACGCACGCAAACTTCTGGTGCAGAACTGTCTTTTGGGCCTACATAAGGCACCGGTTCGCTGACAGTTTTTCCTGTTCAGGCCCGGATCGCCCGGCGGGTGCCG